>Ga0213835_100238_pt1 | contig 65084 bp, 60 predicted proteins | sample SWPATP01_FD_160576 | JGI IMG/M metagenome (GOLD analysis project Ga0213835, IMG submission 160576) | Coastal seawater microbial communities from Marineland, Florida, United States - SWPA TP0 #1 | ecosystem: Environmental > Aquatic > Marine > Coastal | place: USA: Florida | collected 2016-08-05
CGACAGCGGTTACATCAAACCTTGGGCTACCAAACGCCTGTCGCCGTTGAAGCAGCATTTCGCTGTGCCTAAATAACTTGTCCAGAATATCCGGACTACCTCAGGTCTGACATTCGGACACGAGCTCGACTATCAAGAAAATCGAGACGAGGAAAATGTGCTTACTAAAGCCGAGCTCGTGTCTAAATGTCAGACCTGACCCCAGACCTTTTCTCGATCCCGATGGTGCATGTGCCGTTCGGGGTGGCGAACGGGCGCCACGGGCCTGACACTATTGGATAGATTTCGCGCCGAATTTTCAGCTAGGATCGACGCCTTGCCTAGCCCCGACAACGACACGCGTCACCATGCCAATTCGAGAAAAATACCAACCGGCGTTGTCGGCGTGCGCGCTCATCGCCGTGGCGACGGCGGTTTTTCTTTTCCAGATTTCGCTACTCGGTAGTGACCATGGACTGTTCGTGCTGCTGACCATCGTCGTCGCGGCCGTGTGTGCGCTTGCGAGCCTTTTTCGTGTGCTCAGCGCCGGCGGCTTTACTCTGTTTACCTTGTCGGTCCTGTATATCGCCTTGTCGACGGCGCCGTGTGCCGACCTGCGGGCGGACCTGACGGACCGGATCAACACCTGGCGATTTTTCAGGCACTACGACACATACCGCAAGGAAGTCGCCGCGCTTGCCCAACCGGCCTATCGCGAATGGCACATCGGGAATCAGGAGCTCACCCAATACACGGTCGTCCACGACACGACCTGGAAATTCAAGCGCATGCTCTACAAGGACGGCGGCTGCAGTTCGCGCTACACCAATCCGGTGCAGGACTATTACATCGTCACGGTGAGCTGCTAGTCGCCCGCTGCCTGCGCATTGGAGCCGACGATGCGGTTGCGCCCTGCGGTCTTGGCCCGGTACAGGCGCGTGTCGGCCAGGTCGATGAAGGCGCCCGGAGCGTCATGCGCCCCCGGTACGATGCTCGCCACGCCGATGCTGACGGTCAGCGCGTCGCTGACCCGCGAATTACGGTGCGGGATGGCCGCGCGCGCGAGCATGCGCACCAGGCGCAGCGCGATCGTGTGCGCCGCCTCCTCGCTTGTCCCCGGCAGCAGCAGGACGAACTCTTCCCCGCCCAGGCGTGCGCACAGGTCGCGCGTGCGGGCCGCCGTGTCGGCCAGGATTCCGGCCACCTGCTTCAGGCACAGGTCGCCCTGCGGATGGCCGTAGCTATCGTTGTACTGCTTGAAGAAATCGATGTCGAGCATGAGCATCGACAGCGCCTCGCCGGTCGCGCGCGCCTTGCTCCACTCGACGTCCAGGATGCGGTCGAACATGCGGCGATTCGCGATGCCGGTCAGCGCATCGGTGTACGACAGGGTCTCGAGTTCCTGTTGCAGCTGCAGGATCTTGTCTTCGGCCGCCTTGCGCTCGGTGATGTCGAACATGAAGCCGATCAGGCAGTCGACGCTGCCGTCGGCATGGCGCTTGACGTGCACCACGTCGCGAATCCAGACCAGGTCGCCCTCGGCGGTCAGGGCGCGGTAATCGGCTTCGTGATCGACCCCTTCCATCGACTGGGCGACGCAGAAGTCGACCGTCTTCTGGCGGTCTTCCTCGTGGATGCGGTCGGCCCAGTCGGTGACCGTCTGCCAGCTGTCCTGGCGCCAGCCGAGCAGGGATTCGATCTGCGGGCCGATGTAGGTGAAGCGCATGCTGGCCCAGTCGATCTTCCAGGGGATGGCCTTGGTCGATTCGAGCAGCGTGCGGTAGACACCGGGATCGTCGTAGGTGGGTGAGCTGGTCATGGGTTCTCGTTGCAAATTGGGGAAGGCGCCGTCTCCACGGCGCGGCGGTGCAATGCCAACAGCTCGGCCGGCTGGTCGTAGGCCAGGCGCAGGCCGGCGCGCAGGTCGCGCCGCATCAAGCGGATCATCATGTCCACCACGTCGTCCGGGAAGCTGTCGGCGGGGTGGCCCGTGACTTCGGCCAGGCGGCCGGCCACCACGGGACGGTCGCTGACCACGGGGCAGATCCGGTAGCCATACCGCCCGCCGATGCGCTCGGGCGGCAGGTCCATCGGGCGCGTCGCGCTCTGGCGGAAGAAATCGAGTGTCAGGCGGTAGGCATTGCGGCCGAATACCGGCACGTCGTCCGGCACCGGCTGGCCCGAGTCGCCCTCTTGCAGGTGCGTGGCCAGCGGCAACAGGCGCTCGACCTGGTAGGCGGCCATGTGCGGATTGCCGATGCGGACCAGGTTGGCGATCAGTTCGCCCAGCGAGGCGTGCCCGATCAGGGCCGCCTGCTTCGGGATGCCGCCCCAGACGCCGTCGGCGCCGCGCAGCAGCGCTTCGATCACCGAGGCATTCTCGTAGCCGGCGCCGGCATGCACGTGGACGACGATTTTTTTCGGCGCGGGCAGGCAGCGGCGCGCGATCGCCACGCAGGCGCCGACCTGGAACGGCAGATAGGTGCCACGGTCGTCCTCGATGCTGACGCCTTCGATGTTCTCGCCGGCCAGCAGCGCCAGCAGCGCGCAGCTGCGCTCGAGATTATTCGTCAGCGCGTCGCAGCCGTCGACGATGTTGATCAGGATGCGCGGCGCGCCGCCATGGTCGCCCCGGATGTTCGCGTGCAGCCAGGCGATGCTGGCGCGCAGGTTGCGGCACAGGGTATCGAAGTCGTACAGGCCGGCCATGCCCGGGTCGCTCAGGTAGATCTCGTGCAGGGTGTTCGGCACGGTATAGGCCTGGAGTTTGCGCATCGAGGGCGAGGGCTGGAAGGCGCCGCCCGCGTCGAACGCGCCGATGTCGGTGAAGGCGAAGCAGCCCGTCATGTCGATCGCGTGGTCGCGCAGCCAGGCCATGAAATCGTCGTCCACTTCCAGCTCGTCCGGCATGGCGTAGTCGAGCGAACCGAGGTGGATATTTTTCATGCCGAAGGCGCGCAGCTGGGGCAGGACGCGCAGCTTGTCGGCCAGGGTCTGGCCGATCCCGGAACCGACCGGATTCTCGCGCAGCGAGATATCGATCAGGTAGGGCTCGATGGCGCGCAGCTGCGCCAGTTTCTGGTCGGCGTCGGCAAGCAGCGCGCGCGCGTCGTCAAGGAGATCTGGAACGGCGTTCATGCGGGATGAGTGTTGGTCAAAACCCAGCATGCTACAGCATGTTCATGACGAATTATTACGTTGATGCAATTACGCCACGCACTTTTTAACGGGAATGTCCGCAGCAAGGCCGCCGTGGCGCGGCGTCGGCCGGGCCTGGCGTATCATGGCGCCACCCCTCAACTCTGCCAGCTCGCTCGATGACCCTTGATTCAAAACGCCAGAAAACCAGTCCGGACGACGCCGCGGCCGCGGACAGCCCGCCGGCGAGCGCCGCGCCGCGCGCCGAACTGCCCGCCGCGCTCGTCGCCGACCTGAATCGTTGGGCCGAAGAATATGCGCATCTCGCCGGTGCCGGCGTGCGCGATGCGCTGGCGCGCACCGAGGCCGAGTTGCGCGCCGCGCTGGACGAAGGCGAGCGCCTCGAGGCCGAACGGGCCGCGCTGGTGGCCGACGTCGACAGCGCCAGCGCCGCGCGCGACGCGGCGCAAGCGGTCGCCGACGAACGCAGCGAGGAAATCGAGCGCCTGATGGCCGAACTGCGCAACGCGCGCCAGATCGCCATGGACGCGCTGGTCGGCAAGGCCAAGGACCAGCTCGCGATCGAAGGCAAGGATGCCCAGCTGCTCGACCTGCGCGGGCAGCTCGAGCGCAGCGTGACGGCGTCGGGCGCCCAGTCCGATGCGCGCCTGGCCGCCGAAATGGAACTGATCGGCGCTACCACCGCGCGCGACAGCCTGGCGCTCGAAGTCAAGGATTTGCAGACCCAGCTGGCGGCGGCGAAGAGCGACCGCGGCGCGCTGCGCATGGAGCTGGACAAGCTGCGCAAGGCGAAGTAAGGCCGCGCCTCAGGGCGTGACCGACACCGTGCGCTTCAGGCAGCGCAGGGTGAAGGTCGAGCGGGTGTGCTTCACGCCCGGCAGCTTGTACAGCTTCTGGCGCAGGAAGCGCTCATAGCCCTCGGTGCCCGCCACCGCCACCTTGATCAGGTAATCGTATTCGCCCGACAGCAGATACGCCTCCATCACTTCCGGCAGCTCGGCCAGCGCGTCCGAGAAGGCCTGGAAGATCTCGTCGTCATGCCGGTCCACCGTGACCTCGATGATCACCGTGTCCGGCACCCCCAGCGTGCGCTGGTCGAGCAGCGCCACGTAGCCGGTGATATGACCGCTCTCCTCGAGCGCGCGCACCCGGTGCCAGCAGGGCGTTGGCGACAGGTTGACCGTCTCGGCCAGCTTCTGGTTGCTGATGCGCCCGTCGCGGCTGAGGGTGCGCAGGATTTTACGGTCGATTTCGTCGAGTATACCTTCCTTCATTTGCTTGCGCTCCTGTATATACGAGTTCTAATAGGCGATTCTTCTTCATTTTATCCTATTTGTAGATAATCCTTCCGAATGCGCCCCGCATCCGCGGGAGGAACGAAAGAATATTTTTTGTGCGCTGCAGTAAAATTCTGGTCCGCCATTCTACGGGGCGTGCCTGCCTGATCAGACTTTGCGAACAGGCGGCGCGACCCGCATCGCAGCATCCCGGATCTGGAGTTTTACGTGTCAGAAGTAGCAGCTGTTTCAGTCCCGAATTCCCGCGCAGGTGCCAGCTTCGCAGGCGCTTCCGCGAACGCCGAACTGCCGCTCATGCTGGTCACCCCGGCCCTGTTCGCGGCCAATCTGCTGGTGGCGCGCTGGGCCGAGAGCGCGGCGCTGCCGCCGCTGTTCCTGGCCTTCGGCCGCTGGGCGCTGGCCTTCGCGATCCTGCTGCCGGCCGTCGGTCCGCGCATGTGGGCGCTGCGCCACGTGATCATGGCGCACTTCCCGCGCCTGATGCTGCTCGCAAGCCTCGGCATGGGCATGGCCGTCGGCCCCCAGTACATCGGCGCGCGCCACACCAGCGCGGCGAATATCGCCATCATCTTCGCCGCCTGCCCGGCGCTGGTCATGCTGCTCGAAACCCTGGTCTGGAAGGCGCCGCTGGCGCGCAAGCAGGCCGGCGCCATGCTGCTCGCCATGCTCGGCGTGCTGGTGGTGCTGACCAAGGGCGACCCCGCTGCGCTGGGCGGCCTGGCGTTCGGCAGCGGCGACCTGTGGGTGGTCGTCGCCGCCTGCGGCTGGGCGCTCTACACGGTGCTGGGCAAGCGCCTGGCCCTGCCCAAGCTTCCGGCGACCGTCAAGCTGGCCACCCTGATCGGGGGCGGCGCGCTGGTGCTGGCGCCGTTCGCGGTGCTGGAAGCTTCGCTCGGCGACGTCGCCAACTTCCACGATCCGCGCCTCTACATCGCGCTGGCCTTCCTTGCCGTCGTGCCCAGCCTGGGCGCCTACTTCTGCTTCGACCGCCTGGTCGCGATCGCCGGCCCGGCGCGGGCCAGCCTGTCGGTGTACCTGATCCCGCTGTTCGCCACGCTGGCCGCCTGGCCGCTCCTGGGCGAGGCGCCGCGCCTGTACCATGCCGCCGGTTTCGGCATCATTCTCGGCAGCGTGCTGCTGGCCACCGGGCGGCGCCGCTAGGCTTGCAAGCGTCGCGTCGCCTGGGGGTGGGTTCGTCTATAATCGAGGACCCATCGGCCAGAACCCAAAGCGCACGTCCGCATGCCTTTCGATCTCACAAAGCATCTCCCCAAGCCCGGTAGCCGTTTCGTCCTGCCCGCCCTCGCCGGGTCGTCCGATGCCTATGCATTGGCCAGCGCCGGCCTCGCCTTCAAGGCGGAAAAACGCATCCTGACCGTGATCGTCGCGAATGCCAGCGACGGCCAGCGCCTGCTCGACGAAATCGCCTGGTTCGCCGACGGCAAGCTGGCCTGCCATTTGCTGCCGGACTGGGAAACCCTGCCCTACGACGCCTTCTCGCCGCACCAGGACCTGGTGTCCGAACGCCTGGCGACGCTGCACGAAATCCGCAACGGCCAGTGCGACGTGCTGGTGGTCCCGGCCACCACCGCGCTGGTGCGCCTGGCGCCGCCGTCTTTCCTGGCGGCCTACACCTTCTTCTTCCGCCAGGGCGAAAAGCTCGACGAAGCGCGCCTGAAAGCCCAGTTGACGCTGGCCGGTTATTCGCACGTGTCGCAGGTGATGTCGCCCGGCGAATACTCGGTGCGCGGCGGCCTGATCGACCTGTTCCCGATGGGTTCGGCCCTGCCCTACCGCCTGGACCTGTTCGGCGACGAGATCGAAACCATCCGCACCTTCGACGCCGACACCCAGCGCTCGCTGTATCCGGTGCGCGAAGTGCGCCTGCTGCCGGGGCGCGAATTCCCGATGGACGAGGCGGCCCGCACCGGCTTTCGCAGCCGCTGGCGCGAGCGCTTCGAAGGTGACCCGTCGCGCTCTCCGGTGTACAAGGACATCGGCAGCGGCATCGCCTCGGCCGGCATCGAATACTACCTGCCGCTCTTCTTCGACGAGACGGCGACCCTGTTCGACTACCTGCCCGACGACGCGCCGCTGGCCCTGGTGGGCGATATCGACGGCGCCATTGCGCGCTTCTGGACGGACACCGAATCGCGCTACCGCTTCCTCAAGAGCGACCGCGACCGCCCCTTGCTCGAACCGCACGAACTGTTCCTGTCGAGCGAACAGTTCTTCACCTGCGCCAAGCCGCACGGGCGCTGGAACATCGCGCGCGAAGCCGGCATCGCGTCCGAATTGTCGGCACCGATCCCCGACGTCGCCGTCAACCGGCGCCTGGAAGACCCGCTGGCGAACCTGCGCTCGTTTTTGTCGCGCACCGATGCGCGCGTGATGATCTGCGCCGAGTCGAACGGCCGGCGAGAAACGTTGCAGCAGTATTTCAACGAATACCAGCTCGACGTCATTCCGGTCGAAGGCTTCGAAGGCATGCGCGCCAGCGGCGCCCGCCTCGCGCTGGGCGTGGCGCCGCTGCAGGCCGGCTTCGAGCTGATCGAAGAGGCCAGCGGGCACCTGGTCTTCATCACCGAAACCGAACTGTATGCCGGTTCCGGCCGGCGCGCCGGCAAGAAGAAGCAGGAAGCGACCAGCCAGGTCGAATCGATGGTGCGCGACCTGTCGGAGCTCAAGATCGGCGACCCGGTGGTGCACATCAACCATGGCATCGGGCGCTACATGGGATTGATTTCCATGGACCTGGGCGAAGGCGAGACCGAATTCCTGCACCTGGAGTATGCGAAGGACACCAAGCTGTATGTGCCGGTGTCGCAGCTGCACGTGATCTCGCGCTACTCCGGCACCTCGCCCGAAGACGCGCCCCTGCATTCGCTCGGCTCGGGCCAGTGGGACAAGGCCAAGCGCAAGGCCGCCGAACAGGTGCGCGACACCGCCGCCGAGCTCTTGAATTTGTACGCGCGCCGCGCGGCGCGGGTCGGCCACGCCTTCGAGTACTCGTCGACCGACTATGAAAACTTCGCCCAGAGTTTCGGCTTCGACGAGACGCCGGACCAGCACGAAGCCATTATCAACGTCATCAAGGACATGACCTCGGGCCGCCCGATGGACCGCCTGGTGTGCGGCGACGTCGGCTTCGGCAAGACCGAGGTCGCCCTGCGCGCGGCCTTTATCGCCGTCATGGGCGGCAAGCAGGTCGCGATCCTGGCGCCGACCACGCTGCTGGCCGAACAGCATGCGCAAACCTTCGCCGACCGCTTCGCCGACTGGCCGGTAAAGATCGCCGAGCTGTCGCGCTTTCGCACCGGCAAGGAGATCAACAACGCGATCAAGGGCATGGCCGACGGCACGCTCGACATCGTGATCGGCACCCATAAACTGCTCTCGCCCGACGTCAAGTTCACGCGCCTGGGCCTGGTCATCATCGACGAGGAGCACCGTTTCGGCGTGCGCCAGAAGGAAGCCTTGAAAGCCCTGCGCGCCGAGGTCGATGTGCTCACGCTCACCGCGACACCGATTCCGCGCACGCTGGGCATGGCGCTGGAGGGCCTGCGCGACTTTTCCATCATCGCCACCGCGCCGCAAAAGCGCCTGGCGATCAAGACTTTTGTTCGCAGCGAGGACGGCTCGGTGATCCGCGAGGCCTGCCTGCGCGAACTGAAACGCGGCGGCCAGATCTACTTCCTGCACAACGAAGTCGAGACCATCGAAAACCGCCACGCGATGCTGCAAGCGCTGCTGCCGGAAGCGCGCATCGGCGTGGCCCACGGCCAGATGCACGAGCGCGACCTGGAAAAGGTGATGCGCGACTTCGTGGCCCAGCGCTTCAACATCCTGCTGTGCACGACCATCATCGAGACCGGCATCGACGTGCCGACCGCGAACACCATCATCATGCACCGCGCCGATAAATTCGGCCTGGCCCAGCTGCACCAGCTGCGCGGCCGGGTCGGCCGTTCGCACCACCAGGCCTACGCCTACCTGCTGGTGTCGGACGTGCAGACGCTGACCAAGCAGGCGCAGCGCCGGTTGGATGCGATCCAGGCGATGGAAGAACTGGGCAGCGGCTTCTACCTGGCGATGCACGACCTAGAAATCCGCGGTGCCGGCGAAGTGCTGGGCGAGAACCAGTCGGGCGAGATGCTCGAGATCGGGTTCCAGCTGTATTCGGACATGCTCAACGAGGCGGTGCGCTCGCTCAAGGCCGGCAAGGAGCCGGACCTGGCCGCGCCCCTGCAGACCACGACCGAGATCAACCTGCACGTGCCGGCCCTGCTGCCGGCCGACTTCTGCGGCGATGTCCACGAGCGCCTGTCGATCTATAAACGCCTGGCCAACTGCGAAAGCCAGGGCAAGATCGACGACATGCAGGAAGAGCTGATCGACCGCTTCGGCAAACTGCCGCAGCAGGTGCAAGCGCTGATCGAAACCCACCGCCTGCGCGTCGCGGCGAAAACGGTGGGCATCGTCAAGATCGACGCCCACAGCGAAGCGGCCAGCCTGCAGTTCATGGAAAAGCCGCCGATCGATCCGATCAAGATCATCACGCTGATCCAGAAGAACCGCCACATCAAGCTGGCCGGCCAGGACAAGCTGCGCATCACGGCCGCCATGCCGGACCTGGCGGCGCGCGTCCTGCAGGTCAAGCAAACGATCAAACAACTACTCGCATGACGACCATGAATCTGGTGTTACAAGGGCCCGGGGCCACGAAGACCAAGCTGGACGCGATCGCGGCATTGGCCGCGCCTGCTCGGGTCAGCGCGTTGCCGGGCGCGGCACTGCGCTGCGAAGACGTCGCGGCCTCGCCAGACGTGGTGGAGGCGGTACAGGCGGCGGCGCTGGCCGCGCAAGTCGATGCGACCTTCATCGCGGCCGGCCGGTCATTGGCCGACTTTTCGCTGGTGGCGATGGACATGGACTCGACCCTGATCACGATCGAATGCATCGACGAGATCGCGGACATGCAGGGCTTGAAGGCCGAGGTGTCCGCGATCACCGAAGCGGCGATGCGCGGCGAGCTCGATTTCAGCGCCAGCCTGGCGGCGCGCGTGGCGCTGCTCAAGGGCCTGGAAGCCTCGGCCCTGGCGCGCGTGTACGACGAGCGCCTGCGCCTGTCGCCGGGGGCGCAAGCCATGCTCGCCGCGGTGCGCGCGGCCGGCTTGAAGACGCTGCTGGTGTCGGGCGGCTTCACCTTCTTCACCGAGCGCCTCAAGACCCGGCTCGGCCTGGACTATGCCCACGCCAACGTGCTCGAAATCGAGGACGGTCGCCTGACCGGGCGCGTGGTGGGCGGGATCGTCGACGCCGAGGAAAAGATGCGCACCGTGGCGCGCGTCTGCGCGGAACTGGGCGTGGACACGCGCCGCGCAATCGTCATGGGCGATGGCGCCAACGACCTCAAGATGATGGGCATCGGCGGGCTGTCGGTGGCGTTTCGGGCCAAGCCGGTGGTGCGGGCGCAGGCGGACGTGGCGCTCAACTTCAGTGGGCTCGACGGGGTGCTGGCGGTGCTCAGCTGAGTCCTGAAGCTGACTCATCGATACAACACCAGGTGTAACCAACTGTAATTGCGCGCCAAAAGAGACGCGAAAAATCTATCATGGCGTCATCAGGAGGACCGTCATGAAAACACTCATCGTTGTACTTGCTTCGCTGGCCACGCTGGCCGGCTGCGCCGCGCCCGGACCGGGTCCGGCGAATTACGGCACCCGCGGCTATGCCCAGTCGAACGATCCGAACGGCTGGCAAGTCGTCTCGGTGACGCCGGTGCCGCTCGGCACGGGCAGCCGCGCGGGCGACGCCGGCGTCGTCACCAGCTCGGAGGTCGTCACCAATCCGGCGCCGATCGTGGCCGGGCGGCCGATGTACGGCGCCGCGCCGATGTACGGCGCACCTTTGTATGCGCCGGCACCGGTCTACGTGCAGGACCCGTACTGGTATCCGCCGGTGTCGATCGGCCTGGGCTTCAGTTTCGGGCGCAGCTGGGGTGGTCACCACCACGGCGGCGGGCATTACCGCCGGCGCTGAGCGGCGCAGGCGGCCGCCATCGCGCTGCCGCAAAAACGCACCAAAACAGGGAGGCCGCACGGCATGTGCGGCCTCTTTTTTTTGTCCTTGCATACGCCCTTTTCCTTACCGTTTTCTTACGTCGTCTTATGTTGTTCGCATGGTGCGATGCGTCATAGCAATCGATTGCTGTGTACCAATTGCTAACCTACAATGAGTTGGTCGATGACACCGGAATGGCATTTTTCGCTGGCGGTGCAGCGTACGGCATGACCAAAAAACACACTACGGAGACGGCAATGAATTTCAAGCTGAAAGCATTGGTTGCAGGGGTAGCACTGGGTTTTTCGATGTCCGGCATGGCTGCTGAGCCAATCAAGATCGGCGTGTCCGGTCCATTCACGGGCGGCTCGGCGCCGATGGGCGTGTCGATGCGTGACGGCGTCAAGCTCGCCGTCAACGAGATCAACGCCGCCGGCGGTGTGCTCGGCCGCCAGATCCAGCTGATCGAGCGCGACGACGAAGCGAAGAACGAACGCGGCGTGCAGATCGCGCAGGAGCTGATCAACAAGGAACGCGTCGTCGCCACCGTCGGCTACATCAATACCGGCGTCGCGCTGGCGTCGCAGCGCTTCTACCAGCAGGCCCAGATCCCGGTGATGAACAACGTCGCCACCGGCTCGATCGTCACCCAGCAATTCGCCACCCAGCCGATGAATTTCGTCTTCCGTAATTCGGCCAGCGACGCGATCCAGTCGCAGATGATCGTCGACGAGGCGATCGGCCGCCGCGGCTTCAAGAAGGTCGCGATCCTGGCCGATTCGACCAACTACGGCCAGCTCGGCCGCGCCGACCTCGAGAAAGCGCTCGAGAAGAAAGGCATCACGCCCGTCGTCGTCGAGAAATACAACCTGCAGGACGTCGACATGACGTCCCAGCTGCTCAAAGCCAAGCAGGCCGGCGCCGAAGCCGTGCTCACCTACGGCATCGGCCCGGAACTGGCGCAGATCGCCAACGGCATGGAAAAGCTGGGCTGGAAAGTGCCGATGATCGGCAGCTGGACGCTCTCGATGGCCAACTTCGTCGACAACGCCGGCAAGAACGGCGAAGGCACGCGCATGCCGCAGACCTTCATCCAGGACCCGAGCACGCCGAAGCGCAAGTCCTTCATCGACGCTTACGTGAAAGCCTACAGCCCGCCGGGCGGGCGCATGCCGTCGGCGGTGTCGGCGGCCCAGGGCTACGACTCGGTCTACCTGCTGGCCGCGGCCATGAAGCAGGCCAATTCGACCGAAGGCCCGAAGATCGTCGCCGCGCTCGAAAACCTGGGCACCAAGGTCGAAGGCGTCGTCACCACCTACGAGAAGCCGTACTCGAAGACCGACCACGAAGCCATCAACTTCAATAACACCGTGTTCGGCGAAGTGCGCGGCGGTCGCGTGGTGCACGCCAAGTAAGGCACAGCAGGATGCTGCAACCGTGGCCAGTCGGGTAGCTCCGGGCTGGCCATTTTCTTGTTGACCGGAGGCCGGGTCCTACGGCCGCGCGCCTCCTAATGGTGAAATCATGGATATCCTTCTGCAGCTCGTCTTCAGCGGAATCGCACTCGGCATGATCTATGCCGTCGTCGCGTTCGGCTATCAACTTACCTTCGCCACCTCCGGCACCCTCAATTTCGGCCAGGGCGAAGCGCTCATGCTGGGCGCCCTGGTCGGCCTCTCCTTCGTCGGCGGCGTGCACGGCGGCCCCTACATGAGCTACTGGCTGATGATCCCGCTGGTGATCGCCTTCGGCGCGCTGCACGGCATGTTCGTCGAATGGATCGGCGTGCGTCCGGCCATCAAGATCAAGTCCGAATTCGGCTGGATCATGTCGACCATCGCGCTGGCGATCATCTTCAAGAACGTCGCCGAGAACATCTGGGGCAAGGACGTGCTGCCCTTCCCCTCGCCGCTGTCCTCGACCCCGTTCCAGTTCATGGGCGCCAACGTGCAGCCGATGCAGGTAGCGGTGATCATCGGCGCGCTGGCCATCATGCTCGCGGTCGAAGTGTTCAACCGCAAGTCGATCTACGGCAAGGCCGTCGTCGCCACCTCGAACGACCGCGACGCGGCCGGCCTGATGGGCATTAACACGGGCCGCGTGATCACCTTCTCGTACGCGCTGTCCTCGGCCACGGCGGCCTTCGCCGGCGCCCTGATCGCGCCCCTGACGCTGACCAGCGCCACCATGGGCGCCTCGCTCGGCCTGAAAGCCTTCGCGGTGGCGATCATCGGCGGACTCACCTCCGGCGTGGGCGCGATCGTCGGCGGCCTGATCCTGGGCATCGCGGAAACCGCGACCGGCTACTACATTTCGACCGGCTACAAGGAAGTGCCGGGGCTGATCCTGCTGCTCTTGGTGCTGGCGGTGAAACCGTCCGGCCTGTTCGGCAAGGCCGCGATCAAGAAGGTCTGACGATGATGAAAAATAAATCCCTGCTGGCCGCCAGCATCCTCGGCTTGATCGTGCTGGCCGTGTTCCCGCACCTGTTCACCAACCCGTATTACATCCACCTGGCCGAAACCATCCTGATCTACGCGATCCTGCTGTTCGGCCTGGATATCGTGGTCGGCTACACGGGCCAGGTCTCGCTCGGCCACGCCGGCCTGTTCGGGGTCGGCTCCTACGTCACCGGCGTGCTGGTGATGAAGCTGGGCGCGCCCTGGTTCCTCGCCGTGCCCGCCAGTATCGGCATCACGGCGCTGTTCGGGGCCGTGCTCGCGCTGCCGGCCCTGCGCGTGACCGGCCCTTACCTGGCGATGGTCACGCTGGCCTTCGGCACCATCGTCCAGATCCTGATCAACGAGATGACCTTCCTCACCGAAGGCCCGATGGGGATCATGGTACCGAAACCGAAGGTGCTGGGCGCGGACCTGAACGAGACCCAGTACTACTACATGGTCGCCGTGTTCATGGTGCTGTCGCTGGTGCTGGTGCACAAGCTGCTGAAATCGAATATCGGGCGCGCCTTCGAAGCGCTGCGCGACAGTCCGATCGCCTCCGACTGCATGGGCGTGTCGGTGTACCGCTACAAGGTGTATGCCTTCGTCATCAGCGCCGGCTTCGCCGGCCTGGCGGGCAGCCTGTACGCGTATTCGGAGCAGTACATCTCGCCGAACACCTATAACTTCGAACTGACCATCCTGTTCCTGCTGGCCGTGATCATGGGCGGACGCAAGACCCGGGTCGGCGCGATCCTGGGTGCGATCATCGTCGTGATGCTGCCCAGCCTGCTGTCGGACATCGCCCTGTTCCGCCAGATCGCGGTGGCCGCCGCCGTGCTGGGCGTGATCGGATCAAGCCTGGCGCTGGCCAGGAAACGCGCGGCGCCGCGGCGCGTGATCGTGCCGCTGGTGGCCACCATCGGCCTGGCCATCTGGTCCTACCGGATCGAGAACATGGTCGACTGGCGCCTGACCATCTTCGGCCTGATGACGCTGTTCGTCGTCTACTACCTGCAGGACGGTATCGTCGGCTTCTTCCGCCAGTTGCTGGGACGGCGCGTGGCCCACGTGCGCGCGGTCGGACTCAATGCCGCGGCCGATCCCTTCGAAGGCGTGGCGAAAGGCCAGGCCGGCGGCGACCTGCTGCGCGCCGAGCAGATCCTGATGCAGTTCGGCGGCCTGAAAGCGCTCAACCAGGTCGACCTGAACGTGGCGCGCGGTTCGGTCCATGGCCTGATCGGGCCGAACGGCTCGGGCAAGAGCACGATGATGAACGTCCTGACCGGCATCTACAAGCCGACCGCGGGCGGCGTCGTGTTCGCCGGCCAGCCGATCAACGGCCGCACGCCCTCGCAGATCGCGCTGGGCGGCATCGCCCGGACCTTCCAGAACGTGCAGCTGTTCGGCGAGATGACGGCCACCGAGAACGTGCTGGTCGGCCTGCACCACACCTTCCGTTCGACCGTGTTCGATGCGATGGTCAGCACGCCGCGCATGCGGCGCGAGGAAGCGGCGGCGCGCAAGCGGGCGGCGGCGATTCTCGACTTCGTCGGGCTGTCGAACCTGGCCGACGAGGAAGCGCGCAACCTCCCCTACGGCAAGCAGCGCCTGCTCGAAATCGGGCGCGCGCTGGGCCTGAACCCGCAGCTGCTGCTGCTCGACGAACCGGCCGCGGGCCTGACGGCCCCGGACATCCGCGAACTGATGGCGATCATCCGCAAGATCCGCGACCACGGCATCACCATCATCCTGATCGAGCACCACATGGATGTCGTGATGGCGATCTCGGACACGGTCACCGTGCTCGACTTCGGCCAGAAGATCGCCGAAGGCAATCCATCGAGCGTACAGGCCGATCCGAAAGTCATCGAGGCTTACCTCGGCGGCAGCAGCGAAGCGACGGCCCCCACGCCGGCCGCGGGTTAAGGAGACCCTATGTTAAGCATTCAAAACCTGGAAGCCGCCTACGGCAAGGTGCAGGTCCTGCACGGGATTTCGCTCGATGTCCCGCAAGGCAAACTGGTGACCCTGATCGGCTCGAACGGGGCCGGCAAGACCACCACCATGCGCGCCATCTCGGGCATGATCAAGCCGACCGCCGGCTCGATCAGCCTGGGCGGGAAAGTCATCACGGGCCTGGACTCGCACCGCATCGCGCGCGCCGGCCTGGCCCATTCGCCGGAAGGCCGGCGCGTGTTCGCCACCATGAGCGTGACCGACAACCTGCTGCTCGGTGCCTTCCCGCGCTTTACCCGGGCGCGCCCCAAGGGCGACATCCAGCGCGACCTGGAAAAGGCGATGGAGCTGTTCCCGCGCCTGAAGGAGCGGCGCACCCAGCTGGCCGGGACCTTGTCGGGCGGCGAGCAGCAGATGCTGGCCATGGCGCGCGCCGTCATGCTCAACCCGGACGTGGTGCTGCTCGACGAGCCGTCGATGGGCCTGGCGCCGATCCTGGTCGAAGAGGTGTTTCGCATCATCACGCGGTTGAAATCGGAGGGCGTGACGATGCTGCTGGTCGAACAGTTCGCGGCCGCCGCGCTGAACGTGGCCGACTACGGCTACGTGCTGGAAAACGGCCGCATCTCGGTGCACGGCCCGGCCGAGAGCCTGAAGAACGATCCGAAGGTGGTGGCGGCCTATCTCGGCGGCGGCAACGCGCACTGAGACGGGTGCACGGTGAGCCAACCATGAGCAAGGGCAGCGGCGCACTCGAGGGGCGCGATTATGCCGCGGCCCTGTGCGTGGTGGCGGTCTGGGGCACCAACTTCGTGGCCATGAAACTGGCCTTGCGCGAAGTGACGCCCTTCCAGCTCGGCGCCGGGCGCTACCTGTTCGCGCTGCTGCCGCTGCTCTTGTTCGTGCGTCCGCCGGCCCTGGCGGCGCGCTGGGTCGTGCTGTACGGCCTGTTCCAGGGCGTGGGCCAGTTCGGCCTGCTGTTCCTGGCCCTGCGCGCCGGGATGTCGGCCTCGCTGGCGCCGGTGATGCTGCAGATGCAGGTGTTCTTCACCGCCCTGTTCGCGTTCGTCCTTCTCAAGGAACGGGTCGGGCGCCGCCTGCAGGCGGCGATGGGCATCGCGGCGCTCGGCCTGGCCTGCCTGTGTGTCGACGCCCTCGGGCGCGGCTCGCAGGTGACGCTCGCCGGCTTCCTGCTGAGCGTGGCCTCCGCCGCCATGTGGGCCGCCTCGAACATCGTGGTGCGCATGGCCCAGCGCGGCACGCCGCGTTTCGACGTGCTGCCCTTCATGGTCTGGAGCAGCATGGTGCCGATCCTGCCCTTCGTCGCGCTGTCGCTGGCCTTCGATCCGGCGGCCACCAGCTGGGACTGGCATGCGCTGTCCGGCACCGCCTGGGCCTCGATGGCCTATCTCGGCTGGTTCGCCACCATCCTCGGCTATGCGATGTGGACGGGCCTGCTGAAACGCCATCCGGCCAACCGCGTGGCGCCATTTTCGCTGGCCGTGCCGCCGGTCGGCATCGCGGCCGGCATGCTGGGCCTGGGAGAAACCGTCACGCCCTGGCAATGGGCCGGCATCGTGCTGGTGGTCGCGTCGCTGGCGCTGGTCATCATCAAGCCGCGGTCGCCCGCCGCGCGGCCACTATAATGCGGTTTTGACTTCACTGCCCCCATGGACACTTCAAAATTCTCGCACTACACCGGCTCGCGCATCTTCTGGTTCCTGTTCGGGACCACCCTGGGCGGCCTGGGCGTCTGGAGCGGCCTGCAACAAGGCCGGATCGGTGAGACCGTGATCGGCCTGGGCCTGATCCTGCTCGGCATCCAGGGGCTGCTGCGCCCGGTCGTCCTGAGCCGGGTCGCCAAGATCGGCAAGGACGAAATGACGCGCGACGTGTCGATCGGTTCCGACACCCTGCACGGCGCGCTGTCGCTGGTGATGGCGGCGGCGCTGGTGACCGGCTTCGTGCTCAAATACCTGATCAAGGTCTGATTCCCGCACCCAAGAGAAAGACCTGTTTCCCAGCGCCAATCGTCGTCGCCTTTTCCCCACGGCATGGCAAGTTGAACAAAGAAAAATACCGAATTGATCGCTCACGGATGGCTTAACGCTCGCTACTCACGTACTCTGTAGGAATGCTCCTACTAGAGACCGCGCATGGACCGTAGCTACCCGTCTGCCCTTCGCATCAAGCAACGCCGCCAGCGCCGCCAGCGCATCATGGCCGGCACGTTCGCCGGTCTCGCCCTCGGTGCCATGGCCTTTGCCATGGCCCTCGACCGCGATGCATTTCGCGCGCCAGCACCAGGCGTGAGCGTGGCCGCCGCCGCGGCCGACGAGGTGCCGCCGGCGCCTGCGCCGGCAACGACCGCATCGGCCCGCCGCGTGTACCGCTATTCGGTCGTACCCGGCGGCGCCGCCAGCCGCGACGAGCTGGCACGTGTGCTCAAGCGCGACAAGGTCGTCGCCGCCCACTATGCCGGGTTCGAGGTGGACAAGGCGCACCTGGCCACCGTTCGCGCGCCGCGCGCCGTGCACGTCTCCTACCGCAAGGGCGACAAGGTGTATTGGACCGCGAAGAAAGTCCGGCTGCCAGCGGGCGAAAGCCTGCTCACCGATGGCCGCAACGAGATGCGTGCCCGCTGCGCGAACCGGATTTCGGATGTACCCCGCTTGCCGGTCGAGGCGCACGCGCCCGACCTGGCAGCGCTCGACGCCCTCGAAGACAGGCCGGGCGAAGGCGAGGAAGGCGGCCTGGAACAGGTGGACGCGCGCACGCTGGCCGAACTGGGCGAGCTGCCGGCCCTGGGCGAGCAGTCGTTCCAGCCGGTCTGGCCGGCCGTCGCCCCTGACCCGTCCGCGCCTGCGGAAGCGGCGCGCACGCCCGACCCGGGTGCAGCCGCGCCGGGTTTTCCCTGGCCGCAGCTGGGCTGGTTGAGCGCCACGCCGAAAACGCCAGGCCCCACCACGCACTCGCCACCGCCGGTAGTCGCGGCAAGCGACGCCGCGCCGCCGGCCGCGCCCGATCCCGCCCCCCTGCTGCCCAGGCCCGATCCGAGCCGGCCAACCACGCCGGCCACCCCCGATCTGGTCCAGCCGCGGCCGGCGAACGTGCCTGAACCGGCCAGCTACTGGCTGGTCGCGGCGGCCCTGGTGGCGCTGCGCATGCTGCGCAGGAAGCACTGAGGACGCAGGCGGGGCCGCGCGTCAGGGCTCGCCGAACAGGTTGCCGGCATCGAGGATGGCAAACGCGATCTCCGGCTTTTCCTGCAGGCGCTTGCGCAGCGCCGCCGGCACCGACTGGCGCACCTTCTTGCACAGGCCCGGTTTCTCTTCCAGCACGATGATGATGCCGCGCATCGTGCGCACTTCGTTCGGTCCCGGCGCGACATGCAGCTCGGCGCCGATATTCTTGCGGATCAGTTCCTGCACGTGGCGCAGGTCGGCATAGCTGTCGATGCGCTCGATGCGTTCGATGAGCTTGAGCTCCTGCTTGCGGTCAAGCGCCAGCGGGCGCAGGTCGGCGCCGGGTTCGGCCAGCAGGCGTGCACGCTCGCAGACACAGGCGCCGGGCGGGCACTCGGCGCGGATCGGAAACGGCGGCAGGGGCGAGGAAGCGTTCACGCCCTGGATTCTAGCCCAATCGCGTCCGCCAGCATCGCCTGCATGCGCTTGTGGTGCGAGCCTTTCCAGAACACGCGGCCACAGGCGTCGCAAGCGGTGAACGCATCGTGGGCCAGGCGCACCGCTTCCGGCAAGCGCTCGAGCACATCGCCATTGACCAGCAGGCGCCCGACCTCGGTGTGCGGCACGTCCAGCGCCTCGATCATGTGCTTGCCGGTGGCGGCGCGTGCGCAAGGCGCGGCGAATTCCCGGTAGCGCCGTTCGCGCGGCAGGAAGTCGTTGAGTTCCCCGACGAAGGAAAAGGGCGCCGTCACCATGGCAGGCACCCTAGCCGCCGCCGGGACGGCCGCCGCAGGCGCGCAGGACATCGAGCGCGTTCGGCACGGCTTCGCCGGCCGCCGTATTATCGAAGATGCACCAGACCTGGCGCCCGGCCGCGCGGTGTACCTCGATGTCGCGCACCAGCGCGCCCAGGTAGTCGGGCGAATACGAGGAATAATAAATGCGCGGCGCGCCGTGCAGGCGGACATAGATGTCGCCGGTGGTGGGCACGTGCGGACCCGGCTGGCCGGCGGCGGGATCGGCGATCACGCGTGTGACCCGGCAATCGCGCAGCACCTCGGTCGCGATGTCGGTGAACCAGCTCGGGTGGCGCCCTTCGCAGGCGACCATGCAGCCGAAGCGCTCTTCCAGCTGCATGAAGAAGGCGCGCGCGGTCTCGTCGTGAAAGCCGAGCTTGGGCGGGTATTGCACCAGCAGGCAGCCCAGCTTGTGCTTCAATTCGCCCACTTCGCCGGCGAAACGGGCGAGCAGCGCGTCGATGTCGCGCATCTGGGCATCGTGGGTGATCGCGCGCGGCACCTTGACCGAAAAGCGGAAATCGTCCGGCACGCTCTCGGCCCAGCGCGCCCAGGTTTGCGGGCGGTGCGGCTTGTAGAACGATGAGTTGATCTCCACCACCGGAAACACGGCGGCGTAGCGTTCGAGATGGCTGCCGGCCTCGGGAAAGGCGCTGGCCGCTTCCTTGGGCACGGTCCAGCCGGCGCAGCCGATCAGCGGGGTGGCGTCGTTGGTATTTTTCATTGACGTTTTTGCAATTACAATACCCCGATTCTACGCCGCCGGCGCTTGCCGGGGCGCATGCTTGAGCCGGGCGGGGCCAAGCGTGCGCCGTGGGGGCGCCGCACTCGTCTTACAATGGCGGCAACGATCAGCCAACAAGGATTCCCCGTGACCGATTCCCTCCACGTCGTCTGCCCCGCCTGCGAGGCCGTCAACCGCCTGGACCAGGCGCGCCTGCGCGATGCGCCGGTCTGCGGCAAATGCGCGGCGCCGCTGTTCGCCGGGCGGCCGCTCGATGCCGGCTCCGCAACCTTCAACAAACACATTACCCGCAACGACATCCCGGTGCTGGTCGATTTCTGGGCCGAGTGGTGCGGCCCGTGCAAGATGATGGCGCCCGCGTATGCCCAGGCCGCCACCCGGCTCGAGCCGCGCGTGCGCCTGCTGAAGGTCGATACCGAGCGCGCCCAGGACTTGTCGGCCCAGTTCGGGATCCGCAGCATTCCGACGCTGGCCCTGTTCCGCGGCGGGCGCGAGGTGGCGCGCCAGGCCGGCGCGATGGATGCCGGGAATATCGTCGCCTGGGTGGAATCGAAGCTGTAAGGATTTGCAAGCTTATCGAAATCACCACGCATGACTGCTACAATCGCGCATTGACGCGGGGTTCGCCCGCAAGGAGCCATTCATGTCGCAACAACTCGTTATGGACAGCGGAACCGAAGACGCAAAGCAGATGGCGCGCGTTCTGTACCTGGTCCACGCCGCCACCTTCTTCTTCTCGCTCGGCATGCTGTCCTTCCTGCCGCTGATCGTCAACTACATCAAGCGCCCGGACGCGAACGGCACCATCGTCTACAGCCACCATAGCTGGATGATTCGCTCGTTCTGGTTCTATGCGTTCTGGATGATCGTCGGCGTGATCCTGTTTGCCACGATTATCGGCATTCCGGGCGCCTATCTGGTATGGGCGCTGGCCTGGGTGTGGAAGGCGTATCGCCTGATTCGTGGTTTTTTGGACCTGAACAGCAACAAACCCATGCCGATCTGACGATTGTTTTGCGCTTTTCGGCATTTTCGGGGCTAAAATACTTTCCTGACGGCACCACTACATTCGGGATGAAATATGAAATCGGTTCAGCAGGAAGTCGACGAGCGCAGCAATCTGACGGGCACCAACAAATTCGAGCTGCTCTTGTTCCGCCTCGGCGGCGACGAGCAGGGCGAACGCAACGAGCTGTTCGGCATCAACGTTTTCAAGATCCGCGAGATCGTGGCCATGCCGCAGATCACCGCCGTCGCCGGCTCGCCCCCCCACGTGCTGGGCGTGGTCAACCTGCGCGGCCAGATCATCCAGGTGCTGGACTTGCCGGCGATCGCGGGCGTCAAGCCTAAAACCGGCCTGAACATCATGCTGGTGACCGAGTTCGCGCGCACCACGCAAGCCTTCGCCGTCGAAAGCGTCGAAGAAATCGTGCGCCTGGACTGGAGCCAGGTGATGTCGGCCGAAAAGAGCGCCGGCAGCAGTATCGTGACCAGCATCGCGCGCCTCGAAGGCGAGAACGGCGCGCCGATCCGCCTGGCCCAGGTACTCGACGTCGAGACCATCCTGCGCAACATGAATCCGGACACGAGTCCTGAAATCAGCGCGCAGACGGTCGGCGCCAAGATCCATATCAAGCCCGGTTCGGTGATCCTGGCGGCGGACGACTCGGTCGTCGCGCGTGCCCTGATCGAGCAAGGCCTCGATGCGATGGGCCTGCCCTTCATCATGACCAAGAGCGGCAAGGAATGCTGGGACCAGCTCAATGCGATCGCCGGCGCCGCCGAGACCGAAGGCAAGAGCGTCTACGACCGCGTCGCCCTGGTCCTGACCGACCTCGAGATGCCGGAAATGGACGGCTTCACGCTGACCCGCAACATCAAGAAGTCCGCGCGCCTGGCGAATCTGCCGGTGGTGATCCACTCCTCGCTGTCGGGCACGACGAACGAAGAACACGTCAGGAACGTGGGGGCGGACGCGTATGTGGCGAAGTTCTCGGCGGAAGACCTGTCGACCACGCTGCGCCGGGTACTCAAGCAATAAGGCGCCGGCACGCATTGGAGGCCGCCAATGACAAGGGCGCGTCGCGGGAGCCTCCCGGGACGCGCCCTTGTGTCATGCCTGGACCCCGGATTCAGTCCCGCAGCCGTTCCAGCGCCTGGGCGATGTCGGCGATCAAGTCCTCGGTCGACTCGAGACCGATGTTGAAGCGCACCAGCAAGCCCTTGCCCTGCCAGTCGCGCCGGATCGCCGTCATCCGGTACGGCATCACCAGGCTGTTCGCGCCGCCCCAGCTGTAGCCGATGCCGAACAGGGTCAGCGCATCGACGAAGCGGTCGATCTGTTCCTGCGTATAGCGCTCGTCGAAAATGACCGAGAACAGGCCGCCGGCGCCCGAAAAATCGCGCTTCCAGTATGCGTGACCCGGGCAGTCGGCAAACGCCGGGTGCAGCACGCGCGTGATCTCGGGCCGCGCCTGGAGCCAGGCGGCAACCGTGCGCGCGGCGGCGTCGTGGGCGTCGAAACGCAGTTTCATGCTCGGCAGAGCGCGCATCACGAGCCAGGCGTCGTCGGCGCTGACACCCTGCCCCAGGCGCATATGGGCCGTGGCGAGCTGCTCGTGCAGCGCGCGATCGCGCGTGATCACGGCGCCCATCAGCACGTCGGAGCCGCCCGACTGGTATTTGGTCAGCGCTTGCATGATGATGTCGACGCCGAGCGCGAAGCCGCGCAGGGCCAGACCGGCCGACCAGGTGTTGTCGAGCGCAACCAGCACGCCGCGCGCCCTGGCGGCGGCGCAGATGGCTGGCAAATCCGGCACTTCCATCGACACCGAACCGGGCGACTCGGCCCAGATCAGTTTCGTGTTGGGTTGGATGAGCTCGGCAATGCCGGCGCCGATCATCGGGTCGTAATAGCGCGCCGTGATGCCGAAGTCGTTCGCCAGCCAGCGCCCCAGCTCGCGGTTCGGATTGTAGACGTTGTCCGGGAGCAGCACGTCGTCGCCGGTTTTCAGGAACGCGAAGTCGACCATCGCGATCGCCGCCAGGCCCGACGGAGCCAGCAGGCAATCCTTGCCGCCCTCGATCTCGGCCAGGCGCGCTTCCAGCGTGAACGTGGTCGGCGTGCCGTGCAGGCCGTAGGTGTAGGCGTTCTTCTCTTTCCACTCGCTCGAGCGCATCGCCGCCACGTTCTTGAACAACACGGTCGAAGCGTGGTGGATGGCCGGCGGGAAGGCGTCGAAGCCTTCCGGCGCCTGGTAGTCGGTGTGGACCAGCGTGGTCTGGAGCGACTTGTTCGCCATCGCGTCTTCCCTGTTAAACCGGGCTGGCCCAGAGGTCGTGGGCGTCGGCGCGGGTCACCAGGACGTCGGCGAACTGGCCGACCGCCAGCTTGGTCTTACCCGGCACCAGCGAGCGCTTGATATGGACCACGCCGTCGATTTCCGGCGCATCGGCGCTCGAGCGGCCGATGGCTTCGCGCGGGCCGACTTCGTCGATCAGCACGCGGATCGTCTTGCCGACCTTGGCCTGCAGGCGCTTGAGCGAAATTTCTTCCTGCAGCAGCATGACGCGGGCACGGCGCTCTTCGCGCACTTCCTGCGGCACCGGGTTCTCGAGCAGGTTCGCGGTCGCGCCTTCCACCGGCGAGTAGGCGAAGCAGCCCAGGCGGTCGATCTGCGCTTCTTTCAGGAAGTCGAGCAGGTATTCGAACTCGGCCTCGGTCTCGCCGGGGAAGCCGGCGATGAAGGTCGAGCGGATCGTCAGGTCCGGATTCATCGCGCGCCAGGCCAGGATGCGGTCCAGGTTCTTCTCGCCGGAGGCCGGGCGCTTCATGCGCTTCAAGACGTCCGGGTGCGCGTGCTGCATCGGGATGTCGAGGTAAGGCAGGACATGGCCGTCGCCCATCAGCGGGATCACCTGGTCGACGTGCGGGTACGGGTAGACATAGTGCAAGCGCACCCAGGCGCCGTACTGGCGCGCCAGCTGGCCGAGCGCCTCGGTCAGGTGGGTCATGTGGGTCTTGATCGGGCGGCCGTTCCAGAAACCGGTGCGGAATTTGACGTCCACGCCGTAGGCGCTGGTGTCTTGCGAGATGACCAGCAATTCCTTGACGCCGGCCTTGAACAGGTTTTCCGCTTCGATCAGCACTTCGTGGATCGGGCGCGAGACCAGGTCACCACGCATCGACGGGATGATGCAGAAGCTGCAGCGGTGGTTGCAGCCCTCGGAAATCTTCAGGTAGGCATAGTGCTTGGGCGTGAGCTTGACGCCATGGTCCGGCATCAGGTCGATGAAGGGCTCGTACGGTTTCGGCAAGTGCAGGTGCACCGATTCCATGACCTCGGCCATCGCACGCGGGCCGGTCACGGCCAGCACCTTCGGGTGTACCTTGGTGATGATGTCGTCGCCCGCCGCATCCTTTTTCGCGCCCAGGCAACCGGTGACGATGACGCGGCCGTTCTCGGCCAGCGCCTCGCCGATGGCGTCGAGCGACTCCTGCACCGCGGCGTCGATGAAGCCGCAGGTGTTGACGATGACGAGGTCTGCGCCGGCATACGACTTGGCGGTCTGGTAACCCTCGGCGCGCAGCTGGGTCAGGATCTGTTCCGAGTCGACCAGCGCCTTGGGGCAGCCGAGCGAGACGAAGCCGACCTTCGGGGCGGCTGCGGGGGCGGCAACAGCGGCTTCAGGGTTGGCGGCGGGGACGGGATTGCGACGGAGTTCGAGCATGGGCGGGAGGCGGGATAAATTCTGGGCAATCGGCGATTGTACAGGAAGCGGCGTGCAAGGAGAACCGCGGGGGCGGTTTTGCCGGGCGCGGCGGGCCGTTGCGCAACGCCGATGCCGGAAAGACAAAATGCCCGGCACGGGTCCGGGCATTCGTATGACTGCGCGATTTACTTCTTGTCGGCCGGCGGGACCGGCGGAAAGGGAAACGCGCTGAACAAGGCCTTGCTCTGGTTTTGCATCTGTTCCTGCATCTGCACGAACAGGTTCTTGCTCTGGTCGATGTAACTGTTCATCATGCCCTGCATCATCGGGCCTTGGACGTTCATGAACTGGGTCCACATTTCCGGGCTGAAGGGCTTGCCTTCGACGGCGCCGGCGGCGCTGCTGGTGAACTTGTTCTGGATGTCGGTGAAGGCCTGGACGTTCTTTTCCAGGTAAGAACCCATCATGCCCTGCATCGCATGGCCGTAGTACCGGATGATCTGGGCCAGCACCACGCTCGAAAACATCGGCGCGCCGTTCGCTTCCTCTTCCAGGATGATCTGCAGCAGGATCGCGCGGGTCAAGTCTTCACTGGTCTTGGCGTCGACCACCGTGAACTCGTCGGCGTCGAGGACCAGTTGCTTGACGTCGGTCAGGGTGATGTAAGAACTGGTCTGGGTGTCGTAGAGACGACGGTTCGGGTATTTCTTGATCAGGCGTTCAGTACTGTTTTTTGCACTACTCATCTCAAGTTCCATTATTGCGCCGCCTGGTGGGCAGCGCGCTGCGAAGATTATTCAAATGTCGCGCCGGCTTGTCTCGCCGGCTTGCCGCGTTGGCCGTCCCGGCCGGCTGAATGTTGCCGGGCAGGACGAGCCGCCTAAAAATACCACGTTCGATACGCAGGTGCAGCAATTATCGCTTTTGCCACTGAATTTATTTCATGGCAAGTACCACAGCGCGGCCCGGGCTTATTCCGCCCGTTGTTTCACATAGCGTCCCGGCGCCGGTTCCGTCGGCCGGTAGCTGTCGTTGCCGGCCTGGGCCGGCGCCGGCAGGTCCGCGCCGCCGTTTTCTTGCAGGAAGCGCGCCCATTCCGGCCACCAGCTTCCCTTGTGTTCGGTTGCGCCGGCGAACCATTCCTCGGCCGTGCGCGGCGCCTTGGCGCCCTCCTTGCGCCCCTTCTTTTCGCCCGTGGCGTCATTCACCCAGTAGCTGCGCTTGCCTTTCGAGGCCGGGTTGATCACGCCGGCGATATGGCCGGAGGCGCCCAGCACGAAGCGGTTCGCCTTCGGCTTGCCCGGATTGAGCAGCGCGGCCGAGGCAAACGCGGCCGGCCACGGCACGATGTGGTCTTCCTTCGAGCCGTACAGGAAGACCGGCGCGTCGATGCGGCCGAGGTCGACCGGCACGCCGCACACCGTCAGCTGGCCCGGAACCTTCAGCTTGTTCTCGAGATAGGTGTTGCGCAGGTACCAGCAGAACATCGGCCCCGGCAAATTGGTGCTGTCGGCATTCCAGTACAGCAGGTCGAAGGCCGGCGGCACCTTGCCCTTCAGGTAGTTTTGCTGGACATAATTCCAGACCAGGTCGTTCGGACGCAGGGCCGAGAAGGTGGTCGCCAGGTCGCGTCCCGGCATGATGCCGCCCTTGGCCAGCTTGGCTTCGCGCTGGGCCACCTGGTTTTCGTCGACGAAGACCTCGACAACGCCGGTGTCGGAGAAATCGAGCAGCGTGGTCAACAGCGACAGGCTGGCCGCCGGCTGCTGGTCGCGCGCGGCCAGCACCGCCAGCGCGGTCGCCGCGATGGTACCGCCGACACAGAAACCGAAGACATGCACCTTGTCCTGGCCGGTGATCTCGCGCGTGACCTTGATCGCCTCGATGGCGCCGCGTTCGATGTAATCGTCCCAGGCCAGGTTGGCCATCGACTGGTCGGGATTGCGCCAGGACACCATGAACACGGTATTGCCCTGCTCGACCACGTAGCGCACCACCGAGTTTTCCGGCTGCAGGTCGAGGATGTAGAACTTGTTGATGCACGGCGGGATCATCAGGAGCGGCACCGCGCGCACCGTCGGCGTGGTCGGGCTGTACTGGATCAGCTGGAACAGTTCGTTCTCGTAGACCACCTGACCGGCCGTGGTGCCGACATTCTTGCCCACTTCGAAGGCCGACTCGTCGGTCTGGGAGATGCGGCCCTTGGCCAGGTCTTCCAGCATGTGCTTGAGGCCCTTGGTCAGGCTCTCGCCCTTGGTCTCGATGAGCTGGGCCTGGGCTTCCGGATTGGTCGCCAGGAAGTTAGCCGGCGACATGGCGTCGACCATTTGCTGTACCGTGAAGCGGATCTTCTGGCGCTCGCGCGGACCGGCTTCGACCGCGTCGGACAGGGCCATCAGGAATTCGCCGTTGAGCAGGTAGGAGGCGGCGGTGAAGGCGGCGAAGGGCGTGGCCGTCCATTCGGCGCTAGCGAAGCGCTTGTCGGCCAGCGCCGGCGTCTTGCCGGACATGAAGTCCTGCCACATCTGCCCCACTTTTTGCAGGTAATCCTGGCGTAACGCGTCCATGCGCGCCGGGGCAATCGTGACGTTGAAATCCTTGAATACCCCGGCCAGCGGATTGGCCGCCGCGGCGCCGGCGCCGGTGGCCGCGGGCATCTTCATCCACCCCTGCCAGGCCGCGGGATCGGTCAGCTGGGTCATCCAGGTGGTGGCGAAAGCTTGTGGGTCGGGCATATTCATGTCGGCGTCCGTTAGAATCGGTTATCAATCGCTGGCACACCAGCGACCATCGTGGAGAAAAAGTATGTGGATCGTTGCAATCGGCTGGAGCTATGTCGTCATCCTGATGGCGGCGACGGAAACGTCGATCACCGCGGGGATCATGACATTTCTTCTATACTGCATGATACCCCTGTCTCTGCTTTTTTACCTCACCGGAGGCAAGCGGCGCCAGGCGCGCCGCGCACTGGCGGCCGCCACCGTCGCCCGGCAGGCGGCGCAAGCGCAGGCCGAGGCGCAGGCGGCGCCGCACGATGAGGAGCTTGTTGCAAAAAAAGTACAGGCGCCGGGCGCCGGCAACTAGAGAGTATTGATGACGCCGGAAGGCGTCACTTGAGCCAGATCAAACTCGCCTGGCGTCCCGTTACGCCATCGCGGCGGTAGGAATAAAAGCGCTCCACCTGGCTCGCGGTGCACTGCCCGCCGCCCGCCACCTGCGTGACGGCGTCGCGCGCCAGCATCAGGCGCGCCAGGGCGAACATGTCGGCCAGGTACTTGCCGGGATGCCCAGCACGGGCGGCAAAGGCGAAGCCGATATCGGTCCGCGGCAAGGCGCGCGCAAAACTGTCGAACACGTCCTGCCCGACCTCGAAGGCCTGTGCCCCGATCGCCGGCCCCAGCCAGGCCGTGATCTCGCCGGCCCCTTGTGCGCGCATCCGCGCCAGCGTCCGGCCCAGCACACCGCCGGCCAGGCCGCGCCAGCCCGCGTGCGCGGCCCCCACCACCCCGCCCTGGCGGTCGGCGAACAGCACCGGCAGGCAGTCGGCGGTGAGAATGGCGCAGACCACGCCCGGCCTGGTGGCGATACTCGCGTCGCCGGTGCGCACCGGCTGGTCGACGCCGACCGTGGCGGCATCGACCACGTCGACCCCGTGCACCTGGGCGATCCAGGCCGGGCGCCCGGGCAAGAGCGCCTGCAGGCGGGCCCGGTTCTCGCCGACCGCCGCCGGATCGTCGTTCACGTGCAGGCCGAGATTCAGGCCGCCGCCCGCGCCGCCGCCGTCATACGGGCCGCGCGAGACGCCGCCGCGGCGCGTGGTGGCCAACGCGCCGACGTTCGGCGGCAGGTCCGGCCAGTCCGGGATGACGAGCGCGCGCGGATCCATCAAGCCGCTTCCGGCTCGGGAATGCCGGCCTTGGCGATCAGCTCGGCGAAGTCGTCGGCCAGCGGCACGACCCATTCGACGGCCTCGCCCGTGGCCGGGTGCACCAGGCCCAGGCGGCGCGCCTGGAGTGCCTGGCGGTGGAATACCGGCGACAAATGGGTCTTGCCGTAGACCGAGTCGCCCACCAGGCCGAAGCCGATCGAGAGCATGTGGACGCGGATCTGGTGGGTGCGGCCGGTTTCGAGGCGGCACTGCACCAGGCTGACCGGACGGCGGTCGAGCATGCCTTCGGCCAGGCGCGTGTAATGGGTGATCGCCGGCTTCGCGCCCAGGCTGCTCGACACGGCCATCTTGACGCGGTCTTTCGGATGCCGGCCCATCGAGGCGTCGATCGTGCCCGACAATTGCGGCGTGCCCCAGACCAGCGCGAAGTATTCGCGCTTGACGGTGCGTGCCTGCAGCTGGCGCACGAGATCGGTCTGCGCGGCCAGCGTCTTGCCGACCACCATCAGGCCACTGGTGTCCTTGTCGAGGCGGTGCACGATGCCGGCGCGCGGCACCGAACAGAGTTGCGGCGCATGGTGCAGCAGGCCGTTGAGCAGCGTGCCCGACCAGTTGCCGGCGCCCGGATGCACGACCAGGCCGGCCGGCTTGTTGATCACCATGATGTGCTCGTCTTCATAGACGATGTCCAGTGCGATTTCCTCGGGCGCGAACGCGGTATCCTCGGGCGCCGGCTGCGGCAGCACTTCGATGGTCTCGTCGCCGTAGGCGGTGTCCTTGCCGCGCGCGGTCTTGCCGTCGACCAGCACGTGGCCGCCGTCGAACCACAGTTGCAGGCGGCTGCGCGAAAACTGCGGCACCAGCGAGGCGACGACCTTGTCGAGGCGCTGGCCGCAAGCCGATTCGTCCAGGTGCAGGGTGATCGGAGAGAGGTCGATGCCGTTCGGGGCGACGAAGGCGACATCGTCGATGTCGTCGTCGAAATCGGTGTCAAGGGGCAAATCCGCCGAAATCGGCGCAGGAGTTAATATCACGTCAGTCCCATCGGCTATAATCAGCCGTTCGTTGAATCTAGGTAAAACTTTTCTGCAAAAAGCTATGCAAAAAAAACTGTTGGTAGTGGTTGCTATGAGTGCCCTGTTGGGTCTGTCCGGCTGCGGGCTGTTGCCTGACAAAACCGACGAGACCGCAAAGTGGTCAGCGGAGAAATTATACGCTGAGGCACGCGAAGAGATGTCCGGCGCCCATTATGAGGCGGCGATCAAGTTATTCCAACGCCTCGAAGCGAATTATCCGTTCGGCACCTACGCCACCCAGGCGCAGATGGAAATCGCCTATGCGCACTACAAGGCGCAGGACCAGGCGGAAGCGCTGGCCGCGGTCGAACGCTTCATCAAGCTGCACCCGAATCATCCGCAAGTGGACTACATGTACTACTTGCGCGGCCTGATCAGCTTCAACGACCAGATCGGCTTCCTCTCCGTGATCTACGCGCAAGATCCGACCGAACGCGACCCGAAAGCGACGCGCGAAGCCTTCGCCGCCTTCAAGGCCCTGGTCGACCGCTTCCCGAACAGCAAGTACGCGCCGGATGCGATCGCGCGCCTGAACTACCTGATCAACGCGATGGCTTCGTACGAAGTACACGTGGCGAACTATTACTATCGCCGTGGCGCCTACCTCGCCGCCGTCAACCGCGCGCAGAACGCCGTGGCCGACTACAGCGGTGCGCCGGCACGCGAAGAAGCGCTGTTCATCATGGTGCGCAGTTACGACAAGCTCGGCATGCTGCCGCTGCGCGACGATACCCAGCGCGTCCTGACGCTGAACTATCCGAACAGCCGCTTCCTCAATCCGAACGCCAAGGGCGACGCCCGCTGGTGGCAGTTCTGGGCCAAGTCGGGACCGAAAGCTTCGCCGAAAGATGCGCTGAAATAATTTCGCGCAAGCGGCGCAAGACTGCGGGGCGGGCCTGATGCCCGCCCCGTCTCGTTCAGGCGGCGAGTTTCCTGCGAAACACCCAGTCGTGCTCGCTGGACGCGGTGGGCACGAAGGCATAGCCGTCGACCGCGAAGGCCTTCAGTTCCTGCGGGTCGGTGATGCCGTTCTCGATCGCAAAGCGCGCCATCAAGCCGCGCGCCCGCTTGGCGTAGAAGGAAATGATCTTGTAGCGCTCGTTCTTCCAGTCCTCGAACACGGGCGTGATCACCGGCGCCTTCAATTTCTTCGGCTTGACCGACTTGAAGTATTCTTCGGACGCCAGGTTCACCAGGGCCGTCGCGCCGGTCGCCTTGAGTTGCGCGTTGAGGGCCTTGGTGATCGTTTCGTCCCAGAACGCATACAGGTTGGCGCCGGCCGAGGTCTCGAGCCTGGTGCCCATTTCAAGCCGGTAGGGATGGATCAGGTCCAGCGGACGCAACAGGCCGTACAGGCCCGACAGGATACGCAGGTGGCGCTGGGCGAATTCGATGGCGGGCGGCGCCAGGCTGCGCGCGTCGAGGCCGCCATACACGTCGCCGTCGAAGGCCATCATGGCCTGGTAGCCGTCGTCATGCGCGAGCCGCCAGCTTGCGTAGCGCCCCACGTTCAGCAGCGCCAGCGGGTCGGAGATGTGCATCAGTTCGCCCACCTGGCCGGGCGAGAGCTTGCGCAGCACCTTCACCAATTGGGCGGCGCGTTTGCCGAAATCGGGGAGCGTGTGTTCCTGGGTAGGACTGGGCGTGTCGAGGTCGAGGGATTTGGCAGGCGATAATACGATCAGCATAAACACTTAAGACAAAAAAATTTCCCACATGATACTCGCTTCCGCCCCACCCATCGTCCTCGACACCAATGTCTGCCTCGACCTGTTCGTCTTCCAGGATCCGCGCTGGGCCGCCTTGCTGGGCGCGCTCGAACGCGGCGAGCTGGCGGCCGTCACCCGCGCCGATTGCCGCGACGAATACCGGATCGTGCTGCACTACAAGCACCTGCCGCTCGACGACGACAGCCGCGCGCTGGCGGCGCAGCGTTTCGACCGTCTCGTCACGCTCGTCGCGCCCGACAGCAAGCCGGTGCGCCTGCCCGTTTGCAGCGACCGCGACGACCAGAAATTCCTGGAGCTGGCACGCGACGCCGGCGCCGCGATCCTGGTCACGAAGGACAAGGCGCTCTTGAAGCTCAACCGCAAGACGGTCCAGGCCGGGATGTTTCGCATCATGCTGCCCGAGGCCTGGGTCAAACTCCATACCGCGGCCGCGCTAGAATAAGCGACCGCCATTCCATTTGCTCCCCATGACCGCCCCTGCCCTGCAATCGCGCCTGCCCGCCGTCGGCACCACCGTGTTTTCCACCATGTCGGCGCTGGCCAGCCAGCACGGCGCCGTCAACCTCGGCCAGGGCTTTCCCGACTTCGGATGCGACCCGCGCCTGATCGATGCCGTGACCGAGGCCATGCGCGCCGGCCACAACCAGTATCCCTTGATGACCGGGGTGCCGGCGCTGCGCGCAGCGATCGCCGCCAAGATCGCCCGCCTGTATGGCCGCACCTACGACGCCGCGAGCGAGATCACCGTCACCGCCGGCGCGACCCAGGCGCTGACCACCGCCATCCTGTGCTGCATCCATCCGGGCGACGAAGCCATCGTCATCGAGCCGGCCTACGACAGCTATGCGCCGGCCGTGACCCTGGCCGGCGGCGTGGTAGTGCCGGTGGAGATGGAGATGGGCGAACACGGCTACGCGGTCCCGTGGCAGCGCGTCGCCGCCGCCGTCACGCCGCGCACGCGCCTGGTCGTGATCAATTCGCCGCACAACCCGACCGGCTCGATCCTGCGCGCCGCGGACCTGGAGCAACCGGCGGCCATCGTCGCCGGCACGCCGATCCTGATCCTGTCGGATGAAGTCTACGAACACATGGTCTACGACGGCGAGCGGCACGCCTCGGTCGCCAGCCACCCGCAACTGGCCGAACGCGCCTTTGTCGTCTCGAGCTTTGGCAAGACCTATCACGTGACCGGCTGGAAAGTCGGCTACCTGGCCGCGCCCGCGGCATTGAGCGCGGAGTTTCGCAAGGTCCACCAGTACAACGTGTTCACGGTGAATACGCCGATGCAGCACGCGCTGGCCGCTTACATGGCCGACCCGGCGCCGTATCTCGGACTGTCCGATTTCTACCAGCACAAGCGCGACCTGTTCCGCGCTGGCCTCTCCGCCACACGCCTGCGCCTGCTGCCGGCGGACGGGACTTATTTCCAGTGCGTGGATTACCGGGCCGTGTCCGATATGCCGGAGGTGCAGTTCGCGCAGTGGCTGACGAGGCAATTGAAAGTGGCGGCGATCCCCGTGTCGGCCTTTTATACGAGCCGGAAGGAATCGGGGATCGTGCGCTTTTGCTTTGCCAAGGAAGACGCGACCTTGCGCCTGGCGCTCGACCGCCTGGCGAATATCTGAACTCAGCGGCCCAGCTGCCCCAGCCTGCGCTCGACAAAGGCCTGCAACTCCGGCGACAGGGTCCCCAGCGCCCTGGCCTGGCGGAAGGCCTCGACCGCTTCGGCGTTGCGCTTATCTCCCTGCAGCGCGATCCCCAGGCCCATCCACCACACCGCATTGTTCGGCGCCGTGCGCAGTGCGGCCTGGTACTGCTCGGCCGCTTCGCGCAGGCGCCCCTGGCGTTGCAGCGCGCCGCCGAGGAAGGCCTGGTAGTCGCCGTTGCCGGTGGCGTAAGGCAGCGTGCGCAGCAGCGCTTCGATACCGCTCTTGCCGCGCTCGATCTGCAGGCGCGCCAGCAGCATCGCCAGCGCCGGCTGGCGCGGATCGAGCGCCAGCGCTTGCTGGAGCTGGGTCATGGCTTCGTCGCCGCGGTTGTTCTCGATCAGCAGGCTGACCAGGGTCTGGCGCGCCGCTTCGTGGCGCGGGCTGGCGCGCAGCACGGCCTGCAGGCTGGCGATGGCTTCGCCGATGCGGCCGTCCTGGAGCTGGGTCAGCGCGCGCCGGTAGGCGTTTTCGCTGCTCTGGCTCGTGGTTTCGACGCGGCCCTGGCCACGCGCGCCAGCCACGGGGACGCTGGCGACAACGGGCGTCTCCACCGCCGCGGCCGCGGGCGCGCCGCCGGCCGCTTCCCTGCGCTTCAGGGCGGCCAGCCAGGCGGCCTCGGTTTTTTCTTTCGCAGCGGCGCGCGCCTGCTCCTCGCGCAGCTTGCGTTCCCCTTCGCGCCGCTGCGCCTTCGGCAGCGCCGCGATGCGGGCTTCTTCGGATTTCCAGCGTTTCGCCAGGCGTAGCTGTTCGACGCGCGCGCGTTCGCTGGCTACCGCCCAGGAGGTGGTGGTGCCGTCGACCGGCGCGGCGGCGACGGCCGCTGGCGGCGCCGCGCGCACGGCCGCTACCGGTTCCGCCGGCGCTGGTTTGACGACAGGCGGCGGCGCGATCTTGCGCGCCGGCGCGGGCGCGGGCGGCGCCGCCGGCTCGACGGCGGGCGCCGGCGGCGGCGTCGGGTCGAGCCGCGGCGCCACCTCGGCCACCATCACCGGCGCCGGTTCGGGCGCGGGCTTCACGGGCGCCACCTGCGCCACCGGAGCCGGCGGCGGGCTTGGTGCCGGCAGCGGCTGCACATCGTAGCTCTTGCCCTTGAGCGGCAACACGAACCAGGCCGTCGCCCCCAGCCCGGCCACCAGCAGCGCCGCGGCGATCGCCGCGATGCGCAGCGCCGGCATGCGCGCCGGGCTGCTGGCCACGGTCTTGATTTCCGGCGACACGCCATCGGCACGCGCGGTGCCGCGCGCATCGAGGTCTTGCAGCATCTTGTTAATCAGGCTCATCGCACAAGGTTCCAGGCAAGTCCGGCCGCCATGGCCGCCAGCGCACCGGCGCCCGCCAGGTACGGCCACAGGCGGCGCCGGGTCGCGACCGTGTCGCGCGCGGCGCCCAGCACGTGGCGCGCGTCGACCATCGATTTCCCTTCGCCATAGCACAGCATCAGCGCCTTGTGCGCCATGATGTTGACCAGGCGCGGAATGCCGCCGCTGGCGCGGTACAGGCTCTTCACGGCGCCCGGCGCGAACAGGCGCGCGCCGGTGTAGCCGGCCACGCGCAGGCGGTGCGCCAGGTAGAAATCGAGGTCGTCGCGGTTCAGGGGGCCGAGGTGGTAATGGAAGGTGATGCGCTGGGCCAGCTGGCGGATCGATTCGAGTTCGAGCTTGCGGTTCAGTTCCGGCTGGCCGAACAGGACGATCTGCAGCAGCTTGCGCTTTTCGGTTTCGAGGTTGGTCAACAGGCGCAGCGCTTCCAGGCTCTCGACGGGAATCGCCTGCGCCTCGTCCAGGCAGAGCAGCACGCGCTTGCCCTGGCGCGCCAGGTCGAGCAGGCGCTGCATGATCGATTTGAGCAGGCGGTGCTGGTCGACCTCGCGTTCGAGCGGCACCTCGAGTTCGTCGGCCAGCGCCAGCATCAGCGTGCGCGGCTCGAGGAAGGGATTCGGGATGTAGGCGGTGACGAAATCCGCGCCCAGGGTCGCCATGAACTTGCGGCACAGGAGCGTCTTGCCGGTGCCGACCTCGCCCGTGATCTTGATGAAGCCTTCGCCGCTGCGCGCGGCCACCAGCAAGGTATTGAGCGCTTCCTGCGAGCGCGGACTGCCGAAAAAGAAGCTCGTGTCCGGGGTGATCCCGAACGGCAGTTCGCGCAAGCCGAAATGCGCGGCGTACATTACTTGCGCTCCAGCGTGCGTGGGTCCAGCGTCTCGATGCGGCGCGTGGTGTCGAGCAGATCCTGGCTCCAGTTGCTGGCGCTGTCGACGATCGTCGGCTTGATCAGCACCACCAGCTCGCGCTTCTGGTTGACCTTGCTCTTGTTGCGGAACAGCGCGCCCAGCAGCGGCACCCGGCCCGCGCCCGGCAGCTGGCTGGTGTCATCGACCGCGGCCTGGCGCATCAAGCCGCCCACGGCGACCACCTGCCCATCCTGACCGCGGACAATACTGTCCAGTTCCGAGGTCGAGGAAGCGGCCAGCGGCAGCGTCAGCGAGCCGGCCGAACCGAGGTCGATGCCCTTGGTGATGGTCGTCACCTGGCTGACCGAGGGGTGCACGTGCAGCAGGATGTTGCCCTTGCTGTCGATCTGCGGCGTCACGTCCAGGACCACGCCGGAAAAGAAGGGCTGCAGGGTCACGCTCGGCGTCACCGTGTTGCCGCTGGCGCTGGTGTTGGTGGTAGTGGTCACGCCGGTGACGAAGAATTCGTCGGTGCCGATCTTCAGCACCGCCTTCTGGTTGTTCACCGCCGCCACCCGGGGGCTCGACAGCACATGGACCGTGCCCTGCTGCTCGAGCAGCGAAATCAGGGCCGCGAAATTATTCGTCTGGAAGGCAAAGCCGAACAGCGCGCCGGCCGCATTGGCCGCGTTCGACAGCGAAAATCCGGTGCTGGCCGTGAGACCGCGGCCATTGCCGATCGCGGGCGGCTGGCCGCCGTTGAAGGGCAGCGGCGCCAGCGAGCCCCCCGGCGAAATCAGGCCGGTGGCGACGCGGTTGCTGCTCGAATTGCCGATCGATGAGAAGCTGGCCCAATTGATCCCGCTCTGGAACTGGTCGTTCAGCTCCACTTCCAGGATCTTCGCTTCCAGGATCACCTGGCGGTCGACCGAGAGCTGGGTCGCTTTCAGGTACATGTCGACGCTGCGCAGCTCTTCCGGCATGGCGCGGATCACCAGCACGCCCGATTGCGGACTGACGACGACGCTGCGCCCGCCCTCTTTCGAGCCGACGATGGCCTCGATCGCCAGCTTCAGGTCGACCCAGAAGTCGCTGTTCGAGGCCGTGCTGACGTCGGTGCTGTCGACCTGGGTCGAACCGCCGCCGTTCTGGTTCTGGTTATTCCCGTTCTGGTTATTGCCCGGCTGGCCTTGCTGGCCCTGGCTGCTGCCGCCGTTGTTGTTGCTGCCGACGCTGGAGACCGAGGTCGAGGTCACGCGCAGGTTCGAGGAACCGCGCCGGCTGCCGACCAGGTAGTTCACATGGAACATGCGGGTCTGCATGGTCAGCGGGCGGATCGAGATCCGGGTGCCGTCGATCTTGTAGTCGTAGCCGTACATCTCGCGCACGGCTTCGAGAGTCTCGGCCAGGGTCACGTCTTTCAGGTTGGCGCTGATGTTACCGGCCACCTCGGGGTGGACCAGCATGTTGTAGCGGGTACCGGCCACGATCGAGCGGAAGAACTGCTGGGCCGGGACATTGTTGAAGGCGACATTGAAGCGCTCTTCCAGCGCCGGGCGCGCCTTCGGCAGTTCGCGCGCCAGGGCGGCGGCCGGCGGCAGCAAGGCGTTCGCGACCGCGTCGTCGTTGTGCGCGGCGCCGCGGTTGACCGCGCTGGCGCTGGCCACTTCGCGCTTGATCGCGTCATAGGTCTGGTGCGGCGGCGTGCTGGAGCAGCCGCCCGCCAGCGCGGCCGTTACCAGCATCGCCAGCAGGGAAGTGTGTCGCATGGGTGTCCTGTCCGTCATTCTGTTCGTACTCGCTCGATGGCGCCGGCCGGCGTCGCCGCAGTATTTAGCTTCAAGACCTGGCGCGCGTTGCCGCGGCTAAGTTCCACTTCATTGGCTTCGATGCGCGTCACGCGCGCGCCCTTGTAGCTATCGCCCAGGCGCAGGGTCTCGCCATCGATCACGGCGACATGGCGTCCGCCCGGCTGGCGCGCGATCAGCACCGACTGCAGGCGCGGCGCGCGGTTCACGGGTGCGGCCGCGGCAGAGGCGCCCTCGCCCGCACCGGCAGCCGCCTGGCGCGCCATCAGCGCCGCCGGTGGCCGGGTCGGGTCCTGCAGCGCCTGGGCCGAGGCCAGGCCCGCCACGGCGAGCAGCAGGCAGGCCGCGATCGGCTTCACAGCTTCATCCATTTCGCATCCAGGCTCAGGGTGTACAGGGTCAGGGTCAGGCGCGAGCTGGGCCAGGTTTCGGTGTCGAGCTGGGCCTTTCCCCAGAATAGCTGGGTCGGCATCGATTCGAGCGCCGCCATGTAGCCGATCATGTCGAGGTAGTTGCCGCGCACGGTCACTTCCACGCCATGACGATACAGCAGCGCGGCCGGCTTGGCGGCGCTTTGGGCTTCCGGCGCGGACTGTGGTTTTTCGGCACCACCCATCGGCTCGACCGCCAGCGTGCGCATCGACACCAGCTGCATGCGGCCGTTGGCGCGCAGGATGGCCTCGAGCAGCGGCGCCATGCGCTCGGGCGGTACCAGGCCGTTCTGCATCGCGCGCAGGCTGGCGGCGAGCGTTTCGAGCTCGGTGCGCACGGCGGCGGCGCGCGCGCGCGTCGGCGCGTCCGGATCGACCTGGGCCGCCAGTACCTTCGCGCGGATCTCGTTGTCGATGCCTTCCAGGTTGTTCTGCAGCTGGACGATCTGGGTGCGCAGCAGGTCCTGCTTGGCGAACATCGGCCCCAGGCCGAAGAAATGCATGCCGAAGACGTACACGGCGGCGATGGCCGCGAACAACAGCACCCGCTCGCGCAGGGTCAGCGCGTCGATCCGGGTCGCCAGCCGGGTGAGTCGGTCCTTCACGGCTTGGCTCCTTCGGGCGTCGACTGCAGGCTGAATTCGACATACGGAGGCGGTGCGGACGGCGCCGCCGTCGCGGGCGCGGTCGCGCCCCCCGCCCCGCCCTGGCTGATCTGCAGGCTGCCGAAGGCCTTGCCGCGCATGACCGGTTCCAGCGTCAGGCGGTTCAGGTAGCCGGGCACGCGCTGCGGATCGAGGGCACGTCCGCGCACGCCGATGTCGATTCCCGCGCCGAGGATGCTGACCCCGGTCAGCCAGAGACCGTCCACGTGCTGGCGCGCGAAGGCGCGGAAGTATTCGGCATAGCCCTGGGTGTTGCCCAGCTCCCCGCGCGCGAGCACGCTCGATACTTCGCGCAAGGCGGCCAGCTGGCGTTCGACCTCAGCCAGTTCGGCCTGGACCTCGGCGCTTTTCTGGCGCGGCACGAATTCCGCCCTGACGCTCGCCAGGCGCGCCTCCTTCTGGGTCAGCTGGGCAGCCCCGGCGTCGGCCTGCCGTTGCAGGTCGCGCAGGCGCATGTTGCCGTACAAATAAATCGCGGCCACGCCGACGAACAGCAGCAGCAGCGCGCCGGCCATCGTGCGCGAAGAAAAAATCTTCTTTTGCTGCAGGAAGACCGGGTTGAACAGGTTGATCTGCTGGCTCACAGCACCGTCTCCTCGTGACGCAGGGCCGCGCCCAGGGGCACCAGGAAACGCTGCTGCAGCAGTTTGTCGGCCAGTTCGGGCGTGCGCTCGAAATCGAACACGCTGGCCAGGTCGAGCGTGTCGACCGGGGTGTAGAGGTTGCTCGACAAATAGTCGTCGAGCCCCTGCACGCTCGAGGGTGCGAGCACCAGCTTGGCCACGCTGATGAAGGAGTACTGGCGCTCGAAGTTGTCGAGCGAGCGCTGCAGCTCGAGCGTGACGCGGTCGAAACTGGCGTTGCGGCGGTCGATGTCCTCGTCGAGCAGCTGTTCCAGCGCCAGGTCGATGCGGCGCGCCAGATACAGTTCGCCGCGGAAGGACACGGTCAGCAGGCCGCCGTCGGCGCCGAACGAGAGCATCGCCACGCCGCGTCCGGGCGGCTCGACCAGGGCCGAGATGTTGCGCTGCGCCAGTTCGGGGATGTCGATCACGGCCAGCTCGACCTTGGCGGCGGTGAACAGCTTCTGGCGCGCTTCGATGATGCTGTTGCGGGCCGCGATCGCGAACATCGAATGCTGGGCGCGCACGGCGGCGTTCGGATCGATCGGCAGATCGAGGACGTCGATGGTGGCGTCGTCGACGTGGAAGTCGAGCATGTCCTTCAGGCGCCAGCGCACCGCCGTTTTCAACTCGTCGGCTGGGACATTCGGCGCGTCGACCGACAGGATCTGGTAGTCGCCGCCGGCCAGCACGGTGATCGCGCGGTAGGCCTGGGCATGCAGCTCGCGGCCGGCCTTCTCCAACAGTTCGGTGTAGTTCTGGCCTGGATAGAACACCGCCTGGCGCACCTGGGGACGGATATCGGGCGCGGTCTGCATGCTGACGGCGGCCAGTCCGTCGCGCTGCAGCGCAATCGCGAGCCACCCTTCTCTTTTCTTTGCTTTTCTAAAAAAACGCATGCGAACCGTTATCGAGGTGGAGCGAAGTCTGAAGTCCTGACCGTAGAAGATTGATTATATTCAAGAACGCGTGAAATATCGAAATAAATTGATAAGATGCGCCCGCCGTTTGCCACACGCTCAAAAATACATTTCGCGCACGTAGATCACGGGGCTGCGGTGACTGCCGAAACTGACCCGGCCGGTGCTGCTCGGCAGCCAGGGAAAGGCCGGGTCCGCGTACTCCACTTCGTACCTGCCGGCGCGTGTGGCGCCGCGCAATTTGCCCGGTGCGCGCAGCCAGAGCTTGCCGGCACCGCCGGCGATGGCGACCGTTTGCGGCAGGACCGGGCCGGCCGCGCCGGTGTCGCATCCGCTCGCCGTCAGAAAGCCGAGATTGCAGTTGGCCAGCGCGACCTGCCCGCTGCCGAGCGTGCGGGTATCGGCATAGCCGGCGTTGATCAGCCAGCCCTGCGTCGCTCCGGCCCAGTATTCGGCGCGCAGGCCCATCGGCGTCTTGAGCAGGTCGCTGCCGATCGCGTTGGCCAGCTTCAAGCGGCCGTTCAGCACCAGTACCCCGGCTTCGTCCGACGCTTCCCCGGCGCGCTGCGAGCTCACTTCGATCGTGCCGGCGAGCGTCAGTTCGCTGGCGACGGCGCGCACATGGACCGGCGTCGGGTCAGTCGGCCTGGCCTTGAGGCCGCGCGGATCCTTGTTGTCGTAGCCGACCGGCAGCTTGTACACCACCTTGGCGAGCACCTTGTCCGGGTCCGGCGGGAGCGTGAGTTTGTCGATGACGACCGGCGCGGTGCCGGCCACGCTCGTCAAGTCGGGCACGAGCGCGTCGCCGCCGTTCGGCTTGGCCGCGTGCAGCGTCACCTTCCTGAACCACTCGCCCTTGAAGTTTTTCAGGCGCACGTTGTCTTCGCCATAAGCGAACACGCTGACTTCGAACGGCTGCCCGGAGTACACCGCGCCCCTGGTTTTCTGCGGACAGGCGTAGGTCCGCGCATCCAGGCCGGGCGGGCAGTCGAACTGGCCGCTCGCCTCGGTCGCGAAATAGGCCGGATAGAAGCGCCCCACGGCGCTCGCGCCACTGAGGACCGGCACGTTGAAATAGCGGTTCGCCGGATTGGCCTGGGGCGGCGGATTCGGGTCGTCCGCGCGCACGGTGAAGGTCGCGGCGCCGATCTCGCTCCACGACAGCGTGGTCGTCAGCGCGCCATTGGCCCAGCTGCGTTTTTCCGGATCGCGCTCGGTCAGGACGCCGCCGGTCGTGGTATCGGCGGCAATGCTGCCGAACTCGATCAGCGGGCGCGTGCTCTCGTTGCCGAAATTCGGTGCGAACGAGCTCTGGTCATACAGCAGCGCGCCGACCTCGACCGCCAGGCGGGCGCCGGCCGGGGCGAAGCCGACGCCGGTGCCGTCGGTGCTGCCGGGATTGCCCCACTTGCCATGGGCGATGCGCTTGAAGGCGATCTTCCATGGCGCGCTGACGAAGACCTCGGTCGAGGCGATCACATTGCTCTCTTTCAGGTTGAGCCGCACCTGGCCGACGTCCTTGTAGACCAGGAACAGCTCGACCGACACGGTCTTGGCCGGGAACTTGATCTTGGCCACGTCCGACCAGGTCGCGGCCCGCCCCGGCGGCGCGCATGCCGGAATGTCGGTGTCGGCATAGCGCGCGCCGACCGTGCCTTTGGACGGGCTGATGCACTCGAACATGAACTGGACCGATGCCGTGGTCTCATTGTTGCCGTTTGCCGCACTCGGCACGCCGGCCGAGGTAGTCGCGGTCAGCCAGACCGGGCTCGATTTGCCGCCCACGGTAGGGGCGGTGTAGCGCTTGCAGGTCTGGCCGGCGGCGCCGATCGCGATGTCGCTCACGCAGCGGCTGTCGGTGAACATATACGAGGGCAGCTTCGCCGGCGGGGTCGTCGTGGTACCGTCGACCGTGGTGGCAGTGCCGCTGTCGGACGCCTGGTTGTTGGCCAGGTTGTCGTCCCGGGTCTTGCCCGCGACCTTGACCGTGTTGGTCTTGTCGCCGACCGTGGAGACGCGCGCGCGCACCGTGAGCACGGGGGCGCTGGCGCCCGGCGCGAGCGTGCTGTTGTAGGTGCATTTGCCGACCGTGGTGGTGGCCGTGCAGGACCAGCCGGTGACGACGCCGGAGACGTAGTACATCCCGGGCGGCAGCGTGTTGTCGACCACGATCGGTCCGGCCTCGGTATAGCTGCCCTTGTTGCTGACGGTGACCTTGTACTCGACATCGGTGCCGATCTTCAGCGCGCCGGTGCGCGCGATCGTGATCGCCAGGTCCGAGATCGGCAGCGTCGGCACCACCAGGATCTCGGCGTTCAGGAACACCATGTCCTGGCCGGCCTTGTACACCGTCGTGGCCAGGGCGTCGTAGCCGGTGCCGATCGTCACCGAGGTATCGTAGGCATCGAAATCGATCCCGTGCGAGAGCTTGTCGTTGTTGATGTTGCTCTGCGAATTGAACTGGTTGCCCGCCGGGTTCAGGGCGTCGGTCATCTCGGTGCCCTCGAACGACAGGCGCTCGCCATCCTGGGCCAGGGTCGGGTCGCCTTCCCAGGTGATGTGGCCGATGCGCGCCTTTTCCTGGACCGGGAGCGTATTGCTGTCCCAGCGGAAGTTGCTGGCGTTGAGCGTCAGGCTGCCGTTCTGCAGGCGCTGGAAGCCCTCGTAGATATTGAGCACGCGCTCAGGCTCCGAGGCCAGCGAATACACGACCAGCAGCGAGAAGCCTCCCAGCACGCCTTGCGGCGCGCACCAGGGACTGCCGTTGGACACGCTCAGGCCCGAGAATTTGTAGCTGCCGCCGCCCTTGGTCTTGACGGCGGCCGTGACGTCGGCGGCGCCGCCGAAATAGTCGAGCCCACCGCTGGTCGTGGAGCTGTACTTGCGCTCGGCGCTGACCTGCACGCCGTTGAAGCTGACGGTGCTGTCGGGCGTGCCCGAGCCGGCCCAGTACAACTGGGCGGACAGGACCACGGCGTTGGCCGGCAGGGTCAAGGTCGCGAAGCGGTCGGTGCCGGACGCGCTCACTTCGCAGGGATAGCCGCTGCCGTTCGAACTGGTGCGCAGGGTCGCCTGGGTGCCGGTAAAATTCACGCGGCCGTCGAACGACTTCCAGAGCGCGATCGGCGTATCGGCACGCGCCGCGCCGGCGCCGGCCAGCAGGAGCAGCAGCACCAGCAGGCGCGCGGTGAACGACAACACCTGCTTCATAGTTGGACCTCGATGACACGCCGTACATAGTCGGGATTACTGGTGCTGTCCGGGCAGGCGCCGGCGACGGCGGGCGCGCAGGCGGTGGCGCGGATGATCCAGCGCTCGAGCAGGGCCGGGTCGGCCGCCACCGGCCCCGCCACCCGGGTGCAGCGCACGCTCAAGGTGAAGTCGCGCAGCACCTCGCCGCCCAGGGCAACCGCGTGATCCTGGTCCGGCACGCAGACGTTGTCGCGCAGGCGATGGCGGTGGTACAGGCCCCACTCGATACCGGCGCGCGCGGCCTGCTGGGCGCGCACGCCCTGTTCGTCGAGCAGGATCGCCTGTTGCTGGGCGGTGAAGATGGTGACCAGGGCCACGCCCAGCCCGGCCAGCACCACCAGCAGGAAAATCGCGGTGACGATGCCGACGCCGGCACTCTTGCGGCGTTTCGCGGGGATGGCCTGGAATGCGTGGGATGCGTGCTTCATGGCGTATTGTCGACGTGGACCTGGTGCACCAGCCGGATCGCGCCGGCGCCGCTGTCGCCGGCGCCGCGCGTGGACAGGTTCAAGGTCAACAGCACCAGGGCGCTGCGGCGCAGTTCGAGGTCGGCCAGGTCGTAGCGGAACAGGTTGTCGCAGGTGCCGAGGCGGCGCGCCAGCACGGCGGAACTCGGGTTCGCCATGGCGTCCGTCATCTGCCAGCGGATCGGGTAGTTGGCCAGGCGCCGCAGCACCAGGTTGTCGCCCTCTTGCGCGCACTGGTAGGTGACCGGCGTGCTGACGATCTGGAAGCGGCGCCCGGGCGAGGGCATGGCGTCGTCGCGCGCGAACGGATTGAGCGTTTTCATCACGAGCGTCTGGCTGCCGGCGGCGGCGGCCTCGACCCGGGCGATATTGCGCGCGACCCCGACCTGGTTGAAGGCATACGCATCGGCCGGCACCATTCCGGGGCCGAGGTTGTAGACGACGACATACTCGTCGCTGGCGACATCGGTGCGCAGGCCGCCGACCACGGTAAAGGCGAGGCCGCCGTTGACGAAGTCGAGCGGCGTGCCGTCCGCGGCCTTGATCTCGTCCTCGACGTCGAGATAGCGCCCGCCGGTTTTCGTCAGCAGGAATTCGATGGCGTCGCCGCTCGGGCTCACGCGCACGCTGTTGGGCAGGGCCAGGCGGATTTCGCGCGCCATGCGGCGCAGCGCCAGATCGGCTTCGTCGAGCGCCGCGGAGCGCGCGACGCTGTCGGCATAGCCCTGGATCGGGGCCGTGATGAAGACGGCGACGATCGCGCCGAGGATGCCGATGATGACGATCACGACGATCGCCTCGACCAGGGTGAAGCCGCGCGCGGCGCCGCGCCGCATGTGCGCGTTCATTCGGCCCCCTGGGTCGGCATGTAGCGCGCGCGGTAGCCGTCCAGCGTGACCGACTCGGTCTGGTCGTAGCTGACCACCACCCGGATGCGCAGCGCATCGCTGTCGGCACTGGCGCCGGCGGGAATGTCGCCCAGCGCGTCGGGCGTGATCGCGACCGTGGCGCTATAGCCGCTCAGGTCGAGCGGGCGTCCGAGGGCATCGGCCAGCTTGCCGGCGCCGTCGTTGAAGGCGGCAGTGGCGACGCCCGCCGCGCTCACGTAGTCATTGACGTTGTCGTAGGGACGCAAGCCACCCTGCCCGTCGTCGCCGAAGGCCTCCTTGATCGTGCAGTCGGCGCTGCTGGCCGCGATTTCGGCATTGTCGGAACGGGGATCGCAAAAGGTGAAGCCGGCCTGGCGTACTTCATCGAGCAGCGCCTCGGCGATCATCAAGGCTTGCTTGCGGCGCAGCGGATCGGCGCTGTTGGCGGTGGTCAGGCGCATCACTTGCAGGATGCCGACCAGCGCGATCGAGACGATCACCATGAACATGACCAGTTCGACCAGGGTGACACCGCGCTGGCGCTCAATCGACATAACCGGTCTCCGGGTCGATGCCGATGGTGTTGGTCAGGCCGTCGCCCTTGATCTCGAGACGGCCGGCGAAGCCGTCGATCATGCCGGCCCGGCCCAGGCCGTCGAACACGACGCCGCCGATGGCAGCGGTCGCCGCGCCGGGCACGCCCATGCTCACGCCCTCGGGCGCGGCCTCGCACATCCAGCTGTCCGAGACGCAGGCGGCGCGCGTGGCATCCGAACCGCTATTCGTGCCGCCGGGGGCGCGCAACTGCATGGTATCGATGGCGCAGGCGGCATCCCGGTCGAGGCAGACCGCGACGCGCCGGGGCGTCATGTGAACGTAGACGGGATGGTTCTGGGCGATCGCCACCTTTTGCGCATAGCGCAGCGTCGACCTGACTTGTTCGGTCCAGGCGGCGGTGTCGAAGGTGGCGCGTTCGAAGAAGCGGCCGGCGGCAATGGCGCCGAGGATGCCGATGAGGATCATTACAACGATCAGTTCCACCATGGTGAAGCCATGGTGGAACCGGGTGCCGCGGCTGGATGCAAGACGCGAGGGTCGAAATTGCGGGCCAGCCACGGGCACGGCGGCGATTACTCGCAGGCGTTGGCGGCGGCCCGATTGGTCGGGCTGCCGACAGTGATGGTCGGCGCGGTGTTGGCGGCGGTCGATGCGGTGTACAGGACGAAGCAGGTCAGGCCCTTCGCGGTCCCGGCGATGCTGGCAGGAACGATGGCCAGCTGGTTCGCTGCCACTGCCGGCTTGTTGGTCGCCACGGTGGCGGCCACGTACACCGTATAGTCGGTGGTCGACAGGCCAGCGGCGGTCGCCAGCGCGTTGCCGGTAGGCTGGTCGATGACGGCCGGGTAGCCCGAGGTGGTGTTCATCGTGACGTTGGTGCCTTCGACGGCGATGGTGGCGCTTGGCGCGACCAGGTATTTACCGTGCGTCATGGCCGAGGTCGCGCTGAGCGAACCCTTGGCGGCGTTCAGGCTGGCCAGGCGGGCTTCGCCGCTCAGGCTGGCGAACTTGGGCAGCGCGGTCGCGGCCAGGATGCCGAGGATGACGATCACGACGATCAATTCGATCAGGGTAAAACCGCCTTGCGCTGCTTTGATGCTCTTGTTCATTACTTTTTCTCCGAGGAATAAGGACGCGAGACGGACCCCGCATTATTGTTAATGGCGACACTTGAATCGCTGAGCTCATCAAGAACCAGGCCGGTGCTGCCCGTTTCCCGTCCCCCTGTATTGACCGGACTGGATACGCGAACTAATTTTACCTTGAAGACTAATACTTTTTGTATCCCGGAAGAAAAAGATTTGTCTGATGCAACAAGGTAAACAAGGGTCTGTCCCGCGCGGTCGAAGTACCAATTTCCGGCCGGAAGTTCGGCTTTGTTAGGAGAATAATATTCTCCGAGGTAGTTTTCAGGCTGCCGTTGCAACCACGTCATCGGATTCTGTTGAGCAAGTGCCAACAAACCCGTCTCGCCGGTGGTCGAAATGACCTGGGCCGAGCGTACCGCGAGCGCCGTTCTCAAGGAACCAATCAGTTGTTTTCCCGCTACTTGCTCGCTTTCGGCCTGGTAGCGGGTGAGGCAGTTCAACAACAAACCCACGGCCAGCGCGCCAAACACGGCGGCCACGGCCAGTTCCAGCCGGGATGCTCCGCCCTGGTGGCGCCGGGAATGGGGCCGCATCAGCGATGCAGGGCAGCTTTGCCCAGGTCCCAGATCGGCAGGAAAATCCCGAGCGCCATCACCAGCACCATCGCGCCGAGGAAGACGATCAGGATCGGCTCGATCTGGCTCGACAGGGTCTTGAGTTCGTAGTCGACTTCGCGCTCGTACATCAGCGCGATCTCGTCCATCAAGTCGTCGATCGAACCGGTTTCCTCGCCCACCGCGATCATCTGCAGCACGATCGGGGTGAACACGTTGGCCGCGGTCGAGGTGCGCAGGATGCTTTCGCCGCGCTCGACGCCGTCGCGCATCTGCTCGATGCGCGCCGACAGGTAGGCGTTGTCGGCCGTCTGCGCGACCACGGTCAGCGCCTGCACCACCGGCACGCCGCTGCGCATCGACAAGGCGAAGCTGCGTGCGAAGCGCGCCATCGTCGCTTTCAGCATGATCTTGCCGGCGATCGGAAAGCCGAGTTTGCGCTTGTCCCAGCTATAGCGCCCGGCCGGGGTGCCGACCCAGGAATGGAAGGCGATGAAGCTGCCGACCGTGATCCCCGCCAGCAGCGGCCAGTAGTCGACCGTGAAGCGCGAGGTCGCCATCAATATGCGCGTCATCAGCGGCAGCGTCGCGTGGAAGCTCTCGAACACCTTGGCGAACTGGGGAATGACGAACATGTTCACCACGACCATGGCCAGCGCCATCGCGATCATCACGAAGCTCGGGTAGCGCAGCGCGGTTTTCACGCGGTCGCGCATGTCGCGGTCGAATTCGAGGTGGTCGAACAGGCGCAGGAAGACTTCTTCCAGGCGGCCCGTCATCTCGCCCACGCGCACCATCGACAGGTAGAAATTCGAGAAGCATGCCGGATGGCGGCGCATCGCGTTCGACAGTTCGCGGCCGGCGTCGAGCGACTCGCGCAAGTCCTTGATCACGCGCCCGAAGGCCGGGCTGGTGGCCGATTCCTGGAGGCCGGTCAGGCCGCGCATGATCGGCACGCCCGATTTGAGCAGCGTGTGCATCTGGCGGCTGAACAGTTGGACGTCCATCGACGTGACCTTCTTTTCTCGCAGCCGGCGCCAGACGTCCTGCATGCCGGACCCGGCGCCGCTGCCGGCGGCGCGCCGCGTCGGGACGATCTCGACCGGGGTGACGCCGGTGCCGAACAGCTGATCGGCCACGGCGCCCGAATCGATCCCTTCCAGCACACCCTGCATCAATTCGCCGCGCGCGTTGCGGCCCTTGTAGGCAAAGAAAGGCATCAGTCGTCCGTCTGGTTACTGATGCGCATCGCTTCGCCGATCGTCGTGCGGCCCTGCACGGCCAACTGCACGCCATGCCGGCGCAGCGTTTCGCCGCCCATTTCGGCATGCGCCACCTTCAGGAAGTGGGCCGGGTCCGGGTGGTTGGCGGCGTCGGTCACGGCGCGCGTCATTTCCAGCAGTTCGTAGACCCCGGTGCGGCCGCGGTAGCCGGTGCCGTTGCAGTGCGAGCAGCCCTTCCCGTGGAAGAACTGGGCCTGCTCCACGAAATTGCCCAGTTCCGCGCGCAGCCAGGTCTGTTCCGGCGGCGTCGGCGTGTAGGTCGTGCTGCAGCTTTCGCAGATCACGCGCACCAGGCGCTGGGCCAGCACGGCTTGCAGCGAACCGCCCACCATGTAGCGCGGCACGCCCATGTCCATCAGGCGCAGCGGCGTGCTGGCCGCGTCGTTGGTGTGCAGGGTCGACAGCACCAGGTGACCGGTCATCGCGGCGCGCAGGCCGATCTGTGCGGTTTCCTGGTCGCGCATCTCGCCCACCAGCACGATGTCCGGATCCTGGCGCAGCGCCGAGCGCAGCACGCGCGCGAAGGACAGCTCGATCTTCTCGTTCACCTGCACCTGGTTGATGCCCTGCAGCCGGTATTCGACCGGGTCTTCGACGGTGATCAGCTTTTTTTCGACCGAATTGAGTTCGGCCAGCGCGCTGTAGAGCGTGGTGGTCTTGCCGCTACCCGTGGGGCCGGTGACCAGCACCAGGCCGTTCGGACGCTGGACGATGGCGCGGAAGCGCTCGAGCATCTTGCGCGGCATGCCGATCGATTCCAGGCGCAGCGTGTTGCCGGCCTGGTTCAACAGTCGCATCACGACCGATTCGCCGAACTGGGTCGGCATGGTCGAGATACGCACGTCGATGCGCTGGTTCTTGACCTTCATGCCGAAGCGTCCGTCCTGCGGCAGGCGCTTTTCCGAGATGTCGAGGTCGGCCATCAGCTTCAGGCGCAAGGCCAGCGGGGTGGCGATCTTGATGTCGGCCTCGGTCTGCAGGTGCAGCACGCCGTCGATCCGGAAGCGGATCTGCAGGCGCCCTTCTTGCGGCTCGATGTGGATGTCCGAGGCGCGCACCTGGGTCGCGTCGTCGAACACCGACTGCAGCAGTTTCACCACGGGCGCCTCTTCCAGGCCCGGATTGACGGTCATGGCGCCGAAGTCGACCAGGGTGTCGCCGATGTCGGCCTCGACTTCGCGCGCGAAATCGGTGATCTCGCCGGTGCGGCGGTAGATGCGGTCGATCGCGTGCAGCACCTCGGTCTCGTTGACCACGGCCAGCTCGACGTTCTTCTTGAGCAGGCGCGCGATCTCGTCGTAGGCGAACAGGTCGGTCGGATCGGACACGCCCACCAGCAGGCCGTCGCGCCGTTCTTCCAGCACCAGCGCCCGGAAGCGGCGCGCGGCCGTTTCCGGCAGCAGGCGCACCAGGGTGTCGCTGATGTTGTAGAACTTCAGGTTGATATAGGGGATGTTCAGCTGGCGCGCCAGCGCGCCCGAGATCTGCTCTTCGGTGACGAACCCGTTCTCGACGAAGACGCGCCCGAGTTTGCGCCCGGTGCGCTTCTGGTCGGCCAATGCCTGCATCAGCTGCTCTTCGGACAACAGCTTTTGCTGCACCAGGATTTCCCCGAGCCGGACTTTTTCTGGCCTTGCCATACCACCCCTTGTAATGCCTTCAAAATGGGAAATCATTTTAAGGCAGAACGAGGCAATATTTACCGTTGGAATTAATTTTGTGGTCGAAAGACCGCGCCGGGCGGGTGGCGCCGTGTAATATGAATAAGATATCGACCCTGCGAGGAGCCGCATGCCCGACCAAGCAAGAGTTCGCCGCCGCATCTTCCTGATGCGCCACGGCAGCGTCACCTACTTCGACGCCGCCGGCCGTCCCGTCCTGCCCGAACAAGTTCCACTGAACGACACCGGCCGCGCGCAAGCCGATGCCGCCGGCCAGGCCTTCGCCGCGGCCGGCATCCGTTTCGACCGCGTGATCGTCTCGGGCCTGCCGCGCACGCTGGAAACGGCCACCCGGGTGCTGGCCGTCACCGGCCAGGAGATCGCCCCGCAGACCTGGCCCGAGCTGCACGAAATCCGCGGCGGGCGCCTCTCGACCATCCCCGAAGCCGAACTGAAACGCGCCTTTACCGGCGTCTTCGAAGGCCTGGTCGCACCCGAGCAGCGCTTCCTGGGCGGCGAGTCGGTGGGCGAGATGATGGACCGCGTCCATCCCGCCCTCGCCCGCCTGCGCGGCGACCCGGACTGGGACACGGTGCTGCTGGTCCTGCATGGCGGCGTCAACTGCGCCATCCTGTCGCTAGCCCTGACCGGCCAGCGCCTGTTCCTGGGCGGACTGGCGCAGGAAGCGGGCTGCATCAATGCGCTCGACGTCGGGCCGGATCCGCTCGACTGGGTGGTGCGTTTCGTGAACCATGTGCCGCCCGCGCCGCTCCAACCGGACGCGCGCAGCACGACCATGGAACAGCTGTTCAACCAGTACCGCCGCGTCGGCGAATCCTTGGCAAAATAAATAGTACGGTCGTTCGTTTCATCAGCTACAATCTTTTGACAACAACACGAGGAGGAGACGCCAGTGTATGAAGAGATGATGGGGACCAAGCCGGTATCGGAGCGCCAGAAATTCGATGTCGAGGCGCTGGCCGGATGGCTGCGGGCGCATGTGCCGGAGTTCCCGGCCGGGCCGGTGGAGGTCGAACAATTCAAGGGCGGGCAATCGAACCCGACCTTCATGCTGCGTGTGGGGGAGCGTCGCTTCGTCCTGCGCACCAAACCGGGTCCGGCGGCCAAGCTGCTGCCATCGGCCCACGCCATCGATCGCGAATTCAAGGTCATGAACGCCCTGCATCACGCAGGCTTCCCGGCGCCGCGCCAGATCGCGCTCTGCACCGACGAGTCCGTTATCGGCCGGGCTTTCTTCCTGATGGACTTCGTCGAAGGCCGCGTGCTGTGGGAGCAATCGCTGCCCGGCATGCTGCCGGCCGAACGGGGCGCCATCTACGACGAGCTGAACCGCGTGATCGCCCAGCTGCACACGGTCGACTACGCGGCCATCGGCCTGGCCGACTACGGCAAGCCCGGCAATTATTTCGCGCGCCAGATCGAACGCTGGACCAGGCAATACCAGGCCTCGGCGACGGAGCAGATCGACGCCATGGACCGCCTGATCGAATGGCTGCCGAAGAACATCCCGCCCGGCGAAGACACCGCTATCGTGCACGGCGACTTCCGCCTGGACAACATCATCTTCCACCCGACCGAACCGCGCATTCTTGCCGTGCTCGACTGGGAATTGTCGACCCTCGGTCACCCGCTGGCCGATTTCAGTTACCACTGCATGAGCTGGTATATCGAACCGGGCAAGTTCCGCGGCATTGGCGGGCTCGACCTGGAAGCGCTCGGCATTCCCGACCTCGATACCTACATTGCCCGCTATTGCGAGCGCACCGGCAAGACGATCCGCAAGGAAGACTTCAACTTCTATCTGGCCTACAACATGTTCCGGCTGGCCGGCATCATGCAAGGCATCATGAAACGCTATGTCGACGGCACCGCCTCGAGCGCGCAGGCGCTGGAAAACGGCAAGGCCGCCCGCCCGATGGCCGAGATGGCCTGGCAATTCGCGAACCCGCAGGTATAACATTCAGGAAACCCCATGGATTTCGATTATTCAGACCGTTGCAAGGAACTGCGTACCCGCCTGCTCGCCTTCATGGACGAGCACATCTATCCGAACGAAAAAGCCTATAAGCAGGAGATCGACCGCAACGGCGTGGCCGGCAACCGCTGGGTGCCGACCGAACTGATCGAACGCCTGAAACCGCTGGCGCGCGAACAAGGTTTGTGGAACCTGTTCCTGCCGAAATCGCAGCGCGCGCCGGAAGGCCTGTCCAACCTCGACTACGCGCCCCTGTGCGAAATCATGGGCCGGGTCGGCTGGGCGCCGGAAGTGTTCAACTGCTCGGCGCCGGACACCGGCAACATGGAAACCTTCGAGCGCTATGGCCTCGAAGAGCACAAGCAGCAATGGCTCGAACCCCTGCTGCGCGGCGAAATCCGCTCGGCCTTCGCCATGACCGAGCCGGACGTGGCCTCCTCGGACGCGACGAATATCGGCACCCGCATCGAGCGCGATGGCGACGAATACGCGATCAACGGCCACAAGTGGTGGATTTCCGGCGCGGGCGATCCGCGCTGCCAGATCTACATCGTGATGGGCAAGACCGATCCGAGCGCGGCGCGCCACCAGCAGCAGTCGATGATCCTGGTCCCGGCCAACACCCCCGGCATCACCGTCAAGCGTCCGCTGCCCGTCTTCGGCTACGACGACGCGCCCCACGGCCACTGCGAAATCCTGTTCGAGAACGTGCGCGTGCCGGCGTCGAACATCCTGCTCGGCGAAGGACGCGGTTTCGAGATCGCCCAGGGCCGCCTCGGGCCGGGCCGCATCCACCACTGCATGCGCGCCATCGGCGTGGCCGAGCGCGCGCTCGAACTGATGGTCAAGCGGCTCGACGCGCGGGTCGCCTTCGGCAAGAAGATTTCCGAACAAGGCGTCTGGCGCGAGCGTATCGCCGAGTCGCGCATCCGGATCGACACGGCGCGCCTGCTCACCTTAAAGGCGGCCTGGATGATGGACACGGTCGGCAACAAGGTCGCCGCCGCCGAGATCGCGATGATCAAGGTGCTGGCCCCGAACGTGGCCCAGCAGGTGCTCGACTGGGCGATCCAGGCCCATGGCGCGGCCGGCGTGTCGGACGACTTCCCGCTCGCCAGCCAGTGGGCCGGCAACCGCACGCTGCGCCTGGCCGACGGCCCGGACGAGGTGCACCGCAACGCGATCGCCAAGGTCGAACTTGCGAAGTATGCATGACCTGTTGCTGAGGGTCGACAGATAAAAGGGCGGTGGCGCGCGGCGCTACCGCCCTTTCCCACTTGTCAGTACCATGGCCGCAGGCGGCGCATCCGCGCTGCGCACACCTGGATTGCCTTTGCCCCTGTTTCGCCGCTCTTCCCTGCCCTCGATCCGCTCGAAACTGCTGACCCTGGTCCTGGTCAGCGCGCTGCCGATCCTGATCTCGTATGCCGCCTTCGTGCGCGATGCCGGCCAGCGCGAGGCGCTGCACGTGGCGCGCGACGCCGCGACCGTCACGCGGGCGCTGTCCGCCGCCCTCGACCGCGAGCTGGCCAGCGCCGAAACGGCCGCGCGCGTGGCCGCCGCCTGGCCGACGCTGGCGCCGGCCACGCTGGCCCAGTTCCACGCCCAGGCGCGCCAGCTGCTGCGCCCCGATTTCGCCGCGTCCAACTTCGTGCTCTCCGGCCCCGGGGGCCGGACCCTGCTCGACACCCGGCTGCCGTTCGGCAGCGCCGCTGCCGAAACGCCGAACCGCACATCGATCGAGATCGTGCTGCGCCAGGGCAGCGCGCGCACCTCGAGCCTGTACCGGCCGGCGCCCGGCCTGCCCTTCGTCTTTTCCAGCGACGTCCCGGTCTGGCGCGATGGCAAGGTCGCGTATGTGCTGTCGAGCCAAGCGGGGTTGACCCGCATCGCCGACCTGCTCGGCGCCCAGCAGCTGCCGCCGGGCTGGGTGGCCCAGGTGGTCGATCACCAGGGCCTGGTCGTGGCGCGCAACGTCGCCGGCGCCACCTATGTCGGCACGCCGGTCAACGGCGTACTGGCCTCGAACGCGGCGGCGCTGCCGGAAGGCGCGAGCATGCTGCCGGAAGACGGCGACGGCGTCCCGCGCCACGTTGCCTGGAAACGCTCGAACGCGCACGGCTGGCTGGTCACGGTGAGCTATCCGGACGACGCCGCGCGCGAGCTGCTGGGCGACACGCTGCCCGCCACGGTCGCCGCCTCGGGCGCCCTGCTGGGACTGGGCCTGCTGCTGGCCTGGACCGTCGGCGGGACCATCGCACGCTCGGTCCAGGGCCTGGTCGAGCCGGCCGCCGCGCTGGGGCGCGGCCTGCAGCTCGCGCCCGCACCGGGCACGATCCGCGAAACCGTGGCGGTGGCCGAGGCGCTGCAGGAAGTGGGCGTCGAATTGCTGCGCTACCGCGGGCATCTCGAGTCGCGCGTGCTCGAGCGCACGGCGGAACTGGAGCGCCTCAATGCGCGCGTCGAGACCGTGTATGCGACCGCGCCGGTCGGCCTGTGCTTCGTCGACCGCGATTTGCGCTTCGTGATGATCAACGACTACCTGGCCGCGATCAACGCGGTGCCGGCCCTGAGCCATCTCGGGCGCACCCTGCCGGAACTGCTGGGCGAAGCCGGCATCGGCTTCGAGGAACCCTACCGCCGCGTGCGCGAGACCGGGCGCGCGCTGCGCGACGTCGAAGTGGCGGGCGAAGTGCCGTCCCATCCGGGCGTGACGCGCCACTGGCTATCGAGCTACTACCCGGTGTTCGGGCCAAGCGGGGAGCTGGTCGGCATCAACGCGGTCGTGCTCGACATCAGCGAGCGCAAGCTGCTGGAACGGCAGAACCGCGACAACGAGGAAATGTACCGGGTCCTGTTCGAAGGCTCGGGCGACGCCCAGGCGCTGCTCGCCTATAACGCCAATTTCGTCAGCGCCAACCCGGCCGCCGCCACCCTGTTCGGCTGCGCCGGCGTCGAGGAGGTGCTGATGCTCAGTCCCGCCAGCGCGTCGCCCGCATTCCAGCCGAACGGGCGATCCTCGAGCGAGATGGCGCTCGACATGATGCGGCGCGCGCTCGACGAGGGCGACATCCAGTACGAATGGGTGCACCAGCGCCGCGACGGCAGCAACTTCCACGCCGACGTGCGCCTCAGCAGCGTCGACATCGGCGGGCGCGGCATGATGCAGGCGACGATCCGCGACATCAGCGCCCGGGTGGCGGCCGATGCCGCGCTGCGCGCCAGCGGCGCCCAGTTGCGCCAGCGCGAGCGCTTCATCCGCACCGTCACCGACAACCTGCCGGCCCTGGTCAGCTACTGGGATGCCGACCAGCGCCTGCGCTTCGCCAACCAGCCCTGCCTGGCCTGGCTCGGCGTGACGGAAGAAGCGGCCGCCATCGGACGGCGCGCCGACGAGATGATGCCGCCCGCCGTACTGGCGCAACTGGCGCCCTGGGTCCAGGCGGGCATGGCCGGCCAGCCGCAGAATTTCGAGACCGAGCTGACCAACACCAAGGGCGAGCCGATCCACGTCTGGGGCAGCTACCTCCCCGACTTCGACAAGACCGGGCGCGTGCGCGGGGTCTATGTGCTGCATGCCGACGTGTCGAAACTGAAGCTGACCGAAGGGCGCCTGGTGCAGGCGCTGCGCGAAGCCGAACAGGCCAGCCGCGCGAAGAGCGAATTCCTGGGCAACATGAGCCACGAAATCCGCACCCCGATGAACGCCATCATGGGCCTGGCGCGCCTGCTGGAGGAAGCGCCCCTGGCCGCGCGCGAACGCGCCCATGTGGCCCATATCCGCAGCGCCTCGGCCTCCCTGCTGGCCATCCTCAGCGACTTGCTCGACTATGCCCGGAGCGATGCCGGCCAGCTGGTGCTGGAGCACCTGCCCTTGCCGCTCGACGCCACGCTCGAATCGATCGCCGTCCTGAACGCAGCCGACGCCTGGTCGAAAGGCATCGAAACCGTATTCGCGGTCGCGCCCGAAGTGCCGCGTATGCTGCGCGGCGACCCGGCCCGGCTCGCGCAGGTGCTCCTGAACCTGGTCGGGAACGCCGTCAAGTTCACCGACGGCGGCGAGATCGTCGTCGCGATCGAGGTCGCCGCACGCAGCCCCGGACGGGTGCGCCTGCGCTTTGCCGTGCGCGACACCGGGATCGGCATCGCCGCCGACGACCAGGCGCGCCTGTTCGAGCCCTTCGCCCAGGGCGCCGGCGCGGGCGGGCGCACACACGGCGGCGTCGGCCTGGGCCTGTCCATCGCCCGGCGCCTGGTGACCCTGATGGGCGGCAGCCTGGCGCTCGAGAGCCGGCCCGGCGCGGGCGCCCGCTTCGGCTTCGAGGCCGACTTCGGCCAGCTCGACGCGCCTGCCTTGCCACGCGCGGACCTGGCCGGCACGGCCGGACGCGCGCTGCTGGCCGACCCGAATCGGCACGCACGCGAGGCGCTGGGCGCGCACTTGCATGCGCACGGCTGGGAAGTGGTCGACGCCGCCAGCGCCGAGGACGCCCTGGAGCACCTGAACCACGACCGCTTCGAGCTGCTCTGTCTCGACGCCGCCCTGCTCGTCCCGCTGCGCGGCGCGCCGGCCTTGCCGCCGACGCTGCTGCTGGTGGCCGATGCGCACGCCCCCGCGCCGGCATTGGCGGGCGCGCCGCGCGTCGCGCTTCTGGGTAAACCGTTTACGCGCACCGCGCTCGAACGCGCGCTGGGCCAATTGCGCGGCGCCGCCAAACCGCTCCCGGCGCCAAGCGCGCCGCTGGCGGCGCGCCTGGCCGGCTTGCGCGTGCTGGTGGTCGAGGACAATGCCATCAACCAGGAGGTGGCAAACCATGTGCTGACCCATGCCGGCGCGCGCGTCGTGCTGGCCGCCAACGGCCACCTCGCGCTCGACCGGCTGGCCGCGCCGGGCGCCGTGTTCGACGCGGTGTTGATGGACCTGCAAATGCCGGTCATGAACGGCTACGAGGCGGCCGAGGCGATCCGCGCCATGGGACTGGAGCGCTTGCCGATCGTCGCGATGAGCGCCAATACCGAGGACGATGACCGCCGGCGGGCGTTCGAGGCCGGCATGGACGACCATGTGCCGAAACCGATCGACGTCGATCAACTGGTGGCGACGCTGGCCAGGCTGACCGGGCGCGGCGCGACGCCGGCAGCAACGCCCCTCGACCCCGGCCCCGAGCGGATGCCCGGTATCGACCTGAGCGCCGCCTTGCATCGCTTCGGCGGCGATGCCGACGCCTTGAACGCGGTGCTGGCCCGTTTCGCCGACGGCGCCGGGGAAGCGCTGGCCACGCTGCGCAGCCAGCTCGACGAGAACGACGGCGCCGGCGCGCTGGCCGGGGCGCACCGCCTGCGCGGCGTGGCCGCCAATCTCGGCGCGACCGCGCTGGCGGCGCATGCGGGAGAACTGGAAACGGCGCTGCGTGGCGGCGATGCCGCGGCCGCCGACGCGGCGCTGGAGCGCCTCGAGGCCGCGCTGGCGCCGCTGCGCGCGGCGCTGCCCGCGCACGTACCGGCGCTGCCTGCGGCGAGCGTGGCGCCCGCCGACACGCACGCGTTGGCACAGCTGCTCGACTTGCTTCAGAATAACAACATGAAGGCACTGGCGCAGCATGCGGCGCTCGCGCCCGGCCTGGCGATCCTGGCCGATGCGCGCGCGGCGCAGGAGCTGGCCGATGCCGTCGGCACGCTGCGCTTCGAGCACGCAGCTATCCTGCTGCGCGCTATACTGGAGCGAAAAGGAGACGCATGAGCTGGAATGAGCTGGCCCTGAACGGACGCATCCTGGTCGTCGACGACGCGATGGAAAACATCCAGATCCTGCACGCCGCACTGCGGGGCGAGCACGAGGTGCTGTTCGCGCTGGACGGCGCGAAAGCGCTCGCCATGGCCCACGGCCAGCGCCCCGACCTGATCCTGCTCGATGCCGTCATGCCCGGCATGGACGGCTACGCGGTGCTGCAAGCCTTGCGCGCCGCGCCCGAGACGGCCGACACCCCCGTCATCTTCGTCACCGCCCTCTCCTCGCCCGAGGACGAAACCCACGCCCTCGACGCCGGCGCCGCCGACTTCATCAGCAAGCCCGTGAACGCCGCCGTCGTACGCGCCCGGGTGCGCACGCAACTGACCGTCAAGCGCCAGGCCGACGCCCTGCGCGCAATGACGCTCACCGACAGCCTGACCGGCGTGGCCAACCGCCGCTGTTTCAGCGAACGCATCGACAACGAATGGCGCCGCACCGGCCGCGCCGGCCTGCCGCTGTCGCTGATCCTGGCCGACATCGATCACTTCAAACTGTTCAACGACCACTACGGCCACCAGGAAGGCGACGCCTGCCTGGAACAGGTCGGGCACGCCATGTGCCGCGCCGCGAACCGCGCCCAGGACCTCGTTGCGCGCTACGGCGGCGAAGAATTCGCGATCCTGCTGCCCGAGACCGATGCCGCCGGCGCCGCCTGCGTCGCCCAGCGCGTGCTGGACGAACTGGCCACGCTCGCGATCGCCCATGCGGTGTCGCCCACCGCGCCGCTGCTCACCGCCAGCATGGGCATCGCCTCGCTGGTGCCGGACCGGACCGGGACCAGCGCCGCGCTGATCCGGCAGGCGGATGCCTTGCTGTACCAGGCCAAGGCACAAGGGCGCAACCGGTTCTGCCTTACGCCGCCGGCCGCCGCCTGAACATCGCCATCCCCTCGATCGTGCACACCGGCTCGCCGCGCTGGTTGCGCGCCACCCAGGTCGAATACACGACGCCGCGATCGGGTTTCGAGGTCGACGGCTTGACCTCCTTCGTCACGTAGCGCAGCGAGAGCGTATCGCCGGCGCGGACCGGCTGGTGCCAGCGCACGCCGTCCAGGCCGGGCGAACCCATGCTCGCCTCCTCGCAGCGCATGCCGTCCAGCACCATGCGCATCATCATCGCGCAGGTATGCCAGCCGCTGGCGATCACGCCGCCGTAGATCGAATGCGCGGCCGCTTCCTTGTCGATATGGAAGGGCTGGGGATCGAACTGGGTGGCAAAGGCGATGATCTCGTCCTCGCTCACCGTGCGCTGGCCGAGATCGACTTCCTCGCCGGGCACGAAGTCGTCGAAATACCATTGCTTGCTCACGCGATGGCTCCCTCGGCAAAACCCGGCTGGGCCATGAAGCGCGCCAGGTGGTGGTCGGCGTCGCCCAGGCTCAGTTCGATCGTCGCCAGGCGCTTGAAGTAGTGGGCCGCCGGCAGTTCGTCGGTCACGCCCATGCCGCCGTGCAGCTGGACGGCTTGCTGGCCGACGAAACGGGCGGCCTGGTTGATCCGGTACTTGGCGGCCGAGACCGCGCGGCGGCGCTCGGCGGCGTCGCCGGAGGCCAGCCTGACGGCCGCCAGCAGCGCCATCGAACGCGCCTGTTCCAGGTGAATATACATGTCGGCCATGCGGTGCTGCAGGGCCTGGAACTTGCCGATCGGCGCACCGAATTGCTGGCGCGTCTTCAGGTACTCCAGCGTCGCCTCGAAAATCGCTTCCATCGCGCCCAGCGCTTCCGCGCACAGCAGCCCGGCGCCGTAATCGAGCGCGGCGTCGAGGATCTCGCCGCCGCCACCCTCGGTGCCCAGCAGGCTGGCGCGCGGCGCCAGCACGTTCTCGAAGCGCACGTCGGCGGCGCGCTGGCCGTCGAGCGTGCGGTAGTCGGTGATGGTGATGCCCGGGGTGTCGGCCGCCAGCACGAACAGCGAGACGCCCGCCTGCCCGCGCTGGTCGCCGCTGCTACGCGCCGAGACGACCAGCATGCCGGCCTGGGCGCCGTGCAGCACGACCTTCTTCTCGCCATCGATGCGCCAGCCGTCGGCGCTGGCCGCGGCGCGCGTCGCGATGTCGAACATGTCGTGGCGCGACTGGCGCTCGCCGAGCGCGCAGGCCAGGGTCAAGGCGCCACCGGCGACCTGTTCGAGCAGCGCGCCCTGCCCGCCTGCGAGGCGCAGGAATTCGGCGCCCAGCACGGTGGCGAAATACGGCTCGACCACCAGGCCGCGGCCCAGTTCCTGCATCACGACGAACATGTCGACCGCGCTGCCGTTGAAGCCGCCGGATTCTTCGGGCACCGGCAGCGCCGTCATGCCCAGCTCGGCCAGCGTGGCCCAGGCGGCCTCCGAGGTGCCGCTGGCGGACTCGATGATCGCGCGCCGCGTCTCGAAGCTGTAGTCGCGCGCGACCCAGCGTTTCAGGGCGTCCGCGAACTGGAGCTGCTCGGAAGTGAAATTGAAGTCCATGCGGTTCTCCCTACAGGCCCAGGATCATCTGGGTGATGATGTTGCGTTGGATCTCGTTCGAGCCGCCGTAAATGGAGGTCTTGCGATAATTGAAGTAGTGCGACAGCAGCGGCGCGGCGTCGTCGTCCCCGACCACGCTGTGTGCGTGCTCCCCTTCCAGATAGGCCGGGTCGAAGGGCAGCGCCATCGGCCCCACGGCTTCGACCATCAGCTCGGACAAGGCTTGCTGGATCTCGGTGCCGCGCACTTTCAGGACCGACGCTTCCGGGCCCGGACCCTTGTCGGCGCGCGAGAGCACGCGCAGCACCGTCATCTCGAGCGCCATCAGTTCGATCTCCAGTGCGGCCAGCTTGGCGCCGAAATGCGGATCCGCGATCAGCGGCTTGCCGTTCTTGCTTTCGCGGCCGGCCAGCGTCTTGAGGAAGGCCAGTTCGCGCTTCGAGCGGCCGACGGCGGCAATGCCCGTGCGTTCATGACCGAGCAGGTACTTGGCATAGGTCCAGCCGCGGTTTTCCTGGCCGACCAGGTTGGCCGCGGGCACCCGCACATTGTCGAAGAATACTTCGTTCACTTCGTGGTCTTCGTCGAGCATGATGATCGGGCGCACGGTGATGCCGGGGCTGTGCATGTCGATCAGGAGGAAGGAAATGCCCTCCTGCTTGCGCACGCCGGTATCGGTGCGCACCAGGCAGAAGATCATGTCGGCGTGCTGGGCCAGCGTGGTCCAGGTTTTCTGGCCGTTGACGATGTAGTCGTCGCCATCGCGCACGGCGGTGGTCTTGAGCGAGGCCAGGTCGGAACCGGCGCCCGGCTCGGAATAGCCCTGGCACCACCAGTCCTCGCAGGACAGGATGCGCGGCAGGTAATGGGCTTTTTGTTCGGGGCTGCCGAAGGCCATGATCACCGGCGCGACCATGTTGACGCCGAAGGGCATGATCTGGGGGGTGCCGGCGCGCGCGCATTCTTCCTCGAAGATGTGGCGCTGGACCGGCGTCCAGCCCGGACCGCCGAACTCGACCGGCCAGCCAGGCGCAACCCAGCCTTTTTGCGCCAGGATCTTGTGCCAGCGGACGCTGTCGTCCTTGCTCATGCGCAGATGATGGCGCACCTTGTGCTGCAGCTCAGGCGGCAAGGCCTGCGCCAGGAAGGATCGCACTTCGTCGCGAAATGCCAGGTCCTCATCGAGATAGTTCAGGTCCATTCAATCTCCTCGTTATCGCCGCGCCGGATGAAAAAGCACGATCGTTCACAAGGATTGTACCCGAAAAGAAGACGGTATTAACAAATGAAAAAGGGTGGCAGATCCGTCCTGGACCATGCCACCCATGATGCGTAAAAGGAGCCAACCCGCGCAGGGCCCTGCGACCTTTCGTTGAAGCGAATATTACTTTGCGCGACGACGACGGCTCAGCGCGCCAGCACCCATCACGCCTGCGAGCAGCAGAGCGATGCTCGACGGCTCCGGGACTTCACCGACAGCGGCGGCCGTGACTGGCGCAGCAGCGAACACTGGTGCGGCTGCGGCTGGAGCGGCGGCAGCTGGCGAAGCAGCGGCAGCGGCTGGCGCTGGAGCCTGGAACTGCACGGCTGCGGTCGATGCGCCGACTACTTTACCCTGGACGGCCCAGCCGGTCAGGGTGCCTGCGTGAGGACGGATGCCTTCAGCTTGGGCTGCGCCGGCGGTGACGAGCAGGGCGGCGATAACGAGGTGACGAACTTGCATGGTGGCTCCTTCTTTATGAGGTGACTGATATAAATATTACAACAGCAACGTCATCGTATCACAGCCATATAGAAGGATTATCCTACGCAATTCTCGTGTTCAAGTAAGAAGTTTCCTACAAGCGCTTTCTTTTAGGAAATTTCTTACTTATAACAAACAATTCCTATTGGAAATAATGCAATCAATCGACGCGGGCCGCGCCCATATACGGCATGGTACGCGAGGCCATCCGGGTATCGGTTTTCAGCATCGCCGCTTCATCGGCCAGGATATGCGCCGCCTCCTGGAGCAACACGTCCTTGGCATCCTTGGCCGCTTTCTCGGCCGCGATCTCGGCCGACAGGGCGCGCTCGTCGCCCTGCAAGCCGTCGTCGCGCAGCGTGTTGCGCGCCGCCACCACCGCCTTGACCGGACGGGTCGGCTCGGGCACCTTGCTGCGCGCTTCCTTGCCGCCTGGCGCCGCGACCGGCTCGTCGACGCTGCTCTTGGCCAGCGTCAGGCGTGCTTCACGCAGCTTGGCGCGCGCATCCTGGCTGTCGCGCTCCTTGCGCCGTACGGTCTCGTTCAGCGAAATCGCGTTTTCCTTGCGCAGCTTCATGACTTCGGCGATGTCTTCGCGCAGGTCCTGGAACTCCTTGTCCTTCGAGATACGCGCCTCATGGCGTTTCTGCAAAGGGGCGACCAGTTCCTTCAGGTCGCCGGCCGGGACATAATTGGCCGGCTTGATCGACACCCAAGGCAAGGCGTTGTCGAAGGAGGACTCGCCGAAGCTGTCCGGGTCGGTCGTCACGGGCAGCTTGATGTCCGGCGTCACGCCGCGCAGCTGGGTGGTGCCGCCGTTGATGCGGAAGAACTGGGCGATCGTCATCTTCAGTTCGCCGTAGCGCACCTTGTCGTTCTGCGAGAAGCGGTCGAGGTCGATCAAGGTCTGGACCGTGCCCTTGCCGAAGCTCGGCTCGCCGATCACGAGGCCGCGTCCGTAATCCTGGATCGCGGCGGCAAAGATTTCAGAGGCCGACGCCGAGCCGCGGTTGATCAGGACGCCCATCGGGCCATCCCAGGCCAGGCCGGCCGCCGTGTCGTTCTCGACCTCGACCCGCCCTTCCGCCGTGCGCTGCTGCACGACCGGCCCCTTGTCGATGAACAGGCCCGTCAGTTCGACCGCTTCGATCAGCGAACCGCCGCCGTTGTTGCGCAGGTCGATCAGGACGTTGTCGACCTTCTCCTTCTTGAGTTCGCCAAGGATGCGGGCAACGTCGCGCGTGGCGCTCTTGAAGTCCTTGTCGCCCTTGCGGCGCGCTTCGAAGTCCTGGTAGAAGGTCGGCAGCGAGATGATGCCGATGCGGCGCGTGATGCCGTTGTCCTTGACCTGGATGATCGATTTCTTGGCGGCCTGCTCTTCCATGCTGATCTTCTTGCGCACCATCGAGACGGCGACGTGCTTGGCGTCGACACCGGCGTCGCCGGGAATCACGTCCAGGCGCACGGTGGAGCCCTTCTCGCCGCGCACCAGCTGCACGACGTCGTCGATGCGCCAGCCGAGGACGTCGACGAAAGCGCCCGTCCCTTGGGCCACGCCGACGATGCGGTCGCCCACCTTCAGCTTGCCCGACTTGTCGGCCGGGCTGCCCGGCACGATTTCGCGGATCACCGTGTATTCGTCGCGCGACTGCAGGACGGCGCCGATGCCCTCGAGCGAGAGCCGCATCGCGATGTCGAAATTGTCGGCCGAACGCGGACCGAGGTAATTCGTGTGCGGTTCGATCGCGGTGGCGTAGGCGTTCATGAACATCTGGAACACGTCTTCGTTGTTCAGCTTTTTCATGCGCGAGATGTAGCTGTCATAGCGCTTGTCGAGCGTGTCGCGGATCGCTTTTTCTTCCTTGCCGGCCAGTTTCAGGCGCAGCCAGTCGTTCTTGACGCGCTTTCTCCAGAGGTCGCGCACCTCGTCCTCGCTCTTCGCCCAGGGCGCTTTTTCGCGGTCGAGCTGGAGCGTTTCGTCGGTGGTGAAGTCGAGCTTGGTCTTGAGCAGGCTGCGCGCGTAGTTCATGCGCTCGGCGAAGCGCTGCTGGTAGAGGTTGTAGATGGCGAAGGGCTGGGTCAGGTCTTCGTTGTTGATCGCATCGTCGAACTTGGTGCGCATCGGCGCGAAACGGTCGATGTCGAGCTGGGTGAAGTAGAGCTTTTCGCTGTCGAGCGTCTGGAAATAGTTGTCGAAGATCTTTTCCGACATGGCGTCGTCGAGCGGCATCGCCTTGTAGTGATAGCGGCCCAGCACGCGCGAGGCCCACAGCGCGGCCTGCGTCTGTGCGGCGACCGGTTTCATCTGGGTGGATGCGACTTTTTCCGGCTGTGCGGTGACCGCGTGCGTCGACATGGCGCAGGCAGCGGCCAGGGCAAGGATCAACATCTGCTTCTTCATTTAGTCGCTCTCCGAACGTGAACTTTATTAGCTGTTGGCTTACGCCGGATACCCGCGGTATCGACGGCGCGCGAACCCATTCTACAGGAACGCGGACGCGCGTCGAGTCGGCTTGTGCGGGGCGTACGTGCCCGATTAAGGCTGGCTTAAGGCGCCGTGATCAGCTATTTACGAAGCGAAACAGCAAGTCATGCCAGAGGTACAATGCCGCGCCCAGCGCCAGCACGACCAGCCACGGCCAGGAGCGCGCCGCCAGGCGCCAGTCCACCCGCGACGGCCAGAACGCCAGGTACTGGGGCGCCAGCAGCAGTGCGATGGCCAGGTCGAGCGGGGCGAAGCGCCAGCCGGGGCTGGTCCGCCAGGCGGCCACGGCGAGCGGCAGCAGCAGGATCAGCAGCGGCGCCAGCGCGGCGGGCGCCGCGTTGTACCAGCGCAGGTTGGAAAAGGTGACGGAACCGAGCTCCCACACCTTGCCCTTGCGGCGCGGAAACAGGCTGATGTTCGTCGGTTCGGCATTCGTCAGCAGCCCGACCCCGAAATGGGCCAGCTCGTGGCACAGGGTGCCGGGCGCGGTCAGGAGGAAAAAAGCGGGATGGGCGCTGGAGAGGATCCAGAACAGGAAGGCGGCGGCAAACGACGGCAGCAGGTACAGCAGCAGGTCGGCATGGCTGCAGAGCAAGCCCGGCAGCCAGGCGCCGCAGGCCATGGCGCTCAGGCCTTGGCGTAGAAGCAGCGGCCGCAGGCCTGCCTGTAGCTTTCGTTGCCGCCGATGCTGACCTGCTCGCCTTCATGGATGCGGCGCCCGTTCTCGTCGACGCGGATGTTCATCGTCGCTTTTTTGCCGCAGCTGCAGATGTTCTTGATTTCCTCGATGTCATCGGCCAGCGCCAGCAGGTAGGCCGAACCGGGGAAGGGGTCGCCCCGGAAATCGCTGCGCAAGCCGTAGCAGATGACGGGCACGCCGCGCACTTGCGCCAGCTGGTGCAGCTGCTGGACTTGCTCCTTGGTGAGGAACTGGGCTTCGTCGACCAGGACGCAGGCGACGGTTGGCGTGGCGGCCAGGAAATTGGTGCCGCCGTCGAAGGTATCGACTTCGCGCTGGGGACCCAGGCGCGAGGTGATCAGGCCGACGCCGTAGCGGTTGTCGATCGCCGCCGTGAACAGCTTGACCTGCTGGCCCTGCTCTTCATAGTTATGGGCCACCTGCAGCAGCGCGGTCGATTTGCCGGCGTTCATCGCCGAGTACCTGAAATAGAGTTTTGCCACTGCCGAGCCCGTGCGCGAATTGAAGGTGAGACTGAAATATCGCGAAATTATAGCAAGCACAGGGCTTGCCGCGCCAGCTCAGCCGTTGGCCTGGCCGCCGACGACGCGCGCCGGATTGCCCACCACGGTGGCTCCGGGCGCCACGTCGCGCGTGACGACGCTGCCGGCGCCGATGATCGCGTCGTCGCCAATCGTCACGCCGGGCAGGACGATGGCGCCGCCGCCGATCCAGACGTTGTTGCCGATCGTGACCGGCAGGCCCGACTCCAGGCCGCTGCGGCGCA
>Ga0213835_100239_pt1 | contig 64702 bp, 65 predicted proteins | sample SWPATP01_FD_160576 | JGI IMG/M metagenome (GOLD analysis project Ga0213835, IMG submission 160576) | Coastal seawater microbial communities from Marineland, Florida, United States - SWPA TP0 #1 | ecosystem: Environmental > Aquatic > Marine > Coastal | place: USA: Florida | collected 2016-08-05
TTGATAAAGAAAGGTCGCTGTACTCTTAACAAGGAGACGGTCAAATTAGGAGCCGTATGAGGTGAAAATCTCATGTACGGTTTTGAATGGGAGGGGTAGACCGTGAGGTCTATCTCGACCCCTAATCCATCTTGACCAAGCAGGTAGCTAGGGCCCATGACCACTTCAACAACTAAAACCTTTATTGACCTATTTTCGGGAGCCGGAGGGATGTCCTGTGGCTTGGAAATGGCAGGTTTTGAATGTTTGTTAGGTGTCGATTTCGATAAATCTGCTATCCAAACTTTTCAAAATAATCACCCTCAAGCTGAAACAATTTGTGGCGACCTGCGGGAAATTTCTACCGAGCAAATTCGGGAATTAATTGGCGATCGCCACATTAACTTAATTTGTGGAGGTCCCCCCTGTCAAGGTTTTTCCACCATTGGAACCAATAATAATCTGGATAAACGCAATTTTTTATTTTTAGAATTTCTGCGGTTTGTTGAACAGCTTAAACCCGACTATATCATCATTGAAAACGTCACAGGTTTATTATCCCGCAAAAACGAAAACACCCTCACATCAATTTTAACTTGTCTACAGAATATCGGATATACTGTTGATGTCCGAGTCCTATCTGCTCATCATTACGGAGTCCCCGAAAAACGCAGGCGCACCATTTTTTTAGGTAATCGTTTCGGCGTACCCAATTTATATCCATCCCCACAATTTCAAGATAATGAACCAGATTTATACTTTCTTCCCGCTGCAAAAACCGTAGGATTTGCTTGGGAAAACTGGCTAACATATCAGGGAAAAACTTACAACCACGACCCCAGAACCGCCCAAATTCCCAATCATTTAGAACGTCAAAGAATCCAGCATATTCCCGAAGGTAAAGGCGTTCGTTATCAACCAGACCAACAGGCTTATTTACCCCCCGACTTATGGTATAATATAGATTGGGAAAAGCTGCGAGAATCCCGATTTAGGGAAACCAAACTTAAACGCCTAGCGCGAGATAGTTATTCTCCCACCATCAACACCAGTCGCACCACCTACTATCACCCCACAGAAAACCGTTATCTGACCCCCAGGGAAGCCGCAGCCATTCAGTCTTTCCCCCCCAATTTCATCTTTTACGGAACCGTAACCCAACAGTGGCGACAAATTGGCAATGCCGTTCCCCCTTTATTAGCCAAAGCATTAGGGGAAGCCATTTTAAAATTAGATTTAAAATTAGATAACTACCAAAACTCAGGAGATAGTCTGAATACAGAATCAGGTATTGATCAAATTAGGGCTAATGCCTTCAATTATAAAACCAGTGCCAGTTCCTCCGCTTAACAATTATCCCGTTATTGGGCAGATAGGGCACTAAGATTTAGCACCCTATTAACTGTTAAACTAAGCCATTACAGAATGTTCTGGACGGGCGAAAATCATGCGGCCGGCCGAGGTTTGCAGAGAACTGGTGACAACTACCCGCAGTTGGTCGCCGAGGTATTCGCTACCGGACTCTACCACAACCATCGTGCCATCCTCAAGATAACCAATTCCTTGGGAAGGTTCTTTACCCTCCTTGCGGATTTTCAATTCCAGAAGATCCCCAGGTAAATAGGACGGACGCACCGCCTGGGTAAGATCATTAATATTCAGAACAGGAACCTGTTGGACGGTTGCCACTTTAGACAAATTGTAATCATTAGTGAGCAGAAACCCATTAATTTCTTGAGCAAACCGCACTAATTTTGCGTCTACGGTGGCAATATCCTCATAGTCCGCCGAGTGAATTTGAACCCGTTCGGGATATTCTTCTCGGATACGGTTAAGGATATCAAGTCCCCGTCGTCCCCGCGCCCGCTTTTGATCATTAGCAGCATCAGCTACCAATTGCAACTCTTGCAGAATAAACTGGGGCACAAGAATTTTACCTTCCAGAAATCCAGTTTCTAGCAGAGGTTCAATGCGACCGTCAATAATGCAACTGGTATCGAGAACTTTAGTATGAGCAGATTTAAGAGTTCCCTCAGCCAGTAGTGTAGTTTCCAAACTATTGGGGTTGATTAGCTGTAGAAAAGCCCGTCCGTGGGTATCAGCCAGGTTAACCCCAGTGTAGCCAAATAGAACACTACATAGCACGGCCCCCAGAGGTTTGATAAAGCCAACCTCTTTAGGAATGGGTAACAAAAAGAGGGGAGCGAGCATGAGGTTAGCAATCAGTAAACCGATTACCATACCAATAGAACGGGTGAGTAATACCTCAAGAGGCATTTGGCGGATTTGTTCCTCGACCCGGTGATAGGTGGTTTGTACGACTAAACCGATTACCATACCAATTAGGCCAGTAAAAGCGGCGGTGACAGACCGTAATCCCTCAATATTAGTTACCTGTTCTAGGACGCTGCTGGGAAGCAGTTCTATCCCGTAAAAGCCGGTTCCGGCTCCTGCTATGATAAATAAAATGATAATGGTGGCATCTAGCATAGTTCTGGAGAATCCCAATTAAATCTCAATTCCCCTAGAGGTATTGAGTGGTTTTGTATTTTGATCAATTATATCTTTCACGGGCTAACCGATTTAGTTGGGGGTCATTTCGGTAATCACGACCGCTCTGGGGGTTATGGTGTTTTCCTGTCTGAGGTTTCGGGTGTTGAGAAATTCCCATATTAGTTGATTGAAGGCAGATTGAGGGTGATTGAGGCGTAACAATTATTTTAGAAATTGCTAGAATTGAATCAGAGTCCAGCTCAAGAAGTGTCACTATCATGGGTGGACCTCAAAGGATGATGTTATAGGGTGAGGAACAATAACTAGAGGCACTCGAGAGGATCACTAACCGATGTTAGAACTGATGGAAACATTCCATTTGTGGGAATACCAACTGAGAATTTATCGAGTTTTTCAGGAATATCGGATTGAACTTTCCCGTCAGGGTAGATATTACCTGCATCAAAAATCTTTCTCTGATTTAGATAACTGTGTACTCTGGGCCTGGTTGGAGTTGACCGATCGCCTGGAAACATCACTGACAGGGGATGAATGGCTAACTCTGTCTCAGGGTATTAGCCAATCACAAAACTATCGCCAATGGTTGAAGATCAATCAACTCCCACAAGGGCCGGCTAAATCATCAGTTGCTGCTGCTATCTGAATTAACACCCTGGTTATTAGGTAAATAGTAACTAGCAATCAATGCCACCATTAACCACCAGAGAGTATTAACTTGGGGGCGATACAAAACTGTATCAAATAGGCCATGGGCTAACATTCCGGCTAAAGTGGCGATCGCAGCTATTAACCAAAAACCGTCGGGATCTCCCCACTCTCGTAGCCTTTTAAGTTGTAGCCATCCTTGGTTAAAAGTCACGATCAATAGCCATAAGAAGGCGGTTAACCCTACAAACCCAGTTTCTACGATGACTTCTAAGATGACAGAATAGGCACTCAAAGCAGAGTATCGGGGGCGCATATATAACGGATAAACCTGATTAAAAGCATTATTACCAGGTCCAATTCCCAATATAGGGCGATCGCGGATCATCTCTATGACCGCCGCCCAAACATTGATGCGGAAATTATTACTACTATCACCACGTCCAGCAAAGATAGTGGCGACGCGATCGCGCACTGGTGGCACAACTACTATGGCTAACACCAGCAACGCCGCCAAGCCACCGACACCAATAGGAACAGCCCATTTTTGCCAAAAAGGTGGGAAATATTGACTAATCCAGTACAGCAGCAAAACGGCAAAAGTAAACAATAACCCGACAAACCCCAGCCATCCCCCACGGCTAAAGGTTAAGACCAAACACACAGAATTGACCAGCGCCATAGTAATTGCCAACAATTTCGGCATCAGGCCGCGCCAAGCCAAAATCGCCCCCAGACTCAACCCCACCGCTGGGATGAGATAGCCAGCGAGTAAATTAGGATTACCCAAATAACTGTAAATTCTGGTGATATTAGCTTGGGCTGATGTGGGGTCTACCCAAGTAGCTAAGGCTTTAGTGCCAAAAAACCACTGCCGCATCCCATAAACCCCGACAATGAGGGTAATATGCAGATAGAAGCCGATAAAAAGCGATCGCAAACGAGGCGATCGTAAAACCCGCGCCATCAGGAAAAATAGGACCAAGTAAAGAGTCAACCGCACCCACCCAGTGAATGCGGCTTGTTTTACCGGAGATAGGGATGTAGCGATCGTGGCGATTCCCCAATACAACAATACCAACAGGTGAATAGGGGTAAATGCCACTTGTGAGGGTTCATCACTCAGGGTCAGCAGAACCCAAAAGCCGCCACAGGCGATCAGCAACACCCCAATTAAAGCCGTATTGACAAAAGGGGCTAACCCAAACACCGTCGCCACCAATAGCACCCCAATTAATTCCCCCCATTCCATTAACCAGCTTCCCTGTCGCCACGATCGCAAACTGCCACTAATGCGATACAGCAGACTTCCCCCCCGCCACTGGTAGAGGTTGAGATTCCGCAAAGTAATAGACTGCCAAATTGATGCCACACTGGTCATGATCGTAAAATTCGATAAATTTGCCTCGGTCGTCGAGTACGGGGCGCGCCCAGGAAACCCGAAACCATCAAATGGTGCGATCGCACCTTCCCAATTTTAGGCTTGACGATAAATCGCATCTGCGACCCGCGCCACATCTACCATAGGTGGCACATCATGTATTCTGAGAATATCAGCAGAATGAGCGATCGCCGCCACACAAGCCGCTGCCGTCCCCCAGACACGCCCTTGAGGATCAGGCTTCTCAAGAATCTTACCAATAAAACTCTTACGGGACGGTCCCACCAATAGCGGACAATCGAGATCCTTCAATAGGGGTAATTCTCGCAGAATCTGCAAATTTTGCTCTAATGTTTTCGCAAAACCAATTCCAGGGTCAACAATCATGTACTCTGCTGGAATTCCCGCCGCCATTCCCGCCGCCAGACGTTCCGCCAAAAACCCTTTAATTTCCCCCATCAAATCCCCATAATCCGTCAGAGTTTGCATAGTTTGGGGAGTACCCCGTAGGTGCATTAACACCACTGGAACCCCCAAATCAGCCACCACTGATAGCATATCCGGGTCATAGATTCCCCCAGAGATATCATTAATAATATCCGCCCCACAACCTACTGCCGCTTCAGCAACTGCCGCCCGGGTCGTATCCACAGATATCACCATATCCCCCAGTTGTCGCAAACCCGACACCACCGGAAGCACCCGTTCAAGTTCCCTTTCCAGAGAAACCACCTCAGCCCCAGGACGAGTAGACACCCCTCCCACATCAATAATATCCGCCCCCGCCCGAACCATATCACCCGCCCGGACCAGGGCAGCATCTAGGGAATTGAACACCCCGCCATCGCTAAAGCTATCCGGCGTTACATTCAAAATCCCCATCAAATAAGTACGGCTTCCCCAATCAAAGGAATGACCCCGAATAGTGATTGGTTTAATCATCGCCAACCTGTCAACGATAATTGACAATGCGGCTAAAACTATCCGCCTGCAAACTAGCCCCGCCGACCAAAGCACCGTCAATTTCTGACTGTGCCATAATTTCATCAATATTATCCGGCTTCACAGAACCGCCATATTGAATCGTCACGTTAGGATTACTCAATTTGCCACGGATGAGACCAATTACCCGATTAGCCTCCTCAGATTCGCAGGTATCCCCGGTTCCAATCGCCCAAATCGGTTCGTATGCGATGACCAAGTTATTCTGATCGACACCTACCAGGCCCTCTTCTAATTGCGAGAAAATATGAGATTCCGTCTCTCCTGCGTCCCGCTGTTCCTTAGTTTCTCCCACGCACAAAATCGGAGTTAGACCGTGGTTTTGAGCCGCTTTCAGGCGCAGGTTAACTGTTTCGTTGGTTTCGCCAAAATATTGGCGACGTTCACTGTGACCTATGACCACAAACCGCACACCAATTTCCACTAGCATCGGGGGTGAGATTTCCCCAGTATAAGCCCCGGAATCTTCCCAGTGAACATTTTGCGCCCCTAGGCGTACCCGTGAACCATGCAAACTCTTGGACATCACACCCAAATCAGTGAAGGGGACACACAAAACCACTTCCCGCTCTTCTGGGGTGTCCTCCAATTCCATCACAAACCCTTTCAGAAACTCCTGGGCTTCTGCTTGGGTTTTATACATTTTCCAGTTTCCGGCAATAATGATTTTTCTCACTTTTGGACCAATAAACCTCAAAATACAATCAAAAGCCAACCCCTAGTTTAAAGGCTAGTGGGGTCATTTTGAGCAAATACTACCAGCGGTTTTACTACTGACCAAACTCAAGGCGTGCTTGTTCTACTAATTCCACTGTAACCTCTTCCTGGTCGGCTTCCCTGGCTAGTTGTTCAATCCTTTGTCTGGCTTGACCTCGGACGAAGTAGGGAATATTCTTGAGTTTGGCTGTGGCTTCTGGCTGCCACTTTAAATTGTTGATGTACTCGGAATTGGACATAGCAAGTTCTGGCACCTGTTACCTCATTTTTTAGCTTATGCGAGTTCTAGGGCTTTGAGCAAACTCCTAATTACGCCAATGGTTACGCCGGGTAATTCTAACTGGGGGGTTAGTCCTACGTCCTCGAGTTTTTGGAAAATTCGCACCGCCTCCCGATTTAGATTGGCTAATCTTTCTCCCATCTCTGGACTGGTAAATTGGCTTTTTTCTCCCCAAATCATGGCGGTGGGAGTGGTTAATTGGGGTATATATAAGGCTAAATCAAAGCATAAATCCCCTCGCACAAATGATAAGGCTGCATATTCGGCGTTAGGCTGTAGGGCGGATTCAAGATAGGCTTCGACAATTTCGTTATAAATTCGAGAGGAACGGGCAAATTGACGCTGCTCTAAAAAACTGCGGATTCCGATGGGGTTGGCGACGGCGGTGGCGTACAGAATTTGGTCTAAAATTGGGGTTTTGACAATTTGAGCAAATAAACTGTTAATATAATTTTGCCCAAAGTCCGATAAGCCGGAGGGGGTTGTGAGAATTAGCCCTTTGAATAATTCCGGTTTTTCGATCGCCACTCGCACGGTGAGGGCGGCGGTTACTGAGGAGGCGATCGCGATAATCGGTTCCGAGCAGGTGGCTTCTATAAATTCGGCGATCGTAGTTATATAATCCTCTGGGGTATAATCACGCGCCGGGTGTTCCGAACGTCCCCAACCTATCAGATCTGGCGCCAAAATTTTATAATCGGCTGCAAAGGCTGGATAGACTTTAGACCATTCATAAGCAGAAGAACCGCCCCCAAAACCATGCAAAAACAATAAAGACGGCTTTTTTTCGGCTTCCTTGTCTTCCGAGCTTATCCAGGGGCTTGTGGTAGCCGTATAATACACCATTCTACCTAGAGAAGTAACTATCGAATCTGGCGTAAATCCAAGGGAATAAAACATTTTTAAAACTCCTTTAATTTTGGTTTTTTGCGAATATATTATGCCCATTAAATTGCCTTAATTGGACTATCCCGGTTGCTGAAAATTCCGGTTATATAACAGTGGATAAAATCGCGATAATGGGTAAATTGGCACTTTACCTCATCCCAGAGTGACTTTTGACTGTTATAATTCAGTGATGGGTAACACCCCTCACGGCTATTAGCCCTCAGTGTACTGTCTTTAACTGTCCAGTGACCGGGTAATCAATGGGCCCAATTCCATGATGTTTTTTCCAAAATCTCCTGATTGGGGCTTGTCGTTCCTGAAACCATGGCTAAGGGTATTTATTTAGCATCTAACCAACACAGATAGAACAGTCCCCGGTTGTCGGCTATAGCAGTAACAAAACCCTCAATTTCAATGCTGTCGAGGAATTTAGTTATGAGCATTTCTATGGTAGAGGATTTTAGCCCAATGGTGGTTCAGGAAGTGACTCGAATGCAGAATCACATCGGAAAATTAGACTCTAGCAAGCGAAAAGAAAAAACATCGGAACTGGTAGTTCATCCCGTGGGTACAGACTCACCGAGTTCTAGGAACAGAGCTAAATCTTCCGGGTCTGCTGACTATGAAAAATTGCCACAGTTGTCGCCCTCGACTCGCATTCGGTTAGCGTTGGAAAAATTACAGGGATTTGAGAAAGTAGAGGAGCAATTCCAGCATTGGGGTATTAAATTTCATAATGCGATCGCCCTTCAACCCTCTAATCCGCGATTTGGCATTGAACCTGGGGTAACAGTTCTCATGGGCGCACCCAAGGGCGGCACACTAGAAGTGACATTTTCTGACGGGGTGCGTCAAGTTTGGGCTAGGGTGACAAGTTCTCGACATACGGTGATGTCAGCCTTTGATAAAAATGGCCAATTGCTGGCTACAGATGAGATGAAGGTTAATAAACCTAGTGATTCGATTGGGTCTGTATTACCGAACGCCGAATTAACCGTAACGGCGGAGAATATATCTAAAATTACCTTCTACACTTTTGATGCACAGTTAATTGTGAATCACCTCAAGGTTCAATTTTAACTGGTTTTGGGTATATGGGGCGATCGCACTATGGGGAATCTGAGCAACTATCGCAAAAGGTGCTACAAATTTTGCTAAGATGATGGCAGTTGGGTGGGAAACCATTAGCAATTCCTGACCTGGCGTACTTGGCTTGGTTTGATAACTTAGCCATAAAAATCGGATTAAACAACCAAGGCTGAGTCAAAAGAAGCCATAAACCGCCTAGCTGAATCTTCCAAAAAAACCCATGTCCAGCACAAAACACCAATTTACGGTTCACTTTTGGGGCGTTCGAGGAAGTATTTCCTGTCCGGGAACGACAACAGTTCGATATGGTGGGAACACCCCCTGTGTTGAGATGCGGGTGGGGTCGCAACGATTGATTTTTGACGGTGGGACAGGCTTACGGGTCCTGGGACAAGCATTATTAGCAGAAATGCCAGTAACCGCTCATATGTTCTTTACCCATTCCCACTGGGACCATATCCAAGGGTTCCCCTTTTTTGCTCCGGCCTTTGTTCCCATCAATACGTTTAACATTTATGGAGCGATCGCACCTAATGGTTCCACAATTGAGCAGCGCCTCAACGACCAGATGCTTCACCCTAACTTCCCAGTTCCTTTACAGGTAATGGGAGCTAAACTTAACTTTATTGATCTCACTATAGGCGAGTCAATTTACCTCGAAGATGATCTAGTCATTGAAACGGCTTTACTCAATCATCCGGGGGAAGCCGTGGGATATCGCGTCAGTTGGAAAGGCTACACCACCGCCTATGTCACCGATACGGAGCATTTTCCATATCGTCTTGATGAAAATGTACTCAAGTTAGCCCGCAATGCTAATGTACTGATTTATGATGCCACCTATACCGATGAGGAGTATTACTCGCCTAAGTCTAGTAAGGTAGGTTGGGGACATTCTACCTGGCAGGAAGCGGTGAAGGTCGCTCAGGCTGCGGGAGTTAAAAAATTGGTGATTTTTCACCATGACCCACTACACAACGATGATTTCATGGATAAAATAGGTGAAAACGTGGCTGATGCCTTTCCTAATAGTTTAATCGCCCGCGAGGGTTTATCCCTACAGTTGATTCCGCCGTTAAAGAATATTGCCACCAGTGAAAAGTGAAATTTTCAATAGCCCCCGCCTACTTCTTGAGGTGGGAGCCATTGAATTAGTTGGCCGCACCTCCACCCTAAAGAGACAGAGCCACCAAACTCCCGTGTGATCACCTATCCATCCCCACAGTAAAAGACGGTGGGGAATTCCGGCGATCCGTGTTAATTAAACGGTTCGATAGTCGCAGTAACACCCCGTTGGCGCAATTGTTGTAATAACCTATTCGCCTCGTGTTGGCTGCGGAAGGCTCCAGCTTGGATAAGCGATCGCCCATTAATCACCGTCGTAAAGGCTTGGGGAACAAGCGATCGCACTCTTTGCCGAACTTGACTGCTAGTATCACTCACCACCACTCTATATCGCAACCCCAATATACCCGCCGTAGTTGCAGGCGCAAGACCTGCCGTTACTTGGCTTGGTAGTTGTCCTCCCCCAGTACCAATAGGAATATTACCACCAGGAACCCGGAGAATATCAGACGAGGGTGCTGGTGGTGGGGATGTAATCGTAGATTGTCTTTGGGGTGCTGGCACCGGAATATAAACTGTTTGGGAGTTTTCTTCAGGATTAGAGGCACTGGTCACAGCCCGTCTCATCAGAGACAGCAACAGCGAGCCCGTAGACGAGTTTTCCGCCGCCGACTGAGGTGGTTCTGGTGGAGGTGGGGAACCAGACCCTACAGGGGCAGATATCGCCGGCTGAGGACGTTCTGGCGGCGGTACCGGAATCACAATCGCCTCCGAGTCATCCACAGGAATCGGAGGCGGTGCCGTGTTTGAAAGTGGAGTCACATTAGACTCAGGTAGATAAATGGGTAACGAAGCCGCTTGATTAATGGGGGAAATTGACGAAGAAGTATTTTGACCACCCTCCTGAGTAGAACTTCCCATCATGCGATTAGCGATCGCAGAAGGCCCAGCCCCACTCTGGTAACTACCCGCCAACTCTACAGAGCCAGCATTTTTAGTCATAGCCAACTCATTACCGTAGGCAAGAATCGTTAAACCCTTAGTACCATTATTCACATCATAGCGGCCATTATTGCGGATCACATTCTCTCCCGGTTCCGTTGGCGTTCCCAAATCCGGCAAAGATTGAGCAATAACCACAATACCATCACGCTCATTTTGTTCGATATAGTTATTGCGTAGTACCGGACGAGCGCTCGCTTGAATCACTATGCCATCACGATTATAGGCAATTCGATTACCCACGACAAACGGCTCTGACTGTTGGGCGATATTAATACCAAAACCAGTATTTTCAAAATCATTATCACGGATTTCCGGCTTAGATGAACCATAGACAGTAATGCCATTGGCTCCATTATTAGCAAAACTGTTTTGTTGAACTAAAGGCGCACTGGTTCCCACCACAGAAATACCATCATGAATATTGCCCGTAAAGGTATTATTAGATACAACCATCGAGCTAGATTCAATCCATAAACCATAACCGCGCGAGTGAGGATTAGTCACAGTTACCCCACTTAACCGGGCTGCATTCGCTCCCACAATAGCTACATTCTGGTTAGCAAAAACCCGACTGCTAAACACTCCCCCGCCATAAATAACCACATCCTGACCCTTATTCTCGGTATTACCCTGAATGGTAATATTAGGTTTAAGTATTAAGGGGAACGCTTCTCCCGTCTCGGCGCTATAGGTTCCTGGTGCCAATATAATAGCCGTATTCGGTGGGGCGACTCTCAAGGCTTGGGTGATGGTTCTCAACGGTGAAGCCTCGCTACCATTATTAGAGTCATTTCCCGTAGATGAACTCACATAAATTACATTGACTGAATTGGGAGTGGCTGTAGGTGTTTGAGCCAGTAGTAGGGGCGGGTGTATATAGTTGGCTGGTGTCTCCGATAGTTGCTCTGTGCACCCGTCTCTACAGGGGGTAGCGAATGCGGCTGATGCGATTCCCACTAATCCCACACTGGAGACTATAATCATTAAAATCAGCTTTAGAGATAACCAAGCTGTTTTAGGCCTAGGTGAACCTAGGGGGAAGAGAGGGCGGGGTAGCAGCTTCAGATCGCTGCCAGTTAAGTTCCCATCATCGGCTGACGAGGGTGAGTTCAGGGAACTGTTGGGCTGGGTGTCTGTCAATAACAAAGCCTCGGCTGAGGTTTGCTTTTTAGGATATTGACAGTTGCGGGGGGATTTAGAACTCACGGCAAAACTCCGACAAACTGTAATATTAATTGGGAAAATTAATCTATTTTGGTCCAGTATCCCCTATTATGGCAACACCTGGTTTTTTTATATGATTAATTTTCGTAATGGTGGTTCCGCCCACGGCTAAAGAAAATCTGATATATTAACCTGCGCCGTGGTTGATCATGATTGGGCTTGATTATTTGGCTTGATGGAGTTGGTGAGGAGATTTCGATGGGCGATTTGAATCATAAGACTAAACTGGGACAACCAGCACTTTATCGGATTTTAGATGCCAACTTAGACCGGGCGCGGGAGGGTATCCGAACTATTGAGGAATGGTTTAGGTTTGGCTTGGATAATTCGGAAATGGCTGCGGAGTGCAAGAATTTGCGACAGCAACTGGCACAGTGGCACAGTAATGAGTTGCGGATGTCCCGGGATACTACCACGGATGTGGGTACTCAGTTGAGTCATCCCTCGGAGGAAAACCGAGAAAGCCTGGAACAGGTGATACAGGTCAATTTTTGCCGGGTAGAGGAGGCTTTGCGAGTCCTGGAGGAATATGGTAAGGTTTACCATCCCAATATGGGGGCGGCGGTTAAGCAGATGCGCTACCGGGTCTATACGCTGGAAAGTAATTTACTCGCCTACGGACGACATCAGACGCTACAAAGGGCGAATTTGTATTTGGTGACTTCTCCCTCGGAAAGGTTGATGTCGGTGGTGGAGGCGGCTTTACAAGGGGGATTAAAGGTGGTTCAGTATCGCGATAAGGATACTGATGATCATCAGCGTTGGAAAAATGCCCGCCAGCTTTGTCAGCTTTGCCACCGTTATAATGCCCTGTTTTTGGTTAATGACCGGGTTGATATTGCGATCGCTGTTAATGCTGATGGGGTACATTTGGGACAGCAGGATTTACCTATTGCTGTGGCTAAACAGCTTTTGGGTCCTCAAAAAATTGTCGGTAAATCAACTACTAATCCCGAAGAGATGAAATTGGCGATCGCTGAGGGTGCCGATTATATTGGGGTCGGTCCGGTTTATGCTACTCCCACTAAGCCTGATAAGCAGGCGGCGGGTTTGGAATATGTGCGCCATGCGACTCGTCATGCTTCGGTTCCCTGGTTTGCGATCGGCGGCATTAATATGAACAATTTTGATGATGTTTTGATGGCTGGGGCGACTAGGGTGGCTGTGGTTCGATCTTTGATGCAGGCGGAACAACCTACTTTGGTAACTCAATATTTCCTCTCCCAGTTTACCCGTGTTCAAACTTTACGCGATCGCCAGATTTTACCCGAAAATGCTCCGGCGGATTTTTCCTGACCGAGTAGGGCGCTTTCCCGGCAGCATGGATAATTGAGCCTTGGGGGGGCGGAGGTGATTGCTAGATGCGATCATAATATCGTCCCCATATCTGTGACGGCGAGTCCTGTCTCCCATCCGGTTAAACACCATAATAGGATTTATACCAAGCCACAAATTTTTCTACTCCCACCTCTATGGGTGTACTTGGTTTAAATCCTACATCTGCTATCAATGAATCTACATTAGCATAGGTAATCGGCACATCTCCCGGCTGCATGGGAAGCATATTTTTCTGGGCTTTTTTCCCTAAGACATTTTCCAGGACTTCAATCAAGTACAATAAATTTACCGGTTTATTATTACCGATGTTATAAATCTGATAAGGGGCAGTGGTTTTCACTCCTTCAATTTCCGCTTGATTGCTTCCCGGTTGTGGGATTTTATCAATTACCCGAATTACTCCTTCCACCACATCATCAACATAGGTAAAATCTCGCTCCATATTACCATAGTTAAATACCGGAATCGGTTGGTCGGCTAAGATAGCTTTCGTAAAAATAAACATCGCCATATCAGGACGATACCAAGGACCATAAACCGTAAAAAATCTTAATCCCGTCGTGGGAATATGATACAGGTGACTGTAGCTATGAGCCATCAATTCATTAGCTTTCTTTGTCGCCGCATACAGACTAACTGGATAATCTACATAATCCCCTACCGAAAAAGGTACAGTTTTATTGGAACCATAAACCGAACTAGAAGAAGCAAAAACCAAGTGTGGGATTTGATGATGACGACAGCCTTCTAAAACATTGATAAACCCCACTAAATTACTATCAATATAAGCGTAGGGATTTTTCAGAGAGTAACGGACTCCGGCTTGGGCGGCGAGGTGGGCTACTGCCTCAAATTGGTGTTCGGAAAACAGTTTTTTGATGCCGACTTTATCGCATAAATCTAGTTTATAAAACGTAAATTTTTCTAAGGGTTTCAGTTGGGCTATCCGGTCTTCTTTTAAAGATACTGCATAATAATCATTGAGATTATCAATGCCAATGACTGTATCCCCCCTTTTCAATAAATGTTGACACAGATGAAATCCAATAAATCCCGCCGCACCAGTTACTAATATTTTCACGGTTTTTTATCCTCATTTATATGGGGGTATTTAGATTATTACAGATAGTCTGTGCTACTATTCGTGGGTGTTAGACAACGGATTTAACAATCAATTTATGGGGGGATTTTAGGCGATCGCATATCGTAGCCCCGATGATTTTAGGGCTAGTCAATAATTTTCACAAGATACCCACCCGACTACTGTTAGGTGGGTTCGGAGTCATCAATCAGTTGAGAGTTGAAACTTGCAACCAACAATTGATTTAGTCTAAATATCCCATCAATAGATCAGGATCATCAATGTCATTAGAAGCAATGGGACGGTTCATCACCATCGAAGAAATTTGTAATTGAGTGGCTGAAACCGGACGGTTAGCCATAGAACCAGTAGGATTTTCCGATTGAATAAAAGTTACTGAAGCTGCATGAACAGCCTTCCCAATAGGGCGTTTGGCGGTTAACATTCCCGCTATTTCAAATTGGTTGTGTCCCACCGGACGATGATTAACGATCGCCGAGGGTTCTGGGGATACTTGAATTTGAGTTGGTGCTGAATTACCTTCTGTCGAACTTGATTTACTAGCCACGTCTAATTTCTCCTTGAGAGTATCTGATTCAGGTACATTGTCAGCGTCAGCCACTTGAGTTTCAACTTCATCGGCTGGAGTCACTTGATTTTGAGGCTGATTATCTGTATCCTTTCTTGTATTGCTACGGGTTCGTCTACTTGTGTTCCTCCTATTTGAACCAGAAGAGTTAACCACCATAGTTAAATACCTTGTTTATCAAATGGAACTAACCCGCTGCCTCATGCTCAAATTGCCCGGGCAACTTAGTCGCTCATCTTCATTCTAGCGTTTCATGTTCCCGAATTACAGCCCTATTTTTAGGGATGCCGGGACTTAAAAATTTCACCACAGGTGCTGGTATTGTAAAATCTATCCGTGTATTTAGTAAAGAAGAGTTAACAAAAAATAACTTTTTGCAATCATAAGCAATAAAAATAAACAATTCACACCTATAGCCTGTGGCCAAAGTCCCCGGCTCGTCCCCTAGATATTAGGGCTCACCGGAATTCACCAAGATTCCCGAAATTCGATGGTGGTAACTCCCCTACATTAACGGTGGCAAATCTACACTGTTATGGGGCGGGATAATTTGTCAAGCTAGAATCATAAACAGATGAGTTAATTGTGTGTCTGAGGCATGAAAAATATTGTGCAGTCCTTTTATCTATGGTATCGCCAAACGCTCCGCCATGCGAAATATCGCTGGTTGCTAATTGGTGGGACGCTGATTTATCTGATATCGCCCATTGATATTGCCCCGGATTTTATTCCTGTGATCGGATGGATAGATGATGGTATCATTGCCACGATGCTGGTGACAGAAGTTTCGGCTTTAGTTCGGGAAAAAATCAAGAAACGCAAGGCTGATGACAGTACCTCAGAAGTTGGGGAAGCAACTGATGTTAAAACATCAGTGGTAGATGTAGCGGCACAGGAGTTTTAACTAAGGGCTTCGGATAAGTAATTAGCGGTCGCTTCGACAAGAGCGATCGCATTTTCGTAGACCATGCGAGTAGGTCCCAATATACCGACACTACCAATAGGCTGGGAATTTTGGTAATATTGAGCTGAGATGAGGGTGCAACTGCGGATGGGTTCGAGGGGGTTTTCCGAACCAATGCGGATATTTACCTGTTGCGAGGATTCTGGGGTAGCAAAAATCAGCGGCCAGAGTTGTTCCTGTTCATCTTCGAGCAGATGTAGAATAGTTTGGACTTGCTGAAGTTGTGAAAATTCGGGCAGTCGTAGGACTTCGGAAACACCGCTAACCTGAATCCTAGTATATTCTGGAGTTTGGTGGCGATCGCCTAAACTCTTGAGTAACTGTGCGATAAAATTACTATACTGCTGAAAGTCTTGGTCTATCTCAGTCCAGTCTAAAGTTGACAATTCAGCTAAAGCGAGTCCCCTAAGTTGGTGATTAAGAAAATTAGAGATAATTTGTAATTCCTGTTCTAATATTTCGGTATCGTCGCCGATATCCTCAACTCCCGGGGCAATTTCCATCAAAATGGACTGAGTTTGATAGGTATGAGTCACCACAACTACCATAACTTTTCCTGACCCCATAGACACCAGTTGCAAATGTTGGAGCCTTTCGGTCTTGGTTTGGGGCATAGTAATCAGGGAAATATAGCCACTGAGGGTAGAAAGAATTTGGGCTGCACCTCGTAGCACAGCCTCCAAACTACAACTATCAAAATTTAGCTGTTCCCGTAGGAGTCTAGCGACTTCCTTAGCGAGGGTATCAGAGGGAGTCATCAGGCGATCGACATAAATCCGATAGCCAGAGTCAGAAGGTACTCGTCCGGCGGAAGTATAGGGTTGATAGAGTAGTCCAGCTTTTTCTAAGGCTCCCATACCATTGCGGATAGTAGCGGGGCTGACATTGAGGTTATACTCTTGGGCTAAGGATTTTGAGCCAACAGGTTCTGCTGTCGCGATATAGTGGCGAACAGTTGCCCAGAGAATTTGTTGTTGTCGTGCGGTTAACTTGGATTGAACAAACATTGCACTAAAATTAAGTTACCGAACAATTGTTAACATTCAAGCTCTGCACATACTTTGACATACTTTCTCGTGAACCGCTAGGGAATAGAAAACAGAGGGGCGAAACTTTCCGGCTACAAGTCAAGAGTTGAACACCTGACCCTTTGCCCGAAAGCCTCACCCCTAGGGGAAAGGTAGTCTAAACTGTTGGTTTCTGGTTAAGCCTCTGGACTTACCAGCCTTTTTCAGCTTGGTCTACAACATAAGCAGCAACGTCTTCGATCTGCTTGGGAGAGAGTCGGCCATTAAATCCAGGCATGGCATTTTTACCATTGGTGACTTGGTAAGCCACTGCAGCCACTGCATCGTCATCAAATCCTTTCAGATATTTAGCCAAATCAGACTTGCTGAGGGTTTTGTTAGCAACAATCACATTGCGTCCGCCCATGTGGCAGGCTGCACAGTTAGCAGAAAAAACAGAAGCGCCAGCGGCAACATCTCCAGCCAAAGCGGGACGTGGCAGTGCAAAGGTCAACAGAGCCACACCGAGTAAAATAACTGACAGCAGCTTTTTCAAAATCGTTCTCCTCTTCTTTAGGTTAAACAGACAGTTAAATGTCAACGGGTTTTATTTTACCGGAGTCTGTCCACTCCAGAAAACTGATCAACTGTTTTTTGTTTGAGATAGATGGGAGTTAACAAGGGTGGGACTTAGGCGTACACCTGTCGATAGTAGGCTTGGTACTCTTGGGAAAGTAATGGTTCCCACCAATGGCGATGGGTAAGATACCAGCCGACGGTTTGTCGCAACCCTTCTTCTACTGTGACTAGGGGAGCCCATCCTAACTGGGTTTTGAGCTTGCTGGAATTGATCGCATAACGGCGATCGTGGCCTGGTCTATCTTTAACAAAGGTAATCAGGTCCATTGAGGGTTTAACGGGTAGGTGGTGGGAGGCTAGTTCGTCCATGAACCTACAGAGCATCTTCACCAGGTCTATATTGGCTACTTCGTTATTCCCGCCGATGTTATAGGTTTCTCCGGGTTTACCTCGGTGAATGACTACATCTAGGGCGCGGCAGTGGTCTAGTACATATAGCCAGTCCCGCACATTTTGCCCATCTCCATATATGGGCAGGGGTTTACCCAAGAGGATATTAATGCACATTAGGGGGATAAGTTTTTCTGGATAGTGATAGGGGCCGTAATTATTGGAACAATTGGTGATGATGGTGGGTAGGTTGTAGGTGTGATAGTAGGCACGCACTAGATGATCGCTACCAGCTTTTGAGGCAGAATAGGGGCTGTTGGGGGCGTAGGGGGTGGTTTCGGTAAAGGCGGGATCGTCAGGACCGAGACTGCCATATACTTCGTCTGTGGAGACGTGCAGAAACCTGTAATTCTCGGGCTGTTGGTGGTGGTTCCAATAGTGTCTAAAGGCTTCTAATAGGGTTAGGGTTCCGACAACGTTGGTTTGAATGAAGGCATCGGGACCGAGAATTGAGCGATCGACATGGGACTCGGCTGCAAAGTGGGCAATGGTATCGATCGCCTCTTCTTCTAGTAACTTGTCAATTAAAGTGCGATCGCAAATATTACCTTCAACAAACTTAAACTGTTCCTGGTGTTCTAAGGGGGCTAGGTTCTGGCGGTTTCCGGCATAGGTGAGGGCATCTAAAACCACGATGCGATCTTCTGGGTAAGCATTGCACCAGTGGTGGACAAAATTTGAACCAATGAATCCCGCCCCCCCAGTGACTAGAACCCGACGAGGATACAAATTTTCACTACTATCGTAGCTATATTGAACTGCCAAAGTGTTTTCCTCCAAACAGTCTTCAGGACTGGTGCTAACTGTGATCAGTAAGTATATTTTGATAGATGGCAACTATTGTATCTTGAACCTACTGGTTAACCATAGCTCACGAATACATCTGATCACTGGATTATTCAATGCCTGTTGATTTATCGATGTTCTCCTGGGTCTCGGCTTCTCTTTGGCGATCGCCCATAGCCTGCCACCGGGACAAAGCCTGGTTAAAATAATCTAGGGCCTGTTGTCTGTCCCCTGAAGCTAAGTAGGCTAGACCGATATTATTGAGGGTTTGAGCCTCCCCAGATAGATATCCGACGGATTGAGAAATTGATAAAGCCTGCTGGTAATACTCCAAACCACGGGGGATTTCCCCTTGGTCTACATAAACTCCACCGATCTGCTGAAGTATATTAACTTTCCGATAAGGTTCCCCTATGTCCTCAAAGATAGATAGGGCTTGCTGGTAATAGTCTAAAGCTGGGGTGGTTTCCCCCATACTTAAGTAAACCTGACCGATACTGTACAAGGTGTTAGCTTTACCAAACCCCGGAGGTAGCCTTTGCTCCTGTGGCGAATCGATGACATCCCACATTGATAGGGCTTTATTTAAATAATCCAGGGCGGGTTGATTTTCTCCTAATTCCCAGTAAGCCACACCAATAGCCGTAATAGTGACAGCGATCGCAAAAGAATCTTCCATCTGCTCTAATAAGGGAATCACCTCCTCAAATTTAGCGATCGCCTCCCGCAATGCTTCTGATGTTCCCTGCTTACCGAGGAAAATAGCCTGTTGCAATAATTGGTTCACCTTCTCCTCTGGGTTCTCCTGAGCCACCTGCATTGGTAAAGGAATAGATAGGATTTCCGCTCCCGAGGCGCTTAGTCCCGGCAAAACTACCATCAGCCCCATTGCTAAAACCTGAGTCAAATTCATCATAATTTCGTCCGCCTATCAATTTTTTGCCACCATATCTTGACATACTCCCCTGTTTAGAAAAGGGGGGATTCTCCGGTAAAACAGCAACCGCCGGCTTAACCCGTCTTACGTCGCCTTCCCGGTGCGCGGTTGATATCCCAACCGCTTTAATGTTTTTACTGCCATTGTTGTCACGGTCGATCAGGTTTGCTCAGGACGGACCAGCAGGCCAAAGCGCGAGTCATAAGACAGTGAAATACTCAAACCAGATTAGATGGTTGAAAGCTAGGGTGACGATCGCCACAAATCGCCACAATTAGATAAACTTCAACCCTACCCCATGTCTCAAGCATAGATGGTCCGTGATTAAAAATGCTTGTGGAGACGATCTGGCGGGGGTTCAACAATTAACTTTGTTGGCTCTAGTTAAAAGTCGGTGAAGTAAGAATCCCCGGTTATAATCTTTGATTTAACGAGGGAGTGTCAATTAAGATATAAGATATCCTCAGAGTTCCCATTCAGCAGGGGAGTTTGACAAGCAAGTGGTGTCAGGAGATCTGTCAGTGAGTCAGCAAGAAATTCTTAGGTCTGCCTATCAGGGAGATCCAAAAGCGATCGCAATTTTACTCAACCAAGCCTTGAAACCTAAACAGGTGCAAGCGCATCTCACTCTGGAATATGATCATCTCTATATTACCCTAGAGTCCCCGACAATTCCCGACCAAGCTGCATCTGTCCGTGTGATTCACAAGGGACTAATGCGCCTTCAGCCTCCATCTATCTGGTGTGTTACTATTGCGGCACAATTAGGCGATGATGATAACCCAGCTTGGATTGAGACTCTGGTACTAAGGTCATCACCTGTGGTAGTAACTCCGGTGACTAATAACGTGCCGGTTATCCCTAAAAATTCTCCCGTTGCCGACCCTAAACCTCCTCAAAAAACTAAGACTTCCCCCGCACCTAAGACTCAGGAAAAACCCAGGACTTCTGGGAGACCTAAAACTCCGAAGAAAACCACAAAAGTGGCGACGGCTGCCCCGGTAATATCTCAAGTGGCTACCGCTGAAATTTCTCAGACTTCGGCAAATTCGGCAACTCCTAAAACCCCGAGATTTCAATTTAGACGGCCTAAATCTTTGTCGGTAGTGGGTTATATGACCCTGGCGATTTTGCCTTTGTCTGGGTTAATTATAGGTGCTAAATGGGATAGAGTTTCGGCATCTTTGGCAACTATCCCACCCACTTTTGCTACGGCTTCTCAAGCGGTGCTGGAACAACTCCCCCAATTACCTAATTTCTCATTTGGATCTAATGCTGAAAATCCTCCGAAGGTTGATCCATCGGTGACTCAGGCGACTATTGAACAGCTCCGAAATATATCTGAGTTGACTATTTCATCACTACGGAATCCCATTGATCCTGATATGCGGATTACGATTAAATCGGTGGGTGATATTATTCCGGGAACGAATTATCCTTACAATAAATTACATCCCAACAAGCAGGTATTATTTGCAGGAGTTAAACCAGCTTTACAAGATGCTGATATAGTCTTTGGTAATTTTGAAAGTACCCTAACTAACTATCCTAATAGCGCTAAAAATGTGGGTCGTGGTATGGTGTTTGCGTTTCGGACTCCGCCGGAATATGCGGCACTTTTAAGGGAGGCTGGATTTGATATTTTGAGTGTGGCTAATAATCACTCGTTTGATTTTTTTGAAGCTGGGTTTAAAGATACGATCGCTAATATTGAAAAAGCGGGAATGAAGGCGGTCGGCAAAAAAGGTCAGATTGTCTATCATGAAGTTAGGGGTATAAATGTGGCATTTATAGGCTTTAGTTATTTTAATTATCATAATAATATGAATGATTTGGAAGCGTCGCAAGCCTTGATTAAGGAAGCGGCGGACAATGCGGATATTGTGGTGGTTTCTGTACACGCGGGGGCGGAAGGTACTAGGGCTTTACGCATTCAGAATAAAACGGAATATTTTTATGGGGAAAATCGGGGTAATAAGGTATTATTTGCACGCACAATGATTGATGCTGGGGCGGATTTGGTGTTAGGGCATGGCCCCCATGTGCCGAGGGCTTTGGAATTATATAATGGTAAGTTGATTGCTTATTCTTTGGGTAATTTTTTGGGATATCGCACTTTATCAACTCGGGCGGAATTGGGATATTCTCTGGTTTTGGAAACTCAACTTGATGTGATGGGTAATTTTGTGGAGGGTAGAATTATTCCGGTTCATCTTGATGGCCAAGGGATTCCGTCTCTGGATAATTCTTTGCGGACTGTGGGGTTAATGCGACGTTTAACTAAAAGTGATTTTCCTGATACTCCTTTGGAAATTGATGATCAGGGTAATATTTTCGTGTCTCAACCACAACGGGAAACTTTAGGGGCGATCGCTCCTGAATAAAAGCTAAATTGCTAAAAGTTACGTTTTATATTATACTACAGTCTGGCTGTTATTTGGGGAATTTGAATAAGGCTATGAACTCGGAAAATTTGGTGGTTGAGCCCATTTATATTGTGGTGATTGCGTCTACAATATTCTCGATTATCTTGGGTCTAATTTTTAAGGATATGTTAGAATATCAGGTGGCAGTTTGGCGACAGGCTGACCGGAAAAATAGGATTAACTATAAAACTCCTAATGCTAAGGTGGCTTATGTAGCTATGTCGGTTTGTGTGTTTGTGGCTGTATCTTCGAGTTTGCTGGTGTTTATTCCGATTTACTGGTTGGCTACTGTGGGGGGGGCTATTGTGGTTTTTCCTACGGCTTTATTGATTTGGCTACAATTGGGGTCAATGCTGAATCTGTGGGAAGATAAAGGGGATGAGGCGATTGATTTGGATAGATTTTTTGAAGGCGATCGCGAAAGAATTACGGGCTCGAGAAGTGACAAATCATAGTTAACATAGATACTCGGTTAAAAATGGGCAGAAAAGCTAAACTAAAACATCTGCGAAAGCAACAACAGGCTAATCCGACGGCGGACACCCAAAACCGCCCAGAAGTAGAGGCTGATCCGACTCATTTTGTGGATGAACTGAAACAACAGGGGTATGATCTGAAAGGGAGCGATCGCTGTCCAGAAATTCCTCAAAAAATTGTCAAACCGCAACTTTAGCACCAATGAGTCATCTAAAAGCAATTATTTTTGATGTGGATGGGACCCTGGCTGAAACGGAAAGGGATGGTCACAGATTAGCCTTTAATCAAACATTTGCTGAAGCGGGTTTAGATTGGTATTGGTCTATTGAATTATATGGGGAATTATTGACGGTTTCGGGGGGTAAGGAGCGTATAGATTATTATATCAAACGCTACCATCCTGATGGTCAATTCCCCAATAATTTGGATGAGTGGATTGCGGATCTTCACGAAGCTAAAACTCGCCATTATCGGGAGTTATTAGCGACGGGAGATATTCCCCTGCGTCCTGGGGTGAAGCGATTAATCACGGAGGCGCTGGGGGAGGGGGTGAGATTGGCGATCGCTACTACGAGCGCTTTTCCTAATGCGATCGCACTTTTGGAAGAAACCTTAAACCCCCATTGGTTTGAAGTAATTGCGGCCGGAGATATTGTCCCCCACAAAAAACCCGCGCCAGATATCTACAATTATGTATTAGAAAAATTGGGGTTGACCGCTAACGATTGTGTGGCGATCGAAGATTCCCGACAGGGGTTACTGGCGGCGCGAGCCATGGGGTTAACGACGATTATTACTGTAAATAATTATACAAAAAACGAAGATTTTTTAGGTGCTTCCTTGGTAATCAATCATTTGGGGGAACCGGATCTTTCCTGTGAAGCGATCGCCGGTACAGCCTTAAATAGTGGTTATGTCAGCCTAGATTTATTAAGATATATCCACCAAATATCAACAGGTGTTATATAATGGCGACCAGTTTAATCGAAATCCCCCTGGTTGCTTTGTAATTAACAAGTTCTATGTCAGATTTTCCCATTGACCCCAATCTTTATTTGTTGCTGAGTGGCCACTGTTTGATTGGAGGGGTAGCAGCGGCGATCGCCTTTCAAAAAGGTCGTCGCCTCGGTGTTTGGTTAATTTTAGGACTAATAGGAGGGACGGCGGCTTTAGTCGCATCACTACTACTGAAACCAACTAAACCTAGTTAGGTAAAAATCTATTGAATTACGGTTAGCTGTAATTCAGAAACTGAAAGTAAGGCATCGGAAATCCTCCCCAAGCATTTCATCTATTTATTAATGGGGTAATTAAGTCATGCTGAAAGGCATTTGGAGTCTATTTTCTTTCCAACAAGGTAGCCTGCGCCAAAGAATTTTTAAAGGTTATCTGATTCCGTTAATCCTATTTTTAATAGTTGCTGGCTTGGTCTATTTTATCGGTGTTCAGCCGGTGCAACAACAAGTTAAAAATGTGGATCAAATTTATGGGGAAATTGAAGAGGTTAATAATCTAGCATTTAGTATTGTAGCAATGCAGCGGGCGGCTAGGGGGTATATTTTAGGTAGGGACTCCAGAGAATTGGAGGAGTACGAAGAATGGGATACCCTCTTTTATGAACAATCGGAAAATTTGCGTAGCAGAATTCAAGAAACGGAACAGCGCCAAACATTAGATCGGATCATTGCTATTGGTGATCAGGTTAATGAGTTCGATCGCCGCTTGATTTCCTACGTGCAATTAGGGAGACCAGAAAAAGTGACTGAGGTCTTACAAAAAGCGGAAGGTCAAGCCATTACAGACCAGTTAGAACAATTGGTGAGAGGTTTTGAAGCGACCAAGCGACAGCAACTTAATAACCAACAAAATCGGCAAATTAACCTGTTAAGGTGGCTGACAATTTTAATATTTGGCAGTACAGCCATTTGTGCGGTAGTTGTCCTGAGTATTGGCTTGGGAATTTCGGCTACTATTGACCGAGAAACGGCGCAAATTTCTAACTCTTCCTTAGAAATTACTAGCGCCTTAGAAGAACAGGAACGCAGCTTAGGAGTTCAGGCGACTTCAGTTAATCAAACTACTACGACCATTGATGAGTTAAATGCGGCAGTACAGAATTCTACAGAACAGGCGAAAATTGCCACTGATGAAGCTCATCGCGCTTTGGGTTTGTCGGAAAAAGGCAGTGACGCAGTTCAACAAACTTTAGATAGAATGGAACTGCTGCGTCAAACAGTGGAAGCGATCGCTAATCGTAGCCTCGAATTAAGTGAGAAATCCCTGCAAATTAACAATATTGCTCGGTCAGTTAGTAACCTAGCTTATCAAACCAATTTACTAGCCTTAAATGCTTCTGTGGAAGCGGTGCGCGCGGGACAACAGGGGTTGGGTTTTGGGGTGGTGGCGTTAGAAATCCGTAAATTAGCCGATCGCAGTAAACAGTCAGCGGCAGAAATTAATACTCTGGTTTTGGATATTCAAAATGCCATTAACACTACGGTAAAAGTCACAGAATCAGGCAAATTAAGCGTTAGTGAAAGTGTGAAATCTGCTCACAATATGTCGAGTTCTTTTGCGGGTGTATCTCAAGCATTTCATCAGGTTTATCTCAACAATCAAACTATTGCGAGAACCGCAGAACAGCAATTACTGGCTCTACAGCAGGTCAGCGAAGCGATGAATAGTCTTAATCAGGTGGCTCGTCAAAATGCGGACAGTATTGCCTTGTTAAGAGCAAATACTCAACGACTTAATGAATCTCTAATTAATTTACGGTAAATTCATCATGAAAACTACGAATAAATCCAGTAAATCAGTTGACAAAATCCCACAAATATGCTATAAATGTGGTCGATTTCATGATGGTAATTCGGACAGTGGGGATTTATCGGTAAATCTCAGCTACGCGGTAACTAAGGGGTTAAATCATCCCCGAATGTTGTCTAAACACTCGATAAGACGGCGACAGTTTTTGTTAGGATTAGCAGGTACATCGGCTTTAGGAATTCTGAGCAATTGTGCGGCATCTCCCGACCCCAACTCTCAAGGGAATTTATCGGGTGTTATCCTAGAAAAAACTCAGCTAAGAATTGGTTTTTTGCCGATCGCCTGTGCTACGCCTATTCTGATTTGTGAATCTTTAAACCTCTATGAAAAATATGGTTTAGATGTAGAACTTGTGAAAATGAATAACTGGGAGCAAATCCGAGAAAGTGCGATCTCAGGAGAACTTGACGCTTATCATATGCTATCCCCGATGCCGATCGCCATTAGTTTAGGGTTAGAGTCTCGTCGATTTCCCATCAGACTTGCTAGTATTGAAAACATCAATGGTAGTGCGATTACAGTAGCCATCAAACATCGAGAAAAAGTCAAAACCGCCGAAGATTTGAAAGGATTTAGGATTGCTATTCCTTTCACTCACTCAATGCACAATCTTCTACTCAGGTATTATCTAGCTAATAGCAAAGTTCACCCAGATCGGGATGTCGAATTAGTGGTTACACCGCCGCCCAATATGGTGAACAGGTTAAGAAGTGGGGAAATTGATGCTATGGTGGCTCCTGAACCTTTTAACCAAATGGCAGTTAATCAAGGTCTGGGTTTTATTCATATTTTAACTAGGGACTTGTGGCCGGGTCATCCCTGCTGTTCTTTCACTACTTCTCAGGAATGGATCGAGCGTCATCCTAACACATTTCGGGCTATAAATAAAGCGATTATTGAGGGTTCCTATTATGCGAGCCAAAGCCAGAATCGTATAGATGTAGCGCGGCGACTAGCACAGTTACAATATCTGGATGCGCCAGAAGATACTCTGCGACAGGTGATGACCGGACAGTTTGTCAACCGCTTAGGTGAATCTCTCAATATTCCCGATCGCATTGATTTTGACCCTTACCCTTGGAAAAGTTTTTCCTACTGGATTACGTCACAATTTGAGCGTTGGGGATATGTTCCCATGGGAAGCCTTAATCATGAGGCGATCGCCGCCGATATTTTTCTAACCGGACTCGCACGCCAAATGGCAAAACAATTAGGTCAGCAACCCCCTACTATCACCCTCCGATTTGAATCATTAAAATTTGATACTTTCGACCCCAGTGAACCGGAAAATTATGCCAGACAACAGATTGAGAAGTTAGGTTTTTAATAGCAACAGTATTTTATTAAAGGTGATTGTGATTATGTCGTTGGGTAGGGTGCGTCAGAACCCCTGAATAATCATGAACAGATGAGGGGGAAAGACTGACGCACCAGAAGTCAAGTTAAGAATACTTATTTTTTAAGGCATCTCGCGCTTGTTCGCGGTCATCAAAATGGACTTTTTCCGTACCCAGAATTTGATAATCTTCGTGACCTTTCCCAGCAATTAAGACACCATCGCCGGGTTGAGCCTCGTCGATAGCGGTGCGAATAGCTTTAGCCCGATCGCCAATTACTATAGGTTTAACATGATCAGGGATTCCGGCGAGAACATCCTGCAAAATGCGGTCAGGATCTTCGGTGCGGGGATTATCGGATGTGACTACCGCTAAATCGGATAAATCCGCCGCAATCTTACCCATTTTCGGGCGTTTAGTGCGATCGCGATCGCCCCCACAGCCAAACACGCAAATCATCCGACCCGGAATAAACGGACGGGAGGCCTTGAGTAGATTTTCCAAACTATCAGGAGTATGGGCATAATCAACAATCACCGTAATATCCTGCTCTGGGGAAATCTGCACCCTTTCCATGCGACCAGGAACGCCGCCAAAGGCTGGTAGACAGTCCACCATAGCCGACAAATCCAAACCGAGAGCTAAACCCGCCCCCAAGGCTGCCAACAGGTTAGAGAGGTTATATTGACCGACTAAGGGTAGGGAAAAGGAAGCCGAGCCCATGGGGGTATGGAGAACTCCCTGAATACCTGTGGGTTGATAAACGAGGCTATCTGCCCATATATCGGCGCTAGGGTCACTGACGCTATAACTCCAAACGCGATCGCCCCCCAACCGTGCCATCAACTTTTTACCATAGTCATCATCAGCATTAATAATCGCCTTACCCTGGAGATAATCATCACTAAATAGCAAGGCTTTCGCCTCAAAGTAATCATCCATGGTGGGATGATAGTCTAGGTGGTCCTGAGTCAAATTAGTAAATACTGCCACCTGAAACGGACAGCCCAAAACCCGGCCCTGGTGTAAGGCATGGGAACTAACTTCCATCACCCCAAACTGGCAGCCTGCGCCTACTGCGTCAGCTAATTGGTGTTGAAGTTCCACCGCAAAGGGGGTGGTATGAACCGCCACTTCTTGAAACCCCGGCCAACGGGTGTAAAGGGTTCCCAGTAACGCTGTAGGCTTGTCAACGTTGGTTAGGAGAAATTCGATCAGGTGGGTGGTGGTGGTTTTGCCATTAGTTCCGGTCACCCCTACTAATTTAAGGGTTTGGGCGGGATGGTTATAAAATGCTGTGGCTATCTCAGCGCAGGCTTTGGTCATGTCGGCGGCGGGAATGACACAGGGAATGGTATCAGAGTCTGTCTCTGGTGGGGTGTTGCTGGCGGCGGACTGGGAAACTATGGCGGCTACGGCACCGGAGGCGATCGCACTTGGCCAAAAATCCCCCCCATCAACTCTTGTTCCCGGCATTCCTAAAAACAGATCCCCCGGCTTACAGGCGTGGGAGTTAGTCGCCAAGCCTGTGATTTCCATGTCTAAGGCGGGGTGATACTCTGGGGGTAATAAGTTGGGGTTGAGTAAATCTTTGAGTTTCACTGGTCAAACTCCTCACAATTTAATGATTGTTGTTAATCTAAATGTTTTAGCAATATTTTTGTAGGATTTGTTCCAACTGGTAGGCGGAAATACGGGGAGATGGTCTGGGGATGGGTTCTTCGGTCAGGCTGCGATCGCCACATTTATACAGGACTGGGACTTCATATTGATAGATTTCATACCAGTCTGGTCGGGTGGTGATGTCCCGAATTTCCAGGTCAAACTGACAGGGACTATTGCTATCTGCTTGAATTTCTTCGAGTTTCTCCTGGAGGTTTTCGCACAAATGACAGCCAGGTTTACTATAAAGTATGAGTTTCATTGATGACTAAAGTTCTGGGTTCAACCTATTATAATTAACTGGCAATTCGTTGGATATCTCCCGTGGGAATTGAGGCGATTAGTCGGCGGGTATATTCCTGTTGAGGATAGCGATAAATCTCCTCGGAGTCGCCGATTTCCTCGATTTTGCCTTGGTTCATGACTATGATGCGATCGCTCATGAATTTAACCACACTCAAATCATGGGAGATAAAGATATATGTTAGCTCAAACTCCCTTTGTAGCTCCTTCAGCAGGTTTAACACCTGGGCTTGTACAGAAACATCCAAAGCTGACACCGACTCGTCACAGATGATAAATTTCGGGTTTAAAGCCAGAGACCTAGCAATACAAATCCGTTGTCTTTGTCCTCCCGAAAATTCGTGGGGATAGCGTCTCATAAAGTCCGGGTTAAGTCCGACTCTTTCTAATAAATAAGCAGTGCGATCGCGTCTGTGTTTATAGTTACCTACTGAGTGAATTAACAGAGGTTCCATCACCGCATCCCCAATGGTTAAACGGGGGTCAAGGGAACTAAACGGGTCTTGGAACACAATTTGCATCTCCCGCCGCACCCACTTCATTTTTTGCTGAAATTCCTGGTGCTGGCGATAGTCTTTTAAACGATTCATCCAAGAACCCGAAGGCTGATAATTCGTAATATCTTCCCCCGCAAAAATCACCCGACCGCTATAGGGGAGAATCAGTTGTAAAATCGCCCTAGATAGCGTACTTTTACCGCAGCCAGACTCTCCCACTAATCCTAATGTTTCTCCCGGGAATACATCAAAAGATACATCATTAACTGCCATAAATAGCCTTTGAGTACCTCCTAAAACCCCAGGAATTTTGAATGCTACTCGCAAATTTTCCACCGATAACAACGGGGAATCATCCGGGTTTTCTGGAACCTTGGCGACCGTCTCTAGGGTATCATCGGGGATGTTTTCTTGATGGTCAATCACCCTAATTTCTGTGCCAGTTTCCGTAGTGACAACTTCCATAAAATCCGCAATGGTGGGAAGTTTTGCCCCCCGTCGGGTTTGTAAGGTGGGACGACAAGCCAGCAATCCCTTGGTGTAGGGATGTTGGGGGTTAGTGAACAGTTGATTAATCTGGTTTAATTCGACGATTTTACCCTGATACATGACCGCTACTGTATCGGCAATTTCCGCGATAACTCCGAAATCGTGGGTAATGAAAATCATCGACATTCCTCGGCGATCGCGCAATTCTCGCAGCAGGTCTAAAATAGTCGCTTGTACTGTTACATCTAAAGCCGTCGTCGGTTCATCAGCAATCAATAATGTCGGATTGCAGGAAATAGCCATCGCAATCATGACCCGTTGCAGTTGACCCCCAGAGAGTTCGTGAGGATAGCGATCGAGAAATGCTCGTTTTTGGTCATTTACCCGAGTTTGCCATTCCCGCTGTGAGGGTGGGTTATTAATATTATCATTCGGAGGAGTTTCTAACTGTAGTTGCTCAAGGATTTGCTCATCACTAGGTAATAGCTTCACTTCCTGCAATAAACTCGCCGCCTTCCATAATCCTTCGCGGGGGGTAATATCCTGATGCTGGCGGATAGCTTCAATCAATTGAAAACCAATCGTATAAACCGGGTTAAGGGAACTCATCGGTTCCTGAAATATCATAGAGATTTCACCGCCGCGAAATTGCTGCTTTTGCGATTCTGGTAGTTGTAGTAAATCTATCGCTGCTGTGCTATAATCTTTGCTATTAGCTTCAGCTTCATCCGCCTTGGGGTTTCCTGGCCAAAACCAGATTTCTCCCCCCACTTGAGATGTAGCCGGGGACAGCAACCCCATAATTGCTAAAGACGTGACAGATTTTCCTGACCCGGACTCCCCGACAATTCCTAGGGTCTGTCCGGGTTTGACCTGAAAGGAGATCTGATCGACGGCGCTTGTGGTTCTCTGGTCAGATTTAAACTGAACCTGTAGGCTTTTGACATCAAGGACAAAATCTGGCATGGTAGTGGGGAGTTTTCAGGACTTGGGGAAAATTTTTCCGATTTTAGCAGAATTGTTAAGAACTCTCACCGAATCCTATCGATAAGTACCGATTAGGGTAAAATAAATCCCGATTGTTCAGCCCAGGTGAAGATGCTCCCATGATTTCGAGTAACGATTTTCGCACAGGTGTCAGTATTGAATTAGACGGAACTGTGTGGCGGGTGGTAGAATTCCTCCACGTTAAGCCAGGAAAGGGTTCCGCCTTTGTCCGTACCAAACTAAAAAACGCACAGACGGGTAACGTCATGGAACGGACATTCCGGGCTGGGGAGACGGTTCCCCAGGCTAACCTGGAGAAAAAGACCATGCAACACACCTATAAAGATGGTGATGATTATGTGTTCATGGACATGGACACCTTCGAGGAAGCCCACCTAACTCCTGATCAGATTGGTAATGGGGTTAAATACCTGATCGAAGGTATGGAGGTTAATGTACTCTACTGGAATGACCAAGTCCTAGAGGTGGAACTTCCCAACTCCGTCAGCCTAGAAGTGACGGAAACAGATCCGGGAGTTAAAGGCGATACCGCGACGGGTGGAACGAAACCAGCTACCCTACAAACAGGCGCAACTGTGATGGTTCCTCTGTTTATTTCTGTGGGTGAGCGCATTCGCATTGATACCCGCAACGATAGTTATCAGGGTCGCGATTAATATTTCCAGTGTTAACCCAATTGCTGGGTAAGATGATGTGGGCGATCGCCCGTAATTTTAAACCATATTGTTTTTAGGGAGATATACCAACTGTGCAACTAGATCTCAACCAGCTTCGAGAACTGCTGGCTGACATCGATAAAACTAATATTTCGGAACTGACGCTCAAAAGTAGTGATTTTGAGTTGATGGTACGCAAAGGTGGCAGTTCTATCGATCGCCCGCTATCTTCTGTTGATGTCGCCCTCAGTGGTGGGTTTCCTAGTGCGGAGTTGGTGTCGCCTCCAGGGACGGTTTCTGCTGGCGATCGCTTATCAGAATCAACGGCCAGCAGCACCCAGACTACTGCCGCCACAGGAAAGGTTCCTAGTCCGGTTGACGCTAAATGGGTAGAGGTAACATCGCCCATGGTGGGAACTTTTTACCGTTCTCCGGCTCCTGATGAGCCCCCATTTGTGGATAATGGCGATCGGATCACTAGCGGTCAAACTGTCTGTATTATCGAAGCCATGAAGCTGATGAATGAAATCGAGGCGGAGGTTTCTGGTCAAATTATGGAAATTTTGGTAACCAATGGCGCACCTGTTGAATACGGACAACCCCTGATGAGGATCGACCCCGATTAATTGGTCCGGCGCGATAACATATCACTATATCAATCGGGAGAAATCAACTATGACTGAAGAAAATTCACCCAAGGACTCGGCTATTGTGGAACAAAATCAAGACAGCAGCCTAGTTCCCCAAGATGACACTACCCCCAGTCCGCCCAGTCTCGATGAAGTCCAAAAGGAAACCCAGGAACTAATGGATGCTATCCGACGGCTGGCTATCTCGGAAATGCAGGCGGCGGGGGATTTCTCCAGGGAGGCTTATATTCGCTCTGTGCGTAATGCTAGGACTACTCTGGAGCGCTTCCAAGGTGTCACCAAAGAACAGATGGAAATGTCGGTGAAAACCATTGAATCGGAAGCTGAGAAAAACTGGAAAGGAGTGCTTGAGGAGATGAATGAGTGGAGTAATCGCATCTGGAAAGCGGCTCAAGCAGCTTGGGATGTATTAACTGCTCCCCGTGACTCGTAGGGTGCGTCAGAAGGATAACCTATCGGGTGAACGGCAAATTTTATTCATCTGACGCACCACGCCTACAATTAATTATGGGCGGTGGGGCGGGTTTACCAAAACCCAGGTGGGGATGGATGATTGACGGCGGTGGGGCGGGTTTATTAAAACCCGGGTGGGGATGGATGATTGACGGCGGTGGGGCGGGTTTATTAAAACCCGGGTGGGGATGGATGATTGACCGCAGAACCCGCCCCTACAATTAATTATCGGCGGTGGGGCGGGTTTATTCAAACCCGGGTGGGGATGGATGATTGACCGCAGAACCCGCCCCTACAATTAATTATGGGCTAATTATCGGCGGTGGGGCGGGTTTATTCAAACCCGGGTGGGGATGGATGATTGACCGCAGAACCCGCCCCTACAATTAATTATCGGCGGTGGGGCGGGTTTACCAAAACCCGGGTGGGGATGGATTATTGACGGCGGTGGGGCGGGTTTATTAAAACCCGGGTGGGGATGGATTATTGACGGCGGAGGCGCGCCCCTACAATTAATTATCGACGGTGGGGCGGGTTTACCAAAACCCGGGTGGGGATGGATTATTGACGGCGGAGGCGCGCCCCTACAATTATCAATTATTCGTAGATTTCGATGGTTTGGGGTTCGGTGAAAATCATGGCGATCGCTTTTTCGTAGTAGGCTGCCTCATTGATAAAAATCGGCCAGACGGGGCTTTCTCCCTGATAATAAATCGTGGTTCCGTCAAACTGTAAAAACATCGGATCGCCGGGGTTTAGCTGTTGATAATCCCTCCCCTGTAGTTGTGGGTGAATCATGGCGGCGAGTTCCCCCGTCGCCGTGCGGGGATAGTCTATCTGTTTGATATACTGGTATATGGTCAGAGTGCGATCGCTCTCCATAATTTCCCCGCGATTATACTTTTCTATGTAGTCTAAAAGAGCATAAATAACCTTTTCCGCTTTCAGGAATAATGCCGCATCTAACATCCCTGGCGCAATGGGTCCGACTTCGATGGAAAATCCGTAATTACACAAAGATTTCAGGGAGGGGTTTTCCGGTTGGGATTCAGATTCTATCCAACTGTAGATATTTATTTCGGGAAAAATGCCTTTTAAATAGGCGCTAATTTGGCGATTAAAAGCATTATTTTTCACCCAAATTAAGGTTAATCCCATGTGGGCGGTGCTGCTGTGTAAATCAATGATGGTATCAATAGGAGATGGGCTTTGGGGTCCCCACTGGCTGGCTATCCATTGCGATCGCTGAATTTCATAAATATCAGAATTGGTGTTTTCTAAATCTTGCCGCCCAAAAGAGCGGTTTAAATCACGATCAACATAGCGGCGGTTAATTTCCCAGGCGCGGGGATTAGCTAATAGTGTGAAAGTCTCAAAATTAGAACGCCGCAATAATTCAGGCGATCGCTCAAATTTCTTAATCAAATAAATTCCCGTCCATTCATTGCCATGAGTGCCACCCACAATGGCAACTCGTTTAATTTGATCATGATTTTCTGCTGTTAATCCCATGAGATATTATGCCCAATTAATCAATTGATGATTGATAGTTAATCAGTTGGCCGACTGGAAGCCACACCGGACAACCGCCATCAATTAAACAATCTCCGAAAAGTTGCCAGTGGGGCTGTATCCTGGAAATACCTGCCCTAACTGAGAAGCAGTTAACCCAAACTGAGAAGTTAAAATCGGGCTAATCACATCTCGAAAATCCGTCGTCACAGCCAGATCCCGTCCCTCGTATAACTCCGAGTCAGACAAACCTGGCCAGCGCCCATAAACGCGACCACCACGCACGGAACCACCCAAAACCCATAAAACATTACCACGTCCGTGATCAGTGCCACCATTGCCATTTTCGCGCACTGTGCGACCAAATTCTGACATCACCACAATAGTGGTATTGCTATAAACCGAACCAAGCCTATCCACTAGCGCCACCAAGCCCTCCCCTAACCTTTCCAGACGGTTGGCCATTAACCCCCGACTTGAACCCTGGTTAACATGGGTATCCCATCCCCCAACATCGAGAAATGCTAATCTAATCTGTGGGTCACGCACTACCAAAGTGGCTAATTGTTGAGCATTCCCAGCTAAACCAGCCGGTAGAGGCGCACCATTATTAGCGGCGACCATTTCCGCCTCTAATTCCCTAATCAGTTGATCGCGGGCGCTTCTACCTTCCTGATAAGCGACGCTGAGGGGGTCATTATTGGCATATAGTCGGTCAAAGGTGGCTCGCACCTGATCGCGATCTATGGGCATTTGGCGGGAGGCATTGCGACCTAGGGAGATATTGCTAACTGGCTGAGAACCTGATAGAATGGCAGATATCGACTGACCGACACTAACCGCATCTACGGGGTTTTGTCCTGGTAACAAGCCCAGTAGGCGGTTCATCCAACCGTCGGGGGTTCTTTTATTTCCTGGTGTTCCGACTTCCATATAGTGTTGAGCCTCAAAGTGAGACCGGGTGGGGTCAGGAGAACCGCAGGCGTGAACAAAAGCTAAACTTCCTTGGTTCCATAGCGGAAGCAGGGAGTTTAGGCTGGGGTGTAAGCCAAAGTTTTGGTCTAGCTGAATTGCGCCCCCTTCCTGTTGGGGTCGGGGAATGGCGATCGCTGGTCTAGCCTGATAATAGTCGCTGTCACCATAGGGGACAACTACGTTTAATCCGTCAATTCCTCCGCGCAAAAATAGCACGATTAACCTTTTGGGGTTAGGGGTGGTGGCGACACTTCTGGCGATCCAACCGTGGCTTCCTAATGTGGCGATCGTGGCGGCGCACAGTTGAGCGCCAAAAGTTAAAAGTTGTCGTCTTCGCATATTGACCGCTTCCTATCTATCGGCTGATTAATTTGCCATACTGCTATTTTAAGTTAAGTTTTCCCGGTTGTGGGAAAATCAACCACCAGTCCGGTTAATCAGGCTATTCGGGGAATTGGCCTAGTCTTTACCGCCGATGTATGTGGGTGGGAAGACCGGCTTAGTCTGATTATATCATACTCCTAGAAATAATCTCCTAAATCAAAGGCAAGACTATCTCAAATTCGGTGCCGACTCCGTTGGTGGAAAGGAGATGCAAACAACCACTATGTTTCTCGTAAATAATTTCATGACTAATTGCGAGTCCTAAACCTGTGCCTTTTTCGGCAGACTTGGTAGTGAAAAAGTTATCAAAAATGCGGTTTTGGATTTCCTTGGGGATACCGGGGCCATTGTCGGTAATCCGAATGACAATATATTGGGTCTGTGGGGTTGGGGCGGCTTCTGATGCTTGGGTATTTTGGGAATATTCTAGGTAATTTGGGGGGGGAATTATCAGCGATCGCAATTGGGAAGGACAACTATCAGCTACATGGGTAGAAATCCAGATTTTGGCAGCATTTGGGTGATGATTAGCTGTCTCTTCTAAAGCATCTATGGCATTAGCCAAAAGATTCATAAATACCTGACTGAGCAGCCCAGAATAACCCGAAAATTTAGGTAAATTCCCATAATTTTTAATGACCTCAATCCCGACTTTTAGGCGGTTTTTTAAGATGATTAGGGTACTATCTAAACATTCATGAATATCCATTTCCCGCCTCTGTCTATTATCCATGTGGGAAAAGGTGCGTAAACTGTTGACTAGGTGGTTCAACTGTTCCGCCGAAACTTGAATGCTTTTGAGCATTTCCAAGCCATCAGTTTTGAGGAATTCCCAATCAATATCTTCTTTTAACTGTTCAATAGTTGATCGGGGAGTAATTAATTCCTGTTCATAGGCGTTAATTAACTGCATTATATCTTCATAATACTGAGTTAAACAGTGAGTATTGCCGACAATGCAGCCTACAGGATTACGGATTTCGTGAGCTACTCCCGCCACCATTTTACCTAGACTCGCTAACTTTTCAGTTTGCCTTAATTGCGCCTGGGTTTGTGCTTGTAATAATTCAGTAGCTAGTTGATGAATATAAGAATGAACAATTAAGAGCTGTTGGGTATCTAACAGGCGATAATCACTGTCGGAAATTTGCACAATAATGGGTTCATAAATTTGTTCAGGCGATCGCATAATAGCCAGGCGTGCTGCATCAACTATCAGAGTATTTCCGGGAAGGATTAATAAGTCCACCTGAGAAAATTTATAGAGGGCTCGAATAGACCTAGGTAAAAACAGTTCCCGACCATAAGGACGACTGAGATACTCCAAAAAACGCCGCCGGGAAATCATACCAATAAACTGGCAATCATGGTTTAAAATAACTCCGGGTAGGGTGGGGTTAGTTTCAAACATTTTAGCCAATACCATTCCCGCTTGATCTAGATCTACTTGAAAGTCATACAGAGACAATTCTTGTAGGGTAGACTCTAAGCGCAAATGTGTATGTGAAAATACCGATGCAGACGGAGGGGTGCAATCTTCAATACAAGCGTCCATGATTAATTTTTTCAACCTAACTCATTGTGTGATAGTTAGCGGTTAACCTTCTGTAGATGCTAGTTTATATTTATTACTCTATCATGGTTTAATGCTCTGACCAGGAATTTAGCCAAAATTAACCAAATCTTAATTAATGGTTAATCTTTGGGGGGGTTCTGGGATTTATTATATGCACCGTACATTTCCCTCACCGCACAGGGGGGGTTTATTAGGTTTATTAATCTTCTGGGTGTTATATCTAATTAACAGCGGAGGCGCGCCCCTACATGATATCTGTCGCCCTCACTTCACCCCAACCCCTGTCTCAAATAGGGCGAGGGTAGTTTAGATGTACATCGCCAATTCCTATATAATTAGAAAAGACAGTATATATATCAAGGTATCTAACCCATGGACTTTGCATCAGAAGACCGTGCTATGTCTTTAAGTCCTGATGAGTATAGCTTACTAACAGACCTGTATCAATTAACAATGACAGCCTGTTATGTGGGGGAAGGAATTGAGGATAAACCCGCCAGTTTTGAACTATTCACCAGAAAGTTACCGGATAACTTTGGTTACTTAATAGCTATGGGTTTAACCCAAGCATTAGACTATTTAGAAAACCTCAAATTTAACTCATCTCAAATTGAACAACTGAAATCTTTGGGGATTTTCAGGAATGTTAATCATCGCTTTTGGTCGGTGTTAGCAGAAGGAACATTTAGCGGTAATGTGTGGGCTGTACCGGAAGGTACGGCGGTATTTGCGAATGAACCAATCTTGCGAATTGAAGCACCTTTATGGCAAGCTCAAATTGTAGAAACCTACTTGTTAAATACTATAAATTATCAAACTTTAATTGCTACGAAAGCAGCGAGAATGCGCGATGCAGCGGGACCTGATGCCAAATTATTAGAATTTGGAACTCGTCGGGCTTTTAGTCCCCAAGCATCTTTGTGGGCGGCGCGAGCAGCTTTAGGGGCGGGTTTTGATGGTACTTCTAATGTGTTGGCGGCTTTGAAATTAGGCAGAAAACCAAGGGGGACAATGGCTCATGCTTTGGTAATGGCGATCGCTGCTATTGATGAAAATGAAGATGCGGCTTTTGAGGCTTTTCACCATTATTTCCCCGGCGCACCTTTGTTAATTGATACCTATGACACGCTGAAAGCAGCACAACGGTTAGCTGAACAGGTCAAAGCTGGTAAAATTAAGGTGCAGGGGGTAAGATTAGACTCAGGAGATATGGTAGAATTATCTAAGCAAGTGCGATCGCTATTACCGGAGGTGGAAATTTTTGCTAGTGGGGATATTGACGAGGTAGAAATTGCTCGTTTAAAAGGGGCTGAGGCTCCTATTAATGGCTACGGAATTGGGACTAAACTGGTGAGTGGAACTCCGGTTAATGGGGTTTATAAGCTGGTAGAAATTGATGGTATTCCGGTGATGAAAGAGTCTAGTAGTAAGGTGACTTATCCGGGACGTAAGCAAATTTATCGACTCATGGAAGGGGGTAAAATGAAAGGCGATCGCCTCTGTTTAATTGATGAAAGCGAGAGTATTAATCCATCATCTATCGGCTTATTGCAGTTGGTCATGAAAGACGGAAAACTGGTCAATCAGCCAGAGCCTTTAGCCGCCATTGCTGAACGCACCGCCGCCTCTGTCGCCAGTCTTCCCCCAGAATGTCGTAGGTTTGATTATCCGATTTTACCAACCATTGAAATTTCCGAAAAGTTGGCAAATTTGAGCCAAAATGTTAGCAAGTCAACCGAGGTAAAATGATGCAATATTCTCCGTTTTTGTCTGGTTTAATGGGAGTCTGTGTAGGCGATGCTCTGGGAGTTCCGGTAGAATTTTATAGCCGCAGTGATTGTCAAGACAACCCGATCACAACTATGGTCGGCTATGGTACTTACAATCAACCCCCAGGAACTTGGTCTGATGATAGTTCTCTGACTTTTTGTTTGGCTGAAAGTCTCTGTAATGGCTATAATTTGCATGAGATAGCTAAGGCTTTTTGTAAGTGGATTTATGAGGGTTACTGGACACCTTATGGTAATGCGTTTGATATAGGTGGGGCTACTCGCAGGGCGATTAGTAGATTGCGTGAAGGGGTGGAACCTATAGCAGCCGGAGGAACAGATATTCGTGATAATGGTAATGGGTCATTAATGCGAATTTTACCTTTAGCTTATTGTTATAAGTCCCTGGAATTTGCGGAATTAATTAAACGGGTTCACGACTGTTCTCGGCTTACCCATGGTCATCTGCGATCGCAAATTGCTTGTGGTATTTACATTAGTATTGCTGTGGGTTTATTACAGGGTCTGGATATCAAAACCGCCTATATTGAGGGACTGAAAGCGGTTGAAGCTATTTATACTAAACCACCCTTTAAGTCGGAATTATCGGAGTTTGAACGAGTGTGGACTGGTGAAATTGAAAGTTTACCAGAAAAGGCGATCGCCTCTGATGGTTATGTAGTTCATACCTTAGAAGCATCTCTGTGGTGTCTATTAAACAGTTCTTCCTATGCTGAAGCTGTCCTAACAGCAGTTAATTTAGGGTCTGATACCGATACGACTGGCGCGGTTACAGGAGGTCTAGGGGGGATTTATTATGGCTTTGAACAAATACCTTCCGAGTGGGTAGAGGCGATCGCGCGTCGAGAGGATATCATCGATTTAGCTAACCGTCTAGCTAAAGCCACAGAAAATAGTTGATTTCGGCGAATTTATAAACACCATCAGGGCGGGTTATGCGAGACTGCTCAACCCACCCTAGTAGCTTAATCTGCTAACTTAATCTGCTAATTGTTCAGAGAAATTAAGGCTTTTCCTTCTCCAAACTTTGGACAGACTCAATGAGCGATCGCACTGTTTTAGTTCCCTCAGAAGGCTCAAAACTAAACGGAAACTTACCCCGTAAAAGCATCCGAACCCCCAAAGGACCAATACTGAGAATACCCTGGACATCTCGTAAGTAGTTACCCACCACCATTAAGCCAAATTTACGCTCATCAACCCATCCGCCCTGCTTCACCAGTTCAACCATAACCTTACGGTGGCGCACAGGACGACTATCAGACGGCTGCTTACGTTCTAGTATTTCATGCTTAATCTTACCAATTTGATCCATAGGAGCCACCTCCATGGGACAAACCGTATTGCAGTTGTAGCAACGGGTACAGCCCCAAACTCCCTGAATATCCTGGTTATACTGTTCTAAACGTTCCTCAGTGCGTGCGTCACGAGAATCAGCAACCATTCTCTGAGCCTTAGCCAGGGCGTGAGGGCCGACAAAAGCCGGGTTAACCTCCTTCGCATTGCATTCAGAATAACAAGCGCCACAGAGGATACAATTGCCATTCTGATTCAAACTTTCCCTTTCTTCAGGAGTCTGGAGAAACTCCCGCTCAGGAATTTTACGCGCCTGTGTGCTAACGTAGGGTTCCACCGCTTCCAGGTTATCCCAGAATTGGGTCATATCCACCACTAGGTCTTTGATTACAGGCATATTACCCATGGGCGCAATGGTTAATACAGGAATCTCATCGCCGCCTGTATAACTGGAATTAGCAGCAGCAATGTCTTGTAGGCGTTTGACTTCACTGGCCACATTTTCTTTACAAGCTAGGGCGGCGCGACCATTAATCCTCATTGAACAACTACCACAGATGGTATTTCGGCAGTTTTTGCGAAAAGCTAAAGTGCCGTCAAGTTCCCATTTGATCCGATTTAGACTATCTAAAATCGTAGTAGCTGGATCAACATCTAACTGATAACTTTGCACCTGCGGCGCGCTTGAAGCAGTTTGCCGGATAATATTAAATTGAACTTTCATGTGATAAAACCAAGGTCTTTGCCTATTTTGACATCCGCCCCGGCGTGCGCTAACGGGGCTTTCCATCTATTTCAACAAATCAAAGATTGACAATTGTTGAAATGCTGGACGGGTTGACGCTTCATTGAGATGTGCTTTCTTTACAGAAAGTCTGACCCTCTCTCCACATCCGTTTAAAGTCTCCAAATGCCCTCCGGCGACCTTAATATTAATCGCAGCGTTAACATCTCTATCATGAGATGTGCCACAATTTAAACAAGTCCACTCTCTCATATTTAATTCTTTTTTGCCACCGCGAAAACCGCAGCCAGAACAGGTTTGAGAAGTGGGAATCCATCTATCAATGACACGACAATCACGCCCGTACATAACAGATTTAACTTCTAGCATTGTTCTAAAACTGCGCCAACCCAAATCAGAAATAGCACGGGATAGTTTTCGGTTTTTCATCATCCCTGAAACCTTTAAATCTTCCAAGACTATCGTTTGGTTTTCACGAATAATCCGAGTTGACAATTTCTGAAGAAAATCGTTTCTGATATCAGAAATCTTGGCGTAAAGTTTAGCTAATTTCTTTCTAGCAACTTCCCTTCTTTGACTGCCTTTCTGTTTCCTTGATAAATTACGTTGTAATCTTCTTAAACGCTTTAGTTGTTTCTTTAAAGGCTTAGGAGATTTAACTTTCTCACCATTGCTTAATGTGGCAAAATCAGTGATTCCTAAATCAATTCCTACAGAATTTTGGTTTTCCGGTAAGGGTTGAGGATTAAACTCAACAACAAAACTGACAAAATACCTATCAGCACTGTCTTCGATTAAGGTAGCACTAGAAGGTTTTGTGGGTAACTCTCTACTCCAGACTACTTTAATATCACCAATTTTAGCGATGTAAATGTAATCGGAATTAAGGTAGATTTTAAAACCATTATCCATAAATCTAGCGGATTGCTTAGATTTACGCTTTTTAAACTTGGGAGGTTTAACTTTCTTGCCTTTTCTTTGTCCTTTACAGGATTTGAAAAAGTTAGAGTAAGCCTGCTCTAAATCTCTTAAAGACTGTTGTAAGGGAATAGAAGAAACTTCTCCCAACCAGATTTTCTCCTCGGTTTTTTTGAGTTCTGTAAGTCTTTGAGAAAGTTCCTTGATATTAGGCTTTTTGTTACCCGCACGGTATTGTTCTTGACAATATGCTAAGGCATCGTTAAATACTACCCGACAGCATCCGAACAATTGAGACATCAATCTCTTTTGTTGGTCTGTTGGGTAAATTCGATATCGATATCTTAGCTTCATACTGTCAAATTGTATTGGCGTGCATTAATTATAGCTAGGAGTCTGGTAGATGTCAAGCCTTTGACGAAAAGAGCGTCTGTTTCGGATTTAAAGATTCATTTGGTCTGTGTGACTAAGTATCGTAGCCAAATCTTGACAGTGGAGAGCCTGATGTTAATCCTGAAGTCTTTTCGAGAAGTGGCTGAAAAAATGAATTTTCAAGTCCTGGAATTTCATGGGGAGTCAGACCATATTCATACCTTAGTTGAATACCCTCCTCAACTCTCTATTTCTGTCATAGTTTTTGCTTTTAAAGGAGTTGACAGTCGTAGATATGGGCAAGCCAGATTCCCTAAACCCTACGGAAAAGAATCTTTATGGTCGCCTAGTTATTTTGTATCTTCAATCGGTGGCGCACCATTAGAGGTTCTGAAGTCTTACATTAAAAACCAAGAAAAGCCGTCGTAGAACGACGGGGTTTTAAACCCAAAATTTTCGATAAATCAGGTTTCGTCTTCATACTCAACCCAGGAATTGACTGTTTCGGAAACCATGACTTTTAGCTGTACTCCCTCTGGGACTCGCTTTTTGGTTTCATCATAGATAAATTTGGCAATCATTTCGGCCGTGGTTTCGTAGTTTGGGGGTAATATTTCATTGAGAAGACCGTGATCAAGTCCGCCTTTGCTGACATCTTTCTTGGCCCATCGCAGGCTGCGGAAGTCGGCAACCATCACCGGGTGGGGACAAAATTCGGAGGAATGCAGTTGGTTTGATGTGGCTTCTACTCGCACTTTATAGGTGTGTCCATGGAGGCGACCACAGGGGCCGTTGTAATCTTTGATATAGTGGGCGCTATCGAATGTAAATTCGGTTGTTAGTTTCCATTTAGACATGGGTGGCTGACCTGTGGTTTTGGTAACTGTTGACAATTCGCAAAAAATTGGGATGACTGATACAGAAAGATTAATTTTAGTAACTGGTCCGGTGCGATCGGGTAAGAGTGAGTGGGCGGAAAATTGGGCGGAAAATTACGCTAGAAATTACCGCAAGTCGGTGATTTATATAGCTACATCTGGTTTTGATGATCACGATCCGGAATGGGGCGATCGCATTCAAAAACATCGCGATCGTCGCCCTTCCGATTGGACAACTTTAGAGGTTCCTATCGCATTATCAACTACTTTAGCATCTGTCGCCACGGCGGATAATTGTATTTTAGTAGATTCTCTCGGGACTTGGTTGGCTAATTTATTGGACTGGGAAGAATCACAATGGGAACAGGCGGTTACCGAGTTATTACAGGTTTTATTAACCGTCACTGGACCTGTGATTTTAGTCGCTGAAGAGGTCGGTTGGGGGTTGGTTCCCCCTTATCCCTTGGGCCGCCTTTTTCGCGATCGCCTAGGGGGTTTAGTCCGCTTGGTCGGGACTCATGCTGATTCCGTTTATTTAGTCACTGGGGGATATGCGTTAGACTTAACTCGCTTAGGTGTGAAAATCTCCCCCGACTAATAACTAAAGTCTCTTGAATTTTTGCACTTCCGCCAAATCTTTTTCTAAATTACGTTGGCTCGATTGATATTGGTCTTTTTGCATCCGCAACTCTAATTGATGTTTTTCGCGATTGAGTAAATAAGCATTATAGCACTCATTAACCGCCTCTAAATCATCTCTAATTCTTCTTTCTTCCTGTTCTAAAGCATAGCCCATATTTTGGACAATATTATTGCTGACATTTTTAATGAAAGATTGATAATAGCTATTCATATCTTTCTTGAGTTTTTCAGTATTATCTTGGATTTTCGCGGTTTTATCTTGATGATAAGATATCAGCGTAGTCACCATAAAAATAGGTAACAATATCGCCACTATCCTACCTTTGACATCCCCACCCGCTGGAATAAATAAACTACCCATCAGCATAATAGTTCCCACACCAGATATTACCTGACCTTTCAGATTTTTAAATAAATAACCGAACAAACTCGGTTGTTTATATCTACTCTCAAAAGTTGGTTCAATCACAGAAGCCTGTAATATGCTTCTAAAATCTATATCTTCTGGGGGGTGAAATAGGGATTCCGACCATGATAAATTAGGCACAAAGTTCAGGATATCATAGATACGTTTTAGCAGCCCATTTAAACCATCACCGCCATAAAAATTACCAATTCTTTGCCATTCTTCAGAAGACCATTTTATCAACTCTGTTTGACAAACATGAATGGCTTTTAAGTGCAGATAGTGACCCGTAGCATTAGGATTATCTCCTGCTTGTAGTCGGACATATAAATATGCGCTCCGCTGGACTCCGCTGGATTTTAAATCATCAGTAAACTGTTGGATTTTATAGAATAAACTACTTTTCCTAAACTCATCTAATAAATTATTTTTTGATTGATTTAAGTCATTTTTAAGCATTCGGAAAAACTTGTCTTTCTCATCTCCAGCTTTTTTTAAAGCCTTTTTCATATCATCTTTTAAATCATTAGTCTGTAAAAGACTAAGCTGTGCTTCCGTTTGTTGACAATTCTGTTTAATTGCCTCAATTTCTCCTTCTAAAACCTGTTCGATCGCCTCTAGTTTTTCCAGAATATTTTGGCTGAAACGTTTTAATAATAATTTTTCCCCCTGATTGGCTGCCAGTTTTTCTAAAAAATCATAATGTTTCTCTAGTTTCTGCTTAACTTCTTCTTCAATATCTCCGGGATTATTTGCTGCCAAATTGCCTGATAAATCGATTACCTCAACTCCAGGATATTCGGCATTTAAACTGTTATAAATATCCCCAAATTTTTGATAATCTAAAATTATAAATATATGCTCTATTTGGTTTTTAATTGCTTGCTGAATTGCCGATTTATGACTCTCTATGTGCTGTTCCTCATCAATGATTATATATAGTATATCCACATCAGTTAACGCCTTGGCGCTGGCTCCATTGTTCATTGATGGATTAACTGGCTGTGATGCTTGCAGATGTAAACAAATACAGCCTGTAATAGGTATTGCAGAACCCAAAAAAATCGATTCATTAGCACTTAATAAATGATGATTTTCTAGGGGTGCATTATTAATAAAACTGCCATTGGTACTGTTCAGATCGTTAATTTCCCAGCCGCGAATATTACCGTTAACAATGGGTTTAATTTCCGCGTGTTTGTTACTAATCAAATGATACTCATTGGCAATTTTTACCCGACAACTACGATGGCGACCCACTTGGATAATCTCATGTTCCGAAAGAGGATAACGCTGGATTTCTGACCCGCTTAATCCATCAACAATAATTAATTCTGGAGATAACTGGGGTTGGGTTTGGCTGATTACCTGAGTTTCCCATTCATAGGATTCTAACAAATTAGGGCGATCGCTTAATAGATTGTAAAAACCCTCGCCTATCTTCGGGGAACTACTAACAATTTTAACCCTCAGTTTTCCGCTGTTTAACTCCGACTCTAGCTGTTCCAGGGTTTTGGCAATTTCCAGATAAGCCGGGTCTCGGTCACTTCTCAACCCCAAAAATCTGTGAATTTCCTGTATTCTAGTCGCGATTTTATCAGTTTTTAAAGACATAATCGAATCCCCAAAACTTAACTTTAATATAGCCTATTACCACAGCAGAGGACCTTCTACCTGTTCAGGAATTGCTGATGGTGTTGGTGGAGGAGATGGAGGAACTTTATCTCCTGTGGTTGCGGGTGGCTGATTGGTTTGTTCTGGCTGTGGCTGATTGGTTTGTTCTGGCTGTGGCTGCGGCTGCGGCTGTGGCTGTGGCTGTGGCTGTGGCTGTGGCTGTGGCTGTGGCTGTGGCTGTGGCTGTGGCTGTGGCTGTGGCTGTGGCTGATTGGTTTGTCGTTGCGCTTCTTGTTTGGCGGCTTCTGCTTCTCGCTTGGCGGCTTCTGCTTCTCGCTTGGCGGCTTCCGCTAGTCTCCTCGCTTCTGCTGCTTCCGCATTCAGCCTTTCTTGGCGCTGTTGTTCCGCAATGCGTCTTTCTTCCTCCCGTTTCTGATCATTAGCGCGATCGATAATTGGTTGCACTTTTTGTTTCCAATATTCGCTATCTTGTCGCGGTGATTCCCCCAATAATGCTACCCTTTCGGTTTCGGCGATCGCCTCCCTCCAAGCCTCTCTATTCAACGACTGTCTCGCATTTTCTAGGTGATTCTCATTCCGATTCCACTCCTGTTCCCATTGGGAAAGTTCTTGCTTAACTCTCGCGGCGTTCGGACTCGTTTCGGGGATAGCTTCAGCAATTTTTACCGCCTGCTGATAATTACCTTGGCGATATTGTTCCTGCGCTAATTCCTCCATCCGTTGAGATGCTTGCTTAAAGAAATTTTGCGCTTCCGAGTAGGAAGAAGTATTTTCGGGAACCTGTAAAGCCATATCGATCGCACCCCGCCAAGAACCCGCTTCCGCTAAACTATTCGCCTGTTTCATTAACACCGCAGCATGACCATCCTCACAACTTTTTAACAGTCTTGTTAACTCGGATTTTAATACAGGTGTCATCCCGGTAGTTGTCGGTTCTATGGTTAATGCCGTTTTACAAGTCTCATAAGACTCCTGGGATGCTACCATATTACCCTGTTGATGATAACTTTCTCCCTGTTTTCGTGCTTGTTCCGCCTCCGCGATCGCATTTCTGATCGGTGCAGCAGCCTGCCATTTATACACCCAAAAGCCGCCCCATCCTAAGCCGATCATTAATACTATTCCACCCAACCAGGGTAATGCTTTCTTAACCGGAGAAACTGGCGGCGGTGGCGGCGGTTCCGGTGGTGGTGGCGGTAGTTCTAACCCTCCCGACACTGGCTGGGTTCCAGCGGCGATCGCTGTGACTTTAAAATCCAGATTTCCTAACTGAATATGACTGCCATTATTTAGGGGTTCCTCACCCACAGGTAACAATTTACCATCTACAATTGGCGGGTTACTTTCCCGCAGCGATCGTAGATAAAATTGGTGATTCTCTGGACTAAAAAAAATTTCGATATGTAGACCAGATACCGTCTGATCTACGCACACTAAATCACAGCGACTCCCATCTCTACCTATACGGAAAACTCCCGGATGTTTGCTGGGTTGGTTGGCTCGAATGCTGGTGCTATTCAACCTTCCCTCTTCTACCCACTCTAAGGTTAGTTCAGCCATAAATCTGCCCGCTATTATACTGGGACTCCCTACTCTATTTTAGTAGATCTTCCCTGGATTGGGATAATTTTTTAACATTTTGTAAATCTTAGATACACCAAATTTTGATCTGATTGTCTTCACTACCACTGGCTAGATTTTGACCATCAGGACTAATGGCGATCGCTCCCACTTGCCAATTATAACCCGAAATTGTGCGGATTTCTGTCTCGGTTTCCCATTGCCACACTTTCACCGTCTTATCATCAATCCCAGCAATTAAAATTTTACCATCGGGACTAAACATCAGAGCATTAATCGCCGTTTTTGCACCCCCAATAGTCAAGATTTCCTCCCCTGTTGTTACCCGCCATAGTTTAATGGTTTTATCTCCACTTCCACTGGCGATAATTTCACTATTCGGACTGATTGCTAAAGCAGTTATAGCTAGTCTATGTCCTGATAAATTTAGGGTTTCTAAACCAGTTTCTCGGTTCCATAATTTCACGATTTTATCCCCACCACCACTGGCGATAATTTCACCATTCGGCGCAAAAGTAATAGCATTAACTGCCATTTTATGACCCGCCAATGATTGGATTTCTTCTCCTGTATTAATATCCCAAAGTTTGATGGTTTTATCTTGGCTACCACTGGCTATAATTTGACCGTCGGGACTAAAAGCAACTGCATTAACTCCTGATTTATGTCCCTCAAATGTGCGGATCTCTTCTCCATTACTGAGGTTCCAAAGTTTAATGGTTTTGTCAGCACTCGCACTCGCTAACATTTTACCATCTCCACTGAAAGAAACCGATCGCACTGAGTTAGAATGTCCCCCTAAAGTGCGGATATCCGCTTCTGGGTTCAGAGTCCACAAACTTCGACCAGGCGCTGATATTTCCCCTGCTTCTATCCCGAAAATCTTACTCTGACTCTTTTGCTCTTCCCCTTCTGACTCAGCTACAGGTTCGGGTTCCGACTCAATTATCGGTTCAGGTTCCGACTCAATTATCGGTTCAGGTTCCAACTCAATTATCGGTTCAGGTTCCAACTCAATTATCGGTTCAGGTTCCAACTCAATTATCGGTTCAGGTTCCAACTCAATTATGGGTTCAGGTTCCGACTCAATTATCGGTTCAGGTTCCGACTCAATTATCGGTTCCGCAATGGGTGGGAGAGAATTATCAGAAGTTGGCGGCTGAGGCTTGGTTTGATATTCAAAGACAAATTCGGGTCCATCCTCACTAAGTTTAATGCGATCGCCTGCTTCGAGGGGATGATTTACCGCCATACGCGCACCATTAATAAAAGTGCCATTGACACTATTAAGATCCTCAATTTCCCACAGTTCCACAGAACCTTCTAATACTGGCTTAATTTTAGCGTGATACCGCGATACCATTGTATATTGCAGAGAATCAACTACAATCTGAGCATCTTTACCACGACCCAAAACAACTTCTTTAGCCGTCGATAAATCATACTGAAACACAGGATGATCTGGTTGTTTATCACCGGGAATACACAATTTAATGACAGCACATTTGTTTAGGTTAGATTCAGACATATCGACTCATCCAATCAACTATTATAATAATTTGGAGGGGGTTATGCACCATATAGGGTGTCCACTCCCTGATTAAGTTAAGTTATCTGAATATATTATGATCGATTTTGCCTGCCTCGTCAATTCTAAAAAAAACCTAAATTTTTCGCCCAAAACTCGATAAATATGGTAATGAAACAAACCCGCCCTGATTTATATAAAAAATTGTAACGTAATTGTGGGCATCTCAGTGTGAGTTAGCATATAATAAAAGCACGGCAATTTTCTCAACCCATCCCCATCATTAAATTGGCAGGACGTTAGTATGGCAGATATTGCAACCATTGAAGATTTAATCGAACAGAATGAGGCGAGAACCCAAGCCTTATCTGAGGAAGTAGATCGAGCCATGATCAGTGTAACTCAGGTTGAGCAGTTTCTGACAGCGATCGATAATAACTTAACCGTCGCTGGCGACACCGCGAAGGCTCAATTTGAAACGATGCTCGCTGCTCTCAACAGCACCGACGAAGCCATAGAGAGTGAACTAGAAACGGCGAAAGAAAACCTAACCAGTCTCCAGGAAAAAATTACCCAAGTTGATGAAAAAGTCGAATCTACTTTAACGGAGATTAAAGCTAAGTTAGATGAGTTAAAAAGCCACGCCGCCGAGATATTATCAGATTTAGAGTCGGAGGCGGAGTCAACCAATTCGGGGTTATTGGAACTTTCCCAACAGGTGCAAACATCAGAGGCGGAAACCCAGACCCAAAGTGAAACTGCTAAGTCTAATGTGGAGGGATTTCGCAATAAAATCGAACAATTGCAGGAGGGTTTTAATAGTCAGAAAAACAGCCTTTTTGAGCAATTCGAGGCTTTACAAGGTGAAATTCAGACAAAAATCGAACAAATTGCCTCGGATTTTGAGACATTGCGATCGGAAAGCAGTAACCAGACATCCGAGATGGAAAATGCCTTAGATACGGCTTCCGAAGATGCTATCAATACGATAACTAATAAATTTGTTGATGAGGCGAAAAGTCAGCTTTTAGGAAGTGCAGAATCTCTGAGTGAGGCTCTCAGTGCTTTGGGAGAAGCGGGGGAGAAATCCGAGGAAATGTTAGAGGGACAATTGGGGGATATTATCGATAACATTAATGATGTGGTGGACGCGGTGCGACCAGTTTTAGATGTGTTGTCAAGAGTTAGAGATTTATTAGGTTAATTTGAGGGAGTTAAGACGATGGCGATCGCTGAAGATTTTGGTCAATCATTAGAAGAATCGGCTGAGAATTTAACCAACTTGTTAAATGTCTTAGATCAAGCCTATGATCAACTTGATCAACTCTGTGAACAATTTGAAGGGGAGAGTGACGACCTGGAAGAAACCCCAGAAGTTGTGGAAACCTCATTTTCTAATTTGGTGGAAACCTTAGAAACTGAAGAGTCTAATGTTACCTCGGCTCAAGAGGAGTTAATTTCCGCCTTAGAAGAACTCCTACAAAGTATTTCTGATGCTGAAGGTAGCCTAGATGAAACCTCAGCTAATATCGAAGAAAATTACAGCACATTTGAATCGGAGTTAGATAATGATCTAGCTGAAATGGATGGGGGTATGGATGAAACCAAATCCACATTTGAGGAACTCAAAGACAGCTTCGAGCAACTAACAGAAGCGATAAATCAAGCCATGGAAACCACTATAGGGGTGTTTGAAACTTTGGGTGATGCGATATCAGATCTTGAGGAAAGAGTGACAACGACTCAGGAAGAAACAGAAGGAGATTTTGAGGGTTTAGTTACTGAAATATCCGATACTCATAGGGACTCGTTAGAATCATTATTGGGAGACTTTAGCCAAGTTTTGGCTCAGGATAAGTTATCGGAAATCACGGATAATTTTAGTAATTTTAAGGGGGTTTTGACTGATGTATATAACACCCTAGGTAGCCAAGCGGCTGAAGTAGCCGATAATCTTCAAGAAAGGGGAAGCGCAATTTTTGAGAATGTCAAAGATTATGCTGAGGACTCCCTCAAGGACAATTTAGAGGATTCCTTTAAAGATGCTATTGATGATGTGGTCTCAGATATGATTCAAGAGGTAGGAGAAAATATGGTGATGATGAAAGTGGGAGCGACGGTTACTTCATCACTGACTCCGATTTTGCCGCAAATTGTAGCGGCTAAGGTAGCCACCGGAACTATCAAACAAGTTTTGAGTTTGGGAGGCATTTTATCTTGAGTTTGACGGTTGAATGCTGCTTGTACTTATTCAGATATTAAGGGGAAGTGACAATGGAAGAAGTTTATAATTCTTTGGCTCAAATGTCTTCGGTAGCACCGGATAAATTAAATAGTTTAATTGGGGGAGCTACAGAAATTAAAGATGCAGTGCGTGTCCTAGAGTCTAATGTTGAAGAAAAACAGGGTTTGATTGAGGCTTTGATGGAGCAAATAGCTGATGCTTTAAATGAATTTCAGCAGGAGGTTGGGGAACAACAAACGGAAGTAGAAAGTGAGGTGGAGGAAACTAATAATATTGCGGAAACTTGGCAAGAAATAATCGGTGAGGCTCAACAACAATTAAGCTCGGAAATGCAGACGGCTCAGGAAAAATTAATCGCTCTGAAAGAGGAGTTAGAGTCGGGTAATGATGAGATTAATAATGCGGGAGAAGAAGCACAAAATAGCCTGACTGAATTACAGGAAAAGTTGCAGGAGGGTCAACAGCGACTTCTGGATGCTCAAGAAAACCTGAGTGATGCTGTTCAAGTTTTGCGAGATAAAATTGAGGCGGCAAAAAATAGCGCTCAGGAACAGGTAGAAGAGTTAAATGATCAGGTGAATGAGGCTGAGGATGAGGTGAGCGATCGCCTGGAAGAAATGGGTAATAGTTTTACGGAAATTCAGGGACAATTTGAAACGAAAATCGGTGAAATTACCAGTGATATTATTGAGTCAAAAATTGATGAATTACTGGATGAGTTACAGGAGAAAATCGAAACGGAGTTAAAAGATTTGACTGATTCTGCGGTGTCTGAGGTGAGAGAAACCCTTGACAACATGATGGATAAACTCAGGGGTGCTAAAGATGATGCGGCTAGTCATAGACAGGTAATTAGTCCCCTGATTGAACAGTTAGAGGACTTTATTCAACCTATGGAACTTTTAGTAGACTCGGTGCGAAGTTTAGCGAGTAAAGTTGGGGTTTCTTTTGGTTAAGTAACCCTAGATAGATGGAAATTACCCAAATTTGAGATTATGGAAATCAGGAGTTAGAAATGACTTTAGAACAAGCAGCGAATGAAGTGGTTTTAAAAATGACTCAATTTTTAGAAAAAATTGACTTGGAAGAAGACCATATTGATAATTCTCGCCAACAGTTAGAAGCCATAACGGAAGAAGTGGAAACTGACTGGTCAAGCCTACAAGAACGCGCTGAGGAACTGTTGGAAAAAATAGCGACGGGGAGGGAAGAGTTGGCGGCGGAACGGGAAGCGGTTACTAATCAACTTGGGGAATTACGGTCAAAAATTGAAGCCGGACAGGAAGAAATCAATCAAGAATTAGAAGAGACTCAAACGGCTTTATCGGATTTTTATAACCGAGTTGAAGCTGTTACGCCAGAGTTGGTTGAGGTGATTAACCAGGTGGGAGAATCGTTTATTTCCCTCAAGGAAAAGGCGGGGGAACTGAGTACAGAACAGGAACAAAACTTATCGGAAACTCAAGAGTTTATAGCTGAAGAGGTGAAAAGCGATATCGAAACTCACCAGTCAGAAATTGAGGAACGGAGTAGCGATTTTGAAACTTTTATCGGGGAGACTATTCCTGAACTGAAAGATGCTGTGAGCGACTTTACGCAACAGGTTAATGAAATTGTTGAGGGGGTAACAGACAAGGTACAAAACTTACAGGAAGTGGCGGAAAAAACGGCTGAAGATACAATTGAGGAAATTACGGAATCTCAACAGGGTAGAATTGAGGAGTTGTTGGATGCTGCTAACCGTTTAAAGGATATGATGGAACAAATTAGTAATATCATCGACCAAACCAGTGATACGGTGGTGACGACTAAAGATACTATGGTTGATGCAGCAGATACTACTAGCACCGGTTTAAATGCGGCGCTCGGTATTTTTGATGACCTCAAAAGTATTTTAGGAGGGATTTTGTAATTATTGATAACTGCTGCTGATGACTGGGTGAAATGATGGTTAAATATTGGCGATCGCCATTAGGGTACACTCCCAGACTAACCGAGGTTGAACGTAAGCCAGCAGATGTTTTTTAGCTTGTTCTAACTGGTGAAGTAATCCGGGAATTGGCGGTAAGCTATTGTTACCATTAACCCCATGATTATGGTATTGTTCCCAATAGGAATGTTGCAGATAATCCACTAACCATAACTGAGCCTGAGTATCAAGAGAACGGCTAATTTCTGCTGCTAATTCGAGAGATTCTCGTAAACTTTGGGGAGGTTTTTTGACTTTGGCTAATAGTTCGGGTGAAATAGTTTGTAATTGTTCCCAACAGGCGATCGCTTGTCCGGGACTCCCTTGGGCCATTGCTATGATGTCAGGATGACGGCAAATTTCACCATAGCCGGTTTGATTTAATATCTGAATTATATCAGTATTTGATAGCCGAAAAAAGGGGATTTTTGCACAGCGAGAGACCAAGGTTGATAGCAAAGAATCTACGCTGGGAGCAATTAAAATTAACACGGATTTACCCGGTTCTTCTAGGGTTTTTAATAAACCATTAGCCGCTCCCTCAGCCATAGTTTCCGCCGCCTCTAAAACCACGACAGACCGCAGAGACTCCAAAGCCGGACGGCTGACAAACTGACTAATTTCTCGCACCTGTTCCAGGCGAATTTGTGGCGGTGCGCGACGTTTGAGACCAGCGGCGGCGGCTTCGACTGCTGAGAGCAATTTTCCTTGGTGCAAATAGGTGGGTTCTACCCAAAGTAAATCAGGATGATTTCTCATCTCAACTCGATGTTTAATAGATTGTTTATGTGCGTCCTCCTCGGATGAATTTACGAGATTTTTGCGAGTCGGCTGTAATAATAATTCGATAAAAAATCGAGCTGCTAAACTACGACCTACTCCGGGTATTCCGACGAATAAATAAGCCGGAGCGATCCGATTTTGGGCAATTACTCGGCTGAGAAGTTCGACAGCTTGAGCCTGTCCAATTAAATCGCTAAAGGCATCCATCATTATTTGAGATTAACCCCCATTCTAGGAGTTTTTGATTGAGTATATTTTGGATTTGTTGAGTCACACGATCGCGATCGCCATTTCCATCAATAGGGACAATGCGCTGGGGATACATTTTGGCTAGAGTCGCAAATCCCTCAGCAACGCGATAGTGAAATTCTAGATCAGCCTGTTCAATGCGATCGGCTTTTTTTCTAGCCTTAATCCGGGTGAGTCCTGCTTCTACAGGAACATTTAACCACAGAGTCAAATCCGGGACAAGACCCCCAGTCGCGATCTGGTTAATTTGGTGAATTTGCTGTAAATCGAGTCCCCGACCATATCCCTGATAAGCTAGGGTAGAGTCGGTAAAGCGATCGCATAAAATCATCGTCCCCTGGTCTAACAGAGGTTTAATCAGAGTTTCGATATGTTGTGCGCGGTCTGCGGCATATAATAATAACTCACTGCGATCGCTCAGAGGTTCGTTGATCTCATGGTGAAGCAGTAAATCCCGCAAATGCTGACCTAATTGGGTTCCTCCGGGTTCCCGCGTCACCTGAACCCCCGGTTGGTGGAGTTTCCCCCCGGGGGAATGGTTTAAGGACAGGCGATCGGCTAACCACGGCTGAATTTGCTGTATTTGCGTAGTTTTACCGCATCCTTCTATACCTTCAAATACAATTAGTTTTCCCGCCATTTCTGTATTGACAACCTCCCTAGATCTGATTCAGTCATCGCATATTATGGCAGTTTCGTTAATCAAAATCCGAAAATTTTAGCAAATCTGGTGGGGAGTTTTTACTAAGCCACACCCGAAGCGCTATAATAATCCCGGCTTAATGACTCATCTCTAGGGTTGTGTACCAGAAATGCCAGTATCTCTATCAGGGAACCATAAAAACAGTTAGTCAATATAGCACTACAGCTTGTTCACCAGTCGATTGCCCTCACCCTAAATCTGGATCCCAGAGAGGGAGAGGGACTTTGAGAGGTGATCAGATGATTTCTGAACAGGCTGTAACCTGCTTATTGGTATTAATTAAACTTGGAAATTATCGGGAGTTTTTCGATGGCTCGTTATACGGCTTTTTTTGTGATTGCTATCAATATTGAAGATGCCAGAGAAATATTAATAGATATTATGGAATCTTGCAACCTTGATCTGATTTATCAAACCCCCAGTTCACTTATTGCTAGGGAGGCGATCGGTCAAGTTTCCATATCTCAATTAGTCACCTTAGAGGTAGTATTTGATACAGCCACCTCCACAGACACAGAAATCAAAATGACTGTGGTTTTAAAAAATGAAGAATTACCCCTACAACCCGATAATCACTGTCGCCAAATGTTTGAATTGGTCAGCGAAATCATGATCAACCATCGCCAGTGGGTATTACTAGAAAGCATGACACTCTAGTCATTTTCATTTCAGTTAATTTTCACAAAAAAAAGCGCACCCCAATTCGGGAGACGCTTTTTTTTACATACAAATTAGCTACAAATTAGCCGATGTTAGGAGCAACTAAATTGACAGGTTTAGACTCAGTAGAAGCCAAATCTAACGGGAAGTTGTGAACGTTACGTTCGTGCATAGCTTCAATGCCTAAATTAGCGCGATTAATCACATCAGCCCAAGTATTTAGGACTTTACCCTGGGAATCTAAAACCGAGTGGTTAAAATTAAACCCATTCAGGTTGAAAGCAAAACAAGCTACTGCTAAAGATGCAAACCAGATGCCAACAACAGGCCATGCACCTAAGAAAAAGTGTAAAGCGCGACTGTTGTTAAAAGAAGCATACTGGAAAATCAAACGACCAAAGTAACCGTGAGCAGCTACAATGTTATAAGTTTCTTCTTCTTGTCCAAAGCGATAACCCCGGTTTTGGCTTTCAATTTCAGTGGTTTCACGTACTAAAGAAGATGTCACCAGAGAACCGTGCATAGCTGAGAAAAGAGCGCCACCAAAGACACCAGCTACTCCCAGCATATGGAAGGGGTGCATTAAAACATTATGCTCTGCTTGCAGCACTAACATAAAGTTAAATGTGCCAGAAATCCCCAGCGGTAAACCATCAGAAAAAGAACCTTGACCGATAGAATAAACTAACAGTACCGCCGTCGCAGCAGCTACAGGAGCGCTATAAGCAACAGCAATCCAAGGACGCATTCCTAACCGATAAGAGAGTTCCCATTCACGACCCATATAGCAAAAAATGCCGATTAGGAAGTGGAAAACAATCAACTGGTAGGGGCCGCCATTATAAAGCCATTCATCAATATTCGCGGCTTCCCAGATGGGATAAAAGTGCAACCCAATCGCATTAGAACTGGGTACAACAGCCGCCGTGATGATGTTATTGCCGTACAACAGAGAACCGGAAACGGGTTCGCGGATGCCGTCAATATCCACAGGAGGTGCAGCTACAAAAGCTAACACAAAACAGATGGTGGCAGTTAGCAAGGTAGGGATCATCACAATACCAAACCAACCTACATAAAGGCGGTTATTGGTAGATGTTACCCAACCGCAAAACTGTTCCCAAATATTGAGATTTTCCCGTTGCTGTAAGGTAGTGGTCATATCAAATATGATTGCGTTATTGAGTTTTCGAGGTACATATCCGGTAGTTGTTTTTCTACCGTGTCTGTAATATCTCACACTTAACTCATATATGTCAATAGCTTTATGACTATTTAGTTATATGTTTAATCCGATAAAACTGATGATAGCTATAAGTTTTGCTTATTAATTTCCCTAAATCCCTAAACTCACGCCACTGCGTCGGATATCCCCAGTTCCTAAAATAGTCCCATCAGCATTAGTGGCGACTCCATTAACCCCACCAAAAAACATATTCCGTTCCCCCCATTGGACAATTTCGCTATGGTCCGCAAGTTGCAGATGATTAATCTCGGTTTGATTAAAACCGGGTTCGATATCAAAACGATAATTCTCCCAATGGACACGGGGACGATTAACGGCGGCGGCTAAGGACATCCCAAAATCGAGATAATTGGAGATTACTTGTAAAATGGCGGTGCGAATACGATTAGACCCGCCAGACCCGATCACCATCTCTAAACGATCGCCATCTAAAATCAAAGTAGGAGCCATCATCGAGGATAGTCGCACATTTTCCCGCCACTGGTGGAAGCCGTGGGGGTTCAAATCTTCCTCACCTAACATATTATTAATCATAATCCCCGTCCCCGGAATCATATAACCCGACCCCTCCCCGTTAGAAGTAGTAACACTAGCCGCATTCCCCTCACTATCCACAACACTAATATGAGTGGTACTCCCCCACTTATTCACGGTCTCCTGTAATTCTTGCAGATAGGGTTGTAGATGTTCTGGGGACAGGAACTCAGCAGCCATATTCTGTTCATGAAGGCGATCGTCAAACCCCTGTTTTCTCACAGTATTAGTTAATCTCATTACATCCGCTAAAATATGGAGATGCCGACAACTCCCAAACTCCAGATTAGCAACTTCAATTCCCGAAAGCAGTTCCAACCCCAAGCCAATGAGCGTTCCCCCGGAACTGGGAGGCGGATTAGTCAAAATCTGTTTTCCCCGATAACCAATTCTTAACGGTTGGCGTTCAATCACCCGATACCGTCTCAAATCCTCCTCACTTAAATAGCCACCCCCCTGATGACAATCAGCCACCAATTGCCGAGCAATTTCCCCCTGATAAAACTCCTCAAATCCCTGTTTAACCAGATATTCCAGAGTATTCGCTAGATTTTTCATAACTATTCGTTCACCAGCTTGGAGAATCGAGCCTTGGGGAGCATAAATTTCCCGACCTTCGGGGGAACTCAATAAAATTGAGGAGAGAATCTGGTTAAAAGTATAGGCTTGGAAAGTATTAATTTCTAAACCATTTCTAGCCAAATTAATCGCGGGTTCAGCCACTACCTTTAAAGGCAGTTTTCCTAGGGTCTGGTGAACCTTAAACACCCCAGCCGCCACACCCGGAACGGCCATAGAACCCAAACCAATATGAAATTCCTGAACACTGCCACCAAAATTGACATCAACCGGGTAAAAATATACTTGACTTTTTGATTGTTTAATGCTTGGTGTTTGTGTAAAGAAATCAAATAAAATATTCTGATTGGTGTGGGTGTGAGCCAACAGGAAACCTCCCCCACCTAGGGAAGTTAACCCGGGTTCAGCCACACAAGCAGCCAGCATGGACGCGACGGCTGCATCAAAAGCATTACCCCCCAGGGGGAACATTGCTAACCCAGCCAGTGCGGTTTCTTGATGGCCGGCTGCGACGACACCATTTAGTTTCTGCATATTTGAGGAACTTCTGAGCTACAAAATAATTCAAAATAATTATGCTGTGTTATAGCCTGATCCTGTTCTTATTCTTAAATAATGGGGCAGGGGTTGGCTATGTCTAAATACAACTTCCCCCATTTGAGTGAGGGGTGATTAATGCTTGTTGCTGCTTGGAGACGCGGATATATGAATTCTTGGCTCGCTTCTGTCTATAATCCCATGAGCCGGAAAGGGTTACAAACACTTTTGGTCGGTGTTTTCGCTGTGTTTGGAGTCCTTAGCGGAGTAGTCCCCGACTTGTTGTCCCCTACAGGTCGGTCAGGAACTTTCGCTAACGCACAGCAAGGCCCTAATATTACTGATGATGAAATTCGCAATTATGCCCGTGCCGTTCTACTAATTGAACCTAGACGCAAACAGGCCTATGATGAGATTAGGGGAATTGCAGGGGGTACGGTTCCAGAGGTGATCTGTAGCGATCGCCGTGGGATTAATAGCTTGAATCGAGATCTAAGGGCGATCGCTGTTAATTATTGCAATCTGGCCAAGGATTTTATTGAACAGCACAATCTTACCATTAATCGATTTAACGAGATTACTCGATTACAACAAGATAACCCACAACTGCAACGGCAAATTCAGGCTGAGTTACTTCGTCAACAGCGTAGTAACGGCAACTAATCCTATATGACTCCCCTAGATATTTTAGGGGAATTTGTGTTATTTATTTATTACTTTAACGGAGTAACAAACTACTATGAAACTACCACATCAAGGGCATTTACATCGGTTATTCATTCAGTCCACTGCCATCACTATTTTATCTGGTGTCGGACTGCTGACGGGATGGGTTCCTAGTTTAACTGCTCCATCCCTAACCGCCAGTTTTAGCACGACCGCTAGAGCGGGAAATCCTACCTTTAGCAATCAGGAGATTACCAACTACGCTCAAGCAGCGATCGCACTGGAATCGAGACGGCATCAGGCGGTTGAGGAAATTAAAAGAATTGTCGGACAAGTGCCGCGCATTGTCTGTGATGAGCCGACTAGCATTAATATGCTACCTGGAAATGCTCCCCAAATTGCGGTTAGCTACTGTGACCAAGCCAAACGCATTATTGAAAGCAAAGGATTAACTGTTAGTCGCTTTAATGAAATCACCCGCCATCAACAATCTGATAGCCGATTTAGAGAGCGCATTCAAGCAGAAATTCTCCGAATTATGCAATCTCCTGATGCACGGTAGTTAGCAATTGGGGATTCTGCGACTGTGTTGTATTATCCCCGTCAACAACTGATTGGCGATCGCATAAATTCCCTTCCATTTATCTCGGCGGATTTTGCGTAAATAAAACCAAGTCCCTTGATAAAAATCTACCAAACGCCGGCCGCGATACTCTTTTTGAATGCCACCCGGATCGAGTCGGATACCCTCAAGGTTATAGTTATTTCGGTTTAAAGGGTTGAGTTTAGTCAACCCTTCTTTATAGGCAAATTCTCGATATCTTAAACCTTGGCGATTACATAACCTGGATTTCTCATCATCAATCCACTCACTCACCACCCAATTTTGACTCGCAAATAAAAACTCAGCCATATCTTTTGTTACCCCACAATATTTTAAACGAATCCCCACCGGAATTTCACCCCAGGGACCATGAACCCATATAAAATCTGGGTCAAAAAATGCTTTAAATACTATGGGTTCCTCGCCATTGATGGTGATTTTTGCGACTCTACCCACCATCCCACAACCGATAATTTTCGCAGTTATATTTATCGGATTTTCCGAGTATTTATCAAGACAATTTAGGTAAAAATTAACAGTAAAATTAGGGGTGGTAATCAGCCGGACATAAATGGCCAAGCCATCCAGAAAAACCCTAATTTCTGATACCCCCAATCCTCTATCCGGGTCTAAATAAGAGGCGATCGGTTCCCCAAAGTATAACTTATTGGTACCTGTTTTTAGACAAAACTCCTGGCAGAGCTGATAAAATATATAGGGTGAAATTAATTCAGTTTGTGCCCGAACTATGATCGACTCTAACATCCCCTGATGACAGTTCAAAATCCCCACTCTCCCCTTTAATAATTCCTGGTTAAATACAGGGTAAGCTATATTTCTGAGTGAACTTCTGTTAACAAATGTCCACTACATTGATTTTATGAAAAATATCATTCGGGTTTTCCTGACCCTAACTCTGTGTAGCCTATTTCCCCTAAATGCGATCGCCGGAACCGTCCTCGAAGACATCAGAAGAACAGGCATTCTCAAAGCCGGAGTTAGACAAGATGCCGCCCCTTTGGGTTATCTGTCTCCAGACACCGGAGAATGGGAAGGGTACTGTATCCAACTCATGGAACTTCTAGCGAGTCGCCTCACCCAACAACTACAACTTAATCAACCCGTCCAAGTTCAACTGGTACAGTCCACCCTGGACAATCGGGAATCTATCGTCGCTGATGGAAGCGTCCACCTAGAATGTGGCCCCAACACTGTCACCCGCACCCCCCCACCAGGCATAGTCTATTCCGATCGCTTTATCGCCACAGGAAATCACCTATTAGTTGCCGCAGATAATCAAACCTTAATCAACCCAGATGGTGCCATGGAAAACATCATTATTGGTGTACTTCCTAACACCCTTACCCAGGGATTTATCAGCAGTCGTTATTCCCTAGCTCAAATCGTACAATATCATGGCACATCAGGCCGCGCCGATGCCGTGCGTGATGTTCTTAATCGGGAAATCAACGCCTTCGCTAGTGATGGTTTATTGCTAATTGGGGAAGTGTTGCGTCAACCAGATATTAACCCTCAAGACTATGCCATAATTCCCCAAGAACCCCTCACCTGTGAGTTCTACGGCATGATCGTACCGGAAGGAGACATCGCTTGGTTAAATACCATCAACTCATTGATTTTAGTTGAGGAAACCCTGGAAATTCTCCAAAGTCTCTATGGTCGCGACTCCGCCTATGTCGCCACCACACAAGCGGCTTTACAAAAGTGTACCCGTTAGCATAGAAATTAGCTTTCATTAACCCCCCTCCTCACTCAGGGGAGGGTCGGGAAATGTTATTGAGCAGTTTCTGAGGTGGGAATACCTAATCGTTTCCGTAAAGACTCAGCGCGACGTTGAGCAATTTGATTATTGGGTTCTAAACTCAGAGACTTTTCGTAGGCTTCTAAAGCCTGAGAAGTCAGCTTTTTGCGTTCGTAAGCATAACCTAGATTATTGCAAGCTGTCGCATATTCAGGAGTCAGCTTTAATGCTTCCTTATAATTACGAATGGCGATATCATATTCTTCCTTAGCAAAGTGAGCATAACCCAAGGCATTATAAATCATGGCTATGTTCTCAGGTGGCTCCTGTTCCTCTACTGCTTTGAGAGCTTTTTGTAAAACAGCGATCGCCTGAGAATACAAGTTTTTATCATTATAAATACAGCCTAATTTATAATATTCCTGAGCTGTTCCTTGACCCTGAGAGAGCTGCTGTTGCAATTGTGACATCTTACTCTCAACTTCGCGAGTTCGGAAAATCTGACGCACAATAAAAAAGCCAGAACCCGACAAAAAAACCAGCAGTAATACCAGATAAACAACTGCGAGATTACTATCCATTTTTAATTTTAAATTACCAATTTCATCTGACCTTGAAGAAGGATAGAATTGTCTCCATCCTTCGTTCAAAGTGTACCAATTGAAAATCCCCTAGGATTGAGCTTGAGCAGCTTTAGCGACCACTTTTTCAAACGTATCTGGGTCAAGCACTGCCATTTCCGCCAGCATCTTGCGATTGATTTCAATGTCGGCTTTTTTCAAATTCCCCATGAGTTGGCTATAACTGATGCCGTGGACTCTAGCAGCAGCATTAATCCGGGTAATCCACAGACGGCGGAAGTCGCGCTTGCGTTTTTTTCTATCCCGGTAAGCGTTACGCAGCGCCTGCATAACCCGCTGATTAGCAATTCGGAAATTTTTAGATTGAGATCCGCGAAATCCTTTCGCAAGTTTGAGAATTTTTTTGCGACGTTTACGGGCAACATTACCACGTTTAACTCGTGTCATTGTTGTTTTTCCTTAAAATTGAGTTGATCGAACTATAGCGTTACAAATACGGCATCATCAGACGCACGTTTTCAGCATCGCGTTCATCGACAATAGCCGTTTTTGACAAACGGCGCTTGCGAGTTGCACTTTTGTGTTGTAGCAGGTGACTCTTAAAAGCCTTGCGGCGTGCGAGTTTCCCGCTTCCCGTTACCTTAAAGCGCCTAGCTGCTGATTTACGAGTTTTGAGTTTGGGCATGAAATGGCTGGAATTCGACACAAGCTATGATTATAGCATTTGCTGGGATTGATGAGTAGATAAATCGATTAATTAGTTTGCTGGTGTTTATGGTGATGCACCTCAACCACGGTGTGAACATTACCTCTGGGGTTAAAGTCGCCTTTGATGTGAACTGACAGGGGGTCACAGGCGGCAACAAAGTCATCAAGGATCTGGTTAACTGATTCCTCATGGGATATGTAGCGATCGCGATAACTGTTAATATAGAGCTTGATTGACTTTAACTCTACCACGGACTGATCCGGCACATAGGTTAAATCAATGGTGGCAAAATCTGGATATCCCGAAAACGGACACTTACAAGTAAACTCTGGTAAGACTATGTTAATTTGATAGCTGCGTCCGGGTCGGGGATTGGGGAAGGTGATTAACTGCCCCTCGCTAATCTCTCTCTCTCCATATCTGGGTTCTGTATTAGTAACCGATTCAGTCTCAGAAGGTTTTACCTGGGAGTTACTCATAATTTATATCAACAATAAACAACCAATTGCGATCGCCCGTAGATTTCCTTGACTAAATGCCCCGTGATTGGTCTAATAGCAATATCATCAAGGCGATCGTCGTTCAACTAATCCCGTTGATCATACCCCAAAGTTTATCCATAACAGCCATGTCAAATCCTATACCAAATTCTACAGCCTCTAACCCCACCCCACCCGAAGGCGGAAATAGTAGTAGTTATTCACCCTCAGTCCCCATATCCCTATATCGAGAGGTAACAGCCGAATTACAGGGTTCTCAAAACCTAATCAATTCCCTGAGAACCCAAAACCAACAACTTCTCGAAGAAAATCAAAATTTGCGCCAAGAACTTAATAATGTAGTCCAGGCTGCTAATCAATTCTATTTAGCCGTTGAATCGGTGCAAGGGAAAAACCAGCCATTATCAGCAGTTCCCCCTGTCAATCCTAGCTTTAGTGTTAATCCCGTCTCGCCGCCACCCAACTTTTATGAACAGCCCAGAACCGAGATTCCACAACCAGATGTAGTCTTTCCCCCAAACAGCGACGCGCCGGACACTCCACCGCCCCAATTTACTGAGGAACCAGAAGGCCGACTGCGACCGTCATCAGGACCTGATAGAGGTGAATTAAGTGGGATCTGGCTAATTGTTTCCATCGCCCTAATTGTAGTAGCCGCCTTTGGTATGGGCTATTGGGTAGTTCGTCCCCTGTTGCAGCAACAAGGGCGCTAATCGTTGATGAACCCGACAATCAGACCCAAATCAGACCAAAATTCCACGATCGCAGATGACTAAAGATCGTGGAATTTTCTAGGAAGCGATCGCCTAACGACCAGCAAAACTGGTTTCTGCCAAAGCCGTCAAATTAGTCGCTGGTGAGGTTTCACTAACCGAGGAATTATCGACACTGACTGAAGGTTCAAAACCGCGCTCAAACTCACGTCTATTGACCTGACCGGCTTGCAATGCAGTTTCCAAATGTTCAGCAGCTTTGCGAGGATTACCACGGCCACAGAAAAACAGATCAGCCGCAAAATAGCCATACTCAGGCCAGGTGTGAATAGCAATATGCGATTCAGCCAAGGTGGCTGTTGCCGTCACCCCGTGGGGGCTAAATTGATGCACACAAAAGTCAATCAACGTCGCCTCTCCTGCGGTAACTGCATCGAGTATAGCAGTGCGGATACGTTCGGGGTCATTCAAAAGATCTGCAGGACAGTGCCAAGCGTCAATGACCAGATGGGTTCCCAATTGTTTCATTCTGCGCGGTTTTACCTCCACCCTTAAATGGTCTCAAACTTTTTCAGTCTATCACATCAGTTAAATTGCGATCGCACCATTACAAAATAGAGGCAAATTATCCTGTGGTTCGTTGTTAATCCCTGTTACTGGGGGAGAAGGCGATCGCCTAGGGGCGCGCCTGGGCAGTTCCTCGAAGCCGCCCCCGGACCTCCCCTCTAGGAGAAGGCGATCGAGCTATTGGTGGGTAGCGCCATTAGGCAGAATAGTTCCCTCCATGGTTGTATCATCCAAATTAGCCACACTCAAACTCGCCCCAATCAGATTCGCCTGATTCAGGTTAGCCCCCGCCAAATTCGCCCCCCGTAGTGAAGTCAGTAGCAGTCCAGCACCACAAAGATTAGCATCAGTGAGGTTAGCCAAACGCAGATCAGCTTCTAACAAGTTAGCCCCCGCCAAATTCGCCCCCGTTAAATTCGCCCCCCGTAAATCAGCTTTACTGAGATTAGCCAACCGTAGATCAGCGCATTGTAACGTTAAGCCATTGAGGTTAGCCCCCGTCAAATTCGCCCCCGTCAAATTCGCCCCCGTCAAATTTGCGCCATTGAGGTTA
>Ga0213835_100240_pt1 | contig 64562 bp, 65 predicted proteins | sample SWPATP01_FD_160576 | JGI IMG/M metagenome (GOLD analysis project Ga0213835, IMG submission 160576) | Coastal seawater microbial communities from Marineland, Florida, United States - SWPA TP0 #1 | ecosystem: Environmental > Aquatic > Marine > Coastal | place: USA: Florida | collected 2016-08-05
CATCGATCCGGTCGCTGACTATGCCGAACTGATGGAGCAGCTGTTCGATTTCGTGGCAATCCGTGCCCTGCTTGCGAGCGGCGTCCGCATTGCGATCGATTCGATGGGCGCCGTCACAGGCCCCTATGCCGTGGAAATCTTCGAGAACCGGCTTGGTGCGCCCGAGGGCTCGGTACGCAACGCGACCCCGCTTCCCGATTTCGGCGGTCATCATCCGGACCCGAACCTTGTCCATGCCAAGGAACTCTATGACGACGTGATGAGCAAGAGCGGCCCGCATTTCGGTGCCGCCTCCGATGGCGACGGCGACCGCAACATGGTCGTCGGCAAGGGCATGTTCGTGACACCGTCGGACAGTCTGGCGATCATCGCCGCAAACGCGACGCTTGCACCGGGCTACGCCAAGGGCATTGCAGGCATTGCCCGTTCGATGCCGACAAGTGCGGCGGCCGACCGCGTGGCGGAAAAGCTGAAGATCGGCATGTACGAAACGCCGACCGGCTGGAAGTTCTTCGGCAATCTGCTCGATGCCGGCAAGGCGACCGTCTGCGGCGAGGAAAGCTTCGGCACCGGTTCCGACCACGTGCGCGAAAAGGACGGCCTCTGGGCGGTTCTGTTCTGGCTGAATATCATGGCAGCCAGAAACGAGAGCGTCGCTGAAATCGTCAAGTCGCATTGGGCCGAATACGGCCGCAACTACTATTCCCGCCACGACTACGAGGAAGTGGATTCGGATGCGGCGAACGCTCTCGTCGCAGCCCTGCGCGAAAAGCTTCCCAATCTACCCGGCCAGACATTTGGCGCACTCAAGGTCGAATTTGCTGACGATTTCGCCTATCTCGACCCGATCGACGGCTCCGTTTCGAAGAACCAGGGCATCCGCATCCTGTTCGAAGGTGGCTCACGCGTCGTATTCCGCCTCTCGGGCACCGGCACGTCGGGTGCGACGATCCGCGTCTATGTCGAGCGCTACGAACCCGATGCCAGCCGCCACGACATCGAGACCCAGACGGCGCTTGCCGACCTAATCGCGGTGGCAGACGAGATTTCGGATCTCAAGAAGCGCTCCGGCCGGGATGCCCCGACGGTGATCACCTGATCGAGGCTGCCGGGTGACATTGCCCCTCATCCGGCGACAGCAACCTTCTCCCCGCAATCGGGGAGAAGGATTTGCCGCAGCGACACGGGACCCTACTTCCATAGGACACGTCTCTTCTTCCCACCAAGCGGAGAGAAGGCAGGCTGATTGTCAGCCGCGAACGCACGGTCGCTGGCGAAATGGATGAGCGATAAGGAACCCGATATGTCTCACGCACACGCTCAAAGACGCGGCGCTGTTCTCCTGGATAAGATGGCGGAATTCTCGGTCTGGTCGCAGCATGCGGAAAAGATCGAACTCTGCCTGTTCGATGCCGATGGCGAGACGGAAACCGCCCGCCACTCGATGACGCGCGGCGACGACAACCTTTACCGCATCGACCTTCCCTCGATCAGACCCGGCCAGCGCTATGGTTTTCGTGCGCATGGCATCTACGATCCGGATAAAGGCCTCTGGTTCGACCCGTCGAAACTGCTTGTCGACCCCTACGCCAAAGAACTCGACCGCCCCTTCGTCTACGATCCGAACCTCTCGCAGTTCAACTTCGACACGGCCGGCCTGGTGCCCAAGGCGATCGTCACGGAGCACGTCGCAGCCAAGATCGAGGCGCCGCGGTTTACCCCCGGCGGACTGATCTACGAAGTCGCCGTAAAACCCTTCACCATTCTCCACCCCGACGTGCCGGAAGATATCCGCGGCACGGTCGCAGCGCTCGCGCATCCAGCGATCATCGCCCATCTCAAAAGGATCAGCGTCGACGCGATCGAGCTGATGCCAATCACCGCCTGGATCGACGAACGGCACCTCCCGTCGCTCGGTCTCACCAATGGCTGGGGCTACAATCCCATCGCCTTCATGGCGCTCGACCCGCGCCTTTGCCCGGGCGGGGTTGAGGAACTGCGCGACACCGTCACCGCCCTGCACGAGGCCGGCATCGGCGTCATCCTCGATCTCGTGTTCAACCATTCGGGCGAAAGCGATCGCTACGGCGCAACCCTGTCGATGCGCGGGATCGACAACCTCTCCTATTATCGTCATGCGCAGGACGAGCCTGGCCTTCTCATCAACGACACCGGCACCGGCAACACGCTCGCCTGCGACCATCCCGAAGTCCGGCGCCTGATCGTCGATACGCTGCGCCATTTCATCATTCATGCAGGCGTCGACGGCTTCCGCTTCGATCTGGCGCCGATCCTCGGTCGCACCTCGAACGGTTTCGACGCCGATAGCGAAACGCTGACCGCGATGCTCGAAGACGAGGTCCTGAAAGACCGCGTCATGATCGCCGAACCCTGGGATATCGGCCCCGGCGGCTATCAGCTCGGCAATTTTCCGGAAAAATTCCTCGAGTGGAACGACCGCGCCCGCGACGACATCCGCCGTTACTGGCGCGGCGACGAGTGGACGACAGGCGCGCTCGCCACCCGGCTTGCCGGCTCGTCTGACCTTTTCTCCGGACACACGCGCACGGTCAATTTCCTCGCCGCCCATGACGGCTTCACGCTGATGGATCTCGTGTCCAACGAGCACAAGCACAATGAGGCGAACGGCGAAGACAACCGCGACGGTCACGGCGACAACATGTCCTGGAACAACGGCGCCGAGGGCGTGACAAGGGACCGCGATATCCTCGCCGACCGTCGAAGGGACGCCGAAGCCCTGCTTTCGACGCTGTTTGCCAGCCGAGGCACGATCATGCTGACGATGGGCGACGAGGCCGGTCGCTCCCAGCGCGGCAACAACAACGCCTACGCGCAGGATAACGAGATCACCTGGATGGACTGGGCCACGCTCGACAAGGCGCTGGTCGAGCACACGGCAATGCTTTCAGCCCTCCGCAAACGGTTCTCCGTATTCTCCGAAACCAGCCTGCTCACGGGCGATGGCGATATCGAATGGATCTCGCCAAGCGGCCAGCCGATGCAGGTCTCCGACTGGGAAAACCCCGCCAATCCGGTCCTCGGTTTCATGCTGAAAACCGACGATGCAACGACCGGAAAAGCCACGCGGCTCGCCATCATCGTCAACCGCGGCCACACCCCGCAAACCTTCGCCCTTCCCGGCCCGAACTGGCGTTGTTATCCTGATAACCAGCCGTGGGATACGGCACTTGCCCCCCGGTCGGTCAGCTTTTGCATCGAAAATTGATGCACTGCAAAAACCTGTCGCCAAGTCCTTCAAAGCCTGTAAGAGTCCGCATCACAACCAACGGAAAGAGCAGCGCATGCGTGAAATTTCCCTCGCCGATGTTGCAGGACTGGTCGGTCAGGAACTGGGTGTTTCCGACTGGATTACCGTCAACCAGACAATGATCGACCAGTTCGCCGATGCGACGCTCGATCATCAGTTTATCCACGTGGATCCAGAGCGCGCCAAGGCCGAAAGCCCATTCGGCGGCACCATCGCCCACGGCTTTCTGTCGCTGTCGCTGCTGTCGGCCATGAACTACGAGACCATGCCGAAAATCCGCGAACAGACGATGGGGATCAACTACGGGTTCGACAAGGTCCGCTTCATGTCGCCCGTCAAGAGCGGCGCGCGGGTCCGCGGCCACTTCACGCTGGCCGACAGCCGATTCCGCGGCGCCGGCATGCTGATGACCACCTACGAGGTTTCGATCGAGATCGAGAACGAGAAAAAGCCGGCACTGACCGCCACCTGGATCACCATCGTCCAGTTCGACCCGAAGGATCGGCCGGAAGACGCCTGAGTTACCTCCCGTTCATCTCCTGTCGCGTCATCCCAATTCCAGCATCAGCAACCCGATGAGTGGCGGCAAGGCGGCACCGATGAGAAGGGGCGCCGTCCGGGATGCCGTCAGCCCCAGCGCAGAACCGGAAACCCCGGCCGCGATCAACCCGGCGATCGGCATCGACAGACTGCGGTCGATTCCCGGCACGAGCGAAGCCAGTAGCGCCGCAATGACCGCTACTCCGCCGACCAGAATGCCCTTCCACAGCTCGACACCGGACAACTTCGCCGCTACCGCGCCCCCGGCGATGGCGGCAGCGATCCCGAGCAAGACCCACTGAATATCCGGCCAACCAGCGTCCACCATAAAAAACCCTCCCATTCTGCAATGGGAGGGTGCGGTATTGTCGAACCCAATTCAAGTCAGGCGATGGTCGAAGAGCTAGAGCGCAGCGTCTTTCGCGCTTTCCGAGAGAAGGCCGAAGGCGTAGTCGGAAAACGACCGCCAGACTTCCATTCGGAACGCCTCCTCGCCCGTGCGCAGAAGCACCACTTCCACCTTGCCAAACAGCGTGCGCGAGCAGGCACCGACCGGAAAGACTGAAAGCGACAGATCCTGCGGGCAACCCGTGTTGATCGCGGCCTCCGCACCCGGACCCGAAATCAGGATCGCGGTGTTGCGGTGAGACACGTCGGTCGCCGAATGCAGCACGCCGGAATTGGCGGCAGCCGTCATCAACCCGCTTTCGCTTTCGTCGATCACCAGCCACTCGTCCGGTCCGAGCCATAGCGCGGTGCGGCCATTGGCGGATGCGGACGTCTTCGGCCTGACCGGCAGATCGACGCCGAGCGAGCCTGAAAGTGCGGCGACATCCTCCGCCTTCGCCCGCAGCGAAATGCGGCCAGCCGGACCTGCCGGTTCGAGCCTGACGACGGAAGAACCGCCGTGGAAACCAGTCATCGGAAGTGCACGCTGAGCCATTGCAAAATCAGCCATTGATTCGGCCTCCTTCCTTGTCGAAGAACACCATGTCGGTCACCTCGACCGAGATCGTCCTGTCCGCCATCGGCACGTAGAGCGTGCTGCCCATCCTCGCCCGTCCGCCGGCAACCAGCGCGATCGCGATCGATCGGCCGAGAGTTTCCGACCAGTAGGACGACGTCACATGACCGAGCATGGTCATCGGCTTCGGCTGGTTCGGATCGGCAACAATCTGCGCGCCCTCTTCCAGCACATCCTTCGGATCCTTGGTGAACAGGCCGACCAGCTGCTTGCGTCCCTCGCGCACGAGGTCGGGACGCTTCAACCCTCTGATGCCGACGAAATCGGTCTTCTTCTTCGAGACAGCCCAGCCATAGCCGGAATCGTCGGGCGTGACCGTGCCGTCCGTATCCTGGCCGACGATGATATAGCCCTTTTCGGCGCGAAGAACGTGCATGGTTTCCGTGCCGTAGAGGCAGGCGCCCATCGTCTGCGCCTGCTCCCAGATCGCTTTCCACACGGCCGCCCCGAAATCGGCGGGGACATTGACCTCGAACCCGAGTTCGCCGGTAAACGACATGCGGAACAGCCGCCCCGGCACGCCCATGATCGTGCACTCGGCAACGCTCATATGCGGAAAGGCTTCGTTGGCAATATCGAGCCCTTCGATGAAGGGAGCGATGATCTCGCGTGCCTTGGGACCCTGAACCGCAATCACTGCCCATTGTTCGGTTGTCGATGTCAGCCACACGTTGAGATGCGGGAATTCCGTCTGCAGATAGTCTTCCATATGCTGCAGCACCCGCGGCGCACCGCCGGTCGTGGTCGTCACATGGAAACGGTCTTCTGCCAGGCGCCCGACGACACCGTCGTCATAGATGAACCCGTCTTCCCTTGTCATGATCCCATAACGGCTCTTGCCGGGTTTCAGCGTATCCCAGGCATTGGTGTAGAGCAGGTTGAGGAATTTCGCCGCATCCGGGCCAACCACCTCGATCTTGCCGAGCGTCGAGGCATCGAACACGCCGCCAACCTCGCGCACGGTTCTGCACTCGCGGTTGACGGCTGCGTGCATGTCTTCGCCGCGCTTGGGGAAATACCAGGCGCGCTTCCAGTTGCTGACATCCTCGAACTCGGCGCCTTCTGCCGCTTCCGGCGCATGCATCGGCGTCTTTCGGGCGGGATCAAACAGGTCGCCGCGCGAATGGGCGATCAGCGTGCCGTAGGTGACAGGCGTGTATGGCGCCCGGAACGTGGTGAGACCCACCTGCGGGATTGGCCGGTCGAGCATTTCCGACGCGATGGCGAGGCCATGCATGTTGGAAAGCTTGCCCTGGTCGGACGCCATGCCATTGGTGGTAAAGCGCTTGATATGCTCGATCGAATGCATGCCTTCGCGCACCGCAAGACGGATGTCCTTGGCGGTCACGTCATGCTGGAAATCGACGAACGCCTTGACCGCATCCTCCGGTCCCGCCCCTTCGGCCGCACCGATCATGCCGCCGGTCCATTCGAACCGGTTTTCGCCCGAGACCACAGCTGCACCGCCGCCTGCGGCAATCGCCTCGTCGATCAAATCGGCCAGATCGTCGGTTCCGTTGCAAGCCCCGACCGAGATGCAGTTCTGGGCGTAGATATCCGGCAGGAACCGCTGGTTTGCCGCGTCGAACCGCAGTTTTCCGCGAGACTGCGAGAACAGATGCACGGACGGAGTCCAGCCTGCCGAGATGAGCAGCGCGTCAACCTTGATCTTGCGCGCATTGGCGCCGCCATTGCGGGTGACGGTAATGGAGTTGATCCGCAGCCGGCCGGACGTGTCGGTCACGGCATGGCCTGTCAGCACGTCGATCCCGAGCGCACGTGCCTCGGCCAGCACCGCATCGCCCGGATGGCTGCGGCTGTCGATGATCGCCGCGATCGACACACCCGCCCGCTTCAGGTCGAAGGCCGCCTCATAGGCGCTGTCATGCGCGGTATAGACGCCGACATTGCGGCCGACGGCAACGCCGTGATGGTTGAGGAAGCTGCGCGCGGCAGACGCCAGCATGATGCCCGGCCGGTCGTTGTTGGCGAATACCATATGCCGTTCGATCGAGCCGGTCGCCAGCACGACCTTTTTCGCACGCACCTGCCAGAGACGCTCACGCGGCAGGTCCCTGCCCGGAAGCGCGACATGGTCGGTCACCCGCTCCACAAGGCCGAGGAAACCGTGATTGTAATAGCCAAACACAGTGGTGCGGGTGAGCACCGTGACATTGGGCATCGCCTTCAGCTTTGCAGCCATGGCCTGTGCCCAGTCGAAACCGTTCTGGCCGTCGATCACCGTGGAACTGTCGAAATGCAGCGCACCGCCGACTTCCGGCTGTTCGTCGACGAGAATGACCTTTTTGCCCGTCGCCGCCGCCGAAAGTGCCGCCGTCAGGCCGGCGACACCGGCGCCTGCAATCAACACGTCGCAATGCACGTAGCGGCTGGCATAATGATCGGGATCCGCTTCCTTCGGCGCTTCGCCCAGACCCGCAGCGCGACGGATGATCGGCTCATAGAGTTTGTGCCAGGCTTCCCGCGGCCACATGAAGGTCTTGTAGTAGAAACCTGCGGCAAAGAACGGCGACAGCATGTCGTTGAACGCGCCGATATCGTATTTCAGCGACGGCCAGCGGTTCTGCGAGGCGATCTTTGCACCATCGAACACTTCCTGCACCGTGGCGCGCACGTTCGGCTGACGGCGAGCGGCATCGCGCGACACGTCGAGCAGCGCATTCGGCTCTTCCGGACCTGATGTCAGGATGCCGCGCGGGCGGTGGTATTTGAACGAGCGGCCGAGCAGATGCACGCCATGCGCCAGAAGCGCTGACGCGACCGTATCGCCTTCTTGCGCCGTGTAGCTTTTGCCGTCGAATGTGAAGCGCGCCGTGCGGGCCGGCGTATGACGGCCGGCGCCCTTGATGCGGAATTCGCCCGAGTTGGAGGAAGAACTCATCTTGCGTCTCCTTCCGTAGCTTCCCAGGTTTCGACGGTCTTTTCCTCGGCAATCGCCGCCGCCTTGCTCGCGACCGGGATCGGCTGTTTCGGCAGACCTGCCTTGTAGGTCATCAGGAACCTGTCGCTCACCGTATCGCGGGCCGCGTTGAAGAAGCGGCCGCAGCCGTGAATATGCCGCCACCGTTCATAGGTGAGACCCTTCTCGTTGTTGCGCAGAAAGAAGAACTCCGCGAACTCCTCGTCGGAAATTGCCGCGAAATTCTCCGGCCGGGCAATATGCGCCTCGCCGGCCCAGCGAAATTCCAGTTCCGAGCGATCTTCTTCGCAATAGGGGCAGTGGATCAAAAGCATCTGGTCTATCCCCTCACTATCAGTGCGCGACGGCAGCGGCTGCCGCCTCGTCGATCAGGCGGCCCGTGCGGAAGCGGTCGAGATTGAGGCCCGAGGCCAGCCTGTGCGGTTCGCCCTTGGCGATAAGATGCGCAAACAGGTTGGCCGAGCCCGGCGTCGCCTTGAAGCCGCCGGTACCCCAGCCGCAATTGACGAAAAGTCCCGGAACCGGGGTGACACCCTGGATCGGCGACCTATCCGGCGTGTTGTCGGTGATCCCGCCCCACTGTCGCATCATCTTGACCCTGCGGAAGATCGGAAACAGTTCGCAGATCGCATCGAGCGTATGGGTAATGATCTGCAGGCCGCCGGTCTGCGAGTATGAATTATACTGGTCGGTGCCGGCGCCGATCACCAGCTCGCCCTTGTCGGACTGCGAGATATAGGCATGAACCGTGTTCGACATGACGACGCAGGGGAAGATCGGTTTCAGCGGTTCCGACACCAGTGCCTGCAGCGGGTTGGAATGCAGGGGCACGCGAACGCCCGCCATTTCCATCACCACCGACGAATGGCCGGCCGCCGATACGCCGACCTTGTTGGCACCGATAAAGCCTTTGGAAGTCTCGACGCCCTGAACTTCGCCACCCGGTCCGCGGCGGATGCCGGTGACTTCGCAGTTCTGAATGATATGGACGCCGCGATCGGCCGCCGCGCGCGCATAGCCCCAGGCAACGGCATCGTGGCGGGCTGTGCCGCCGCGGCGCTGCAGGGCAGCACCATTGATGGCGTAGCGTGCCGTCTTCGAAATATCGAGAACCGGAACGAAGGCCTTGGCCTGTTCCGGCGTCAGCCATTCGTTGTCGATGCCGTAGAGCCTGTTGGCATTGATATGGCGCTTGAACGACTGCTGGTCATGAATGTTGTGCGACAGCATCATCACGCCGCGCGGCGAATACATGACGTTGTAGTTGAGCTCCTGGCTCAGGCCTTCCCACAGCTTGAGGGAATGCTCGTAGATGTCCATGCTCTCTTCATAGAGATAGTTGGAGCGGATGATGGTCGTGTTGCGGCCGGTATTGCCGCCGCCGAGCCAGCCCTTCTCGATCACCGCGATATTGGTGATGCCGTGTTCCTTGGCGAGATAATAGGCGGCACCGAGACCATGACCGCCGGCACCGACGATGATGACGTCGTAAGAGCTGCGCGGCTCGGGAGAGGTCCACTGCGCCTCCCATCCCTTGTGGGCACGCAGTGCCTCGCGGGCTATGGCGAAAACCGAATATTTGCGCATGAGGCCGCGTCTCCTTGATCCGCCGGGTAAGGCTCTTGGGTAGAACCATACCCATCGCAAATCAATATGCGCCGCAATGGCCGTTTTGCGACGCCTCAGAGGATTGTTTCGACACGCGCGGAAAACAGGCCCGGGAACCTCGGACGAAAGGCCCGGCCGACGTTCATGTGACGACGGCGGAGGGAAGATGGGGTCGTGACGTTAGAGCGACCGGCCGTTAACGCGGCCACAGGCTTCCTGTGAATTTTGGACAGACAGAAACCGGGGAAAGTTTCCCCGGTTTGTCATCGAGAGGCAAAATCAGGCCCGGAGCAGCACCTTGCCGGTGCGGCCGTGCTCGCCGGCTGCCTTGGCCGCCTTGGCGATGTCATCGAGACCAAAGACCTCGGAGACGGTGAGGGTCACGGTGCCGTTGGCGACCGCCTCGACAATCTCGCTGATATGGCTCTTCATCTTTTCCGCAGGAAGCTTGGGCGCGATCTTGGCGAGCCAGAAACCCTTGACCACAGCCTGCTTGAAAATCATGTCGCTGGCAGAAAGCTGCATCGGCGTTCCCGACATCAATCCGAACGAGATCAGCAGTCCGTTTTCGCCAAGCACCGACAGCAGGTCTCCGGAGGCCGGGCCGCCGACGCCATCAACCCCCGCCTTGATCGAGGATCCGCCCGAGAGCGCATTGACCGTCTCGCGCCATCCGGTCTGCGACGTCGAGACGACATTCTGGATGCCGAGATCCGCCAGTTCGCGCACCGCCTCGTCACGTCGGACGAGGTTGATGACATTGATCTGACGCGGCTTGGCAAACATCGCGAGCGTCTTGCCGACCGCACCATTGGCCGCGTTCTGGATGATCCAGTCACCTTTTTCGACACCCGCAAAATCGAGCAGTGTCAGGGCGCTGAGCGGCATCGAGATCAGCTGCGCGCCGGCCTCATCGGAAATCGAATCGGGAAGCGGCACGGCCGCCATGGCCGACGCGATATAATACTCCGCCCAGGTGCCCTGCCCTGAGGCCGCCACACGCTGCCCGACCTTCAGGTGCGAGACACCCTCGCCCAGCGCATCAACGACACCGGTTCCTTCGGTGCCGGCGACGGCGGGCAGGTCGGGCTTGTAGCCGTAATCGCCGGAAACCGTCAGAAGATCGTGGTTGTGGATCGCCGCCGTCGACATGCGGATCCGGATCTGGCCGGGGCCGGGCTGCGGAATTGGGCGATCCTCGATCGACAGGACGGAGGACGGATCGCCGAAACTGGAATGAATGGCACTACGCATGAGATTTCTCCGTTCGGTCCCGCGTGGCTCGGCAGGACAAGGCTTGGGCCGGTTGGGAACAGGTTCCCGCATGGGCGCAAATCGACTATGGCTTGGTGGCGGATATAGGACATCGCTAGGCTGATATAACCCCGCGCGGAGCAGCGGCTGTAAAATTCTTGAGAAGCCCGCAGCCGCGGGTAGACTTTTGACATCTCCTCTGTTAAGTGCCTTCACCAATCGCTTCGGCTATCCGCCGGGCTCCGACATTCTTTCGCCTCGAATCCTGCAGATTCCCTGGCGATAACAAACCAAAGGAACGGGATTTCACGTGCAGGTACTTGTCCGGGACAACAACGTTGATCAGGCTCTTCGCGCTCTCAAGAAGAAGATGCAGCGCGAAGGCATTTTCCGTGAAATGAAGATGCGTGATTACTACGAAAAGCCTTCGGAAAAGCGCGCCCGCGAAAAGGCTGAAGCCGTTCGCCGCGTCCGCAAGCTGGCCCGCAAGCGCATGCAGCGCGAAGGTCTTCTTCCGGCAACGCCGCGCCCGGCAACCGCCCGTCCGGCTGCTCGTTGATCGGTCGTTTTTTCGACGTTTTCATGTGATTATGAGCGGTGGCGACATGGGCGCCGCCGCTTTTTTGATTCGGAACAGTCGACATTCCGACACGTTCTGCCGATCCTGACAGCCCGATACGAGGACAAGCGCCTGATGGCCGCCAAGACTGCCGTTTTTTCCGATGGAACCCGAAACTCCGGCCATTCCTTGACCGTCGCCCCAATTCGCAAGGCCCTCGCTCCGATCGGTATCGTGGCAGTGCTCGCGCTGGCCGGCTGCTCGACGACCACGTCGACGGACATGATCAGCGTCGATCGCGCCCAGGGGTCGGAACAGAACATCTCGTCCCTGTCCTCCGTCATCAGCTCCAACCCGTCTGATCCGGAAGGCTACAACATTCGCGGGTCGGCCTACGGCCGCGCCGGCGAATTCAAGCGGGCGCTGGACGATTTCAATCGCGCGCTCCAGATCAATCCGCAGTTCTACCAGGCCTATGCGAACCGGGCGCTCGTCTATCGCAACATGGGCAAGCCTGTCGAAGCCGCGAACGATTACAACCGCGCGCTCCAGATCAATGCCAATTACGACGTCGCCCTGATCGGCCGCGGCAATATCTATCGCCAGGCCGGCCGCCTCAACGAAGCCTTCAGTGACTTCAACAAGGCCATCGATCTCGATACGACCGATGGTCGCGCTTACCACAACCGCGGCCTGATCTATCAGGCCCGCAATCAGCACGCGCAGGCGATCGACGACTTCTCCAAGGCGATCTCGCTCTCCTCCAGCTCGGCCGAGCCTTATAACGGTCGCGGTATTTCCTATCTCGCCATGAACGACGACGAGAATGCGTTTGCCGACTTCAACCGTGCCATCGAGCTGAACGACAAGCTTGCCGAATCCTGGGCCAACCAGGCACTGGTGTATGAGCATCGCGGCGACCGTGCCCGCGCCAACCGTTCGTTCTCGCATGCCGTCCGCCTGGACCCGAACTACAAGCCGGCCCAGGACGGCGCGGCACGTACGCGCGGCGGCAATAGCTAAGCGGAGCCATGACGATGCAGCAGTCCGGTCGCCATGATATCATCGTCATCGGCGGCGGGATTGTCGGCGCCTCGATTGCCTGGCACCTCACGGTGTCAGGCGCCAAAGTTCATCTTCTTTCTGAGAAACCGGGCGGCATAGCGACGCCGAATTCCTTCGCCTGGATCAACGCCAGCTGGGGCAATCCGCGCGCCTATTTCGACCTGCGCATGCGCGCCATCGCCGAATGGAAACGCCTTGCGAAGGACGTCCCCACCCTGCCCCTATCTTTCGCGGGCGGCCTATGCTGGGACATGTCGCAGGCTGACCTGACGACCTACGCCAGCCAGCATTCCGGCTGGGGCTACGACATCGCTGAGGTCGATGCCGTTAGGATTGCCGCCATCGAACCGGCCTTGAACGACGTGCCTAACACCGCGCTTTACGCCGCGATGGAGGGTGTAGCCGAGCCGCAGGCGAGCGCCGAGATCCTCATCGCAGACGCCCAAAGACGCGGCATGCTTCTCACCGAAGGCATCCGGGTCACTGCCCTCAGGCGCAATGGCGAAGGCCATGTTGCAACTGTGGTCACCGACAGCGGCGAATACACAGCCCGTGAGATCGTGCTCGCCGCCGGCGCCGGGACAGCGACCCTTGCCGCTTCTGTCGGAATAGAGGTCCCGGTCGAAACACCACCGGGTCTCCTCGTCCACTCGACGCCGGTCGCACCGATGCTCAACGGCCTCGTCATTGCGCCGGAACTGCATGTCCGGCAAACCGCCGACGGTCGGCTCGTCGCCGGAACCGATTTCGGCGGCATGGATCCCGGAACCGATCCGGATGGCGCGGCGGAGGAACTGTTCGGCAAACTGAAGCGGTTCGCCAAAGGCGGCGACAGCCTGGTCATGGACTTCTACACCGTCGGTTATCGCCCCACGCCAAAGGACGGCTTTCCGATCATCGGACGTGCCGAAGATCAGACCGGTCAAACCCTCACCGGCCTCTACATTGCCGTCACCCATTCGGGCATCACGCTCGCTCCGGCGATCGGCCTGTTCGCCGCCACCGAAATCCTGGAAGGGGCGCAAGAACCGCTTCTCGCCCCCTACCGTCTGTCGCGCTTTAGCTGACAGCCCTCAGCGCCAGCCGAGCGCCGGCGCCACATGCTTCAGGATCGACTCGATGACATGGGCGTTGTAGTCGACGCCGAGCTGGTTCGGCACGGTCAGAAGCAGCGTATCGGCCTCGGCAATGCCCTCATCCTGGCGCAGCTCCTCGATCAGGGCTTCCGGTTCTGCCGCATAGGAACGACCAAAAATCGCCCGCGTGCTGTCGTCGATATATCCGACCGAGTCCTGCTCCTTGCCGCCGCGGCCAAAATAGGCCCGGTCGCGATCGTCCGTCAGCGCGAAGATCGAGCGGCTGACCGATACCCGCGGTTCGCGCTGATGGCCGGCCGCCTTCCAGGCGTCGCGATAGGCGCGGATCTGCTTTGCCTGCTGGATGTGGAAAGGCTCGCCCGTCTCGTCGTTCTTCAGGGTCGAGCTCTGCAGGTGCATGCCCTTCCCGGCCGCCCAGACTGCCGTTGCATCGGAGCTTGCGCCCCACCAGATGCGGTCTCGCAACCCATCCGAATGCGGCTCCAGACGCAGCATGCCCGGCGGGTTAGGAAACATCGGGCGCGGGTTGGGTTTGGCAAAACCCTCGCCCTTCAGCACGTCGAGAAAGACTTCGGCGTGGCGGCGGCCCATATCGGCATCCGTCATCCCCTCGCCCGGCTCGTAGCCAAAATAGCGCCAGCCCTCGATCACCTGTTCCGGCGAACCGCGGCTGATGCCAAGCTGCAGGCGACCTTGCGAAATCAGATCCGCCGATCCCGCGTCTTCCGCCATGTAGAGCGGGTTTTCATAGCGCATGTCGATGACGCCGGTGCCGATCTCGATCTTCGACGTGCGCGCACCGACGGCGGCCAGAAGCGGAAACGGCGAAGCCAGCTGGCGGGCAAAATGGTGAACGCGGAAATAGGCGCCGTCGGCACCGAGTTCTTCGGCAGCGACGGCAAGATCGATCGACTGCAACAGCACGTCGCCCGCAGAGCGCGTCTGCGATTGTGGCGACGGCGTCCAGTGGCCGAATGATAGGAAACCGATTTTCTTCATAATAGGGCTCCGGCAATATGCGCATGAGAAGAGGTGTTGCCCCCTACATGGCATGCCGGAGCAGCATCCGTTAGGGCCCTGCCGCGAATTGGGCGCAGACGGATTGTTCGCAGATTGCGAACGAGTGTTGTGAAGATGGAATGAAACAGCGCCTGGAGTACCTGCCGGCACGGTCGCGCGGGTGCAACGTCGCACCCGCGCTCCGACAGAAACAGATCCGGCTTAGCGCAGCAGGAAGACGCCAGCGATATTCAGGATGATGAAAACGATGAGGCCGCCGAGAAGTCCGGCGCCGCCGAAGAAGCCGGCCGCCATGGCGATCATCAGAACGACGGTGGACATCGTGCCCCATTTTGCAGCGGCCAGAAAACCCTCGTAGGTTTTCTCGTGCTCGCGATAATCCATGGGAGCACCGGTCTCCATAGGTCCGCTCTGGTGATTGTCCATCATCGATCTCCTTCAACGCCGCGCCCACGAGCCGATCACGGCGGGGTGGCGCGGTAGCCTCCTCCTCGCTCTTCGAATCCTTGGAAGATCACCGAAAAGCGCCTCTCGATCCAGATTACACACACCGCTTCAAAGCGCAATCGCGCCACGCCGCGGCTGGTGCTTTAACACCTACTCGGCGATCGCCATTTCCTGAGAGGTCGGCCTTCCCGCGATCCTCGCGGTCGGCAGAACGGTGAGTGGCGGACTGTCGAACTGCGCTTCGTTGCCGAACATCATCCGCCGTTCATAGGCCTCCGACCGGAACAACGGGAACCGCCGCATCAACTGCGGCCTTACCTCCTTGACGCGTGACGCAAGAAGCGTGAGCTCGAAGCCGTAGATGCCGGCCATCGTTGGCGGCACGACGATATCCGCCAGGAAGATGCGCTTGTAAAACGAGGCATGCGGCGGGCGGATATGCTGCAACACCCGGTCGGCATCGAAATGGATCGCAGCCATGATGCTGGGCCGCAGCGTGATATAGGGGATCGTCGGCAATTCGGCGACGACAGCCGGATCGACCGCAAACCGGGCCGGATCGATCAGCGTCATCCCGGCATCGAGGAAAGCGTGGACCGCATCGGGAAACACGCCGGTCGACTGGCACACACGATGGTCCGGCGTCACGTAATGGACGCGGATCGTGGCGATCAGTTCTTCGTAATGATGAATGCCGAAGACATAGGCGTTGCGGTCGAAATCGATCTCATCGAGCATGTCCACCGCACCAACGGGGAGAACATCCTGCGCCTTGTAGGCTTTGTATCTTAATCTGGCGATATCTTCGAAATCTTCGGCGCTCTGAATGCGGCGGTATTCGATGTGGTCGAGGGATGCGAGGAGCTTTTCGGAAAATGGTGCTTCAGGAACAGATTGCTTTATCGGCATGTGAATTATCCATGGGACGTTAACCCAGGATTAACCGTGAACTGAGCCTTGATCGCAATCGCCGAAATTATGTTTAACAAATTTTAAACAGAAATAGTTAACCACCAGCGGTAACCTTATGCCGCGGGTGCAAAAAATAGCCCGTGAAGATATGGGGAAACGCGTCTAGCCAGCCGCGCTCAGTGACCGCGGCGCGTCGTTCTTGCGGCCCGATACGGCACGACTACCCGCCTTGCTGAGAGCAACGCCGTTAACGCGCAGACTCTCCAACGCATCGACCGGTACCGGCGGCGAGAAGATGTAGCCCTGAACCAGGTCCGCAAAATTGTGCTTGCGCACGAGATCCAGCTGTTCCTGGGTTTCGACGCCTTCGAGAACGATGCGGAGATCGAGCTCGCGTGAAAGATGCACGATGCCGCTCAAAAGCTTCATGCGGCGCGGATCGGTACCGATGTCGCGCACGAAGGCGCGGTCGATCTTGACGATATCGATCGGCAGGGAATCCAGATAACTGAGGCTCGAGAACCCGGTGCCGAAATCGTCGATTGCGATCGTCACGCCGTTGGCGCGCAACCGGCTGAGCGTCGCACTCACGGCGACAGGCTCCTCCATGAAGCAGCTTTCGGTTACTTCCAGATGCAGCCGTGCGGCAGGCAGACTGTAGCGCGCCAAAGTCTCGGCCACCATTGCCGTGATCGCACCGCCACGAAGATCCTTGACCGAGAGATTGACGGAGACCGCCATACCGCCCGACCATTCGGCGCAGTCGGCGCATGCCTTGTCGAGCACGATCCGGGTGACGTCCGAAATCAAGCCCATGCTTTCGGCAAGCGGGATGAAGATGTTGGGTCCGATCCAGCCGCGCTCGGGATGCGACCATCTCACCAGTGCCTCGCAGCATTCCATCTCGGACCCGTCCGGCCGGTACATCGGCTGGTAGACGACGGACAGATGGCCGTTTTCGATGGCATGGCGCAGATCGGTCCGCAGACGCTGCTCGGCCACATACCGACCATCCATTTCCGGCCTGAAGGTTCTAACCGTGCCGTTGCCGGTCGACTTTGCCTCGTTGAGGGCGAGGTCCGCCTTGATCTGCCAGGATTCCATGTCGAAATCTTCAGCGGGCAGAATGACGCAACCGCTGTTGAGCGATACCGAAAGACTGAGCCCGTCGACCCGGTAATCCCCCTCGAATGTCCGATGAATCTCGCGGATACGCGCCTCGATCGCGCAAGAACCGTCTTTGCCGGTCACCAGCAGAACGAACTCGTCGCCCACCAGCCGGCCGATCAGAACCTCGTCGCTCGCAAACGCCGCTGTCCGTTCGGCAATTGCTGCAAGAAGCTTGTCGCCCACCACGTGGCCGCGCATGTCGTTGACATGCTTGAACCCGTCGACATCAAGAATAGCAAGCCCGGCCCACATCTCCGGACCTGCATTTGCCAGCCGACGTTTGACCTGTTCGGTAAAATGTCCCCGTGTCGGCAGGCCGGTCAGCGTGTCGAAACGAACAAGGTGAAGGATTTTCTCTTCGGCAGCGACCCTTGCGCTGACATCCTCGAAGATCATCACGAGACCGCCCTCGGAACGGCGGCTGAGCGAGAATTCCAGATAGGTGTCGTCATTGAGACGCAGCAGCGTCTTGCCCGCCTGCCCTTCCAGTAGGCCGCCGATCTGCGTCAGGATCTCGTCCGGAAACGCGTTTTCGCGGTCGCGCAGGGCGGCAATGAAACTCGCGCCCATCAGGTCTTCGGCATCGCCCAGTCCCAGCAATTCGTGCGCGCGCCGGTTGACGACCTGCACCCGGCCATCGGCGTCAAGCATGATCAGCGCATGCGTCATGGTGCTGAGCGCACTGTCGAGCTGGTCGGCAACCGTCTTCATCTCGCGCGAAACGATGACGTTCTTGTAGAGAAATTCCCGCACCCCCGTCGCCATCGACTGGGTGGTCAACCCGAACGGCACGAGAAAGAGCGCCATCAGCGCAAGATTGATTTCGCCGGTCAGCACGCAGGCAATGATCAGCGGCAGGCAGCAGCCGGTCGTCTGCAGCGCAACCGCGCGAGCAGACCCGTAGTTGCGGCCGACGATCGACACCATCGACGCCATGGTGACCGCGATGCACATGAAGGCGGCCATCATGTCCCGCAGGACAAGAACCGCATAGGCGCTGCTGATACCGAGAAGAAAAGCAGTCGCCGCGGCGCCGTAGACGTAGCGTGTTTCCCAGTTTTCGATCTCGTCGCGGGAAAGAACCGCACGGTCGAGACTGTCGAAGCGGCGGAACGAGATGACCCGGAACGTGAAGACGGCCAAGAACACCGCAATCAGCATGATATAGAAGGTAGAGCCCGTCGTCGCAAAAATCACTGCGCACGACAGGATATGGACCACCATGCCAGTCCACAGCGTTCCACGATTTCTAAACAGCGATTCGACGAACGACAGATACACTTCTGTCGGCAGCGTTTGCGCTTCCGCATTCTTCATAGGGGCACATTCCCTTGCCATCAGACCGACAATGGAGAAAACGTTTTAAAAATTGATTGTTGTCGGAGTGCGACCCCTTGGATTGTGGGGGTTCGTCGAAAAGCGATCAATGAACGGTAACAGGGATTGCTAAAACTCTCCAAACTCAATTATGCGCTCTCGCGACCACCTTCGCAATAATATTTCGCGGAATGCCTGGAAACGGCATTTATGCGACCTATGGGGGTCTTTTCTTTTAATAAGCGTTCGTTTACATCGCCTCATTCGGGCAGAGGTAAAGACCTGCTGGGGAGCGAGCGAGTATGGCGGGCCTGTTGAAATTCAGCGCGTTAATTGACCGTGTCAGCGAAATCGTCGGAAAATTTGCGGGTTATCTCGTTCTGGCCTGCTGCCTGATCAGTGCCGGTAATGCCTGCATTCGTTATGCGTTCAACTACAGCTCGAATGGCTGGCTGGAAATCCAGTGGTATCTGTTCGCGTTTATCGTTCTCTTGGGCGCATCCCATACGCTTCGTCTCAACGAACACGTCCGCGTCGATCTGATCTACGGCGCCGTCTCGGATCGCAAGCGGTTGTGGATCGATGCGATCGGCCTGGTGATCTTTCTGATCCCGGCATGCCTCTTTCTGGCATGGCTGTCCTGGCCGTTCTTCTCCCTGTCTTTCATGCAAGGCGAAGTGTCTTCGAATGCCGGCGGCCTGATCCGCTGGCCCGTCAAATTCATCATCGTCTCGGGGTTCGTGCTCCTTGCCTTTCAGGGCCTGTCCGAGCTGATTAAGCGGATCGCCGGCCTTACAGGCACCCTCCAGGTCGACACGACCTACGAAAAGCCACTGCAATAAGACCGCGCCATTCCGGGGGGAAACCAAGCTCATGTTTGAATACGGCGTAATGCCACCGGCCATGTTTCTGGGCATGATCATTTTCATGCTTTACGGCTTTCCGGTCGCCTTTTCCCTTTCCGCGGTCGGGCTGTTTTTCGGCTTCCTGGGTATCTACACCGGTCATTTCGAATATGCGTTCATGCAGGCCCTGCCGCTGCGCATTTTCGGCATCGTCTCCAACGACCTGCTTCTCGCCATTCCCTTCTTCACCTTCATGGGTGCCATTCTTGAACGCTGCGGCCTTGCCGAGGACCTGCTCGAAGGCACCGGAAAACTGTTCGGCGCCATTCCCGGCGGCCTTGCCTATGCGGTGATCATCGTCGGCGCGATTCTCGGCGCCATCACCGGCACGGTTGCCGCATCCGTCATCACGATGGGTGTGATTTCCCTGCCGATCATGCTGAAATACGGCTACAATCCGCGTCTCGCGACCGGCGTAATCGCAGCCTCCGGCACGATCACTCAGGTCATCCCGCCGTCGCTCGTCCTCATCGTTCTGGCCGACCAGCTCGGCCGTTCGGTCGGCGACATGTATCTCGGCGCCATCGGTCCGTCGATCCTGCAGGTCGTGATCTTCCTGCTGTTCATTCTCTTCACCTCGATCGTCCGGCCCCAGGATGTTCCGGCGCTACCGCCGGAGGCCCGCGGCGAACTCAATACCGCGCTGGTGTTGAGAGTGCTGTGGGGCATGGTCCCTTCGGTCGTGCTGATCTTCCTTGTCCTCGGCACCCTGTTCATGGGACTTGCCACACCGACGGAAGCCGGCGCGCTCGGCGTCGTCGGCGCCATGGCGCTTGCTGCCATGCACCGCCGCCTGACCTGGGACCTCGTCAAGCAGGCCATGCATTCGACAATGACGATCACCTCGATGGTCGTCTTCATCCTGGTCGGCGCCACCTGCTTCAGCCTGGTCTTCCAGGGCATGAACGGCGGGCTTTGGATCGAATTCCTGCTGTCTCATATTCCGGGCGGCGCCCTCGGCTTCCTGATCTTCGTCAACATCTTCATTTTCTTCCTGGCGTTCTTCCTGGATTTCTTCGAGATCGCCTTTATCGTCCTGCCGATGCTGGCACCGGTCGCAACCGCGCTCGGCATCGACCTGATCTGGTTCGGCGTGCTGCTCTGCGTCAACATGCAGACCTCGTTCATGCACCCGCCATTCGGCTTCGCACTCTTCTACCTGCGCTCGATCGCGCCGAAGACTGTGAAGACGAAGGACATCTATCTCGGCGCCATTCCGTGGCTCGGGATGCAGCTGATCCTCGTCGCCATCATCATCTTCTGGCCGGAATCCGTCACCTACTGGCTGGACAAGGCTCCAGACGTCGATCTCAATACGATCAAGATCGAAATCCCCGGCTTCGGCAATGATAGCGGCAACAACCAGATGCCCAATTTTGGCCTGCCGCCGATGGATGGTGCGCCCGGTCAGGGCGGCGGCGCGCAACCTGCCCCCGGACTACCCGGCATGCCCAACTTCGGCGAGCCACCCAAGATCAACCCGTAACGGCTTCGTCTTGCCAGAAAACCGGTGCAGTAGTACATTGGAGTGGAGAGCAAAGCGCGAACTCTGCCCTCCGTTTGTTATTTGACTAGGAAATTGAGCCGGACGGACACTGACCAGCCCGTCCGGTATTTCCTAACCAGCAACGTAATGCTCAGTGGAAACCACATCGCATCACCTCCTGTTCGACGGCAAGGCTTTTGCCTAAAAGTCGGGGAAGCCCGTCTTCTCCGATACTCCGGCTGGCCACGGAGTGCTCTGCTTCTGCTTCCGAACACTGCCATCATAGATAACAGCGTGTGATTGTCGAGCCGACGCAACCGGGCATACGTGCAGCGCGTCTATTGCGTGAATCCAGTCCGGCGCCATCCCTCAGCTGCAAAACAAAACCCCGGACCTTGCGATCCGGGGTACGTGTCGTAGCAACGCTATGGAAAGATCAGATCTTGCCGTTTCGCTGCTGGATCATCATGAACGTGTCGAATGTGTACTCCGAAAGCTGCATCCAGAGGTAACCTTCCTTCTTGAATGCGACCTGGTCGTCGTAGACCTTCTTGAAATCCGCGTTGGTTGCGGAAATACCTTTGTAGACGTCCATTGCAGCCGTGTAGCAGGCCTCGAGGATATCCTGGCTGAATGGCCGCAACGTCGTCCCCTGCGATACGATCTGCTTGATCGCCATCGGGTTCTTCAGATCGTATTTCGCCATCATGTTGGTATTGGCGAAAGCGCAGGCATCGGTCAGCGCCGACTGATAGTGCTTTGGCAGGCTGTTCCACTTGTCGAGGTTGATGAAGGCATGGATTGTCGGGCCGCCTTCCCAGAAAGCCGGATAGTAGTAATACTTGGCCACCTTGTAGAAGCCGAGCTTGTGGTCGTCATAGGGACCGACCCACTCCGCCGCATCGATCGTGCCCTTTTCAAGAGCCGGATAGATATCGCCTCCGGCGATCTGCTGCGGTACGGCGCCGAGCTTTTCAAGCACCTTCCCTGCAATGCCGGCAATGCGCATCTTCACGCCCTTAAAGTCGTCGACGGTGTTGATTTCCTTGCGGAACCAGCCGCCCATCTGGGCCCCGGTATTGCCGGCCGGCATGCCGTAGATCTGATGCTTGGCATAGAACTCGTTCATCAGCGTATTGCCGTTGCCCTGGTAGAACCACGAGTTCGTCAGGCGCGCATTCATGCCGAAGGGGATCGCCGTGCCGATCGCAAAGGTCGGGTCCTTGCCGACAAAATAGTAGGAGCAGGTGTGGCACATCTCGACCGTGCCGGCGGAGACCGCATCGGCCGCCTGCAGACCCGGGACGATCTCACCACCCGCGAACGGCTGGATCGTGAAATTGCCGTTGGTCGCGGCTGCAACATGCTTCGCGATATCGTCGGCGCCGCCATAAATCGTGTCCAGCGATTTCGGAAATGACGATGTCAGGCGCCAGTTGATCTTCGGGTTCTGCTGGGCAATGGCAGGTGTCGAAAGCGGAACAGCAAGCACTGTGGCTGCAGCGGCTCCCGCGCCGCCGACTGCCGTCTTTTTCAGGAATGAACGACGATCCATCAAAAATCCTCCCGGGTTGAACAGACCGCGAAGATGTCTCCTCCCATACCTCGCCAGTCCTAGATGAGGTAATCATGTTGCTTGAATGCTTGCAAGCAGACCATGTAACAATGGCGGCGGGCCAAGGTTAAACCGCATTATACTTTCGTCTTCCGCGATCGTCGTGGTTCACGCTGCACGGCGTCGCTACGGCTTGACTTCACCCCGCCTCCGGCAGCAATACGGGATGAGAACCACTGCCCCGCCTGGAGATTGTTCATGCCCGTCTCGTGCCGCAAGCCCATCGTCGCCGTTCCCGCCGATCTCAGGCAATTCGAAGGCGCCCTCTGGCACGCCACACCCAACCAGTATGTCAATGCGGCGCTGAAAGTGGCGGACGTCATGAGCTTCATCGTTCCCGCCTTCGAAGAGGGCAACGATGTCGAAACGATCCTCGACCGGGTCGACGGCGTGCTGGTCTCCGGCGCCGTCAGCAATGTCCACCCGTCGCTCTACGGCCGCGAAGCGACCGAGGCAGACGGCCCCTTCGATCACGGCCGCGACGCCACCTCGCTGCCGATGATCCGCCGCGCGATCGAACGCGGTATTCCGCTTCTTGCCATCTGCCGCGGCATCCAGGAACTGAACGTTGCGCTGGGCGGCACGCTGGCAAGCGAGATCCAGGATCAGCCGGGCAACTGGGACCACCGCAAGCCCGACGTGCCAGACCGCGACGCGATGTACGCGATCCGCCAGCCGGTCTTCGTCAAGGAAGGCTCCTGCATCGCGGATTTCCTCGGATTTTCCGGCGAAGTCCAGGTGAATTCGCTCCACCGCCAGGCGATTGCAAAGACCGCTCCCCGCCTGAAGGTGGAGGCGACGGCCGCAGACGGCACGATCGAGGCGGTGTCGGTGATCGACGCGAAGAATTTCGCCGTTGGCGTCCAGTGGCATCCGGAATACTGGGCCGAAACCGACGCACCGTCGGGCGCCCTGTTCCGGGCGTTCGGCGATGCGGCCCGCGCCTATGCGGCATCGACAAGCGGTGCGACCAGCCCAACGGTTGCCCGCACCGCGTGAAGCAAACGCCCTCGCCGTGTTTGCCAGTTATCCTTTGACGGGGGTTTCCGGAACCGGGGTCAGCACGCGGCCATCCTTGAACCAGCCGATCAGGTTGTCGACGACAAGATCGGCCATCGCATTGCGGGTCTGAACCGACGCGGATGCGACATGCGGCAGAAGGCAGGTATTATCGAGAGCGATCAGCTCCGCCGGTACGTTCGGCTCGTCGAAGAACACGTCAAGCCCGGCCGCGGCAATCGTCTTGTCGCTGAGGGCGGCAATCATTGCCTCCTCGTCAACGCTCGATCCACGTCCGACATTGATAAACACGCCGCCCGGCCCAAGCGCTTCGAAGATCTCCGCATTGATGATCTTGAACGTATCCGGCGTCCCGGGCGCGATGCAGATCAGCGTATCGACGGCCTCAGCCATCTCCTTTAAGGACGGATAGTAGATATAGCCGACATCCGAGCGCTGGCTGCGGCTATAATAGCCGATCGTCACCTTGAACGGCTCAAGCCGCTTTGCGATTTCGAGACCGATGCGGCCAAGGCCGAGAATGCCGATGCTGCGGCCCTTCAGTGAAAACGGCGACAGCGGAAACGGCCCTTCGCTCGCCCACCGGCCTTCGCGCAGATAGGTCTCCGCCTTCGGAAACTGCCGCAGCGTATTGAGGAGCAGCGCGATCGCTGTATCGGCCACTTCATCGTTCAGGACGTCAGGCGTGTTGGTGACGATGATGCCCCGTTCGGACGCCGTCTTCGTATCGGTGCCGTCGTAACCGACACCGAAGCTGGAGATGACTTCGAGATTGGGAAACGCATCGATGATGGCAGCATCGCATTTGCCGGAAACCGCGATGCCACGCACCCGCGCCCTCGTCTCGGCGTCGACGGATGCCAGTTCGGCATGCGGAGCCGAGATGACCTCGAAACTGTCGTTCAGACGCTCCAGAACGCGCGGATGAATACGGCCCGGCACGAAGATGGTGGCAGGATTCTCAGACATGCAGCAACCTCTTTATGAAGAATAATCAGCGTGGACGAAAGACGCCGGTCGACTGGCGCAGACGCATTTCCGGCTTGATCAGATGGAGACCGTCAGGCTCATGGCTCCCGGCAAGACGATCGAGCAGTGCCCGCGCCGCTAAGCGCCCGACATCGGCCTGTCCGTTGGAAACGGTGGTCAGAGACGGCGTCGAGATCGACGCCTGTTCCAGATCGTCATAGCCGGTGACGGAGATATCGACGCCCGGCGTCAGCCCGGCGCGCGCAATGCCGTTCATCAAACCGATCGCCACCAGATCGTTCCAGCAGACCGCAGCCGTCGGCTTTTGCGGTAGGGACAGGAAATGCACCGCCGCCTCGAACCCGCCCTGCATCGAACGGGGTCCCGGAATGCGCAGGTTCGGATCGACCTCGATATTGGCTTTCAGCAGCGCGTTGACGTAGCCCTGGTAACGGTCGCGACCGGTCGATGTCTGGTCGGTGCCGCCGATCATGGCGATCGCCCGGTGGCCGAGGCCAATCAGATGGTTGGTGGCCAGCGAAATGCCATAAGCATCGTCGCCACGATAGGTCGGCAGGTCGAGGCCTTCCATCGAGCGGGCAACAAGAATGGCCGGCATCCCGTTTTCTTCGGCAAGCTTCATGTCCTCGATCGGCGTCCCGATCGCCGGCGACATGATCACCCCGTCGCCGCCAAGCTGCAGCAACGTCTCGATAAACGTGCGCTGCTTTTCGACCGAATCGTAATGGTTGGAGAGAATGAACGTGTGACGGCTGCGGTCCAGCTCGCTCTCGATGGCTTTCAGGATTTCACCGTAGAACGGGTTCATCACGTCATGCACGACGACTCCGATGATCCCGGAGCGCGAGGTGCGAAGGCTGGCGGCACGGCGATTGTAGATGTAGCCAAGCGCCCGCGCCTGTTCCTTGATCTTCTCGCGGGTATCGGCGGCGACAAGCGGACTGTCCCGGAGAGCAAGCGAAATCGTGGCTGTTGAAAGACCGAGACTTTCGGCAATCGTCGACAGTTTGATTTTCTGCGCCATCTACCCCCGCGTTCCCATGCAGCCTGCATTCCCACGCAGAGCACCCGAATTAAAGTTTAAATAAACAATTTAATTCCATGCGACAATCCTGTGACGGGATTTTTCGGACGAGCAGGTTGGCAAACGCAACCCTCAGTCGCGATCGCCCTCATCCGACTGAAGATTGTGCTCGACGGCTTTGAGAAGTTTGAGAAGGGTGCGAACCTCCTTGTCCGAAAGACCTTTGACGGCCAGTTCGCCGCACTCGGCCACCGCGCGGCCGATCTGCTCGACGCTCTTCAGACCAGTCTCCGTCAGATGCACCTTGGTCAGGCGACCATCCGTTCCATCCGACCGGCGCTCCAGAAATCCCTGCGCTTCCATGCGGCCGATCGTGCGGGTCATGGTGGGAGCCTTGACGCCCATGCGGTTGGCAAGATGACCCGGCGTCATGCCGTCTTCCTCGGAAAGCGCCAGGATCACCCCGTCCTGCCCGGCATAAAGGCCGCTTTCGACCAGACTGCGGGACAACGCGGTGCGCATCGACCGGGCGGTCTGTGTAATGACAGGCGCAAGGTCGGTTGCGGAAAGACCAGCGCCGTCCTTCTTCTTGCCCGACTTGGATTTCTTGTCGCCTTTTTTCTTGCTCATAGGCTCCGCCCGTTTTGCGTCATGGAAGTCGGCGCTATAACTATACCACGCCACCCTTATCGAAACCCGGAATTGACCGCCAGATGCCGCATCCCTTGCCGCGCTATCATGACAACGATGTTACGCCCCCGTCCACAGAAAGCGCTAAAAGAGGCGACTGGATCGCCGTTCTGCCGCTCGGCGCCTACGAACAGCACGGTCCGCACCTGCCTTTCGAGACCGATACGCTGATCGCACAAGGCCTTGTCGACCGCATCATCCCTGCCCTTCCGGCTGATCTTCCGGTCACCTTCCTCCCGGTGGAGCCGGTCGGCTACTCGATCGAGCATATGGATGTGGCAGGAACGAAGACGTTGGCCTTCGACGAGGCCATCGACCGCTGGCTCGGCATCGCCGAGGAACTTCACCAGCAAGGCATCCGCAAACTGGTGATGCTGAATGCCCATGGCGGCAACGCGCCGCTGCTGACGATCGTCACGACAGAGGCCCGCGTCCGTTTCAACATGCTGGCGGTGGCGACGAGCTGGACGCGCTTCGGCCAGCCCGAAGGCTGGATCGCTCCGGAAAACAAGGCAATCGATATCCACGGCGGCGATATCGAGACCTCCGTCATGCTGGCACTGTGGCCGGACCGGGTGAACATGGAGAGGGCCGAAAACTTTCCATCGCGCCAGACAGATTTCGCGAAAGACTTTCGTCACCTGCGCGCCTACGGCCCACATGCGTTCGGGTGGAAGATGTCTGACCTCAGCGCCAAGGGCGCCGCCGGCAACGCAACCGCCGCCACCGCAGAACGGGGCGAGCAGCTGGTGAAGCACGCGGTGAACGGCATCATCGAGTTGCTACGGGATGTGGCACGGTTTGATGTTGACGCGTTGAAGTAGCGCTGAGCCGCATAATGTGCGAGACTTGCGCACACGAAGGTGGTGTCTCATGACCCTCAACATTAGCAGTGAAGAAGCTCAGGCACTTGCGAAAGAGCTCGCGCAGATAGATGGAACGACAATCACGCAAGCGGTGGTCACCGCACTGCGGGAAACCATCGACAAGCGCGCGCAGCAGGAGACGCCAGGCGAGACAGCCAGCCGCATCCTTGCAAAGCACGGGCTTTCCTTCAAACAGACTCGACCCGTGCCCCCAGCTTCCGCCTATCACGATCTCGACCACGACCTGGATTGATCGCACATGTTTGTCGATGCTTGTGCGATCGTATCGTTGATGGCTGGCGAAGATACCGCGGAAGCCTATGAAAGGGCGTTGGCAAAATCGACACTGCCATTCACGTCTCCTCTCGCTGCCTGGGAAGCAATTATCGTGCTTTCTCGGCCCGACCAATTAGACTGCGCCTACGGCCAGGCAGAAAGCGCTGTCGTGGAATGGCTCGACGCGCGCGGCATTGATATCCGTGAGGCGGGCTCGCCGCGTGCGCTCTTAAGCTTTGCTGTCGCGGTGGCTCAGAAACATGGCATCGGTAAGCGGCACTTGAGCAACTTCGACTGTTTCCATTACGCGCATGCGAAAGTGGCCGGCGAGCCGCTTCTCACGCTCGACCAGCTTCTTCGGCAAACCGACGCGTCGACATTGCCTTGATGTGATCATATAACATTCAAAACCCCTTTGAACTCGCGCGGCCTTGCCCTTATATGAGGCCAACACGCTTCCGCGCTCCCCCGAGCGCTCCAGAACCCTTAGAGGTTTCCCATGACTGAAAACACCGCTCCCGTCGCTGCAAAGCCAATTCCTGTGACCGTGCTGACCGGCTATCTCGGCGCCGGCAAGACGACCTTGCTCAACCGCATCCTGTCGGAGAGCCACGGCAAGAAATACGCCGTGATCGTCAACGAATTCGGCGAAATCGGCATCGACAACGATCTGATCGTCGAGTCCGACGAAGAGATCTACGAGATGAACAACGGCTGCGTCTGCTGCACGGTTCGTGGCGACCTGATCCGTGTCGTCGAGGGCCTGATGCGCCGCCCGGGCCGCTTTGACGGCATTATCGTCGAGACGACGGGCCTGGCCGATCCGGTTCCTGTTGCCCAGACCTTCTTCATGGACGACGATGTTCGCGCAAAGACCGAACTCGACGCCGTCATCGCTCTGGTCGATGCCAAGCATCTGCCGCTGCGCCTCAAGGATTCCCGCGAGGCCGAAGACCAGATCGCGTTCGCCGACGTCGTTCTGATCAACAAGACCGATCTCGTGACGCCGGAAGAGCTTGCGATCGTCGAAGACGTGGTTCGCGCCATCAACCCGACTGCCCGTATCTACAACACCAGCCGTTCGGGGATCGATCTCGCCCGCGTGCTCGATCAGGGCGCCTTCAATCTGGAACGGGCGCTGGAAAACGATCCGCATTTCCTCGACCACGACCACGAAGACCATGTCTGCGGCCCCGATTGCGGTCACGACCATAGCCACGATCACCACGACCACGGGCATGACCATCACGCGCACGACCACGATCATCATGATCACAAGCATCATGACCACGGCCATCATGCGCATCACGATGCGATGTCGCCGATCCACGATATCACGGTGAAGTCTGTCTCCCTGCGCGGCGGCGAGATGAACCCGGATCGTTTCTTCCCGTGGATCCAGAAGATCACCCAGGCGGAAGGTCCGAACATCCTGCGCCTCAAGGGCATCATCGCCTTCAAGGGCGACGAGGAACGCTATGTCATCCAGGGCGTCCACATGATCGTCGAAGGCGATCACCAGCGTCCGTGGAAGGATGGCGAAAAGCGTGAAAGCCGCCTCGTCTTCATCGGCCGCGAGCTCGATTTCGACAAGATCCAGAAGAGCTTCATGGCTTGCCAGGCTGAGGTTGTTGTCGCCTGATGCCAACCGTTGCACCTCTTGATATCGACGGTCATGTCGTCGCGGCTCACTTTCTCGGCGACATCCCGATCTTTGCCACCGCAGCCGGCACCATTCACCGCCTTGACGGCGGTGAGAAGGTAACGGACGCGCATCATGGCCTGTTGACCTGTATCCGCGATCCATTCAGCGCCACGCTATTGAGTGGCGGCGAAGACGGCCGGGTGCAGCGCATTTCCCATGACGGCACGGTCAGCACGATTTCGGAAACGCCGCGTAAGTGGATCTCCGTCGTCGCCGGTGGCCCTCAGGGTGCGGTCGCCTGGGCGCAAGGCAAGTCCAGTTTCGTGAAGCTCTCCGACGGCACCCTCAAGGAAGTGAAGGAAGAGCGCAGCGTCGAAGCGATCGCCTTCGCACCCAAGGGCCTGCGGATTGCGGCCGCACGTTATAACGGCGTATCCTTGCATTGGGTCGGCACCAACAGTCCGATGCAGGATCTCGACTGGAAGGGTGCCCATACCGGCGTCACCTTCTCGCCTGACGGCCGCTTCCTCGTGACCATGATGCAGGAAAACGCCCTGCACGGCTGGAAGCTCGACAGCAAGTCGGGCGAAAGCCGCCATATGCGGATGACCGGCTATCCGGCCAAGGTGAAATCTTTGTCCTGGTCGGTCAAGGGCAAATGGCTCGCCTCCTCCGGCGCGCCGGCCGCGATCGTTTGGCCGTTTTCGGCCAAGGACGGCCCCATGGGCAAGGCACCGATGGAACTCGGCACGCGCGCCAATATCATGGTAACGCAGGTGGGGTTTCATCCGCTAGAGGAAGTACTCGCCATCGGCTTTATCGACGGCATGGTCCTCGGTGTGCGCATTGCCGACGGCAAGGAAGCGCTGCTGCGCCGGCCCGGTAAGGGCGCCATCACGGGCTTGAGCTGGAGTGCCAGCGGTAAGCTGCTCGCATTCTCGTCTGAAGCCGGCGACTGCGGCGTGATCGACATTTCCGGCTGAGCCGACTGTCTAAATTCCCAGTGAAACATGCGGGGTCTGCCCCGCATGCTAGTCCCCCATATCACGGCGGAGCTTGGCGCTCACGCCGACGCGACAGCGCCGATAATCTCGGCGAGAAGGTCGTGCAACTGGTCGCGGTAGCCGTTTCGGGCAGACGGACCGCTTTCCCTTGATGTCATCACCACGGTCATATCGAGCGACGGAACCACGTAGACCATCTGCCCGCCATAACCCCAACCGAACTTCACATCGTGTCCGCCCATCTCACGCAGAAACCATCCGTAGCCATAGCCATCGCCGGAAAAGCGCGAGTTCGTGCGCTGGGTCCAGGACTGGTCGATCCAGCTCTGAGAGACAACCTGCCGGCCACTCTTGGTTTTCCCGCCGTTGCGGTAGAGATCGCCGAATGCCAGCAGGGATGCCGCCGTCATCGCCATCTGGTTGCCGCCGAGATAGATGCCCTGCGGATCGCGCTCCCAGGCCCCGATGCGAAACCCGTCGACCGGCTCCAGCCAGTCGCGCGCCAGCGCAAGCGTAGGCCGTTTGCCGACGCGGGTGAGGATAGCCGACAGAAGATGAGTCGACGCCGTCGAATAAAGCATCTGACCGCCCGGCTCGCCGTCGAACGGTTCCGACAAGGCAAACCGCACCCAGTTGGAACTGGCCACCCAGCGCCCGTAATTCGGACCGGACATGCGAGACAGACCGGCCTGCATGGAGAGAAGATTGCCGATGGTGACCTCGGAGAGACGCGGATCCGCATCGCGCGGCAGATCGGCCTTCAGGATCGAGGCAATCTTCTGGTCCGGCCCTTCAAGCAGCTTGCGATCGATCGCGATGCCGACAAGGCAGGAGATGATCGATTTCGACGCCGACTTGATGTTGGTCGAGGCGTTGAGGCCGCTGCCGTTGAACGCTTCTCTGGCGATCGTCTCGCCCTTGCGCGACACCATCACCACCTTCAACGGCTCGAGGTCAGCCGCCCGGCCGAGCACGGCCTTCAACGCCTGCGGCGCCTGCGCCACGCCAGTCCCGCCGGATTGCTGCGCGAAGGCCCGCATGGATGTGAGGACGAAGGGAGTGGCAAGAAGGGCTGTGCGGCGTGTGATCATGGATGCCAATCTAGGTCGAGAGCCGCACGCGACTATGGCCGAGCCCCGAGATTCACGCGAAGGTGACGGAGCGTGAGACCATTGCGCCACCCGTCGACGGCCGGAAAACGAAAAACCCCGCCTCCTCTATGGGAAGACGGGGTCTATGGTTATTTCGATCAGCAGCAGCTCAGGCGAGCTTGCGCCCACTCGCAACGATCATGCCGGCGGCACCTTCCAGCCAACCGGCTTTCAGCTCCAGCGCCAGGAAGCGCGCACGGTCGCAGGGGCCTGGCATCACCAGATGCTGGGTCTTGCCACCGAAGAAGCCGAAGCGCTCGTAATAGGCGGCGTCACCGACCAGAAGCACGGCGCCATGGCCACGATCATGCGCCTGGCCGATCGCCGCACGCATCAGAGCCGCACCGATGCCCTTGCCCTCATGCGACGAGCAGACGGCGAGCGGTCCAAGCAGAAGCGCGTCGATGGCGTTGCCTTCTGGCGAGATGCCGGCCTCGATGTTCCACAGACGTACCGTGCCGATGACATGGCCGTCCTCATCGCGCGCAACGAGCGCCAGGCCTTCGGCCGGCACGCGGTTCTGGCGGATCTTTTCGGACGACTTCAAGCGTCGGTCGGCGCCCATGGCGCGATCGAGCAGAGTTTCACGAGCCACCACGTCGGCCGGCGTTTCGGCAGTGATGGTGAATGTGGACGCGGGCGCAAACAGCGCACGGACAGAATCAAGAACAGTGGCCATCTTGGCCTCCCGCACTTAAAACCGTTTCAAACGGTATCGGACGATCATTGTGAATTTGCGGCTCCCGTCTGGAGGTCGGGAACCGCGAAAGTAGTGACGCTTGTAACGCCTTAGATGACGTAGGCCTTGAGCGGATCGAAGCCGTTAAACGCAACCGCCGAATAGGTGGTCGTGTAGGCGCCGGTGCCCTCGATCAGAACCTCGTCGCCGATCGAAAGCGAGATCGGCAGCGGATACATGTTCTTCTCGTACATCACGTCGGCCGAATCGCAGGTCGGGCCGGCCAGAACGCAAGGCTCCATCGCGTCGCCGTCCCGCTCGGTGCGGATCGGGTAACGGATAGCCTCGTCCATGGTTTCGGCGAGACCACCGAACTTGCCGATGTCGAGGAAGACCCAACGGTGGTTGTCGTTGTCGGACTTCTTCGACACGAGAACGACTTCAGCCTTGATGACGCCTGCATTGCCGACCATGCCGCGACCCGGCTCGATGATCGTCTTCGGCAGGTTATTGCCGAAATGCTTGCGCAGCGAAGCAAAGATCGCCTGGCCGTATTCTTCAGCCTTCGGCACGTCACGCAGGTACTTGGTCGGGAAACCGCCGCCCATGTTGACCATCTGCAGAACGATACCCTGCTTTGCGAGCTGGCTGAACACGCGCTTGGCATCGGCCAGAGCCGCATCCCAGGCATCGACCTTCGTCATCTGCGAACCGACATGGAACGAGACGCCGTAGCTTTCGAGACCAAGCTGGTGTGCGTAGACGAGAACGTCGACGGCCATCTGCGGCACGCAGCCGAACTTGCGCGACAGCGGCCATTCGGCGCCTTCGCCATCGGTCAGCACGCGGCAGAACACCTTTGCACCGGGAGCTGCACGGGAAATCTTTTCGACTTCCTCATGGCTGTCGACGGCGTAGAGGCCAACGCCGAGCGCGAAAGCACGCGCAATGTCGCGTTCCTTCTTGATCGTGTTGCCGAACGAGATGCGCGATGAGTTTGCACCGGCATCGAGTGCCATCTGGATTTCGGCGACGGAGGCGCAGTCGAAGTTGGAACCCATCGAAGCAAGAAGCTTGAGGATAGCCGGCTCGGGATTGGCCTTCACGGCGTAGTAGATCGCGCTATCCGGCAGGGCATGGCGGAAGGCGTTGAAATTGTCGCGCACGACATCGAGATCGACCACGAGGTAGGGACCTTCGGGACGCTGGGTCTTGATGAAGTCGAGGATGCGGGCAGTGGTCATGGTCAGTCCCTTCCAAATCTCAAAGGCTCCGGCTTGCGAACCGGAGGACAAAGGACGGATGAACATGCGCCAGGATCCAGTCGGTGGAGACACCGGTTCCCTGACACGCTCAAACGCGCGGTAAGTGGATCAACGTTCCGCCAAGAACGAAAATCCGGCTTTGTCTGCCATGGATTGGAGGGAGGTCCCTACCGCACTTCCGGCAATGATGGTGTGCCTCTTCAGTAACCCCGGCTGTTGGAAAGCCGGGAGAGAACAAAAAGGCCCGCACCGTCGTTGCTTTAGATGTCCTCGCATTTCCCGGATGGCCGGAATAGCGACTGGAGGGGTTAGTTCCAGGTACCTTACCGATGACCTCACCAAATAGAGGGTCGGCGGACACCCACGGGCACGTGCGACTTTGGGCTGCACGGGAGATAAGAATATTCGCGGTCATAATCAAGCGGTATTTTGGGCCGGGGGGAAAATAATGGGAAGGCAGCCCCCGGTAGAATTTGCGCACGGGCACGCGTCGGTTTACATTACGGAAATAGAGGCACGACTGGAGAAATCAGATGCCTACAGCAAGAAAGCCAGAAGCCGTCGAGACGCCGTTGAGGGAGGTCTTGCACCCTGAAAGACTGGTGTCGGTCCCGGATGCAAACGATCCGGTCTTCCGCGCTCGTCTCAAGGCAGCCATTGCCGCTATGGACCCCGAAGAGGAAGCGGATGTGATGCGCTGGATAGAGGCTGTGTCGATGTTCCACAATGAGGACCGCGATCTGGAATGAAGCGCGGCGATGTCGTAACGGTGGCCACGGCGGGAGATTTTGGAAAGCCGCGCCCTGCGGTCATCGTCACGCAAAATGCTCTCCTGGAAGATGGCCATCAAGCTGTTGCAGTCTGCCAACTAACTTCAACCATCAACGAACTGGCCGACTTTCGTGTGACGGTTGATCCAACTCCAGAAAATGGGCTGCGTGTCAGGTCCGATATTATGGCAGACAAACCGGCAACGGTGGTTCGCCATAAAATCGGTGCCGTCATCGGCTGCCTAAGCCAACAAGATATATTACGCCTGAATGTGGCGCTAACCTATGCGCTAGGCCTTCAAGGCTGATCGATTTCCCGGAGCAGATTCGCCACATGGACACACTCACCCGCATGCGCGCCTTCATCGACGTGGTCGAGGCCGAGGGCTTTTCGGCCGCCGCACGCCGCACCGGCCGTTCCAAGGCGCTGCTGTCGAAATATGTCCGCGAACTGGAAGACGATCTCGGCGCGCTTCTTCTCAACCGGACCACCCGCCAGTTCTCGATGACGGAGGCGGGCCATACCTATTATCGCACGGCTGCCGATATCCTGAAGGAGATCGACAATCTTGCCGACCTCGTGCGCGAGAACAATGCCGATCTCAAGGGCCGCCTGCGGATCTCCGTGCCGCGCACCTTCATCGATGCGGATGTCGGCCAGTCGTTCATCGACTTCGCCAAGGCGCATCCGGACGTCCAGTTGGAAATCGTCGCCGATGACCGGTTTGTCGACCTGATCGAGGAAAATTTCGATCTGGCGATCCGAATCACCCGCCTGGAGGATTCCGGCCTGATCGCCAAGAAGCTTGCCGATTTCCGGGTCCATGCGGTCGCAACGCCCGATGTCGTGGCGCAATACGGGCCCCTTACGCATCCGCAGCAGCTGAACAAGGTACCGTTCATTATCGACACCAATTCTCGCTGGCACAACAATATCCGCTTCGTCGATCCTGATGGCTCGATGATTTCAGTCGCGGTCTCGGGCCCGATCGAGGTCAACAGTCCGCAGGCAACCTTGCGCGCGGCCCGCGCCGGTCTCGGCGTCGCGATCATCCCCGACTTCGTCGCCATGGCCTCGATCCAGTCGGGCGAACTGGTCAACCTGTTCGACGAATACATCACCCGTGAACGCGGCATCTATGCGGTCTATCCGCATCGCCGTTACCTCCCGGCCAAGGTGAGAAGCTTCGTGGATTTCCTCGCCAACTGGTTCCGCCAACCGCGCTGACCTGTAATTCTATAACGTCGAAGTCGAAATTCCGTCCCATTTCGGGGCCAGACCACAGCTTGCGGACGGACGAACGACACCCCTTTTGATTTGGCGCAGGTCCGGACGCAATGCCGCTGCGCAATATGCTGGACCTGCTCGGATATGCGAAACAGACTTGCGACAATTCTGACGGCAGCGGCCCTGGCTGCACCCCTGGCCGTTCCCGCACCGGCTCTTGCCCATCCGCATATCTTCGCCGAGGCGCGGCTGGAAATTGTCGCAGGCGCCGATGGCACCGTGCAGGAACTGCGCAATGTCTGGCGCTTCGATGAAGTGTTCTCCTCGAGCGTCATCCTCGATTTCGACAAGAACGGCGATCTCAAGCTCGATCCGCATGAACTCGCCGAACTCGGCGAAACCATCCGCACCTCGCTTGCCGACTACCACTACTTCTCCACCGTGACGCTGGATGGCGCACAGATCGGCATCCAGAAGCCGGACGTCTTTCATACCACGATGCAGGACAAGCAGTTGATGCTGATCTTTGCGGTGAAGCCTGAAAAGCCGGTCCCTCTCAAGGGCAAGCTCACCTTCGGCATCTACGACCCCACCATGTACACGGCGATCGACTTCCCCACCGACAAGGATCTGGTGCTGAAGGGTGCCGCTTTCGAGAAGTGCCAGCACAAGGTCGTACGGCCCGATCCAGACGACGTGATTTCGCAAAACAGCGCGTCTCTGACAGATGCTTTCTTCAACGATCCGACGGGGACCGACATGACAAAGCTCTTTGCCACCCGCATGGAAGTGACATGCTGAGGAAAGCGTCGACCGGCCTGCTGTTTGCCGCTCTCGCGGCTACGCTGGTCGCCACCGCCGCCCACGCCCAGTCGCCGCTCGGCGTCGGTGCAGCGGAACCCTCTTTCTCGGTGGGCGGCCCGCTCGCCCCCTTCTTCCAGTGGATCAACGCCTACCAGCAGGGCTTCTACCGCTCTCTGACCGGCGCACTGCGGGCGATGCGCGAGGATCCGTCTGCGCTTGTCGGCCTGATCGGCCTGTCTTTTGCCTATGGCGTCTTCCACGCCGCCGGCCCCGGCCACGGCAAGGCGGTGATTTCCTCCTACATGATCGCCAACGAAGTCGAACTGCGCCGCGGCGTCACGATCTCCTTCATCTCCGCGCTTTTGCAGGGCCTGGTGGCGATCCTCGTGGTCGGCGCTGCCTTCGTCTTGCTCCGCGGCACCGGCATCACCATGACCCAGGCCACCTGGACCATGGAGGTTGCAAGCTTTGCCATGGTCTCCCTGTTCGGCGCCTGGCTTTTGGTCAAGAAGATCCGGGCACTCCGCATGCGGGTCGTGCGCGCTCCAGACCGCGGCCGGACAGCGGCAGCGGCGACTTCAGCCGGCGGATCGACCGCCATGCTGTTCGACGGCTCTTCCAACGGACGACGCGCGACCGGTCTCAAATTCCAGGCAGTCGAGATCGACGACCACGCATTTCAGGGAGACAGCGACACCTGCGAGGCCTGCGGCATCAGCCACATGCCGGACCCGTCGACGCTGGGCGCCCGCAACTTCAACCTCAAGGAAGCTTGGTCGGCGATTATCGCCGTTGGACTTCGTCCCTGTTCGGGCGCCATTCTTGTCATGAGCTTCTCGCTTCTGAACGGGCTTTACCTTGGCGGCGTGCTGTCTGTTCTCGCCATGTCGATCGGCACGGCGATCACGGTGACGATCCTTGCAACGCTAGCCGTCGGCGCCAAGGATATCGCGCTGAAATTCGCAGGCCCCGGCTCGCGCAGCGGACGACGCATCGGCCATGCGATCGAGATCGGCGGCGCCCTGTTCATCCTGCTGATCGGCCTTTCCCTGCTCGGCGCCTCGCTGCAGGGCTGAACGCTCAACCCGGCTGCGGCATCGCCTTGATAAAATCGATGAAGGTGCGCAGCGGAGCCGGCACCAGCCGTCGCCCGGGATAGTAGAGAAACGGCCCTGAGAATGAGGGCCACCACGGCTCGAGCACCTGCTCCAGCGCACCACTGTCAAAATGCGGCTTCAGCCAGTCCTCGAACAGCGCAACGATACCGGTGCCGGCAATCGCCGCGTCCACACCGAGATCGGACCCGCCACCCGCCTGCACGATCAGCTGCGCCGGCGGATCCACCACCACCTCCTCGCCATAGCGTTCGAACTCCCAGGGCGTGACCGGACGGTCCCTGAACCGGCTCCGGATGCAGGAATGCGCCAACAGATCGCGCGGATGGTCCGGATAGCCCCGCGCGGCAAGATAGGCCGGCGATGCCGCGAGCGCGAAACGCTGCACGCGCGGACCGATCGGCACGGCGATCATGTCCTGCTCCAGCCGTTCGTCATAGCGAATGCCGGCATCGCAGCCGGCAGCGATGATATCGACGAAGCTCTCGTCAGTCATGATGTCGAGACGGATATCCGGATAGGCAGCCAGAAACGCCGGCACGATCTGCGGCAGGACTATCCGCGCCGCACTGGCCGGCACATTCAGCGTCAACAGTCCCGCCGGCCGCCCCCGAAACCCGGCAGCCATGTCGAGCGCCGCTTCCATTTCCGATAGCGCCGGTCCCAGCCGGTCGAGCAGTGCCCTCCCCGCCTCCGTCGGCGTCACGCTGCGGGTCGTGCGGTTGAGAAGCCGGACGCCGATCTTTTCTTCCAGACGCCGGACTGCATCGCTCAGCCCGGAAGCGCTGCCACCGGTCAGCCGGGCCGCATCGCGAAACCCTCTGGTCCTCGCTACCGCGACGAATGCCCCGAGATCACCAGCGTCGTATTTCATTGTCCGCCCTGTCGTACAGCCCGTCCGAATTGTAACCGATTATCGCGCGGCCTGGATAGCCCTATCTCTGCCTCATCCTACAGGGAGTAAAACCATGACCAATCTCGAAAAAGCCGGCACCTATAAACTCGGCGACCGACACGTAAAACGTCTCGGCTACGGCGCCATGCAGCTTGCCGGCAAGGGCGTGTTCGGCCCGCCGAAAGACCGCGCGGAAGCCGTTGCGGTGCTGCGCGAAGCGATCGAAGCCGGCGTCGACCATATCGACACCAGCGACTTCTACGGTCCGCATATTACCAACGAGATCATCCGCGAAGCGCTGCATCCCTATAGCGACGGTCTCGTCATCGTCACCAAGGTTGGCGCCATCAGAGGCGACGACGGATCGTGGAACCCGGCCTTTTCGAAAAAAGCACTCACGAAGGCCGTCCACGACAACCTCAGGAACCTCGGTCTCGATGCGATGGAGGTGGTCAACCTGCGCTCCATGCTGGATGTCCATGGCCCCGCCGAAGGCTCGCTGGAAGAACCGCTGACAGTCCTCGCCGAACTCCAGCGCGAGGGCCTCATCAAGCATATCGGCCTGTCGAACGTGACGCGAAAGCAGGTTGAGGATGGCCGCAAGATCACCGAGATCGTCTGCGTCCAGAACCAGTACAATCTCGCGCACCGCGACGACGATGACCTCATCGATCATCTGGCGGCAGAAGGCACGGCCTACGTCCCCTTCTTCCCGCTCGGCGGCTTCTCGCCCCTGCAATCCTCGACGCTGTCGGATGTCGCAGCAAGGCTCGATGCAACGCCGATGCAGGTGGCACTGGCCTGGCTGCTGAAGCGCTCGCCGAACATCCTGCTGATCCCGGGCACGTCGTCGCGCGGGCACCTGCGCGAAAACCTCGCCGTCGCCGACATCGAACTGTCGGCGGATGTGATGGCGGAGCTGGAAGCGATCGGCGCCAAGCCGGCCTGAGGTGGGCTGCTAGCTCACCACGGTTATCTCATCCCTGTGGCAGACACAGGGATGAGGACGTTTCAGGCTTTCGCCCGACCCGACTAAATCTCGCACTTACTTCCGCCGCTGATACCGGGCCCGCAGCCAGAAGATCAGGAAGAAGCCGAGAACCAGAAGCGCGCCGACGAAAAACGCCAGCAGCGGCGAGTAATTGCCGATCCACAGCACGATGGTCGGCATGAGATAGATGACCAGCGCCGCACCAAAGAGAATGGCCGCAGCCGCGATCGCCTGTGTTTTCGCTTCTGGCGTCATGTGGTTTTCCCGCCGGCAAATTCGGCCCTCAGATCTTCCAGCCGCTTTTTCTGCCGGCCGTCTTCATCGAAATTATCGGGCGAGAGCCAGGCCTCGAACCCGGCCTTGATCACCGCCCACTCGCTGTCGATCATCGAGAACCAGGCCGTATCGCGGTTGGCACCGCGCGAGATGATGTGCTGCCGGAACACGCCTTCGAAGGTAAAGCCGTAACGCAGCGCGGTCACCTTGGAAGGCTCGTTCTCGTTGTGGCATTTCCATTCGTAGCGACGATAATCCAGCGTCTCGAACACGTGGCGAGCCATCAGGTAATGCAGCTCCGTCGACATCGGCGACCGCTTCATGGCAAGCCCATGCGCCACGGACCCCACCTCGATCACACCGTTCTTCGGGTCCGGCCGCATATAGCTCGCCATGCCGACAACCGCGCCAGAGGCGTTTTCACGCGCAACCAGCGTTACGAAGCCAAGGTTCGCATTCACATTGTCCAGCCACGCGCCAAACTCTTCGGCGTTCGAATATTGATCGTTCGGAAAATAGCGGATCAGCTCGTTGATCCCCTCGGCACCCCCAAGTGCATCCCAAAGATCAGCCAGATGCTTCTCCCGGTCATAGGGTTCGAGCGTCAAGAACCGTCCGGCCAGCGTGACGGGTGTCGGAGCGGCAACTTTGTAATTGGCGAGATCGCGCATTCGGGCGGTTCCAGCAAGCTGCGCAAGGGCTGCCTCGCAACCCCTGCAGATGAGGCCTCAAGGCTTAGGCCAGCGCCTGTCGAAAGGCAACCGGCCGAAGCTGATCGACGGAGCTCACAGCTGCGCTTCGATGGCGGCCTTGTCGACAATCGACCAGACCTGCACGATCTTGCCGTCGCGGAACCGATAAAAGACGTTTTCACTAAACGACACCCGGCGCTCATTGACCGGAAGCCCCAGAAACTCGGCCCGAGGCGAACAATCGAACAGCAACCGGCTGACCACATGCGGCGGATCGACGACCAGCAGATCAATGCTGAAGCGAAGGTCGGGAATATCGCTGAAATTTCCGACGAGCATGTCGCGGTAGCCGGACAGCCCGAGCGGCCGGTCATTATGGATGACACCGTCATCCACAAAGTCCCCGAGCCGCTCCCAGTCCTGCCGGTTCAGGCAATGGATGTAATCGCGGTAGATGTCACCGAGATCGTTACCCATGTTCTCGCCCTTTAAGCGGGCACTTTTGCCGCGGTGACCGTCGCATCGATATGCTCGAGCAGAGCATCGGGCAGACCCAGGCGTCCCGCGAGAAGATCGAGGTAACCGCGCTCGGCCCGTGTATCGGGATCGATGGTCATGCGGGTCGCGGTGTAAAGCTCCACCTTCTGCTCCTCGGTGCGGGCAGCGGCGACCAGATCGTCGATATCGACGGGGTTCGCAAGCTCGTCGCGGATGAAGGCTTCCGCCTCGTCGCCGAGATCGACCTCATGCACCTTGTTCATGATATTGGCCCGCTCGGCCGCATCGATATGACCGTCTGCCTTAGCGGCGGCGATCATGGCGCGCACCAGGGTCAGGGCGAAATCGTTGGTCAGCTCAGGCGACTGCAGCGAAAACGGGCTGTCCGGCGGCGGCAGCGCGATAGGCTCTGCAGCAGACGGCGTCGGCTGAATCGCGGCCTGCGGCGACTGCCCGGATTTGTAGTTCTTGTAGGCGAGATAGCCGAGACCCGCGACGGCTGCGATGCCACCCACGGTCACCACATTGCCGGCAATCTTGCGGCCGGTCTTGGTGCCGAGAAGTGCTGCGGCAATGCCTGCAGACTTCAACGGATTGTTCTTCGCCATATCGCCGAACTGCCCAGCCCGGCCCTTCACGCTTCCCGAAAGACCGGGAACCTGCGAGCCCAGGAACTGGTCAAGAAGCTTCTTCGCGTCGAACATCCGTATCTCCTACTGTTGAATTCGAACACGGAGATAGGAACGGCAGCCCAGGAAAACAATTTTCCCGCGCTGCCGATAACGAAAATGTCAGAACGGCGTCAAGCCCTGAGCGCGAAGGCCTCCGACGCGAGTTTGGTGATGGCGGCCCAGTCGCCGGCTGCGACGAGTTCCTTCGGTGCTACCCACGAGCCGCCGACGCAGATGACGTTGGGGAGCGACAGATAGTCGTTGGCATTCTTCAGCGAAATCCCGCCGGTCGGGCAAAACAGCGTGCCTGCGAGTGGCGACGAAAGGGCCTTCAGATAGGCGGCGCCACCGGCCTGTTCGGCAGGAAAGAACTTCATCACGTTGTAACCGGCTTCCCGGAGCGTCATCACTTCGCTGGCAGTCGCTGCACCCGGAAGAAGCGGAACCGGCGAATCCTTGGCGGCCGCGAGAACACCCGGAGAAACGCCCGGAGACACGATAAAGGTCGAACCGGCCTTGACGGCGGCTTCCCAGTCTTTCGCGTTGAGGATCGTGCCTGCTCCGACATTGGCGCCTTCGACTTCGGCTGCAACAGCCTTCACGGCGTCGAGCGCTGCCGGCGTGCGCATGGTGATCTCGATCGCCCGCAGTCCGCCGGCGACCAGCGCCCGCGCAAGCCCGACAGCAGACTTCGCATCGTCAACGATCAGCACCGGAACGACGGGCTGCAATTTCAGGATGGTCAGCAGCTTTTCAGTCTTGCTTGGGTTCTGGCCCGGATTCTGGTCAGCCATGAAGAACACTCCCTAAAACGATTGAAATCCCTTGCCCGGAAATAACGGTCGATCACGTCATTGTCGAGGACAAATCCCCCGATCGACGCAACCTATCGCCCCTTACGTGCTTCTCTTGAGGACCCGGCCGAAGCACCGCTTTACCATGCTCTTGCCGATACTCTTGCCCTTGTGCATCTTTGCGCTACGGTACATCTCAACAACCAAGACGGGACCTATGGGACAGGAAATCGAGCGCAAGTATCTGGTCAAGAACGATGCCTGGCGGCACGAGATCGCATCCTCCTCGCGGTTCCTTCAGGCCTATATCGCCGTGGCCGACGATCGCTCGGTTCGCGTCCGTATCATGGATGACGAGAAGGCCAAGCTGACCATCAAGATCGGCTCGGAGATGTTCTCGCGCTCGGAGTTCGAATACGAAATCCCGCTGGCCGATGCCAAGGACATGGCTGAGGGCGCGACCGGCATCGTGCTCGACAAGACCCGCTTCAATGTCGAGCATCAGGGCTATACCTGGGAAGTGGATGTCTATGAGGGCGTCTATAACGGCCTGGTTGTCGCCGAGGTCGAACTTCAAAGCGAAACCGATAATCCGCCGATACCGGACTGGATCGGTGACGACGTCACCGGTGATCGCCGCTATTCCAACGCCGTCATGGCCAACCAGGATCTGAGCAGGGAGCTTCTCGATGGCCTATCGCCTGAGACCCGATAAGCCGTTTACCGCCGAATTCGTTGCGGTTGCCGAGCAGCAGCTGTCGAAGGCTGTCCGCTATCTCGCCGACAAACCCGACGGAGAACACACGGCCATCCACGATGCGCGCAAGCGGTTCAAGCGCGTGCGGGCGCTGTACCGCCTGATCCAGCCGGATGCCAAGGAATTCAGAAGCCGGGAAAACACCCGGATCGGCGACATGGCCCGCAGCCTCTCTGCCGTGCGCGATGCAACGGCACTTGTCGAAACGGTCTATTATCTCGCCGGCCAGTCCACCCTGCCGGAAGAACAGGCAGCCCTTGCATTTGCCCGCGACGCTCTTTCCAAACGCCGCGACGAGATTGCCAAGCACCAGGAAGACTTGCCCGCCCGCATGGCGACGGCGGTGATCATCTGCCACGAAGCCATCGACGCATTGCACGGCCTCTCCCTCGACGACCGGCCGGAAAAGACCGCCAACCGGCTTGCCAAGGTCTGGAAGAAACAGCGCCTGCAGGCGCTTGCCGCGATCAAGGAATGCGAGGGCAATGCCCATGCCGAGGCATTCCACGAACTGCGCAAGAGCGGCCAGACCTACTGGATGCATCTTGCCCTCCTGCGCGACATCTGGCCGTCGGCGATGCGCGCCAAACAGGCCGAGGCGAAATCACTGGTCGATCTTTTAGGTCACGAGCACGATCTTTCCGTTCTCTCGGGCCTCGTCAACGAAAGCCCCGACCTGTTCGGCGACAGCGACACGCTGGCGCGGCTACTCGCCGCCATCATCGCCCGCCAGCAGGCACTCCGGAAAGAAGCACTGCCGATCGCCCAATCGGTGTTTTCCGACAGTGCCGCCACGGAAAGCAAGCTTGTCGCACTCCTCTGGAAACACGCGGCGTCGTGACGACGACGACGCCCGATCCATTGCGCAACAGCGCATCTGGTTGTATGGGACCGGCATGACCGAAAGCCACCTTCTCCCCCGCCCCGAAGCCACGGGCGCATTTCTCGTTGCCGCGCTCTATCACTTTGCGCGGTTCGAACGTTTTGCGGATTTCCAGACGCCGCTGCAGGCCTTCTGCGACGCGCGCGGCATCAAAGGCACGCTGCTGATCGCGCGCGAAGGCATCAACGGTACGGTGGCGGGTTCCGACAGTGACATCGCCGAGCTTCTGACATTTCTGCGCGCCCAGCCCGAATTCACCAGTCTGGAGCACAAGGAAAGCCGCGCATCGAAAATGCCCTTCGTGCGCATGAAGGTAAAGCTCAAGAAGGAAATCGTCACGATGGGGGTCGAGGATATCGATCCCAACAGAATCGTCGGCACCTATGTCGAGGCCAAGGACTGGAACGCGCTGATCTCGGATCCCGAGACCATCGTCATCGATACCCGCAACGATTACGAGACCGCGATCGGGATTTTCAAGGGCGCAGTCGACCCCAACACCAAGACGTTTCGCGAATTCCCGGACTGGGTGAAGAACAATACCGGCCTGCACAACAAGCCAAAGATCGCCATGTACTGCACCGGCGGCATCCGCTGCGAAAAGGCGACAGCCTTCATGAAGCAGCAGGGTTTCGAGGACGTCTACCACCTGAAGGGCGGCATCCTGAAATATCTCGAACAGGTGCCGGAAGAAGAAAGCCTCTGGGAAGGCGCGTGTTTCGTGTTCGACGAGCGCGTCTCCGTTGAGCACGGCCTGAAGGAAGGCAACCACAAGCTCTGCCACGCCTGCCGCAACCCGATCACCGCCGAAGAGATCACCTCGCCCAAGTATGAGGAAGGCGTCTCCTGTTCCCATTGCTACGACAGCCGCACCGAGGAAGACCGGTTGCGCTACCGTCAGCGGCAGCTCCAGATCGCCCTCGCCAAACAGCGCGGCGTCAAACATATCGGTAGCTGAGCGTCCGCGAGAAGGATGGAGTAACCTGAAAAACATCCTTTTCGTCTGCAGCCAGAACAAGCTGCGCAGCCCGACGGCCGAGCAGGTTTTTGCAGAATGGCCCGGCATCGAGGTGTCGTCCGCCGGCACCAACAATGATGCCGAAAACCCTCTCTCAGCCGAATTGATCGAATGGGCCGACATCCTCTTCGTCATGGAACGGACCCACCGGGCAAAGATCCAGCAGAGATACCGATCGAAGCTCAAGGGCAAGCGGCTGATCTGTCTCGATATACCTGACGATTACGACTTCATGGATGCGGGCCTGACTGCAATCCTGAAGACAAAGGTGCCGCGGCATCTCTAGCCTGAGACGTTTTCAGGCAATCCGCTTTCCGTCCCGTCCCCGGTCGGTGCGGTAGATGACGTCGATCTCATGGGCTTCCATCGGCCGACCGAAGAAATAGCCCTGCAATTCATCACAGCCCGTCATCCGCAACTTCAACGCCTGGTCCTCGCTCTCGACGCCTTCCGCCGTCACCGGCATGCCAAGCGAACGGGCAAGCGCCACGGTCGCCTGCAACGTCTGAACCGCGTGGTCACCCTCGGACATCGCATGCACCAGCGAGCGATCGATCTTCATCCGGTCGAAACCGAACTGCCGCAGATATCCGACGCTCGAAAAACCAGCGCCGAAATCGTCGAGAGCGATCTCGACACCGAGCTTTTTCAGCCTGGCAATCGCTGCGCGAGCGCGGTCTGGGTTCTGAATGAAATACCCCTCGGTCATTTCCAGCGTGATGCGCGATGGATCGGTTCCGGTCTTGCGGAACATCGAGGCCACATGCTGCGAAAATTCGGGATCACGGAACTGGCCGGGCGAGATATTGACGGCAAGCTTGATGCCGGGCCAGTCGGCGATGCGCTCGCAGGCCCGGTGCATGACGAACAGACCCAGCTGGTCGATCAGTCCGCTTGATTCCGCAATCGGAATGAACACATCCGGCGGCACCGGTCCGTAACCCTTGCGGGTCCAGCGGGCGAGCGCCTCGACGCCGATCAGCCGCCAGTTCGTTGCATCCACCACGGGCTGGTAGACGATGTTGATTTCGCGCCGCTCGATGGCGATCCGCAGGTCCACTTCCAGCCGGTTGCGCTCCTCGCGCTCGGCATCCATTTCCGGCCGGTAATTCTCATAGCGGCCGCGGCCGGTTTCCTTGGCACGGTACATCGCCATGTCGGCCCGACGGACAAGCTCTTCTCCCGGCACGTTGCCGCGCGGCGAGATGGCGACACCGATACTGGTTCCGATCACAGCCACCCGTTCGCCGATGACGAAGGGCTCGCCGAAGAAGCCGAGAATGCGGTCGCAGAGAATAGGTGCCACCGGAGATGCCCCCATCACCGGAAGAGCAATAGCGAATTCGTCGCCGCCGACGCGCGCCAGGATCGCCTCGCTGCCAACAAGCGTCTTCAACCCGGCCGCCACGCCGCGGATCAGCTTGTCGCCGGTCCCGTGACCATAGGCATCGTTGACCTCCTTGAAGCCATCGAGATCCAGATAGAGAAGCAAAACATGCGCGCCCTGCGCCCGGCTTTCGAGAACAAGGGCGTCGAGAGCGGTAAAGAAACCTGAACGGTTCAAAAGCCCGCTCAACCGGTCGCACATCGCGAGCCGTCTCGCATCGGCTTCGTCGCGCTTGAGCTGATTTAGGGTGATGCTGCCACTGACCACGAGCAGCAGGAAAAACAGCCCGACCATGGCAAGCGCGCCATAGACCAGAGGCTGCACCTGGGAGAAGCCGAGGTCGCCCGGACGCCGCGGCTGCCACGAAAGCTTGACCAAAAGCTTGCCGTGCAGGTTGCGAAGTTCGACACTGTTGCTGGTCTGATCGGTCTTGTCGATGAACCGCAAACCCTCGACAACATAGGTCCTTGCAAGTTCCGCCACCTTCTTTTCGTCCAGCTGGCGGGCAAAGACGAGAAACCGTCTCTCCGAGAGCGGCTTGTCGAGCGCGCCGGATTTTTCGCGCACCAGGGCGACGCCGACAGCCGCAACGCCGTCGCGTGTCTGAACAAAGCCCGTGGCTTCCGGCAGACCGTCGCGACCCGTGGACAGGACCCGATCGAACAAGGTCCAGAGCGACGTATCGAAATACTCGCGTGGGTTCCATTCTGCCGGACGTCCCTCCTGATAGGACATCAGCACGTTGCGCTCGGTGTCCATCACGATCGCGATATCGAACAGACCGCTGTTGGACGTCATATCGCCGTAATTGCTGACAACCCAATCCTGGCCATCCGGGGCATAGACGAACTGGGCAGCATCATCCCATGCCGAATAATTGTTGAGGGTGGCCTGAAGCTGGGTTCGGAAGGTCTGCAGCGCGCCTTCGGTGGTCTGCATCGAGCGGCTGTCGTCATACCGGTTGGCATAATCTGCAATGCGGCCGACGGCCGTCAGAATGAAGACGGTCACGAGCGTGACGACGACTGCGAACAGGACAAGTTGCATCGCCACGACAGACCGACGGCCGGCCGGAACGGAACGCCGGAAATGTGACGGCATGAACAACAATAGCCCGCCCCTTCATTAAGGGGGCCACATTGGACGGCGATCTCTTCAGATATCGTTAACTTCAATAAGAAAAGCCGGTCTCCGCGGAGACCGGCCTCGATTAGATCACTTCACTCTGAGATCCTACCGTCTTTCGACGTGTTACCAGGACGGAATGACGACGCCCTTGAACGTGTCGAGCACGAACTGCTTCACCTCAGGGCTGTGATAGCTGTCGACCAGCGTCTTGACCCAGGCTGCATCCTTGTCCTTCGCGTTGATCGCGATGATGTTGATGTAAGGTGCCTTTTCGCCTTCCTTGGCGATCGTGTCCTTGGCCGGGTTGAGACCACCCTCGACCGCGAAGTTGGTGTTGATCACTGCCGCATCGACGTCATCGAGCGAACGCGGAAGCTGAGCTGCGTCGAGCTCGGCAAATTCGATCTTCTTCGGGTTTTCGGTGACGTCGGCCGGCGTTACCTTGAGGCCCTTGTCGGCATTGAGCTTGATGAGACCCTTGTCGGCCAGGATCAGCAGCGCGCGGCCGCCATTGGTCGGGTCGTTGGGGATCGAAACCGTAGCACCTTCCTTCAGTTCGTCGAGGCTCTTCACCTTCTTGGAATAGACACCCATCGGGAAGTTGACGGTTGTGCCGACGGCGATCAGGTCGAACTTGCGGTCGGTTACCTGATTGTCGAGATACGGCTTGTGCTGGAAGGAATTGGCCTGAAGCTCGCCATCAGCCAGCGCCTGGTTCGGGACGACATAGTCGGAGAATTCGAGGATATCGATGTTGAGGCCCTTGGGGGCTGCGATTTCCTTGACCTTTTCCATGATCTGCGCGTGCGGACCGGGCGTCACGCCGATCTTGATGTCTTCGGCAAAGGCCGATGCGGCAGTGAGCGCACTGAAGGCGGCCGCGAGAATGATGTTCTTCATGTCTGTCTCCTTGGATTTGAAAGAATGAATGGCTTGTTGTTGATCAGGTCTTGCGGTTGCGCCTGTCGAACCGTCGGGCCAGACTGTCGCCGGCGCTCTGGACCAGCTGAACCAGAACGATCAGCACCACGACGACGGCAAGCATGACTTCCGGCATGAAGCGCTGGTACCCGTAGCGGATCCCGAGATCGCCGAGACCACCGCCGCCGACCGCACCGACCATTGCCGAATAGCCGATCAGGCTGACCATGGTCATGGTGAGTGCTAAGATCAGGCCGGGCCGAGCTTCGGCCAGCAGCACCTTGAAGACGATCTGCATCGGCGAAGCACCCATGGCGCGGGCCGCTTCGATCAGCCCGCTGTCGATCTCCCGGATGGCCGCCTCCACGAGACGCGCGAAGAACGGAATGGTGGCGATCGTCAGCGGCACGATCGCCGCATTGGTGCCGATCGAGGTTCCCGTGATCAACCGGGTAAACGGTATGATCGCAACGACCAGAATAATGAACGGCGTCGAGCGCGCGGCATTGACGATGAGGCCGATGACGCGGTTCGCCGCCGGTGCCGGAAACAGCTCGCCACGGCCGCTGGTGGCAAGAAAAATGCCGATCGGCAGCCCGATGGCCGAGCCGATCAGGCCGGCGATCGCCACCATCTGCAGCGTCTGGGTCAGCGCCTTGGTGAGAAGGTTGATGAGCATCTCAAGCGACATAGCCGAGCACCTCCGTTTTCAGGCCGGTCTCGGCATAGAATTGTTGCGCTCGCGCCATCACGGCCGGGTCGGCGGAATAGGAAACGACCAGCGATCCGAACGGCTCGCCCGCGATCTCCTCGATCGCGCCCGCCAGAATGTTGACGTCGGCGCCCAGTTCGGCAACCAGACGTCCCGTCAAAGGCTTGAAGGCCGTATCGCCGAAGAACACCAGCCGCACCAGCGCCCGGTCCCCCGCCGATGGTTGCCGTTTGATGCCGTTGCGCAGCCATTCCGGCAGGTTGAGTGACGAGGCAAGCAGCGTGCGCGTCGTCTCGTGCCTGGGATCGGCATAGACTTCGAACGTCCGCCCGGCCTCCACGATGCGCCCGGCATCGATCACCGCTACATGGCTGGCAACCGTCTTGACCACTTCCATTTCGTGGGTGATCAAGAGCACGGTCAGCCCGAGTTCGGCATTGATGCGCTTCAGAAGATCAAGGATCGAATGCGTGGTCTCCGGATCGAGCGCCGAGGTGGCTTCGTCGGACAGCAGCAGTTTCGGATCGGTTGCCAGCGCGCGGGCAATGCCGACGCGCTGCTTTTGCCCACCGGAGAGTTCGGACGGGTAGCGCCTGGCCTTGTCGCCGAGACCGACGAGATCGAGCAGCGGGCCAACCTTGGCCTTGATCGCCGCCTTGTCCACACCGGCAATCTCGAGCGGCAGCGCCACGTTGTCGATGGCCGTTCGCGAGGACAGCAGATTGAAATGCTGGAAGATCATGCCGACCTGGCGGCGCAGCGAACGCAAACCGTCTTCGCTGAGCCCGCCCACTTCGACGCCATCGACCACGACCGTGCCGGACGTCGCCTTTTCAAGCCCGTTCACAAGCCGGATCAGCGTCGACTTTCCGGCTCCGGATCGGCCGATGATACCGGCGATGGAGCCGCGGGCGACCGAAAAATCGATACCGTCGAGCGCGGTGAATTCGGGCTGCCCGGACGCACCGCCGAACCGCTTCACCACCTTTTCGAACGACACCATGGGCGCAGCATTCGCCACGTCAGGCGAAGCGGCATCGGCCACGGCAGTAACAAGTGTCATGATAAGCTCACACGTTCAGTCAGGTCATCCCGGCGACAAGGGTCGCCGTCTCAATTCATGCAGCCAGGCGGCACATTCGATGACAGGTGACTTTGCGGAGCATTCGATCGGCTTTCAATGAAGCCGGGAGGCCTCGTTATTGATGACGCATCAATGCCCCGCCTGCGCCACATTTTACAGGGATGAGATTTCAAATTCGGCGGAAACGAGAAAAAATCTTCTACTCCCTGGAGAAATCACGCCGGGGCGTGGTTGCCGCTCGGAAACTGGGCCGCAAGGTCGCGATACCATTTGCCGCTCTGCTTGATCGTGCGAACCTGCGTCTGATAGTCGACATGGACGAGGCCGAACCGCATCTGGTAGCCCTTTGCCCATTCGAAATTGTCCATCAGGCTCCAGGCGAAGTAGCCCTTCATCGGATAACCGTCGCGGGCGAGATCGGCAACGACGCCGAGATGTTCGACATAGTAGTCGAGCCGCATCGTGTCATCGATCGTGCCGTCGGCGCCAATATCGGTATTGTCGCAGGCGCCATTTTCCGTGACGTAGCATTCCGGCAGGTCGTAGCGACGGTAGAGATCCTCGACCAGCAATTTCATGGCGGGCGCATAGATCTCCCAGCCGATATCGGTCACCGCCGTTTCGACGAAGGGCGCAGGCTGCGTTGCCGGGAATTCCGCACCCTCAGCGGTATCGGCAAGAACGCGCATCGGCGTGTAATAATTGAGGCCCCACCAGTCGAGTTTCTGGTTGATGACGGCAAGATCGCCGTCTTCCACTTTCGGCATCCGATCGCCAAGCGCCGACATCAGCGACGCCGGATATTCGCCCTTGAACACCGGGCCGAAAAAGGCGCCGTTGTGGAAGTCGAAGGCACGCTCGGCAGCAGCGCTATCTTCGGCGCTATCGGAACCCGCAATGACGGAATGTGCGTTGAGGACGAGACCAACAGGCACATTCGGCGTCACATGCCGGATCGCTTCGACCGCCAGTCCATGCGCGAGATTGGTGTGGTGCATGGCGGCAAGGGCCGCCTCCATGTTGCGCTCGCCCGGCGCATGCTCGCCGTAGAGGTGGCTCAGCCACACCGAGCACCACGGTTCGTTGAATGTCGCAACCGAATCCAGCCGGTCCCCAAGACGCGCCATCACCACCTTGGCGTAGCGCTGGAAGGCGTAGGCAGTCGATCGCGCGGCCCAGCCGCCGTCGCCCATCAGCGCCAGCGGCAGGTCCCAGTGATAGAGCGTCGCGAAGGCCTTGATGCCGCGCGCCTTCAATCCGTCGATCAGCTTGTCGTAGAAATCGAGCCCCTGCTCGTTGATCCGGCCGGTGCCCTCAGGAATGATCCGCGGCCAGGCCAGCGAGAACCGGTAGGCGGAAACACCCATCTCCGCGATCAGATCGAGATCCGCTTCCCAGCGATTGTAGTGATCGCAGGCAATATCGCCATTATCGCGATTATGCACCCGCCCCGGCATGTTGGAAAACGCATCCCAGATGGAAGGCTTCCTGCCATCCGCCTTGGTCGATCCCTCGATCTGGTAGGCGGCGGTCGCAACACCGAACGTGAAGTCACCCGGGAAGCGGGCTGCGAGAATTTTGGGATCAGTCATGAGGATGCCGCCATATGGAGGTGCGACCGAGACAATGACCCCGGCCGTCATAGCAGCGACGTGTACCCAAATGCCCGCCCGTTGTACAGGTTTTGGAGCGCGAAAACCCGTTCAGCGCGACGAGCTTGTTCGCGATTATCGTCTTAAGTACGCTCTATACTATCTCTCATAGTGAAAACGGCACTGGATGATTTGAAGTTGCTGGGTGCTTCCTTTACCCGACACACAATACACCAGTCGATGCTCCCCAAGAATGCGCCTCGACCAAAACCCGGAGAGACTGCCCTTCAGCGGTTCCGGTTTTCCAAGCCCCTTGAAGGGCGATCTCTTCGTATCCCTGATCAGCTCGTTGATTTTCTCGACCATCGATTGATCGACGCTTTGCCAGTATTGGTACTCTTCCCAGGCGTTTCCCGTCCAGAGAAGGTTCATGTCAGAGAGTCGGGTCTTTTTCGATCAGCTCTTCTCCGCGAAGCTGCGCAATACTCTCGCGCAGCCGATCAGAATTCGCTGGAGTGGAAAGAAGGTGCAGAGTTTCCTGCATGCTCTCGTATTCGCCCTCAGCAATCAGAACCAACGCCTCTGACCCCTGACGCGTGACCAGCAAAGGAGCGCGAGAGGCGATCACGTTGTCGAAGTGGGTCGCAATGTTCTGCCTAAACTCGGTCAAACGAACGTGGGCCACAATGCTCTCCTCTCAGAATGTACATATATCTGTACAGATTGAATGGAAATGTCAATATTGGGCTCCTGACACTGGAGGTAGATCCGGCCGCGGCGAGGGTTCCAACGCCTATCCGGGTGCCGCCACCTCTTCCCCAGGCCCCTCATCCGGCTGCGTCCTGCGGACCCTTCTCTCCGCAGTTGGGGAGAAGGTCCTTTGCCGCACGCGCCTTGCCCCGATCGAGCCACGTCCCCTCTCCCCGTCTACGGGGAGAGGGTTAGGGTGAAGGGTAGACGCCGCCCACCAAGTCTTTACACCTTCACCCAAGCACCATTGTTCCGAGACGACTCCACGCAGGCCTCGACAAAGGCGACGCCCTTCACGCCGTCGTCGACGGTTGGATAGATAACCGCCTCGTCCAGTTTCGCGCCCGTCCGGTGGGCGTGAATTGCCAGTGCCGCCTCCGTGTAGATCGTTGCAAAGGCTTCGAGATAACCTTCCGGATGACCCGATGGAATGCGGGAGACACGCGCAGCAGCGGCGCCGGAACCGGCGCCATTGCGGGTGATCAGCCGCTTTTCTTGCCCGAACGGCGTGAACCACAGGTAGTTTGGATCGGCCTGCACCCATTCGATGCCGCCCTTGGTGCCGTAGACGCGGATTTTCAGGCCGTTCTCGTGGCCCGGCGCCACCTGGCTGCACCAGAGCATGCCCTTGGCCGGCTTCTCGCCGTGTCTTGCCGCGAAGCGCAGCATGACATGGGCATTGTCGTCGAGCCGGCGGCCCTCAACGAAACTGTCTAGATCCGCGGCAAGGCTATCGAGCTTCAAGCCGGTGATGAAGCAGGCAAGGTTATAGGCATGCGTGCCGATATCGCCGGTCGAGCCGCCGGCACCCGATTGGGCCGGATCGGTACGCCACACCGCCTGCTTGGCGCCGGTCTGTTCGACCGCCTCGGTCAGCCAGTCCTGCGGATATTCCGCCTGGACGATACGGATATCGCCGAGCACGCCACTCTCGACCATCTCGCGGGCCTGGCGCACCATCGGATAGCCGGTGTAGTTGTGGGTGAGGATGAACAGTGCGCCGCTCTCGTCGGCTACCTGCTTCAGCGCCTTCGCGTCGGCAAGGTTGGAGGTCAGCGGCTTGTCGCAGATGACGTGGATACCGCGCTTGAGAAAAGCTTTGGCGGCATCGAAATGAACATGGTTCGGCGTGACGATCGACACCGCCTCGATGCCGTCCTCACGCTCCGCCTCGCGGCTCGCCATCTCCTCATAGGAGCCGTAGGTTCGGTCCGTATCAAGCCCGAGTTCCCGCCCCGATGCTGCCGATTTCTCCGCCGTCGAGGAAAGCGCGCCGGCGACAAGCTCGAACCGGTCATCCAGCCGCGCCGCCATCCGGTGCACCGCGCCGATAAAGGCACCTGATCCGCCGCCGACCATGCCGAGCCGGATGCGGGGTGCGCGTGTCTGTTCGTCCTTGGCTTCGATGGTCATGATGATGTCTCCTTGGAAATTCATTGCGGGGAAAGTCCCCTCTGGCCTGCAGGCCATCTCCCCCACAAGGGGGAGAGACCCCTCCGCACCGTCTCGGGTCATGACCGAAGGGTGCGGCAGGTTAAGCCCTCCCCTTGTGGGGAGGGGTTTCTATGGAAGCCCCAGCATCCGCCTGTTGGCCGCCTCGTCCGTGCCGCCGGCGGCGAAATCGTCGAATGCATGTTCCGTCACCCGGATGATGTGGTGCTTGACGAATTCCGCGCCTTCGCGGGCTCCGTCTTCGGGATGCTTCAGGGCGCATTCCCATTCGACCACGGCCCAGCCGTCGAAATCGTTGGCCGCCATCTTGGAAAAAATCGCCCCGAAATCCACCTGACCATCGCCCGGCGAACGGAACCGTCCGGCCCGGTTTACCCAGCTCTGGAAACCACCATAGACGCCCTGCCGCCCGGTCGGATTGAACTCCGCGTCCTTGACGTGGAACATCTTGATCCGGTCTTTGTAGATGTCGATATTATCGAGATAATCCAGGCATTGCAGCACGTAATGCGAGGGGTCGTAGAGCATGTTGGCGCGCGGATGGTTCTTCACCCGCTCCAGGAACATCTCGAACGTGACGCCGTCATGCAGGTCCTCGCCGGGGTGGATCTCGTAGCAGACGTCGACGCCGTTTTCGTCCGCATGGTCGAGGATCGGCGTCCAGCGGCGGGCAAGCTCGTCGAAGGCGGTCTCGACCAGACCGGCTGGGCGCTGCGGCCAGGGATAGATGTAGGGCCAGGCGAGCGCGCCGGAAAAGGTGGCATGCGCCGTGATGCCGAGATGCTTCGAGGCTGTGATCGCCATCTTCACCTGCTCGACCGCCCATTCCTGACGTGCCTTCGGATTGCCGCGCACTTCCGGCGCAGCGAAGCCGTCGAAGGCGTCATCATAGGCCGGATGCACGGCGACCAGCTGCCCCTGAAGATGGGTGGACAATTCGGTCACTTCGACACCGTTCTGGCGGGCGACACCGGCGAACTCGTCGCAGTAATCCTTCGACGAGGCAGCTTGTCTGAGGTCGATCAGCTGGCCAGCCCAGGTCGGCACCTGCACACCGAGATAACCCTTGTCGGCCGCCCATTTGGTGATGCCGTCCCAGCTGTCAAACGGCGCCTTGTCTCCGGCAAACTGACCGAGAAAAATGCCCGGACCCTTGATCGTCTTCATGGTGTTTCCTTTCCGATATGCCGCCCTCGATGTCGGGCTCGGTGCGTTCCGCAAACTCTCCGGCATTCCTGTGCTTGTCACAGGAATCCAGTGACCCGATTTCCGTCGGGTCAGAGCAATTTTCTTCAGCCCAGCGACTTGGGCTGGCTTGAATCCCTGTCACGAGCACAGGGATGACGCGAGGAAAGAGGGCGTCTTGCGACAAACGCCCCCTCTCGCCTTGGTGATCTCAGAACGGCGAGTCGGCGAAGTAGAAGTTCTGCGCATTCTCCTTCGTCACCAGCGTGGCGTCGAGGATATAGTTGCCGCTGACCGGGACCTGATCGTAGAAGTTGGCCGCCGTCAGCTGCATGGCGGTTGCCACCATCGCCGGCGGATAGAGCACGTCGACCGGCATCATCTTATCGCCGTCCATGACGCGCTTGATCATGTCCTTGGAGCCGGCACCACCAACGACATACTGAATGTCGGTGCGCTTCGCCTGCTCGATCGCCTCCAGCACGCCGACGGCCATGTCGTCGTCCTGGCACCAGACCACATCGATCTTCTGATGCTTGGTCAGAAAATCCTGCATCACCTTGAAGGCGTCGTCGCGGCTCCAGTTGCCGTATTGGCGCTCCAGCACCTTCACCTTGGAACCGGCGATCCCCTTGTCGAACCCGTCTTGGCGCTGCTGGTCGATCGGGATCGGCAGGCCGCGGATCACGACGACCTGCGCTTCCGGCGTCTTCTCGGCGATGTACTTTCCAGCCACTTCGCCAAGCGCCGGGTTGTTGCCGGCCACGTAGAGATTACGGATCGTGTTGTCGTTGACCGATGGTGCACGGTCGACCAGCGCCACGAACTTGCCGTCGTCCTTCACCTGCTGGATCGCGGTGACCAGCTGATCCGGATCGCTCGGCAGGATGACGAGCGCATCGATGCCCTGCACCGCCAGATCCTGCACCGCGTTTGCCTGGCTCGCCGGATCCGCCGAGGTCTTCACGATGACATTGAGGCCCTTGTGCTCGGCCATCAGAAGTTTCGCGACGCGTTCGGCATGGAACACCACGCCCGCCGTCCAGCCATGGTCGGCTGCCGGAATGGACACGCCGATCGTGACCTTCTTCGCCTCCTGTGCAAGCCCGAGGCTTGGTGCGGCGGCAACCGACGCTGCAAGACCTGCAACGCCGAGACCGAATGTTCTTCTATGCATGTTCTCTCTCCCAGAGTTTAAGGGGTCATCCTCCCGAAACCGGACCCGCCCCAGAGGCCCGGCCAAACCATTGGTCTCAGCGACCCGAAACCCCTCCCCGCCCTGCCCACAAGGGGGCGGGCTTAACCCGGCAGCTATCGCCAACACTCGATCGAGGCAGGCGATTGCGGCAAGTCTTCTCCCCCCCTTGTTGGGGAGATGGCCGGCAGGCCGGAGGGGTCCCGTAACAACCTCTTACTTTCGCATCAGCGACCTCTGCACCAGCATGGCGATGATGATGATCGCGCCCTGGATCGCTCCGATCAGATATTCCGACACGAAGTTCGACAGGATCATGATGTTGCCGACGATTTCCAGAATGAAAGCGCCGCAGATCGTGCCCCAGATGCGACCCACCCCGCCCCGAAGTGCCGTCCCGCCGACGACCACGGCCGTGATCGCCTGCAACTCCCACAGGATGCCTGTCGTCGCAGACGTCGATCCCAGCCGCGGCACGTAGATCATGACAGCAACAGCCACGCAGAGCCCCTGCACCACATAGGCGATGGTGCGCACCTTGTTGACCGAAATGCCCGAATAGCGCGCCACTTCCTCGTTCGATCCGACGGCGATCACATGACGGCCATACCGGGTGCGGTAGAGCACGAAGGCCGCGAGCGCCGCCGTCACGAAGATCACGATGATCGGGATCGGCACGCCGAACACATCGCCGAAATAGACCGGCCGGTAAAGCTGCTGCAACTGCCGGTCCTTGAGCGTGATCGCGCCGCCCTGGGAAAGCCAGGTCGTCAGGCCGCGATAGATGCCCATCGTGCCGAGCGTCGCGATAAACGGCTCGATCCGCCCGAGCGTCGTGATCAGTCCGTTCGCCAGCCCGCAGGCCGCCCCCAGAACCAGCGCCACCGCCATGCCGGCCATCAGCATCAGCATCGGATCGGCAACTACGCCTGAGTTCATGAACAGGATCATCAGGCTGGCGACAAACGCCACCATCGCCCCGACCGACAGATCCAGTCCCCCCGCCGAGATCACATAGGTCGCCCCAAGCGCGATCACGGCGATAAAGGCGCTGCGGGTGATGACGTTGGTGAGGTTGGCCAGCGACACGAAATTCGGGTTGGCGAAATAGCCGAGCACCAGAAGCAGCGCCAGCGCCACAAACGGCGCGATGGCCGCCATGTCCCAGTCGCGCGAAGTCTTCGGCGCCTTCGTCTCAGTTACGACTGCACTCATGCCGCCTCCCCCGCATCACGGCCGACATTGACCCCGGTTGCAAGCTGGACGATCTCGTTTTCCGTCATGTGGTCTCCCTGAACTTCGCCGACGATGCGGCCGCCGCGCATCACCAGAATGCGGTCGCAGATGCCGATCAGCTCCGGCATTTCGGAAGAGACGACGATGATCGAGCGCCCTTCCGCAGCCAGAGCGGCGATGAATTTGTAGATCTGTTCCTTGTTGCCGATATCGATGCCGCGCGTCGGCTCGTCGATGATGACAACCTGCGGATCGAGCAGCATCATCTTGGCAAGCAGCAGCTTCTGCTGGTTGCCGCCGGAAAGCTGTCCCGCGAGGATCGTCTTCGTGCCGGTGCGAATGTCGAAATCCTCGATCGCCTTGTCGAGCGCCTGCGCTTCCCGCTTGCGATCGATCTGCAGGCCGCGGATGAACTTGCCGAGCGAGGCGAGCGTCAGGTTTACGGTGAGGTCCTTGGTCAAGAGCAAGCCCTTGCCCTTGCGATCCTCGGAGAGATAGGCGACGCCCGCCTTGAGGCTCGAATGCACGTCGGTAAACTGAACCGGCCGGCCCCGCAGCGTCACCTTGCCCTTGGCCGGTCGAAGCCCGACGAGGCCTTCCATGAGCTCCGTGCGACCGGCGCCGATCAGCCCGGCAAAGCCGAGGATTTCGCCCTTGTGCAGGGTGAAACCGGCATCGCGCGCATAGCCCGACACATCGAATCCTTCCACCTGAAGCACCGTTTCGGGCACGATGGCGGCCTGCCGGTCGGGGTAGAGCTTTGCCACGTCGCGGCCCACCATAAGCCGCGCCATGTCGGCCGGTTCCAGCTCAGCTGTCAGGTGCGAAGCAACCAGCCGCCCGTCGCGCAGCACCGTCACGCGGTCGGCGATCTCCTTCACCTCCGGCAGCCGGTGCGAGATGTAGAGTACGCCGACGCCCTTGGCGCGGATATCGGTGATGACCTTCAACAGCGCTTCGGTTTCGTGCGGCGTCAGCGACGCTGTCGGCTCGTCGAAGATGACGATACGGTGCGGCACCAGCAGCACCCGGGCGATCTGCACCAGCTGGCGCTGCGCGATCGAAAGTCGCGACACGATGGTCTCGGGATCGATATCGGCGCCCAGATCGCGGATCGCCTCTGCGGCGCCCGCATTCATCGCCCGGTCGTCGAGAGCGATGCCCTTTCGAACCTCGCGTCCGAGATAGATGTTCTGCGCCACCGTCAGATCCGGTGCGAGAAGGATTTCCTGATGCACCAGCACGATGCCATGCTTTTCCGCATCGACCGGGCCCGAGAAACTCACGACCTGTCCGTCGATCGCAAGTTCGCCGCTTGTCGGCTGATGGTTGCCGGCAAGGATCTTCATCAATGTGGATTTGCCGGCACCGTTCTCGCCGATAATGGCGTGGACCTCTCCGGCGCGAACGGTGAGCGCGATATCCTTGAGGACTTCGACAATGCCGAACGTCTTTGAAAGGCCGCGCGCATCGAGCAGAGGCGCAGCCGTTTGCCCGGGCGCATCAACCATGCACCGGCCTCAAAATCAAAAGCGTCGTGAAGCAGCCGCAACGCGGCACGCCCACAACACCTGCCTCCTCGCAAGTGGTGTGATGCACTGAAATTCCTCCCTGAATTTCAGGCTATCGAAGAATTTGAGGTACGTAAAGCAGTTTCAGCTCATGAGCTTCGTTCACATTCGCGACACCACCGGAAGTGGCGTTAGCGGCCGCGATAGACGAATTCAGGCGGCTTGGCGCGGCTGTCTATCTCCGCCTGCTCGACTAGCAGATGGCGCATTGGCGACAGGATGCAGACCGGGTCGGTGGTGGCAGCGTCGCCGGCCAAAGCCATCGCCTGGCAACGGCAACCGCCAAAATCCACGCCCTTGCGATCGCAGGACCGGCAGAGATCCGGCATCCAGCTGTCGCCCCTGTAGGCGTTGAATGCCTGGCTGTCATACCAGATGTCGGTCAGCGACATGTCGCGCACGGTCTCGAAGTTGAGCGACGGAATGCTTTCGGCCGCATGGCAGGGCAGAACCTTGCCCGATGGCGTAACATTCAGGCCCGTGCGTCCCCAGCCGCCCATGCAGGCCTTCGGAAAGGTCGAGTGGTGATCGGCCGGCACGTAATCGATGACGATGATGCCTTCAAGCCGTTTGCGCGCTTCCTCAACAAAGGCGTTGGCGTGCAGCACCTGTTCCTTGGTCGGCATCAGCGCTTTGCGGTTCTTCTCGGCCCAGCCGTGAAACTGCACGGTGGCGATCTCAATGCGGCGCGCACCGAGTTCGACGGCAAGATCCAGCATGGCGCCCAGCTCGTCCATGTTCTGCTTGTGGCAGACGGCGTTGACGGTGAGCGGAATGCCGGCCGCATGTGTCCACTCGGCCACCGCGATCTTGCGATCGTAACCGCCTCTGTAACCACCCACCTTGTCCGCCAGAACAGGCGTCGCGCCCTGGATCGAAAGCTGCAGATGGTCGAGGCCTGCTGCGGATAGCTCGGCGATGCGTCTCTCGTTGAGGCCGATGCCCGACGTGATCAGATTGGTATAAAGCCCGGCCTTGGCGGCAGCCGCCGTCAGCTCCACCAGATCGCGCCGCGACGCCGGTTCGCCGCCGGAGAGATGCAGGTGCAGCACGCCGAGCGCTGCCGCCTCCTGAAACACCCGGATCCATTCCTGCGTGGAAAGCTCGGTGCTGATGCCTTCCAGCTCCAGCGGATTGGAGCAATAGGGGCAAGCCAGCGGACAGCGATGCGTCAGCTCCGCGAGCATGGCGATCGGTGCGGGAATGCGGATACGACCCGTCACCCCGTCCCTGTCGGTCCATTCGCTCGTTCTGTCGGTGGTCTTGGCGCTTGTCCGCGCAATGCTGACATGCTCGTTCACGATTTCAACTCCAGCATGCGCCGCTTGGAAAACTCGTCGACGAAGGCAATCACGTCGACCAGGATCTGCTCCTTGGGCGCTTCGAATTTCACGGAGAACTCCTGCGCGATCGCATCGAGATCACGCTCGCCGTCGAGCGCGTTGACGATCATCACGGCGATCTCGTCAAGCGCCAGCGCCCGTTCCGGCGCAAGCAGCACCGTCTGGCCGCGCACCGGATCTTCCCGCAGCCGCACGCCGCGGGCAAGTTTCGCAATCGTCTGCGCCGTCACGGTGACTGCTGAAGGCTCACTCATTCCGCCGCTCCCCGGACCGGTTCTCTCAGAGCCGGCTGATCGAGAGCTCCGATCACGCCCTCTTTGCCATCCCAGCCACCCGGCGGCAGAAGTGCCGGCGATACATAAGCGCTCTGCAACGCATCAAGCTGCGCCCAAAGCACATCCGTCTTGAAGGTCAGCGCAGCGGCAGCCGCATCCTGCTTTTCCAGCGTGTCCGCATGGTCGAGCACGTAGTTGAGCCCGAAGGCGACATCGACCGGCGCCTCGTCCAGCCGCTTGCGGAAATAGGAGAGCGCGTCCTCATTGGCAAACGCGTAATGCTCGAGCAGTCCGGCAATGCGGTTCTTGTGGATCGTCGGCGCAAAAAGCTCGGTCAGCGAAGCGGCAACCGCATCGAGCATCGGCATGTCGCGCACGAAACGCACATAGGCGTCGCAGGCAAACCGCGTGCCCGGCAGAACGCCCCGGGTTGATTCGACGTAATCCGGATCAAGCCCGACCGCTTCGGCAAGCTTCAGCCAGCGCCGGATACCGCCGCCCTCTTCCCGGCCGCCGTCATGATCCTCGATCCGCTTGCGCCAGGCCCGCCGGATCGAGATGTCCTCGCAGCGAGACATGAAAGCGGCATCCTTCAGCGGAATGCGGCTCTGGTAGTAGAAGCGGTTGATCACCCAGGCGCGCACCTGCGTCATCGAGCAACCGCCACCATGCAGCATGCCGTGAAACGGATGCTTGTCGTGATAGCGCGCAGCACCGATGGCGCGCAGCCGGGCTTCAAAATCGGTTCTGTTCAGGGCAAGCTTCAGGGCGTCAGGCAAGTTCGATCTCCATGCCGTCATGGCCGACTTCGAAGCCGGCATCTGTGACCGCGTCCCGCTCCGGGCCTTGGCGCCAGATCGGGTTCGTATTGTTGATATGGACATAGACCATGCGGCCTATGCCAAGTTTCGACAGCGCTTCGAGGCTACCGCCCCCGGCGTCGTCGCCAGTAATCGGCATGTGCCCCATGCGCTGCCCGGTCTTGATGCCGGTACCGACGCGGATCATCTCGTCATCGGTAAACACGGTGCCGTCGAAGAACACGAGGTCGGCGCCGCGGATGCGGTCGCAAAGCCAGTCCGGCAGCGTCGCACAGCCCGGAATATAGTAGGCTCGCTTGCCGTTTGCCACGAATTCGACGCCGATTGTCTGCTCGCCTTCGAGACCAAGCTCTGGCTCGCCATCCTCGAGAAACAAGGCGACCTTGCCGGGCACTGCAAAGATGCGCGCCTCAAGCCCGTCGAGCGGTGAAAAATCCTCGTCGAGACGGATCGTCTTGCGCGCCACAAAATCAGGATCCAGGACTCGGAAGACCGGGCTCGCATCGAGAACGGAGCCGATCGCGGCCGTCGAAAACAGTGAAAACGCCTGCTTCTCGCGGATCGTCAGGAGACCGCCGATATGATCCACATCGGCATTGGTGATGACGACGCTTTGGATCGGGCTGTGGCGAAGGGCTTTCGGATGAAGATGCGGCGTCTGCTGGATTTGCTGGCGAATATCCGGCGAGGCGTTGAAGATCGCCCAGGTCTCTCCGTCAATACTTACGGCGAGAGACGACTGCGTCTGCGGCAGGATCCCCGAAGACGGATCGCGGGCGGCGGCGCAGTTGGAACAATTGCAGTTCCACTGCGGTAATCCGCCGCCGGCTGCAGAGCCGAGCACCAGAAACCGGAGTCCGGTCATGGGTCCCGTGCTCGTCATGATTAAAACAGAACCGGCTCGCTGCCGTCTGCAGGTGCGTAACGGTTGATTTCCATGCCGCAGCTTACTTCGACAAACTTAGGTGCAGTCCACTTCATGTCATTCTCCTTCGTGTCGTTGGAGGCCTTTGCCGACCGCTTTCGCGACCGAGGCCCCGGCAGAACTCACGTTTGAAAGGGTCGCAGGATGATCCCGTTCGCCAAGCCTTAACATAAGCACGGGATCAAACGTTTCCAGCCCCGAAATGTTGCGCTGAAGGTCAGCATTTCGGGGCCGTTCACAGCTTTGTCACAGCACGATGGGGTAGCGTTGATCAGACGTAGCGGTTTATCACGTTTTCGAGATATTCCTGGCGTCCGGACTTCGGCTCGGGATTGATCCCTTCCTTCTCGACGCGGGCAGCGATTTCGTCGAGCTTGTACTCGCCGCGCAGCATCTTTTGCGCCTCCGGGCTGTCCCACTTTTCGTAGCGTGCATCGAGCGGCGTCTTCAGCGCACCGTCATCGATCATCTTCGCTGCAGCCTTCAGGCCACGGGCGCAGCAATCCATACCGCCGATATGACCGATCAGCAGATCTGCCGGATCGAGCGACTGGCGGCGCAGCTTGGAATCGAAGTTGGTGCCGCCGTTCTTGAACCCGCCGCCGGCGAGCACGTGATAATAGGCCAGCGCCATTTCCGGCACGTTGTTCGGGAACTGGTCCGTATCCCAGCCCGACTGGTAGTCGTTGCGGTTCATGTCGATCGAGCCGAAAATGCCGAACGTGTTTGCCATGGCGATTTCATGCTCGAAGGAATGGCCGGCGAGAACCGCGTGGCCCTGTTCGATATTGACCTTCACTTCCTTGTCTAGCCCGTGTTTCTGCAGGAAGGCATAGACGGTGGAAACGTCGTAGTCGTACTGGTGCTTGGTCGGCTCCTGCGGCTTCGGCTCGATCAGGATCGTGCCTTCAAAACCGATCTTGTACTTGTATTCGACGACGAGGTTGAGGAAGCGGCCCATCTGGTCCAGCTCGCGGGTGAAATCGGTGTTGAGGATCGTCTCGTAACCCTCGCGACCGCCCCACAGGACATAGTTCGCACCGCCGAGACGCTTGGTGGCGTCCAGGCAGGTTTTGACGGTCGCCGCCGAGAAGGCGAAAACGTCGGGATCGGGATTGGTGGCAGCGCCGGACATATAGCGGCGATGCGAAAACAGGTTCGCCGTGCCCCACAGAAGCTTCACGCCGGTGTCGGCCTGCTTCTTTTCGAAGTAGTCGACGATCTCGTTGAGGTTCTTCGTGTTTTCCGCAAAGTTTGCGCCTTCCGGGCGCACGTCCGCATCGTGGAAGCAGTAATAGGGCGAACCGAGCAGATCGAAGAATTCGAACGCCACGTCGGCCTTCAGCTTGGCCGCCTGCATGCTGTCGTCGAACCACGGACGCTCGAATGTCTGGCCGCCGAAGGGATCGCCGCCCGGCCATGTGAACGTGTGCCAATAGGCAACGGCAAACCGCAGATGCTCTTCCATCCGCTTGCCGCCGACCATTTCATCCGGATTGTAGTGCCGGAATGCCAGCGGATTGGTGCTGTCAGGACCTTCGTACTTGATCTTGGTGATATCGCCGAAAAAGCCTGTGCTCATGGTGGTTTCCTCCTTGGTAGAAACTTGGTTCTGGTAAGTGCGCCATGGTGAGGTACGTACCTCACTGTAGCCGGTAAAGCGTGGTTCGAGTTGCCCGACTTGGGGGGGAGGAGATGTCTCCTCCCCTTTGCCGGTTAGTTCATCAAGCCGCGAATTGCAGGATAGGCAGCCCGGTAGCGCTGGTATGCCGCCTCATAGGCGCCGTGAAGGCCAGCTTCCGGTTCGATCACCGCTTCCGTTTTGGGAGCGGCGCAGACCGCAACCGGATCGGCACCGGTCGCCGCGATCAGCCCGAGCCGGGCCGCGCCGAAGGCCGCACCGAAATCGCCGTCGGCTGGAATATCCACGGGAACGCCAAGCGAGGTGGCAATCGACGATAGCCAGTAGCGCGAGCGCGAACCGCCGCCGATTGCAGTGACGCGGGAGATCGAGGTTCCCGCTGATTTCAGCGCTTCCAGATTGTCGCGGATCGCAAAGGTCACGCCTTCGAGCACCGCCTGGGTCAGCACCGCACGGCTGCTTTCGTGCTCGAGCCCGAGAAATGCGCCGCGAATGACCGCATCGTTATGCGGCGTGCGCTCGCCGGAAAGGTACGGCAGGAAGGTGACGCCCGTCGGTGCCTTGAGGCCTTCGCCGAGTTCGGCGACCAGATCGGCGGCCGGCTTGCCCGACACTTTCGAATGCCAGTTGAGCCCATCCGTCGCCGACAGGATGACACCCATCTGGTGCCAGGTCTTCGGCAGCGCGTGGCAGAACGCATGCACGGCACTTTCCGGCTTCGGCAGATAGGAGGCGTTGGCGGCAAACAGCACGCCGGATGTTCCGAGCGAGACGAACGCATGCCCCTCGGCAACCGTGCCCATGCCGCAGGCAGACGCCGCATTGTCGCCGGCACCGCCGGCAACGACGACATCGCCGGCAATTCCCCATTTCGACTTCAGCTCGCCCCGCAGACGGCCGGCTTCCTCGGTCCCCTCGACCAGCGTCGGCATATGATCCTCGGTAAGATCGGTCGCCGCGAGCAGTTCGGAGGACCACTTGCGCGCGCCCGTATCGAGCCAGGACGTGCCGGCCGAGTCGGACATTTCCGAAATGTGCTCACCGGTCAGCCACAGCCGCAGGTAATCCTTGGGCAGCAGAACCTTGGCGACC
>Ga0213835_100241_pt1 | contig 64495 bp, 60 predicted proteins | sample SWPATP01_FD_160576 | JGI IMG/M metagenome (GOLD analysis project Ga0213835, IMG submission 160576) | Coastal seawater microbial communities from Marineland, Florida, United States - SWPA TP0 #1 | ecosystem: Environmental > Aquatic > Marine > Coastal | place: USA: Florida | collected 2016-08-05
TTCCCCTTTAAAGTCTTGATAGGCTTTCAAGAATCTAGCGTAACTCTCATCGTAGTTGCCCTTTCCCCCTACTGTAGGGGTATCAGTAGCGTTACTCATTTTTTACTCACTTGTTACTCTGTTATGGTTTTGAGTAACACCTAAGTAACCGTAGAATAGGGGTTGTAGGCTATGTAGACGCTTTTAGTCCTGGCAATTCGCTCGGTCGCTGCCGGCGCTACCTGGTGGGATGCGATCGCCTCTAAAGAAATTCAAGCGGCTTTCGAGATCTCCGATTCGAGTCCTGAGTCTAACAATACCGCCTCTGACCTGCCACCTCTGACAAAGCGTGAGCAAGAAATTCTCGCTCTGATGGCTAAGAGCCAAAGTAACCAGGAAATTGCCGATGCCCTTTATATCTCACCTGGTACCGTCAGAGTCCATGTCCACGCTATCCTGCAAAAGTTGGATGTGCGCGATCGCACCCAGGCTGTTATCCTGGCTATGCAAAATGGTATGCTCAATTCCTGATAAGTAAGGCTTTCTTTTGAAGGGCGATCGCATATCATACCAGCAATGCTTGAAACGCCTGATTCCCCAGGCTTCGTTTATTTTGGTGTTCAACTCCTCGCCAGTCCAAAGAGTGTAGGAAAATCCGCGATCGCACTTCTGGGCTGTTGGTTTCGGGGGGGCGATCGTATCATGATCCTTGTTACCCGAGTTGAGTTTCACCCTTCTAGGCAGATATCATCTAATTTTAGACCATTCCCCATTGCTCAAATCTCGAAGTTCTGGCAACTCAAATTGAGCCTTTTTCCAAGCCGGAGTTTCGGCAAAAATATCTTCGAGTTTCAATAAGTGAGTTGGAATGTTTCCCGGAAAATTATCGTGAAATGCTTGTAAACGATCCGAATATCCTTGGGTGTAGCCAACTCCCGATAACATGATGCCAATATCTGCATTGTGAATCACCAAATTACCACAAAAATCCGCAGTAAATGAAGCATCTAAAGGAATGCGATAAAGTTTGCATTGAAAATATATTTTTTTGTTACCAAGTACCCCATAACCATCAATTCCGCCATCCTTTCCTGGGGAACCGGGATGCAAACCGAGGTGAGCAGCAAAACGCCGCCCCAAGTCTTGCTTGACTGCTTCTGATGAAGCAATGATGCCATTAACTAAAGCACCTATTTCCAAATAATCCATATCCCTAAACTTGTTTGTCCTTGACAATCGGCAAAGTTGCACCTAGGATTAAATTTTCATACATTAAACTGATTCCCAGAAAAATACATTCATCGATATTTTCTTTCATGCCCAATGCTTCCAGTTTATCAGATATTTCTGTATTTAGTTCGAGCGATCGATGATATCTGCTCTGTTGGGCTGGATGACTGATCCTGTCTTGTTGAATCTTCAAATCATGTCGATAGTTTTGGATTTGTTTTTGTTTCCATTTTGTCCAATTTTCTGCCAAGTCTTTTTGGGATTGTGTTTGTTCTGCTTGGATTTGCTGATTGACAAAATGAATATAGCTGATCGCCCAATCTGGCAACTGTTGAGTTCCAGTCCTCAGCGCTTTGGAGAGCGCGACTATTTTGTTAATTTCTGATTCGGTTAACTGATATTTTATGCTGTGATTTTCCTGGTTTTTTAGGCGCTCAAAGTTGTGAATACCTTGGGCGATCGCCTCATCTTCTATCCTCGTGCTTGATGAATCTTTTTTAACCATTGTATTGGCTCCTATTTTTCCTACAATTAATCCTCTATAAACTCAGCAAAATAAGAGTATAATTCTTGATGCTGTTCATCATCCCAAATATATTGATACTCTTCATAAATTGCATCTTGAATTTCATCTTGCAAATCTGGCATCTGGGAAGCAGTTCGACAGTTTCGAGGTTTTTCGTCAGATGGTATTCGGGATACAACATCCTCAACTGATTCGGCTGGTATACCTAAAGGTACAATAATAACTTTGGGGTTAAACCCGATTTTAGATTCGAGTTTCGAGATCACTTTTAGAGTTCTCGGAAGATTACGCAGAGCCTTCTTTTTTTGAGACTTATTGATGGGAACCAAAATTAAATCTGGATCGTTTCACAGTATCACCTGAACTGTATTTTGAAGAGGGGTATCAATATCTAAAACGACATGATCGAAATAAGCAGGATTAGCTTTTCCTTTGAGTGACCCTTTATCTTTATCCCAAATCAGTTTACTATTTTCTAGGTCTTCTGAATCTTTGGACTGTGTGGGTATTTTACCTTTGGTGAAGAATTGCCAAAGGTCTGCTTGATCATCACAATCAACGAGAAGGACGCTATATCCCCGACTGAGTAAGACACCCGCTATATGGACGGCTAACGTGGTTTTTCCCACCCCGCCATCGTTATGAGTACAGAGAATAATCAAATTTCCGCTTCTCCCCGGCTCATGCACAGACTAGATTATCCCAATTATAGCGGGAAAGATGGTGCGATCGCACTTCTGGGCTGTTGGTTTCGGGGGTGCGATCGCCAATCTTTATCTCCCGTTCTCATCCTCTCCCGGCAAAAAATCATCATTTAAAATATCCGCGATCGCGTAGGGACACTCCGCCGGCAATACCTCCAACGGCAACCCCGTCTCGTCCTTCCCCTGTCGTCGTGTCCGGGGATACGCCCACAAAATCGCCTCCGGTAAGTAATTCTTCAAACTCGGCGAATCTTCCAAAATATCTAAAATTCGCGTGCGATGTTCGGTGATACTTCCCGCCCAACTTCCCGTCCGCAACTCCGGTTGAAATTCCCACTTGAGTAAGTGCAATAGCGTCATCGCCAAATTGCTGCGAAGACTGCTGCGTTCCCGCTTACTCATATCCTCAATTTCTTCGAGCAAGTTTTCCCAGTCCACTTGGTCATAATTGCGATCGCGCAATTGTTCCAATGTCTCCTCAATCCAGAGGACGTAATCTTCGCAGTAAAGTGTTGTCAATTGCTGTTTCGATAACGTCATATCCGATGATCGCCGATACGGGGTTTAAGGTTGATTCTGAGTTTCGGAAGTTCGATCGCCCTTTGTGTAAGTTTTGACTTCAGAATAATTCAATATTTTTTGATCTTGAGTGAGTAAGAATGTGTCATAAACTTTGGCTGTGGCAACGATAATTTGATCGGCAGGATCCGAATGAAATCCAGACAATTGACTTGATTGAAGTATAATTGGAAGGCTCAGTTCTAAAATTTGAACTCCCGGATAGCTTAAAGCAAGTTCTAGCCATTCATCGACAGAACAACTAAAACTCAATCGGTTTTTCTCGACTAATTGAGCAACCTCCCAACAAGAAATGATGCTGATCCCCAGACCACTTTTTTGATGGGTTTGAATGCTCTCCTGGTTTTGGGGAGATAACTTGGGGTTTTCATCCACCCACCAAATCCAGATATGAGTGTCTAGAACGATCATAGCAATGCTTCCCAGTCATCTGCTGCGACGGGTTGGTAGGGATCGTCATAGTGAATCACCTTCCCATGCAGGGGTTGATCTTGGCAGGAAGGCTGTCGCGATCGCATATCCTTTTTGACCGTTTTCAAAATGGCTTCAATAATCAGGATACGCTCTTCTATCGATGTACCTTGTATTTTTTTCAGAATTTCTGATTCGATCATTTTTTTGGATGATATAATGGTTGTTTTGAGTGCGATCGCCAATCTTTATCTCCCGTTCTCATCCTCTCCCGGCAAAAAATCATCCTTTAAAATATCCGCGATCGCGTAGGGACACGCCGCCGGAAACACCTCCAATGGTAACTGAGTTTCCGCCCTCGCTTGTTTTCGCGCACTGGCATAACATTCGTCCACGACACTGGCGAGATAATTCTGCCAACTCGGAGAGGATTTTAACGCCCGACGGATACGCCGACGGTGTTCGATAATACTCCCCTCCCAGCTTCCGGTTCGCCATTTCGGTTGAAATTCCCACTTGAGTAAATGCAGCAATACCACCACCAAATTATTCTCAAGGCTGTGGCGTTCCCGCCGTCCCATGTCTTCGATTTCCTCGATTAAATTGTCCCAATCTACGTCATTATAGTGGCGCGATCGCAACTGGGCGATCGTCACTTCCAGCCATTGGAGATAGTCTCGATCGTAAAGCTGTTTGATATGGGATGGCGATGGTATCATAATTCTGGTGACTTAATCAAGTTTATTATAGCCTGAAAGATTGGGCGATCGCACTTCTGGGCTGTTGGTTTCGGGGGTGCGATCGCACTTCTGGGCTGTTGGTTTCGGGGGGGCGATCGCACTTCTGGGCTGTTGGTTTCGGGGGTGCGATCGTATCAAAAATTAAACGGGTTGAAAAAGCGATCACAAAATTTTCCCGATCAATCTAACCATTGGCCATGAAGTGGTTAAATGATGCTATCATCGACTACGTTTTATTTGTTTCAATCTCTGTAAAATCTTTTCGGCACAAGCAATCGCTTTTTCCTCTGTCATACAGTCTTTTGCTTGAACCCTTTCAACATAAACTCCTTCTCCATGAAGCATCTCAGTTCTTTCATGAGCTTTTGCTGGTGACTCTGTGTGGAAAGTATCTCCATCTACTTCAACAATCATAAAAACACCTTCTCGAACAATAACGAAATCAGGTTCAATTCTTTTTCTATTACAACCTCCTCGAACAAACACTGGTAGAGGAGCAAAGGTAATTTCTTGGGTTTGTAATGCTTTATATAAATTGATCTCAGGAGGAGAACGAAATAAAAGACCATCACATTTTCGCGAAGCTATGTTGTCTGACCTGACGCGACCTTGATTGTTGATTTTACCGGATTCACCAAATAACCATTGCCAAGCATCTTTTCTCCATTCGGGTTTGCTCTCAAGCTTTGGTGTAATTGTTACACCATTAACATTCTCATTAAAAGTCCGATTGACAATATCCTTGACGACAACGTGTATTTTTGATTCATAATCACCTATATTAGAACGTTCTTTAAATTTTCCATATATGTATAGCGGGACTTCTAGCTTGAGAATTTTTTCTTGTGATTTATTGTTGAGTTCGATATATGGATCAGAATCTACAAGAATGGCAACAATGTCCGTATCGCCCTCGTTTGCAAACGTTATAGCTACGACTCTAATTAACTCATCTATCTGGTATTCTAATTTTAGAGATGCCGGAATTATGCTGGACTTTTCACACGGAATATATTGAAAAATTGGTCGGCTTGATATATATTCTTGTGGGAGTAGCTTGCATCCATCAAGCATCAAATATTTATTGTAAATTTCAAGGATTTTTTGAACTTCATCAAAATGTCTGACGATGGGATGCAAGGTTTCACACAAGAAGTTTAGGAAATAACTGCTATCCTGATAATCATTTAGCCTGAAACGATCATCGTAGAATATCCAGTCATTTTCCCAATCATCATTGTTTATACGATGCTGCCAAATATCACTTTGTGCATTCTCAAAACGAGAATCTGTTGAGGGTAAATTTTCGAGGGTATAAAGCCGGTTCAAGAAGTCTATTTCAGGTAATCTGCCGTGCCAAGAATATTGTTCCCAATCAACGTTTTCAACAATATCGCGACGAGTAATCTCTGTAATTTCCATTTCTTTTTAACCAAATTTTGATGCCGAGACCTTAGTTGATTTTCTGACCCTGGGCGCAGGAGCGCCCCGCAGCATCCCTTCTGTACTCAAATCTTCATCAATTTCTTCCCAATGCAAACCATATCCACCGCCGCAAATCTCCCAAGCATCTCGCTGTTCTGGCGTGGCATGGTATAGCTTAGGATACCAAACTAAAGGGACGGAAATTGCACGGCCATCCATCAAAAAGACTTTTATCGAATCCTCATCAAACGAGACATCTTTCACCGCCGAAGTATTCATGTAAAAACCCCCATAAAATCTATCGGTTGTCTTGTACATTTTCTTCTATTTTACGCAACTCCCTTGCACTGAAACAAATATATCAGAAAATATCCTTAATTGCTGGCATTTCAAGCTACAGCAAACTCGGTCAACTTGCGAGTCTCCGGATCGTGAAACGCCAACACGATATCCTCCTTCGGTACACCCTCCCTCAACAACTCAGTTGCAATGCCCTCCTCCGTCCAATCCTCCTCAATATAAATTTTCTCATTTTTGATCCGAACATACACAGAAGCCGCATTCACTCGCCGATTATTTTTCCAACCTACATTAAACCAAAGATATTGACTTCTTTCATCGTCAAATATCAGGATTTCATCGATGTCTGGATCGGGGATTTGGGATGATAGCTTATCATATTGACTCAGAACGTCTTTGATGATATTTTGATAATGGGCTAATTTATCCATTCTACAATCTCCTCATTTTTAATATCAACAACTAACATTAAAACTTGAAATTTTTGCAAAATTAGTTCGATCGCAACCTGCTTAAAAAATTTTTCATAAATGCTTTGACCAACTGCCAAGTAAACGGGACTTCCAGGATGGGTGACAGAAAGAAAAGTTTGATAAATCAAATATTGACCCAATGCCGTCTCAAATTCGCCCATCGGAGAACGCCCGATAAAACTTTTCACTTCGATGACGATCTGTCGCCCTCCTTTCGTCGCGGAAATCGATTTTTTGCCAGCTAAATCTGCCATCAATTTGACTTCTGCATACTTGATGAAATATGGGTCGAAAGTAATCGTCTACCCGTCCTTTATCCGTGCATTTTTGACAGCATCATGGTAAAGATCCTTCGCTGGCATCGTCTTTCTTTATCACTGTGCAGGGAAGGCGCGATCGCCTCCCCACCATTCTACACCAAAGCCGGGAAGGCGCGATCGCCTCCCCAGCATTAGATAAGCTAGTTGCTTAATGCACCAGCCGGGATACCCAAAACATCCTCAATTTTCGGCATTTGCTCAATAGGAATCACCCGACCCTCATCTTCAAACCCAGCAATTTGATCAAAATTCAAATAGCGGTAAAGATCCCCCGCAAACGGGTCGATTTTCTGGGTGATAATCTCCATATATTCCTCAACCGTAGGAATGCGACCCAACAGCGCACAAACCGCCGCCAATTCAGCCGAACCCAGATAAACCTGAGCCCCCTTACCCATACGGTTATTAAAGTTGCGAGTCGAAGTAGAAAATACCGTCGTATTATCTTCCACCCGTGCTTGATTTCCCATACATAGAGAACATCCAGGCATTTCCGTCCGCGCCCCAGCAGCCGCAAAAGTACCATAAACCCCCTCTTCCCGAAGCTGTTGTTCATCCATACGAGTAGGCGGACAAATCCACAGACGCACCTTCACCGGACCCGCACCTTCTAACACCTTAGCAGCAGCGCGATAATGTCCGATATTAGTCATACAAGAACCGATAAACACCTCATCGATTTTGTCACCCGCACACTCAGACATCAGTTTCACATTATCAGGGTCATTAGGTGCCGCCACAATAGGTTCAACGATCTCATCCAAATTGACCTCAAGAATATCCGCATACTCAGCATCTGGGTCAGCTTCCATCAACTCAGGATTAGCTAACCATTGTTCCATTTTAGCAATCCGACGGGTTAAAGTCCGAGCATCCTGATATCCACGAGCAATCATATTCCGCATTAGCGCAACATTCGATCGCAAATACTCAGAAATAGTCTCAGTTCCCAGCTTAATCGTACAGCCAGCACAGGAACGTTCCGCAGTAGCATCAGTCAACTCAAAAGCCTGTTCCACCTTCAAATCAGGTAGACCTTCCATCTCCATAATCCGGCCATTGAAGACATTTTGCTTATTCTCCTTACCTGTGGTCAGCTTACCTTGCTGCATCGCCACCCAGGGAATAGCATTAACAATATCCCGCAACGTCACACCCGGCTGTAATTGCCCCTTAAAGCGCACCAAAACCGATTCTGGCATATCCAAAGGCATCGCCCCCAAAGCCGCCGCAAAAGCCACCAAACCCGAACCAGCCGGGAAAGAAATACCCAAGGGGAAACGGGTATGAGAATCGCCACCAGTCCCCACCGTATCGGGTAACAGCATCCGGTTTAGCCAGGAGTGGATGATACCATCTCCCGGACGCAAAGCCACACCGCCACGGGTAGCAAAGAAGTCGGGAAGTTGCTTGTGGGTTTTGATATCCACAGGTTTCGGATAGGCTGCGGTGTGACAGAAACTCTGCATAGTCAGGTCAGCAGAAAACCCTAAACAAGCTAATTCCTTCAATTCATCCCGCGTCATTGGTCCGGTAGTGTCTTGGGAACCTACGGTGGTCATTATCGGTTCGCAGGAGGTACCTGGACGGACTCCGGGGAGTCCGCAGGCTTTCCCAACCATTTTTTGCGCTAGGGTAAAGCCAACTCCGGTATCTTCTGGCATAGCAGGACGGGCGAAAAGTTCACTGGGGGTTAGTCCCATTGCTTCGCGGGTTTTGTCGGTCAGGCTGCGACCAATTAACAAGGGAATTCGACCCCCGGCGCGTACTTCGTCTAGGATAGTTTCCGGTTTTAGGGTGAAGGTGGAAATAACCTCCCCGGCTTCGTTGGTAATTTCGCCTTTGTAGGGGTGAATGGTAATCACGTCCCCGGTTTCTATTTTGCTGACATCACATTCTATCGGGAATGCGCCGGAGTCTTCGGCGGTGTTGAAGAAAATGGGGGCGATTTTTCCACCTAGGATATAGCCTCCCCGCCGTTTGTTGGGTACAAAGGGGATATCTTCCCCAATATGCCACAGGACTGAGTTAATGGCAGATTTGCGGGATGAACCAGTCCCCACTACATCCCCAACATAAGCTACAGGATAGCCTTTTTGTTTGAGTTGGGCGATGGTTTGTATACCTTCGGGCATCCTTGACTCTAGCATGGCTAGGGCGTGCAGGGGGATGTCTGGTCGGGTGGTGGCGTGGGGGGCGGGGGAAAGGTCGTCGGTGTTGGTTTCCCCAGGGACTTTGAAGACGGTGACGGTTATGGCTTTGGGGACTTTCGGGTTGCGAATGAACCAGGCGGCGTTAGCCCAAGCGTCTAGGACTTGTTTGGCGTAAGGGTTGATATCTGACAGGGCTAGAATGTCGTTGAATGCGTCAAATACTAGGGTGATTTTGCTTAGGGCGTTGGCGGCTTCGCTGGCAATATTGGAGTCGGAAGACTTGAGGAAACTTACCAGGGATTGCACGTTATACCCCCCTACCATTGTACCTAGTAGGTCGATCGCTCCTTGGGGACAGATGAGGGGACTGCTGATTTCCCGTTTGGCGATCGCTGTCAGAAATCCCGCTTTCACATAAGCCGCTTCATCTACTCCGGGGGGAATGCGATCGCGCAATAGTTCCATCAGAAACTCTTTTTCCCCCGACGGTGGGTTTTTCAGCAGTTCGCACAGTTCTGAGGTTTGCTCCGCAGTTAGGGGTAATGGCGGAATTCCCTGTTGGGCGCGTTCGGCGGCCTGTTGACGATACGCTTCTATCATTCTTCTGTTCTCCTTGTCGTTTGATTATTTTATGCTACCTAGAATCCATCAAAATTGGCTAGGATAATTGACCCATTATCCTTCTGATTCCATCTCATGGTTTCCCCTTTGGGCTTTGACCATCAATAATTTCATTTTACCGCTGGGCTCCATTGGAAACTAGATTAGCCACATAATATCGAGTCACATAAAACTGTATTTTAGGCAACATTTCCCGATTTTGGCTGCCTCCACTTCTCATCACCTCCTTGGTTCGGTGATTTTCTGCTGCTGAAAATACCCTACAAATTGCCGAGAAGAATTTGCCTGAACCGGAAGCTGCCACTACAATTTATGAACGCTAGTAGACTAATATTATACTACAATTACCGCCCAGATTATCTGTATATTAACTTTGATTATATAGATGGGCTATTGATCCCCAATCTGTTAAAATTTAGTAAATTTGTCTAACTATCTAGGTGTATTTGCCAGAAAAATAGTAAAATTATAGTGTAATATAGGAAGCATTAGACTACATGGGCATCTGCTCGGTAATCACAAGCTATTACCGTTGCGGTTGTTGATTCAATAATTTTCAGGACTCCCAAAGTGGCTGGCCAACATCAAAAAGCGTGTCAAGATCAATTTATAGACCCCAAGGGACAGAGCGATCGCCATCACACAGAATTTTCCTCGGAGAGTGAGAAAGTGTCACAAACCCCTCAAGAAATTATGTCAATGCTGGTCGAGTCTCTACCTCAACCAGCCATGGTGAGTGACGGTGATGGCATCATTATCTATTGTAACACAGCTTTGCTAGAAATATGGCAGGGGTCAAGAGAAAATCTCATCGGACATCAAGAATCCTTCATTTATACATCAATTAACCATTATCAGCAGATTCGGGAACAGTTTGAGCAAGGCAATGTCATAGACTCGGTGGAAATTCAAATCCGCCTGTCAGATCGGCGGACTGGTTGGGTATGCCTATCTATGCGATCGCTACCTTTAACCCCTGAACCGGTTATTCTGACAATTTTCTCACACATTAAGACTAATCTAAGCCGCCCCAACCAAAAGCAGCTAGACAATGAGGCTAGTTATCAAGCCGCCGTCGCCAAATTTGGACAAATTGCTCTCACCAGCCCTGACCTTGACTCTCTGATCGGGAAATTGATTACTCAGGTCAAGGAAACATTAAAAATTAGTCGCTGCATGGTTTTGGAATTACTACCCAATCATCAGGCTTTTTTACTACATTCGGGTATCGGTTGGCGACCAGGGCTAGTGGGGTCTGCTCAAATTACCGCCTCCCCTAATTCCCAGGCGGGTTACACTCTCCAACAGGGTGAAGCCGTAATCGTTCAGGATCTGCGAGTAGAAACTCGTTTCCCTGGAACCCCTCTGCTACACAACCACAAAATTGTCAGCGGTTTGAGTGTGATTATTCCCGGACCCAAAGGGGCTAACTCCAAGCCTTGGGGGGTGTTGAGTGTACATACCCGCCGACCTCATAACTTTACCTTAAATGAAGTACATTTTTTAGAGGCGATCGCTCACATTCTCGCCACGGCGATCGAGAGACAGCGGGCTGATGAACGGCTACAATTGATGGAACGAGCCATAAACAGCAGTCGCAATGGCATTATTATTACCGATGCTACCGACTCAGACAACCGGGTGATTTTTGCTAACTCAGGCTTTGAGAAAATTACCGGATATTCTCGCCATCAGGTCATTGGTCGCAATTGTCGATTTCTTCAGGGTAAAGACAGTGACCCCAAAGCCTTGGCGGAGTTACGGAATGCCATTGAACAGGGCAGAGAATGTAATATTGAATTACAAAACTATCGCCCAGACGGTAGCAGTTTTTGGAATGAATTGTCAATTTCTCCCGTCTACAACAGTCAAGGCTTTCTCACCCATTTTATAGGCATTCAAACCGATATTAGCGATCACAAACAGGCGGAAGTTACCCTGTTATCGAAATCCCAAGCCCTGGCGCAGTTTAGCAGCAAACTTAAACAACTACATCGCATTACTACCCGTCTTTATCCTAGCCTAGAAGCTAGGTTTCAAGACTATCTACAGACCGGGTGTGAATTGCTGCAAATGTCAACAGGTTTAATTGGTAAAATCTCCGCCGGAGTCTATAGCTTAGAATTTGTTTATCCTCACTCCGACTTATTTACCATCGGTCAAACTGCGAACATCGCCGACACCTTTTGTGCTAAACCATATCACACTCAGGAAACCGTTACCCAAACCCAAGCCGGTCTTGACCCGGAATGGAGTCAAGTCCAAGCCTACCAGACACTTACATTAGAATCTTATATCGGTACTCCCATTTGGGTAGGCGATCGCATTTATGGGGTACTGAGTTTTGTTCACCAACCACAGAGAACTGTACCCTTTAAATCAGAAGATCGCGAAATTATTGAATTGATGGCACAGGGTTTAGGAGACTTCCTCGCCGCCCAAGAAATTGAACAGCGACAACGAGAAGCTGAACAAGCCTTGCGAGAAAGTGAAGAACGTTATCGGATGTTAGTAGAACTCTCCCCCGACACCATTGCTATTTACTGCGATGAGCAAATTGTTTATATTAACCGCGCCGGGTGGCAATTGTTCGGGGCTGAAAAACCCGAAGATATCATCGGTCGTTCCATTTATGATTTTCTCGATTATGACCAGACCGCAGTTATTCTCAACCAAAAATTACCCGGAGAGTCACACCGTCAATCTGTGGGTCTTTTTGAACAACAATTAATCCGCTTAGATGCCAAAATGATTGATGTGGAAATTGCCGGAATTCCCACTAATTATCATGGTCGTGATGCCATTCAAATCATTATCCGCGATATTAGCGATCGCAAACAAGCCCAAGCCCAACTACTCCAAGCTGCCTTTTATGACCCTTTAACTGAACTCCCTAACCGCAGTTTATTTAACCAAAAACTCTCCGAAGCATTACGGCGTTCTAAAGAGGACTCGAATTATCAATTTGCGGTTCTATTTTTGGATCTAGATCGCTTCAAAGTTGTCAACGACAGTTTAGGTCATGTCATCGGTGATTTCTTGCTCATAGAAATTGCTCATCGCCTAGAAGTCTGTGTTACCAACCCTGGGGATACCATCGCCAGATTAGGGGGGGATGAGTTTACCATTTTGGTTGATCACATTTCCGACCCCCAACAAGCCTTAGAATTAGCCGGAAAAATTCATCAAGAACTCAGCCAGCCTTTCTATATCCAAGGTCATGAAATTTTTACTACTGCTAGTATTGGTATTGTACCCAGTCGCGGGTACGCCTTGAAAAAATCAGCAAACACCGACAACTATCACTGTTTATTATATAACAATCCTGAAGATTTTCTCCGAGATGCAGATATCGCTATGTATCATGCTAAAGAACAGGGAAAGGCGCGATCAGAAGTTTTTGATTTATCAATGCACACCCAAACCCTCGCCCTTCTGCAATTAGAAACTGATTTGCGTAAAGCCATATTTGGATATCAGCAACTTAATCTTACACCCCATCACATCTCTAGCTCAGAGTCCAACCCGTTAGCCTCAGCCATCTCTGATGTATCTGTCATGCCTAATCAACTCCCCAGTTTAAATGACTTTATCATTCACTATCAGCCAATTGTCTGTTTAATTACTGGTAGGATAGTCGGTTTTGAAGCCTTGGTGAGATGGATACATCCTCGCCGAGGATTAGTGTCACCTGCTGAATTTATCCCTGTAGCTGAAGAGACCGGATTAATTGTTCCTTTAGGCGCTTGGGTCCTGGAAGAATCCTGCCGTCAGCTTAGTAGTTGGAAACAACAACTTCAAAGCTGGGATAGGTCTCCCCAATCCGTTTATTCTACCTTAACTATCAGTGTCAATTTGTCTGGTAAGCAACTCAATCAGCTTAATTTTATAGAACAAATTGATGCCATCTTAGCCAGAACTAATTGCGACCCGAAAAGCATCAAACTGGAAATTACCGAAAGTATGTTAGTTGAGAACTTCCAGACGGCTTTGATTGCTTTAGCACAACTAAAAGCACGCAAAATTCACCTAGCTATTGATGATTTTGGGACGGGATACTCCTCTTTGAGTTATCTGCATCAATTACCACTTAAAAGTTTGAAAATCGACCAATCATTTGTACAGCGATTACAGGAAGAACCCAGTCATTATATCGATAAATACAATCAGCCTCAGCAAATTATCAAGGCTATTATTTCCCTCGCTCATAACTTGGGGCTAGAAGTTACCGCCGAAGGTATTGAGACTCGACAACAGATGCAGTTTTTGCACCATCTTGGCTGTGATTATGGTCAGGGTTATTTGTTTTCTAAACCTTTACCTGCTGAAGAAGCTACTCAATTGATGCTTAACTCTGCGATCGCATATTCTAGCGAAAAATCACGCTTCTTTTACGGTTAATTTACCCTCCGTTGATGATGGTCTACAACCGTGAAGATACTCATCAAAATCCTGCCCATAACATAAGTTTTGCTAATTTGTCTGGGGAGATAAATTTGAATCGCAAAATATTGTTAAGAATTGTTGCGATTTTGTTGAAAATCCCTCGCAAATAGTTGACGAGATTATAGGGGTTGTGGTATCCTCAAATAAATCGCACCCAAGGGGTTACTATGCCTTGATTCAAAAACAGAGGCTACAACCCGCATTCTATCGCCCGAAAAGTTATTCTCTGACCAAAATATTAAATTTGCGATTCACGAGTTTTTGGGTAAAATCAGAAGGCCATTTTTAGAGGTGTTGACAAAAACGACATTTTGTGCGTAGACGTTTTCCGGGTAGTTCAACTTCAGGGTTGACGGTAATAAATAATAATTTGTTTTCTAAGGCTTTACCTGCTGAAGAAGCTACTCAATTGATGCTTAACTCTGCGATCGCATATTCTAGCGAAAAATCACGCTTCTTTTACGGTTAATTTACCCTCCGTTGATGATGGTCTACAACCGTGAAGATACTCATCAAAATCCTGCCCATAACATAAGTTTTGCTAATTTGTCTGGGGAGATAAATTTGAATCGCAAAATATTGTTAAGAATTGTTGCGATTTTGTTGAAAATCCCTCGCAAATAGTTGACGAGATTATAGGGGTTGTGGTATCCTCAAATAAATCGCACCCAAGGGGTTACTATGCCTTGATTCAAAAACAGAGGCTACAACCCGCATTCTATCGCCCGAAAAGTTATTCTCTGACCAAAATATTAAATTTGCGATTCACGAGTTTTTCCGAAAAATCCGGGGGCTATTTTTGGGGGTCTTGACAAAAACGACATTTTGTGTAGTAGCTTCCCCGGATAGTTGAACTTTAGCGTTGACTGTAATAATAATTAGTTTCCTGACGATCGCCATTAGCAACCATACCCAAAATGGGGACTCCAGCCATTTCCAACTCTCGCATAGCCAGACCAAAAGCTGATCGATCAGTTTTTCCCAACCCCACCACCATCATCAACCCATTGGTGTGGGAAGCCAGCAAATTAGCGTCAGCTAAACCCAACAGGGGAGCAGTATCATAGACAACTAAATCAAACTGTTGTCGAAGTTCAGCCATAACTTGCTGCATTCGCGCGGAAGCCAGCATTCGAGTCGGGTCAACTGGTAAAGGACCAGAAGTTAAAACAAACAGATTTTCGTCCGATGGCGATCGCCTAATCAAACTCTCGATCTCCATATTACCAGCGATCGCATCACTGAGACCCTGTAAATTAGACACCCCCAACATCGAATGAATACGGGGGTTACGCAAATCAGCATCTACCAATAACACCCGCTGACCCATCGCCGCCGCCCCAATCGCTAAATTTAGGGCTACAGTAGACTTACCATCTGCAGGTCGTGCGGAACTAATCACACAGGAGTTGATTGGTGATTCCGTAGCCAATTGGCGTAAATTAGCCGTAAGTGATCGGAAAGCCTCGTGAAACACAGAACAGGGGACCATCGACAAATTTGGTAAAACATCGCTCTCCCCAGTCAAGCGAGAATTAGCCGGAAGCATCAAAGCATCATCGCTGGCTGGAATTACCCCTAACAGGGGAATGGGAGTATTCTCGGCTATTTCTTCGCTGTTGTGGAACACATTATTAAGGCGATCGACCAATTGAGCTATAATCATTCCCAGGCCCAAACCCGCTAATCCTCCCCAAGCCAGATTTAGGGGAATATTCGGCGAAACCGTCTCTAGTTGTCCGGCTTGTAGGCGAGGAATCATTGGGGGGGCGATTAATTGCCAGGATCTAATAGGCGGTTCTATAGTTAATTCTAGTTCCGCCTGGCGATCCGATAAGTCATTTAGTCGGGTGGTAGCGGTTTCTAGCTCCTGATTTAAGTCCCTGTAGCGGCGGATGACTTCCGGTAAACTTTGAGAGTATTCTTGTAAACTGGTCGCTGCTGTTTGTAAAACGCGATCGCGTACCTGTAGCATTTCTATCTGATGGGCTGTTACCATCATCTGCTGAATTAATCCCATTCGCAGCGAGTCTTGGTGGCTTAAAATACTGGGGTCTACAGTAGTTAAATCTTGACCCAAAACCCGCACCGCCTCTTCTTGGAGTAATGGTAATAAATGATTGCGTTGGTCTAACAAAGATTGAATTTGTGGGGATGTTTCCTTAAACCTAGCCGACTCTACAGCTACCTCTGTTTCCACAGCCAAGAGTTTTTGTAGTAGGGTTTGATAGCGAGGAGAATTTGTTAAAGCCGAAGCCATCATCGCCTGTTGGGGGTCCAGTCCTAGCTGTTGTTGTAGAGTTAAATACCGAGAATTTTCCTCTTGGAGTTGGGTTTGGGTTTGTAGTCTTTCCGTTTCTATCATCCCTAAGCGATCGCTTATTTGACGACTGGTAACTTCCGGCGTAATCATCAGATGTTCCTGCTGAAGATTCACAATTTCTCGTTTGAGGTTATTTACCTGGGTCACTAGGGGATTAATTTTCTGGTTAATCATCTCCAGCTTTTGGCTAGTTTCCGACGGACGTTGTAACCCCCGATGATATTCCAGATATCCCGAAGCGATCGCCTCCAGAATAAACTTAATCTTTTGCGGTTCACTATCTTGGTAACTCACCTCTAAAATCTTAGTACCCTCTAGCATTTGCAATTCCAAGGGACTCCCAGAGTTATCATTAAATAGAAACCGATAATCAACTTCCGGGTAGCGACTTTGAATATTCTCCAAAATATCAGCCATCACCTGGGGACTTTTTAGCATTTTTAACTGAGATGCTTCGTCTAACCCCCCCAGTTCATCTGAGGAACTTATTAACAGTTGAAACGTCCCTCTATACTCAGGTAATTGTTCAACCGTCCACCAATAAACCCCCGTTACTGTTGTCGCAGCCACACCCAACACCACCAACCAGCGCCGACAAAACAGATCCGCAATTTTCCCAAATATTCCCCTCTGTTTAGCCGTCATTATCTCAACATTTCTCGCTTCCAAATCTCCCTGATACCAGGGGGAAAATTCCATCCCTCCCCTAGGTGAACTCCGAGTATAAATCATCGATAACTGAGAACGTCTAGCCTTCTTCATGATGCTACTTTAACCTTTACTATTTAGGTGCGCTAACTAATTATAAAATGAGTTTTTCACAGTCTGAAAATCCCCGCCCTAAAAGATACTTATAAACCGCAGAAAACCCAAAACATTATTAATCGGACTTAAAGTATTGACAACCGTACCCACACCCTCCCGAAAAGCCGCACCCCCTGAACGGTTCACCATAACTACATCGTTATTTCTCAGAACCGGATTATTAGCCTCATTCACATCATCCGATAGATTAACCGAGATCACCCTTCGAGAAACAGTCCCATCCGGAGATATACGGATTAGTTCTACCCCATTGGAGTCAGCCTGACCCCGTTTCAAACCCCCCGCCGCCAGAATCACCTGATTTAGGGAACTATTAGGCGGCACCGTAATTGTCCCCGGCTGTAGAACCTCCCCCACCACACTAACACGCATTATACCCGGAGAAAAACTAGCTGTTGCCACATTACCAGAAACTGTAGCATCTACAGCCTGGGCTTTAGGCACAATAATTGTATCCCCTCCCTGTAAAGTAATATCCTCCTGGAGATCCCCCTCTTGTAGAAGTTGCCATAGGTCAACTATAACAGTTTGTTCCGTCCCGGTGCGACTAATGCGCCGCACCCGAATTTGTCGAATATCTGCTTCCGGCGTAATTCCTCCCGCCACTTTAATAGCCCTGGTGACTGTAAACACCCCAACCAAATCAACTCCAGCTATACCTCGCAACTCCGATACATTTTCCCCCTCAGTCGCAGCCATGGTGTCAATGCTAAGGATATGGGTTCCCGGTCGGTTCACCTCCCCCACCACCGCCACATTAATCGGTCCGTCAGCATTACTAGCAAAATTAGCACTAGATAACTGACGCGCTTCGTGGCGATTAATATTTGTAACAGTCGGAATATATATCCTATCTCCATCTCTCAGGGCTAGATCTTGACTCAGATCACCATTTTGGAGAAGTTCCCACAAATCAAGATTAACAATAGTCTCCTCACCTCCCACCCCAGGACGACGGATTTTTACCTGGCGAATATCGGCGCTAGTAGTTATTCCCCCAGCCATTCGCAAAACCCCCGTTACTGTAGCAGCACTAGAAACACCCCCCATATTTTGCGGCTGGGAATTACCCGATACTGTATAAGAACCGGGTCTTTTAACTTCTCCGGCGATCGCCACTTGAACAGGTCTCCTCTCCCATAATTTTACCGTGATCAGTGGTCTTTGTAAATATTCCCCATATCGTTCTTTTAGCAGGTCAGAAACTTGCTCTATCGTCATTCCCTGAACCGCCACTCTCCCAATTAACGGGAGGTTTAAAGTTCCATCTACTGACACCTGATGACGGCCTCTTTCCCCACTATATTCCGGCACATTAAAAATATCAATTTCTATGCTATCACCCGACCCTAAAATATATTCCCCAGATAACACAGGAGACAAATTACTAGACCCATTATTATTAGACCCATTATTAATTGTCGGCATGGGTGGCGGTGGTAAAAACTGCCCCCAAGCTGGGAGAGGCATCAACAGCAAGGTTAAACAAACACCGGAGACTTTGAACAGGAAAAAATAGAGGTTTTCGGTTTTATAAATAAACCCGTTTTTGAGGATTTTATGTTTGATGATATTGTGCATTTAAAATTATCCGCCTATTTTCAGAATCGCCGAATTGTGTTATAAATATATTTTGTGATTGACAGTTGCCGGGATTCATGGAACAATTGAACACAGATGTTTTAGTAGTTGGTGGAGGTACAGGGGGAACCGCCGCCGCCCTCCAGAGTGCCCGTCGTGGCGCTCATACTATTTTAGTCAGTGAATTTTCCTGGTTAGGAGGAATGTTAACCTCCGCCGGAGTAGCTGCACCAGACGGTAACGAATTAGTAGCCTTTCAGACAGGTTTATGGGGTGCTTTTTTAAGAGAACTTAGACAAAAACAACCCACTGGTTTAGACTGGGGATGGGTTAGCTTTTTTAATTATGACCCCCGCATAGGGGCGCAAATTTGGTCAGACTGGGTAAAATCCCCAAAAAATCTACATTGGATTTCTGGATATGCACCCCTAGAAGTATTGCGGAAAGGCGATCGCATTACTGGGGTCAGATTCAAAGATTTTACCATTAATGCCCAAGTTACCATTGATGCCACGGAATTAGGGGATATTTTAGCTCAAGCTGAAATTCCCTATCGCTGGGGTTGGGAATGGCAACAGCAATGGCTTGAACCTAGCGCTCCCATTAAACCTAACCAATTTACCGATAATTGTCCAGTACAAGATCCCACCTGGGTAGTCTTATTACAAGATTTTGGCACAGAAGCCCCAGCCATTAAACCTACCCCAGAAGCAGATTTTAGCAAATTTCAGGGGGCTTGGGATGGTTACGACCCCCAACAATTCCTCAACTATGGTCGCCTACCTGGGGGGTTAATTATGATTAACTGGCCCCATAAAGGTAATGATTACGGAGTAGGATTAAATCGTTTGATGGCTTCAGCCCCACAAAAACAGGCATTCTGGCGGGAAAGTCTACAGCATAGTTTAAATTTCGCCGCCTTTATTCAACAGCACCTAGGAAGGCGCTACGGGTTGGCTGAGAACATATTTCCCCATACTCTATCAGCTTGGAAAACTGACCTAGGCTTAACTCCTCAGCAACTGGGCGCTTTTGCTATTCACCCCTACTACCGCGAAAGTCGCCGCCTGTGTGGAGTCCAAACTATTACAGAAAATCATATTTTACCTATCTCAGAGGGTCGCGTCGCCCCCTTACCTATAGACCACAATGGACAATGTGAGGCGATCGCCATTGGTAATTATCCCAATGATCATCACTACAGCGCCGGGTTACTACCAGTTAAACTTAAACTACTGCGCTGGGGAGGTCGCTGGACGGGAACCCCCTTTACTATCCCCTATAGTACCCTAATTCCAGAAACTACAGAAGGCTTAATTGTGGCTGAGAAAAATATTTCCGTTTCCCATATCGCTAATGGCGCTACCCGTCTACAACCTGTGGTTTTGGGTATCGGACAGGCGGCGGGAATGGCTGCGGCTTTATCTGTCCAACAGCGCATATCTCCCCGAATGCTATCAGTGCGATCGCTTCAACAAGCACTATTAACTGACCCCATAGCCCCCGCCGCCATTATTCCCCTGTTTAACCTTACAGGCGATCGCCCCGATTGGCAAAAATGGCAACAATACTATTTAGACCACCCACAAGCCTATCCCATAACTGGCGAAATTCCCCAACCCTCCCCCAACCCTCCCCAATTCATATCACCCTCACTATCTGAATTTAGCGGACAATTTCACCGCCACCCAGACCAAGAATATACCCTCACCCTCTCTCAACCTCACTCACTCCTCGGTCAGGTCTGGAGTCTCGTCACCCTACACCCACACATCAATCAACAATTACAAACCATCCCTACCGCTACCCCCATCACTGTTTGCGGACGACACAACTCCGCCGGTCGCTGGCTACTCGTCGAAGTCATCAAAGAGTTATGTTAAGTTTTGTAACAAAAAAAATCGCCTTTTATGACTGGGGGGTTGACAAAAGCGATATCCCCGTGGTAGTCTATATCATAATAGGAATATTGACATTTTTTTAAAAAGTTAACAGATTTATATTATAACCTATACTTTTTTCATATTATCATGACTGTCCGAGAGCTGTCAACCCCTAGCCGTAGATGTCAGCGCCACCAGTACCGTAGGGGTGAACAAAAAAATTATCAGATTATCCTGATATAGGCCTATTAGATTGGTATCAGGAAATGGACGCTTTAATACGGACATTTCCATGAAACTCAACCCTACTTTTGGCTTTTCTATGTTGCTGTTGTTAGGCATTGCCAGTCCCGCGAAAGCGATGGAACTAGCCCCAACCACACAGCAATTAGAATCGATGACTAATCAATATATGCTATCAGCGCAAACGGAGCATCATGGCTCCCGCAGTCCCTGGCAAGGAACACCCCGACGGGGATTTGCTGAGACATTCGAGCAAACATCTCCATCAGAATCCCTGTTTCCCCATCGTGGCAGTGGCCGCTAATCAATGACTGATGATTCCGGTAGGAAAATCCCCTTCTAGTGTCATGTTTTAGCCCCAATAAATTTTAGAACATAAATCCGAGTATTTGTCAACAAATACAACCAATCTATAAAGACCACAACTGCCGAACATTTCCATGAGTTTATGGATGTTGGGCGGTTTTGTGTGTATAATAAGCATATCTAAACTAAACTAATCTCAATTGGAAAGCCCTGAGTGCCGAGGGTGCGTCCAAACTACTATATTACCAATTGAGGAAAGGCCAGGTAAGTTGTCTAATAAAATAGGTTGCGCCCGGTCATAAGTCCCCGTGGCAAACCCATACTAGCATCAGGGATAGAAACTGCGCGGTCTCCAGTCGTTTATTTATTTACTCAGCAATAGATCTGGGTAAGATAACCCATTCTCACTAATGGGGATAATACCATTCATCTCATATATTATTTATGAAATTCCAGGGATTGTCATGAAAAAAGATACAGATCTGATCAAAAGCCTTAGCCCCAGTGGCATGGATCAGATCATGCTTTATTTGGCTTTTAGCGCCATGAGAACCAGTGGGCATAGACATGGGGCATTTTTAGATGCGGCGGCAACTGCCGCTAAATGTGCTATCTATACAACTTATATGGAGCAGGGTGAAAACCTCCGCATGACCGGACACCTACATCATATTGAACCCAAACGGGTGAAAGTGATTGTTGAGGAAGTCCGGGAAGCACTGACCGAAGGGAAGCTCTTAAAAATGTTGGGTTCTACGGAACCTCGCTATCTGATTCAGTTTCCCTATGTGTGGCTAGAGCAGTACCCTTGGCAACCGGGAAAAGCCAGAGTCCCGGGTAGCAGTTTAACTCAAGAAGAAAAACGGGTAATTGAAAGTCGTTTACCCAAGTATTTACCCGATGCTCAATTGATCAACTCTTTTCAGTTTATGGAATTGATTGAGTTTCTCCATAGACGTTCTCAAGAAGACATCGAACCTAGTAGACGGATGCCATTAAGTGAAGCCTTAACAGAACATATTAAGCGACGCTTGATCTACTCTGGGACAGTCACTAAAATAGATTCTCCTTGGGGGATGCCTTTCTATGCTCTGACCCGCGCTTCCTATTCTCCCGAAGATCAGGAAGAACGCACCTATATTATGGTGGAAGATACCGCTAGGTATTTCCGTTTAATGAGGGACTGGGCGGAACGTCAGCCCAAGGTAATGCGGGTTTTGGAGGAATTGGATATTCCCAGCGATCGCATTGAGTCAGCCTTAGAAGAGTTAGATGAGATCATTCGCCAGTGGGCCGATCGCTATCATCAGACCGGAGGTGAAGCCATGGTTCTGCAAATGGTCTTTGGGCCCCAGGAGACCGATTAATCTCCCTTTGGTAATCTCTCTGGAAAATACCCGGTTTTTGTGGCTCGCCACAGGGTAGGATGTAACGATGTGAAAGCTATGGCAGAATCGACCATCCATGACCCATGACCAGATAGCCGAACAGCTTCTGGAGTTGGCGGCAAAAGCCGGAGCAGAAGTGGCGGAGGTATTCCGAGCTACGTCCCAAGCTCGCCCCCTCTTTTTTGAAGCTAACCGACTCAAACAAATCGAACGGATTGAATCAGAGGGAATTGTTCTGCGATTGTGGCGCGATGGCTGCCCCGGATTGGCTGTCGCCCACGGTGCAGTTCCCCCTCAAAAATTAGTCGAGCGAGCGATCGCTCTATCAGCCCTTAATCACCCAGAAACCATTACCATAGCCGATGATACTTCCCTAAATCACTATCCGGCGATCGGAAATTCCATCGAACTAGAACAGCTTATGGCCTGGGGAAAAGAGACCATTAGCTGCATTCGAGACATCTACCCAGATATTATCTGCTCAGGAGAATGGGATTGTGAAGTCGAATCAACCCGCCTGATTAATTCCAGAGGTCTTGATTGTAGCCACACCGATACAACCCTCAGCGCTTATTTGGAAACCGAATTAGTCCAGGAAAATGATTTTCTCTACATTTCCGACGGTCAGACTCAACGGGGTAGCCTTGAACCACAGTTATTGAGCCAACGCATTCTCCAGCGCCTGGAATGGGCTAGGGAAAACGCACCCCCCTTGGTTGGGCGCGTCCCCATTTTATTTACCGCCAAAGCCGCAGATATGTTATGGGGTACAGTTTCCGCTGCTCTCAATGGTAAACAAGTCCTAGAACGGTCTTCTCCCTGGAGCGATCGCCTCGGAACCCAAGTTGTGTCTACCTCCCTTACCCTCTCTCAGAAACCCGCCCTAGGGCCGTTTAGCTGCCCCTTTGATGATGAGGGAATTCCCACCCGTCCCATTGTCTTTATTCAAGATGGCATACTCAAGCTATTTTATACTGATTTAACTACCGGGCGCACCCTCGGTAGTGGTACCACAGGGAACGGGTTTCGAGCCAATTTGAATAGTTATCCTACCCCCGGATTATTCAATTTGTTAATTGAACCCGGACGCGACTCTATGCAAGACTTAATTAAACAGCTAGACCACGGTCTAATTATTGATCAGATGTTAGGAGCGGCGGCCGGAATTACTGGGGAATTTTCCGTTAATGTCGATCTGGGATATCGCATTGAAAATGGTCACGTTGTCGGTCGGGTTAAAAATACCATGGTTTCTGGAAATGTCTACACCGCCTTAAAGCAAGTAGTTAATGTCGGAGGAGATGCTAACTGGAATGGTTCTATTTATACTCCATCTGTTATTGTCGAAGGGTTATCCGTTACCGCCAGCAGTTAATTGCAACAGTCCATTAACGCCAGTTTTTCTCAGCCTGGTCTAACACATAGGCGGCGACCTGTTTGATTTCTGAGACACTCAGACGGTCAGAATAAGCCGACATATTGCTTTTACCATTAGACACAATTTCTGCGATCGCCTCTATGGAGTCGTAGCCATTGCGTTGGAGAGCCCGCTGTTTCAAATTTTTACCCCGCCTAATAATGTTACCACCCCCAGCATGACAGCCCACACAGTGGACGCTAAAAATCTCAGCCCCCTGATCAAAATTCAGATTATCTGCGATCGCCATAGGTGTTAAACACCCCCACAATAGGCTAACACTCACCAGTAAAATACTTAATAGATTTCTCATGATCATCAATTTCGGTTAATCGCCTTCTACCATTACTTCGACTTACTTCGACTTATTTGGACTTGGTTCGAGATATATTATAAGCCGGAATCGTAATCCTGAACTCTGTACCTTGACCAGGTTCCGAACAACAATTGATTTTACCTTGGTGCTTTTCTACCACAATTTGATAGCTGATCGACAAACCCAAACCTGTACCTAATCCTACAGGTTTAGTCGTAAAGAAAGGATCGAAAATACTAGCTTGAATGTTTGAGGGGATTCCTGGACCATTATCAGATATAGAAATTTCCAAGCAATCTTGACCATTATTTACATCATAAATTAAAGCAGTCTTAATCCTGATTCCCGGTGAAAAATCCTCCTCTGGATGCTGTTTAACATGAAATTCCAGAGCATCTATGGCATTACTTATCAGATTCATAAACACCTGATTAAGTAATCCCGCATAGCATTCTATAGGCGGAATATTACCATAATTTTTAACTACTTCAATAGTAGGATGATGAGGTCTAGGCTTCAGACGATGTTGCAGAATTAACAGAGTGCTATCAATACCCTCATGAATATCAACCGATTTGCGATCGGCTTGCTCCAGACGGGAAAAATTCCGCAGAGATAACACCAGTTGGCGAATTCTTTGGGAGCCTATCTGCATTGATGCCAGAATTTTCGGTAAATCTTCCTGAAGAAAATCTAGGTCGATTTCCGTTTCATAGTTTTCAATCTCCGGGTGTCTTTGGGGATAGTATTTATGGTAAAGGAGAATGAGTTGAAGTAAACTTTCGCTATACTCACTCACATAGCTTAAATTCCCAAAAATAAAGTTAATCGGATTATTAATTTCGTGAGCGACTCCAGCCACTAACTGACCCAAGCCTGACATCTTTTCAGTTTGAATAAGTTGGCTTTGCGTGCGTTTCAGTTCATCCAGAGTCTTTTCTAACTGTTCGGTTTTCACTTGTTCATTATCTAAAGACTGTTTGAGTTGAATCGTCCGCTGCTGTACCTGTTGTTCTAGGGTACTGTTTAAGTCTTGAACCTCTCTATACAACAGATATTGTTGAATTGCCATCGAAAAATGTTTCCCTAATGCTTGACCTAAGCTAATCTCATCCGCTGTCCAAGGTTGGGCTTGACCTTGTTTGAACTCCCGCCACACTTCAAATGATTGTCTGGGCATCATTTGTTTTAAACTAGGATCAAAGCGTCCCGCCCAGATGGTTTCTGTGTCAATTTCATCACGAAAAATAGTCAGACATCCTAGGTTATTATGGCGGTATTTAATCGGAAACACTAACAAACCCCGAATGGCGGTAGATTTAAAAGCTGGGGTAAAAATTCGCAGTTGGGGTTCTTTATATAAATCCGTAATTGCCCAAATATTTCCGCCACTACCATCAAGCGATCGCTTCGCGCTGTTACTGTTACACTTAAACCCCTCCCTCAGCCACTTTTGCCAGAGGGGATGTTCTTCCATGATTGATTTGGTTTCCCATGAAGGCATCGTCGGCTGTTCACCACAATAAAATACCTCCGGGGTCTTTTCCGGATGAGATTGGATATATAGTCGCCCTCCTGAACCCTCAAAGTCCTCCACAGCCGCCTCTAAAGCCGCTTGTAACTCAATCGTCGGTTGTTCATGTAACAGAGAAGCTACCTTATTAATAGCAGCTTCTAACATCGCCTGTTTGCGGGTTTGAGCCAGCATATCAGCTTGACCAATGGCAATGGTCATCTGATCGACCACTAATTGCAAAATCTGCAATTCTAATGGCGAAGTTTCCCGTGGTTCAGAATGATGAGAAACCAATAACCCCCACAATTTATTTGATGAGGTTGAAAACTGACCAGATCGCGATTTATCATGATTTTTTCCCCTACTGTACAGAATCGGTACAACCACCGAGGATTGAACTCCCATGGCGGTCAGATAACTGATATGACAAGGATCTACAGATCTCGATTTGATTTCTGTCGTCGGTAGCGGTTCCCCACTTTCTGGACAGTCTAGGGGACTTATACTTATGGTTCCAGAGTGAACATTAACTATGGTTCGCTGTCTAAGTTTTACATAGCGATCGCGTGCCTCTTCCGGAATATCATCGGCCGGAAAATGCAACCCTAGCAGGGACGGGAGGCGATCGTCATAAATGGACTCTGCCACCACTTCACCACTGTCGTCTTGATCAAATCTATAGATCATAATCCGGTCCGTTCCTAAAAATGAACGGACTTCCCCTGCTGTCGCTTTCAGAATTTCTGGCAGTTCCAATGATTGCCGAATCCTACTAATGATTCGACGTAGCAAAACTTGATGATCTAGTTGAGATTTAAGGTCTTGTGCAGTGTCCACAGTGTACATAAGTTTCCTGATTGGGGGAGTTCGAGAATCCGGCTAAGATTCCCTCTATTTAGCTACAATGCAAAATTAGGTTTGACTATTTTTAGCAGATATGGGGCTGCTTTCCTGATTTAAAATGGCTGCTCTTTTCAGAACATTGGTGGCTGCTACGATATTTCGATTGTAGTTATTCTAACAAAACTATCGGAGATTCCCATTCAATACCTCCCCTGGGAACTTCATTTTAGCTTAATCCCAATCATGGACAATGGATAACTCATGATTACGGTTATGTTAAGTATTGTAACGAAAAATTAAGTTTTGTTGCGAAAAAATTTTTTTTCTGGGGGGTGCTTGCCTCGGCGGGCGGCTTCTGGTATACTTTTAGATAATGGGAATATTGACATTTTTAATATTTAGGCACAGATTTCTATTATATAACTGTATGTAAGTATATTACCATTAGTTCCCGGTGCTTGTCAATCCCTAAATTAGCAAAACTGATTCCCCGTGAAAATTAAAACGGACTCAATTTCTTGATGGCGCGACCAGCCACATCGCCATAGCGAAGGTCGCCACAAAGGATTTTACTCATCAACTCAGTAGCAGCAGGAACTTTAACCGCCGCCTTATAAGCAATACCAGGGAAACTGTAGAATACACCAGCCAACCGTGAAGCCCAAACCATATCTACACCCCATTCAGTCCGAATAATTTCGGTATATTTTTCCAGGGCGCTTTGGTCTCCACCGATCGCCGCATCGATCGCCTCTGCGGCTTTCACCCCAGTCAAAATAGCCGGGCGGATACCTTCCCCAGAGAGGGGGTCAACAATACTAGCAGCTTCTCCAGCAATCAGAGCATTTTGACCATGAAGGGTGCGATCGCCATCCCAAAGTCGCAGAGGATGTTCAACAATAGGGGAACTAGGATCTAACCCCAACGCTTTCAGATATTGACTCAAATCTTGGCTCAAATTTTTAGGGTCTTTTCCTCGGAAAGTAGCAGCGCTAACCGTGTAACCATCAGCCTTGGGAAACCCCCACAGACTGCCATTTTTCACCATACCAAATTCAAAAGTTGGCACATCTGATAATTGAGTAGCTTCCGTGACCATAGCCAGTCGAGGATTAGACTGTTTGAGGCGCAACCATGAGCCCACAGGTCCTTTTGCGCCATCTGCTGCAATCAGATAGCGACCTGTGAGGGTTTCACCATTAGCAGTAGTTAATTGCCAACTGTCGCCTTTAAACTTAATACCAGTAACTTCTGTATTAGGTTGGAAACTAGCGCCTTGATCTTGAGCCTGCTGCATCAGGAAAGCATCAAAAACATCTCGGCGCACCATCCACATAGGTTTTGATATAGCCGTTTCGGCGGGGTCAGCCAGTTTGAAAGTGTAACGGATTTTATCAACAGTAGTGGATATCGCGGGAGTAAAATCAAAATCAAACCAGGAAGCGATCGCCGGAGACACCCCACCACCACAGGGCTTATTTCGCGGCCAGGAGTTTTTTTCCACCACCAGAGGATTGCGCCCTCGTTTAGCGAGATGATAAGCCGCCGCCCCACCAGCGGGACCTGCTCCGACAATGATACAGTCAAACATAAATTTCAGCCATTAACTTTTGTTTACATCAATGGGGGTGCGGGTGGTTTTGGGGGATTAACCCCCATCAGAATACCTCAGACCGTCATAATATCCTTTTCTTTGGCTTCGAGTAGTTCATCAACCTTAGCTGTGTACTTATCAGTAAGTTTTTGAATCTGGTCTTGAAGATCGCGGGATTCATCCTCAGAGATATCCCCGCTTTTTTCCTGTTTGCGAACCGAGTCGATCGCATCTCGGCGGACATTACGAACCGACACCCGGCCTTCTTCGGCGTATTTTCCCGCCAGTTTCACAAATTCTTGGCGACGTGCTTCCGTCAGCGGCGGAATATTCAGACGTACAACTGAGCCATCGTTATTAGGTGTCAGTCCCACATCTGACATAGAAATAGCTTTCTCAATGTTGTTTAGAGAATTGCGATCGAAAGGTTGGATAGTAATAGTAGAAGCATCAGGAGTGCTGATACTTGCCAAAGATTTGAGAGGAGTCGGACTCCCGTAGTATTCTACCGTAATCCGGTCTAATAGGGAAGCATTAGCCCGTCCGGTGCGAATCGTATTAAACGATCGCCCCGTAGATTCTAAGGCTTTTTTCATCAGGTTTTCAACATCAGCTAACTTCACAAGAACCTCCGACATAAGTTCCAACAGTGTCACCCACCACAGCCCGGCCAATATTGCCACGCTCAGTCAGGTTAAATACAATAATAGGAAGATTATTTTCTTTGCACAGGGCGATCGCCGTACTATCCATCACCCGTAGGTCATGGGTCAGCACATAGCCATAGGTAAGAGTATTATAGCGACGAGCATCAGGATTAACTGCCGGGTCACAATCATAAATTCCATCTACCTTAGTGGCTTTAAAAATCACCTCGGCATCAATTTCCGCCGCCCGCAGTGCCGCCGTCGTGTCCGTGGTAAAAAACGGATTACCCGAACCCGCCCCAAAAATCACCACCCGGTTTAGTTCCAAATGACGAATAGCTTTGCGTCGGATGTAGGGTTCAGCCACTTCCTGCATAGCGATCGCCGTTTGTACACGAGTTGGCACTCCTATTTGTTCTAGGGAATCTTGTAACGTGATCGCATTCATCACTGTAGCAATCATACCCACATAGTCGGCGGTCGCCCTATCCATTCCCGCAGAAGCTGCTTTCATTCCTCGGAAGATATTACCCCCGCCCACCACAATCGCCACCTGCACCCCTTTATTGACCACATCAGCAACTTCCTGGGCGATTTCCTGAACCACAATCGGGTCTATGCCATATCCCAGGCTACCCATAAGGGCTTCACCGCTGAGTTTCAGTAAGATCCGTTTATATTTTGTCCCCATTTAGATCCCCTATTGACAATGGCTATATACCATCTACGGATTACGCAGATATAAGGTTCGGTCCCAATTCAAGATACCAGAAAGCTGCTATTGATATCAGATTTTTTCTGAGAGGGAATCATCCCAGTGAGGTAGACCATCATCTTCGCCATTGAATCGGACTACCAATCGGCGGGGTAGTTTCCGGGGCAATCGCAACACTTGCCAATAATTGAGATACTGCGTTTTTGAGATAGTTGATAGTTACCGCTTCTGGGGATTCCGGGTTATCGTCCAAGCCACCTCGGTAGCGCAAAATTCCCTGGTTATCCAGGACAAAGGCTTCCGGGGTAGTTTCCGCGCCAAAACAGTGAGCCACATCCTGGGTCACATCCCGAATATATGGAAAATTCAGATCATGGTCTTGGGCAAAGATTTTCATCTGCTCAAAGCTGTCAGACGGCGATTGTAATGGGTCATTAGCATTAATCCCCACTATAGTCGCTTCCACCGTTTGCAAATAGGTTTGCAGTGCCTTCATTCTGCCTACATAAGATTGAACGTAGGGGCAGGAATTTGACATAAAGATAACGATGACAACCTGAAATTTTTGCAGATACCGGGCTAGGTGGTGAACTTCGTCATCCACCCCAGGTAATTCAAAGTCAGGAGCATAGCTGTTAATCAGAGTACCTTTCATAGCAGTTCAAAGTTTGATCGCTCAAGGTCGATATTATGAACCACCTCTCATTATCGCGCTTACGATTCTGGGAGCAAGTTCCTTGTCGGGGCGCGTGCCGGAGTCAGCCCGGAGAAACACCAGCCAACTGCTACACGCGCCGGAGGCGGTGCGGAATTTCGGGTCAATGAATCCAACCTTTGGCTAACGCCTGATACCCTACCAGTTTATAGACCAGTTTGGCGGCGGTAAATTCAGAAACTACCGAATCCACAACAGGTGCTAATTCCATTACATCACAGCCAATCACTTCCTGGCATATAAATAACTGTCGCAGAAAGGCAATTAAATCATACCAGGAAAGTCCTCCCGGTTCTGGTGTCCCTACTCCCGGTATGATACTCGGGTCGATACCGTCTAGGTCTATGGTCAGAAATACCCGCCTGGTCTGTATACTGGCGATCGCTTTTTCTATCCAATCGGACCCCCTAGCAATTTCGCGGCCCCAAATTACCTTCATTTCCTGATCTCGAATTAGATCAGCTTCGGCTTTACATAGGCTACGAATCCCTATTTGTACCGTCGGTAAACCCATCTCTACCACCCTACGCATCACACAAGCATGATTGTAGATAGACCCTTCGTATTCGTGGCGTAGGTCACCGTGAGCATCGATTTGGACTACTGTAAATGGTTCCGTTGACCTTTGGCGGTAGGCTTCCACCACTCCCGCCGTGATGCCATGTTCCCCCCCCAGGGCGATCACAAACTTACCTTCAGCAGCTAGAGATTTTACCGTCTCTGTCGTCACCCGCAGCATTTCCTCCAGTGACACCGACTGGCCCTCGCGGGTATCCGCAATGGCTTCATGGGTGTAAATTCCCACCTGTAACCCCACCTCCGCTTCCAGTTCATCATCATAGCATTCTAGTTGTTGGGAGGCTTCTAAGATGGCTCCTGGCCCGTTTTCGCACCCTTTGCGATAAGTGGTGGTGGCTTCAAAGGGAATTGGTAAAATGGCTACTTTGTCGGTTTTCTGGTTCGGGACAATTTCTGAGCCTAAAAAGTCCACAACTGATTGGGCTGTAATGGTTGATTGCATATTTTGGCTTGACTTTAGATTTTGGGGGCGATCGCTAATATATAAATAATTTTGCCACGAATTTTGAACGTTCCACTAAAAATCACCACCTCAACCATCATGACCACCAACCAAGAATGGGGACCAGACCCTAACCTAGCCTATCCTTTAGCCAATTATGGGCAGTTGTGCTTTCTCAAAAATATTATCAAAAACCCCAATATTATTGTCGGAGATTACACCTACTATCATGATTTTGACCATCCCGAAAACTTTGAGAAAAATGTGCGCTATCACTTTGACTTTATCGGGGATAAATTAATTATTGGCAAATTTTGTGCGATCGCCAGCCATGTAGAATTTATTATGAATGGCGGTAACCATTGTTTAGATAATTTTACCACATATCCTTTTGAAATCTTCGGTCATGGTTGGCAAAAAATTCAGCCTGATTCCGAATATAGCCGAGGAGATACTATCATTGAAAATGATGTCTGGATAGGCTACAAAGCTACTATTATGCCCGGTGTTAAAGTAGGTAATGGCGCGATAATAGCCGCCCATGCTGTAGTTACCAAAGATGTAGAACCCTATACTATTGTCGGTGGAAATCCCGCTAAAATAATTCGGCAACGCTTCCCAAATCCAGTAATAGAACAACTACAAAAATTGTGCTGGTGGGATTGGGAAGCCTCAAAAATTACCGCCCATCTTGAAGTTTTAGCCAGTGGAAATATAGACCAATTGCGAGAATGATCCTCAGATGGTCTTGTCTGATGTACCCTTTCTGGTTAACAATGATTGTGAAAATGATTGTGAATAGAATCGCACCAGGAGAGTGATTGTGAGCCAAGGTTTTGATTATGATTTGGTAATTATTGGCGCGGGTGTGGGAGGACATGGGGCGGCTATCCACGCCGTCAACTGTGGCTTAAAGACCGCAATTGTGGAAGCCGACCTTATGGGGGGAACCTGTGTTAACCGTGGCTGTATCCCCTCTAAGGCCTTATTAGCGGCTTCTGGAAGGGTCCGGGAACTTCGCAACGCCCACCATTTGCAGTCCCTAGGAATTCAGGTGGGGGCGGTTAATTTCGATCGCCAAACTATTGCTAACCACGCTGAAAATATTGTTACTAAACTGCGATCGGATTTAACTAATAGCCTTAAACGCCTGAAAGTTGATACATTTCATGGCTGGGGTAAAGTGGCGGCACCCCAAAAAGTCGCGATCGCTACTGAGGACGGCGAAAAAATTATCACCGCTAAGGATATCATTCTCGCCCCCGGTTCTGTCCCCTTTGTACCCCCAGGTATTGAAATTGACCATCAAACCGTTTTTACCAGTGATGATGCTTTGAAATTGTCATCACTACCACAATGGATTGCTATTGTCGGGAGTGGTTATATTGGCTTGGAATTTGCCGATATTTATACCGCTTTGGGTTGTGAAGTGACCATGATTGAAGCCCTCGATAATTTGATGCCTACTTTTGACCCCGATATTGCTAAATTAGCTGAACGGGTCCTTCTTTCATCCCGCGATGTCGAAACTTTCTCTGGTAAATTAGCCCTGAAAGTTACTCCCGGTTCTCCCGTGTTGATTGAACTGGCTGATGCGAAAACTAAACAGGTCGAACAGGTTTTAGAAGTTGATGCTTGTTTGGTCGCTACTGGTCGCATTCCTGTTAGTAAAAATATGGGATTGGAAACTCTCGGCGTGGAAACTCAACGGGGATTTATTCCCGTTGATAATTATTTGGGGGTTCTCTCCGGGACCCAACGAGTACCACATCTATGGGCTATTGGTGATGTTACTGGTAAAATGATGTTAGCCCATGCTGCATCAGCCCAAGGAGTCGCCGTAGTGGAAACTATTTGTGGACGCGATCGCCAGGTCGATTATCTCAGTATCCCCGCTGCTGCTTTTACTCACCCAGAAATTAGTTATGTCGGTATGACTGAACCCGCCGCTAAAGAGTTGGGTAAATCTCAAGGCTTTGAGGTCGCTAGTGTCAAAAGCTATTTTAAGGGTAATTCTAAGGCGATCGCTGAGGTCGATACCGAGGGGGTTGCTAAGGTTATTTACCGCCAAGATACCGGGGAACTCCTCGGAGTTCATATCTTTGGCCTCCATGCTTCCGATTTGATTCAAGAGGCTGCTAATGCGATCGCCCTCCGTCAATCTGTCAATACCTTAACCTTTCTAGTCCACACACACCCGACTTTATCAGAAGTTCTTGATGAAGCCTACAAGCGGGCTGCTACTATTGGATAATCCATAATCCTGTTGTAGGTTGCGTCAATTATCACGCACCCTACACAGCCCATCAGATATCATTAAAGCGCGGATTTGAGATTACCAAAATGTCCTTTTTTGTACCAACTTTAAAACAATGGGGTTATTTAGATTCTATTCATCTCACCCTCTGTATTGTCGGGTCCCGGAAAATAGATGAGTTTGCTGATTCGGATTATTCCCGCCAAGGTTGGGAAATCTTTGCCCCTAATTTGACTATTTATGGCTTTGATGCTGACCAAGAAGCCTGCGATCGCCGTAATGCTGAACTCGCTTCTCAAAATATTACTTGGACTGAAAAACATATCCCCCTCGCACTCTGGAATCACTGTCAAGGCGCTTCTTTATATGTTACTCAACATCCCGGTTGTTCCTCCCTATATCCCCCTAATGATGTCGTTATTGACCGATTATCAGAATATAGCGATCGCCATAAGTTAATCTCCACTACCCAGGTTGCTACCACTACATTGGATAATTTTTTTGTGAATTTACAAAGTCCCATTGATTTGATACAATTGGATGTACAAGGCGGAGAATTGAATGTTTTACTCGGAGGTAAAAATCACATTATCCCTGATGTCCTCGCCGCCGTGGTAGAGGTGAATTTTGTGGAATTATACAAGCATCAACCTCTGTTTGCAGATGTTGATCAATATCTGAGAAACTCTCAATTTACTTTGTTTGATATCGGTCAAAAATGGCATGGCTTGCGACAGGGAATTAGTCTCATGTCCCGACAACATCGCGGACAGTTTGTCTGGACTGATGGCTATTATTTCCGTGATTTAATTCGACCTGACCAAAATCATCACCTTAAAACCCCAGACCGGATTCTTAAATTAGCCTGTCTCGCTGATATGTTGAGTTTTTATGATTACGCTTTGGAACTTTTGGGCTATTTAACTAAGCGATATGGTCTTAGCGATCGCCGTTACAATTTTGCTGATTGTATTATTCAATCTTTAGAAAACAATCCCGAAGCTGTCAAGCATGGAATTAATACTATTCCTTTTGTTACTGAACTCAGAAAATATACCTATCTTTCCTGATACCTAACCTGGTTATGTTAAGTTTTGTAACAAAAAATTAAGAAATGTTACAAAAAAATTTTTTTTGGGGGGGGTTGCTGGCTTTTTGGCTGGGCTTATGGTATTATGCTAGATAATGGGAATATATCCCTTTTTTTTATTAGCACTTAGATTTTAATTATGAGGCTATACATTAAAATACTATCATTAATGCCCGTAGCTGTCAACCCCCCCCCCCACTGATTTTGGGGGGAGGGGGGGACAGGAGATTAGTTAATCAAATTAACCTGTAAAGACTGAGTTTCATGGTTTCTCAAATTCGGAAATTGATCCAGACAGACTTGATTAAAAAAGCCCGATGATCTTTCAATTTCAATTAAATCTCGTCCTTCCACATATCCCCCCAGACGCAAAATAAATTCCAGGCTGCAATTAACCCCTGATTGTGGTATATCTTGAGTAGCGATCGCTAATAGGATAATTTTTTGAGAGTTGAGATCCATTTGAAATCGGCGGATATGGGATTGATGCCAATTAGCGGTTTTAGGTTCAGTATTAAAGCCATTATAAGTAGCCACAAAACTGGTCAACTCTTCCTGTTCTAAAATACCATTATTGTTGGCATCATATCCGGTAAATTTTCCTTCCAGAATCCCCCCTTTAAACTCAGTCGAGAAGCTATAAGTTTGGGGAGAGTTAGCCTGGGCGCGAATTAATCCACCCATAGCCAACACTAAAGCAGTAGCCAACAATAAGTAATGTTTGAAGCCGAATTTTGGGTAACTCATTATATACTGTAACCAAACGGGACTAAATCGACAGAAGCACCCTAATTAGCAGCCAATAATTGCCAGATTTTTTGACCAGGCAAGGGGCGTTTTTGTAACTGGGAATTGACCCAATCAGCCGCCGCCATTCCTGATTGTAACACACCATCAATAGATTTGGGGCTGCACCAATCTCCGGCCCCCACCAAAGGCAGGGGAGTTATAGTAGTTATACAGGGAGTTGATAAAGACTCTTGACAAAAAGCATAACGCCATCGGTGAACCTGCATCCATTCCGGGGAGTTTAACCAAGAAAATAAGCGATCGCTCGCAGTTTGTAGGAGCATTCTTCCGGGGGTTTCTAAATCAGTCACATCAAGATATTGGCGGGCAAATTTCGGGGTACTATGGAAAACCAAAATAGGTGTTTTCGGGTTCTGGCGGCGGCTACTGTCCAAACTGACCCACTCCAGGCGATCGCCTTCCGGAAATTCTACCCCTTTCCAGAGCGGATTTCTGTTGTCTAATGCCGCCCATTTATCCTCACTATAACCCGCCATCACTGCCAGAGACGGATCATAATTAAGCGATCGTATTTGTGCAATCATATCCGCCGGAATTTGCGCCCCTGGAGATTCTAATAACATTAACGCTTGGGGTGCAGGAATAGCTACAACCACCCCTTTAGCAGCGATATCTTTGGGAGTTTCCGGGTAGTTATCAGCCGTTATTGCCAAATCCAAAAACCAGCAGCCATTATCCTGGGGAGTAATCGACTCTACCCGGCGACCAAACCAAATATCCAAATCAGTCGCTAAGAATTTCCCCACCCCATTCATTCCCTGGGGACAAATATAACAGCCCTGCATTGGTAAGGCCTGAAATTCTCCCGACCGAAACTGATAAATCCTATCAGTCCACAGTTGCAGATCCGACCCCATAGCCGTGATTAACTTTCCCACAGTTTCCCCCGTGGGTTCGAGATACCGTAAACCATGATCAACCCTATCTTCACCTACCCGACGAGTAGCTGCGCGTCCCCCAACTCCCCGAGACTTCTCCACAACTACCACCGAATACCCAGCCCGCCGCAACTGTTGGGCGCAAATTAATCCGGCAATCCCTGCACCAATCACAATTATATCAACTTGGGTCATAATCGAAATGCAAATAGTAGATACTTTCGGGAAATCTGGTCAATTAGGTTAGCCAGGGGACTCCATACCTAGGGAACACCACTACCTTGATGCCAATCAATGTTATTGACTCTATGGCTACCGTCAAGGGTTCCCTAAATTCCTGTTTAACTTTTGATAGCCGGGCTCATGTAAAATATGGAATATGATATTATCTGGGGCTGAGGAGGGCATCGATTTTGGATGAACTGAGAACAGCATTAGAATTGGCAACCGAAGATGAGTTACAACAGTTAACTGAACTTCTATTTAGCCGTCGCTTTAACCCGTTGGATTATGTTAACACACCCCAACCTATTGACGTGCAGAGTCGCGATCGCCATGCGTGGTTAGATTCTTTGGAACAACGTTTTCGCTATCTGGCTGCAGACGGAATGACTGTCTTGAGGGGAAAAACCCAACAAGTAACCTATCGTCAAACCTTGATCCAGGTTTGTCGGTATCTCAAGATTTCCTATTCCAGACAACTGTCTACTACTGATTTGGAGGCGGAAATTTTTCTGTCCCTATTGGGTCGCGCTTGGGACCGTCTCCCGGTATCCGAACAGCAAGACCTGACCCGCCGTGTACAAGAGGCTTTAGCTAAATCTAAACCTATGCAGCCTTTACCAATGTCTGTACAGAAAGACCCTTTAGGGCTGCTGTTTAAAGCCGGAAGCGCTGTAGCTATTAGTTCTGTAGTCAGACCTGTTATTCTGGGCCATATTGCCCATCAGTTTGCCTTGCATTTTGCTAAATATCAAGTCGCCCGCCAAACCTTAATTCAAGGGGGGACAGTGGCTGCTACCCAAATTCAGGGACATCTCGCGGCCCAGGCTGCTAATCGGGGTATGGCTTTGACCGCCGCCCGTTATGGCGCTACCCGCAGTATTTTGGGGTTTTTGGGTCCCGTGTTGTGGACTTGGTTTTTAGCTGACCTGGGTTGGCGCGCCATTGCTACTAATTATGCGAGGATTATTCCGACTATTTTCGCATTGGCGCAAATTCGGTTAACTCGTGGTGACTATAGTTGGCAAATGGTGTGATGGTTTTATATGACCGGGAAGTGGTTTAAAACTCACAGCGATCGCTCTTTACAAACTGCCTGGAATTGCATACAGTTGGGAGCATTAGCCTTGCCCCTATTCCCGAATTTAGGGGCTATTGCCATCTTTGTAGCCGTCATTACTACCCTTAAACACAGATATCAACAGATACTTAATCTACCTAAAATCCGAGGCTTATTAGGATTAGCGGGACTGTTACTGTTAACCGTTATTTTTGCCGAAAATCCCGTTGATGCCATTTTGGGCACTGCTAATTTTATCCCCTATTTTATCGTCTTTGCTGCCTTAGCCATCGTCCTAGAGAATTTGGCACAACTTCGATGGCTGTCTTGGTTATTGATTTTACCAGGAATTCCTATTGTAATTTTAGGCTTAGGACAGCAATTTCTGGGTTGGTCTGGTATTGAAATATTACACAGCGTTATCGGCTGGGTATTAGCACCAGGAGGAAACCCACCAGGGCGGATGGCTTCTGTCTTCATGTATGCGAATATTTTGGCTGCTTATTTAGTCATTGTTTTCGCCTTGGCTTTGGGTTTGCTAGTCGCAGAATTGGGATTAATAACTGATATTAATCCCGACAAAAATAGGCTTTTAAATAATGTTAATCCTGGGTTTTTTCTGGTAATTGCTGCTACCACAACTATATTTTCTGGGTTGGGTTTAATTGTCACTAACTCCCGTAATGCTTGGGTTGTGGCGGTTTGTATTAGTTTAGCATACGCCATATATTTGGGTTGGAATTGGTTGTTAGGGTTGGTCGGGGTAGTCGTGGCTGCGGTGTTAGGGGCGGCTTTTGCACCTTCTCCTATTCGGGATGGTTTACGGGTAATTATTCCTGGTTATTTTTGGCAAAGATTAACCGATGAAAACTTCGATCGCCCCCTAGAAACTCTCAGGATAACTCAGTGGCGATTTACTTGGGAAATGACCCGACAACGACCAATGACCGGCTGGGGTTTGCGAAATTTTACCCCCGTTTATGAAGCTCAAATGAATGTTTGGATGGGACACCCTCACAGTCTACCATTAATGATGATGGCGGAAGTGGGTATTCCCATAACTATAGCTTTTTGGGCTGGGGTGGGATGGGTATTATTAGATGGTGTTAAATTGATGAAGGCAGGGAGTTTGACTAAAGGCGATCGCTTGGTTTTATTTAGTTATATCGTAGCATTTGGGGCCTGTGTTTTATTTAATTTAGTCGATGTCACCATCTTTGATTTTCGGGTTAATCTGTTAGGATGGTTACTGTTGGCCGGTATTTATGGCGTAACTAAGAATTAGTCTCCGCGCTTTTCTCTTCTGGGGAAGTCACAATTTCTTCAATTTGGTCTAAAGTCTTAATCACCAGTCGTTTCGCTTGTAGTTTCCATCCTAATTGCTGAATCGAAAAAGCCGCATAAAACCCCACCGCTGTAGCGATAAAATCCAGAGGCTGTGACCAGGAAATTCCGAACAATAAACCTAAGCCAGCAATTCCCCAAAATGGCAAAGCTACCATTTGCCGATTTTCTTCCACTAATTTCGCCAAAAAATTATTAGGTATTTCCGCCATAATTTCTTCGCGGATTTTATGCTGTTGGGGATAGGGGACTGCAAAGCTAAATTTACGGCGCAGTTTCTCCATTTTGCGCGCTTCTGTACTATACTCCGTTAATTCATCTTCTGCCATTAAAATCAGTTGTTCTTTTTGGCTCATGGTGGTTGTTTAACTCTCCGAAAATTTATGACCTCTCACCACCATAAACCCTGCCGGATATTTTGGCAACCGGGAAATATGATCACCCTCCCAAAAAGCCCTAGGATTCAAATCTCCTATTTTTGGAAGCGTTTTTTAACTCGGGAAACCAGTAAATCCACCTCCGGTAATTTCATCCGTGACACCCAAACAGCGAAGACTCCTAAACCAATAAATCCAGGAATAGACAGTTCCAATAATATGGCAAAAAATCCTCGGCTACCTAACCACTCCTCTAAGCCGAGACGAATTACCCAAGCCAATAAGCCGACGACTATGCTACCAGCCACCAAGCCGAGAAATGGCCGACTCCACTCTTTCCATGGTAAACCACCTAGGCGCAGATGCAATAACCATAACATCATCACCATAGACACTAAGTTAACTCCCACGGTAGCCAAAACTAAACCGGGCGCACCGAAAGCATTAACTAAAATGTAGTCCAATAGTGCATTCAGGAAAATGTTAAAGATACTAACCCGAAAGGGAGTCTGTCCGTCTCCGAGACCGTAGAAGACTCTGACCAAAACATCTCGCCCCAGGTAGACAAACATTCCGCTACCATAGGCCATTAACACTAAAGCTACAAATTTCGAGGCGGCTAGGTCAAAGGCGTAGCGTTCATATACCACCCGCACAGAAGGCAATGCTAAGGCTACCATTAATGCACTCAAGGGTAACATGGTAATGGCAGTTAGGGTTAAAGCCTGACGGATACGGTCTTTTAATTCTGGCCAGTCGCTGGGGTCTCGCAAGCGGGAAAACAGGGGCAGGAATGGCACTAAAATCATGTTGGAAATGATGCCGAGGGGCGTTTGTACCATTAACCCGGAATAAGCCATGGCGGCGGCGGCTTGGGGTATGTAGGAGGCGAAAAATAGGTCTGTATAGACGTTAATTTGTAGCATCCCTGATGAGAGGGTGGCGGGAATCATTACTTTCATTACGTCTCGGACTCCCGACTGTCGGAAGTTGAAACGCAGCCGCAGTTTACCCAGTCCCGATCGCCACATGGCAGGAAGTTGTACTATCCACTGTAAGATAGCCCCAGATAGGGTTCCTCCGGCTAATACTAGCCCTCCTAACAGGGCGTATTCCGGTTGGGTGATACTTTCGCCCAAATATAGGGCGAGGGCGATTAAACTGCCAATCAGGGCGAGGCTGGAAAATAGGGGACTAATGGAGGGTAGCCAATACATATCGGCGGCGTTGAGGCTACCGAAGCCAATACCTATTAACCCAGATAAAAGGGCCATCGGGGCCATGATTTTGAGTTGCTGAATGGCGATCGCCCTAATTTCTATACCTTCTGGGGTCTGGCTTAGTCCTGGGGCGACTAGATCAATCATCGGGGTGGCAAAAATGATCAATCCCACCGTCACAAATAGCAAGATAGTCCCCACTAGGGTGGTGATCGTTTCTACTAGGGGTTCGATTTCTTCCCGCTTGCGTTTGGCTAAGGCGCTGACGATCGCACTATGGAAGGGGCCGTTAATGCCGCCTAATAAAATCAGCAGGAAGCCCGGAATTACATAGGCGTAGTTGTAAGCATCGATCGCCGGTCCTACTCCAAAGGCTGCAGCCATCGCCTGTTGTCTCACTAAGCCAAAGATTTTACTAATCAGAGTGGCTATGGCGACAATGGTGGCAATTCCCACCAGGGACCGGGTGACTTGTGGTGATTCTGACACAGAGTTTTAGGAAAGTAGGAATATATGGGACAGGGTTAATTAATAACTGTTAATTGTCAACTGTCAAGTTTGGGATTAGTTTGGGATTCGTATAAAATGATCCGGTTTCCGCAAGGATCATAAGCGTAAATTTCCCGACCGTGGGAGGCGGTGATAATTTCGCCCGGTGGCGGGTAGCCTAACTCGACCAAATTCTCGATCGCTTTTTCCAGGTAACATACCTGCAAGCATAAACTCATTGCGCCACCTGGGGAACTAAATTCTTGGCGATCGCCCCCTCTGGGTTCAAATATCCCTAATTGTAAACCTGGTAGTTGAAATTCCGCATACACTCCCTCAATATAGATATGGGGTCCCATCCCCAATAAATCACTATAAAATTGGCTAAGTTTGGCCAGATTAGGGGTCGAGATGGTGACAACGGCGGCGTGACAGTGTAAAACCATATTTGGACACTTGAAAACTGGGGGATTGATTACACTTGATCATCATAGTTACTTTTGGGATCAGGCGATCGGCGTAATCTAGTCTTAATATCATTGATGGCTGTCACTAGATAACTTAATTAATAGAACAATGACGCGAATTTTTATATCTGCTGGTCATGGAGGTTTTGAGAATGGCGTTAGAGACCCTGGTATTGTAGCCGGGGGAACTACTGAAGCTCAAGAAATGATCCGAATTCGAGATATATTATTATCAGAATTGCGTTCTCGTGGGGTTCAGGCTTTGGCGGTTCCTGATGATCTATCTCAGGTCCAAACTATTGACTGGATTAATACTTATTCCCATCGTGGTGATGTGGCGATTGAATTGCACACGGGAGGCTCTCCTAATCCTTCTAATCGAGGCGTTACTGTATTTCATATAGCATATAATTCTCAACGTAAAAAAGATGCCGAATTGATTCTCTGGTCCTTATTGCGGCGGGTTCCTCAGTTTCCCAGTCGTGGCGCTAAACCGGACACGGAAACCGGACTCGGACATTTGATTTTTTGCCGGTGGATTGCTATACCTTCCTTATATATAGAAATCGGTTATTTGACTAATCCTAATGACCGGAATATTTTACAAAGCCGCCGCGCAGATATCGCTACCGGTCTGGCTGATGGTCTGGTGGCTTGGGTGAAAAGTGAACATATTAATCCCACTCCTCCTTTACCCCCAGGAAATCGGGTTTATGGTTCGATTGGGATTAGAATTAATGGTCAGGTTTATGGGGAAAGGGGACTTTTGGTTAATGGTAATTCTTATATACCTATGGATTTGGTAGACCGCCTAGGAATTGACTTAACCCAATTGGCTAGGGTGATTCGGATTCGATATAATAATATTGTTTATATTAAGGCGATCGACTTGCGGAATTTTGGCATTGCTGTCAGTTGGGATAATCCTAATCGCACGGTGGTTTTACGGTCGATTTCTCGACTCTATAACGACCAAATCGATCGCATTATGGGGGGAGGATATACCACGGAAGTACAAATGATTGTATTTCTGAAGTCGGAAAATCCTGATGCGCCTAATCAGTTTCCCGAAATTGCCAAATTATATCGCCGTGAGGCTATGGTGGAAGGGGTTAATTATGATGTGGCTTTTTGTCAGATGTGTTTGGAGACGGATTTCCTCAAATTTGGCGGAATTGTTAAACCTTCAGACTATAATTTTGCCGGTTTGGGAACTGTTGGGGGTTCCTCAGAAATTGCGGCATTTGCTACTACTGAGGAAGGGGTTAGGGCACATATTCAACACCTGAAAGCCTACGCTACCCATGAACCTATTGTTCAGGAAATTGTAGACCCTCGTTTTGATTATATCACTAGGGGGGTCGCTCCCTCTGTGTTTTCTTTGGGAGGAAGATGGTCTGATGACCCTCAATATGGCGATCGCATTGTGGCTTTAGTCCGCCGACTTTATGAAATGTCTGGCTTGCTGTAATATATGGATTATCAAACATCTCCTAATTTGCCGGCTTTAAATATCCCTAACCCTGACAATTTTTTGATTGCTGAAAACGGGGATTTATTCCTAAACATTGCCCATCAACGTCTCAAGAAATTGATGAATTATTATCAAGAATATGGGAAAACAGCGACTATTTTAATCGCAGAACCTTATCCAGTCATATTTTTGGGGACATTTTGGGCAGGTATTATGGCTAACTGTTCCGTGATTTTAGCTAATCCCAATTGGGGTATTTATGAATGGGAACAGGTGTTTAATTCCATAGGTAACACCGATTTACAATTTGGAAATCTTCCCCATATTGCCAAGATTGATGATGTGGATAATCCCATAAATCAGAGGCGATCGCTTTTTCCGTCTGGGTCGATATTAATTCCTACAGGAGGTACATCAGGAACCATAAAATTTGCCGTTCATACCTGGGAAACCCTCACGGCTTCCGCCATAGGATTTCAACAGTATTTTGACAAATTCCAGATTAATAGTTTCTGTATCTTACCCCTATTTCATGTAAGCGGGTTAATGCAATTTGTGCGCTCGCTAATTACTGGGGGACAGTTGGTAATTTGGTCGGGGAAAAATTTAGAAAAAGGTGACTATCCTCAACTAGATATTTCCGATTTTTTTATTTCCCTAGTTCCCACCCAACTACACCGCCTTTTATACCATCCCCAAACCGCTAATTGGTTATCGAAATTTACCACCGTTTTATTAGGGGGAAGTCCCCCTTGGTTAGAATTGCTCAACCAAGCCAGACAACACCAAATTAGACTTTCTCCCACCTACGGAATGACCGAAACAGCCTCCGGGGTTGTCACCCTCAAACCTGATGATTTTTTAGCCGGAAACAATAGCAGCGGTCGCGTCCTTCCCCATGCTAAGGTCATGATTGTAGATCCACAGGGTCAACCGGTAAAATCTCCCGAAATTGGATTGATTAAAATTCAGGCTAATTCTCTCAGTTGGGGTCATGACACACACATAAATCAACCTAGACTCAGCCAGTTGGTAACTGATGATTTGGGATATTTTGATGATTGGGGATATTTAACCCTGGTGGGAAGACAGGGAGATAAAATTATTACTGGGGGTGAAAATGTTTTTCCCGTCGAAGTCGAAGCCGCTATTTTAGCTACGGGAATGGTGGCTGATGTTTGTGTGGTGGGAATTGGCGATCGCCACTGGGGAGAAGTAGTCACAGCGGTTTATGTTCCCCACTACCCCCCAGTATCTATTGAAATATTAGCCAATTCTTTAGGCGATCGTCTCAGTCGTTATAAACATCCCAAAAACTGGATCGCAGTTGATACATTACCCCGCAATGACCGAGGGAAAATTAACCGCAAATCGGTAATTCAACAAATCCAAAACTGATTTGATTTGGGATGATCAATTATTCCGATTTATGACTTGACAACATCGACCAAACCTGCTATAATTGCGCCCAGGAAAGCGCCCAAATATACCTGAGAATACGGGTCGAGGAAAATCCCAACCTTAACGAGGCAGATTTTTGTCTGCCTGGCGCGACTGTTTCCCTAAGTTATCGATCCATTCCAGCAGACGGCGCGACAGTTGCCAGTTGCGGTTCAAAATTTCATCGGAAGCCACAATAGCCCCCAGTAGCAGCGCTAGTGATAATATATCCATAAATCCCTGATACTTGCTAGATTCTACCGTTTGAGTGCTATTTGAGTGCTACTAAATTATTAGGATAGACTGTACAGTATGATTTTGTCAAGTGCAAAGCTGAAAAACCCTGTCTTATGTGGGATATAAGGGTTATATATGGAGACGATCGCGACAAAGTATTTAACATATCTTAAGATTCCGTTATAATAGCGGGCGATAGCAAGCGAGCAAAGGGAATGGTACAGGCTTTGTTTGGAAGCAGTCCGATTCAGGCCCCCAGTGGCGATCGCCTGGTCAGTAAAGTTGTCGGGGCAGCGATCGCCTCATTATTCAAACGTTCTGATCACATAGAAGCTAACGTCCGTGCCGAACCCGTGGCCAAGCTGTTACAGGGAAGCGTGGACGGATTTGACTTCATTGGCAAAGGAATGCTGATGTACAATGGTCTGCGGATCGCAGTGATGGAACTCTACCTAGAAGCAGTGGCGATCGACTTTAGCGCCATTTTTTCCGGTAAAGTCAAACTCCGACAACCCACAATGGCAGTCATGCGAGTAGTTTTGACCCAAGAAGATCTCACAGAATCCTTTAATACTCCCTTCATTGTAGACAAGTTACAACGTCTCCAGTATCAGGGCGAACCCCTAAAGTTTCAGAAAACCCAAATGGAGGTCAACCCAGACAATACCCTGGGGTTTCAGTCTCAGATCAGGATTGGCGACTCTCGGAGTTTAACCTGTGTAGACTTTTGCGCCCAGGTCGAAGTGCAAAAACGTCGGCATATTCAATTTGTCAACGTCCAATATAACGGAGACCAAGAGGCTGTCAACCTAGGTAAAGCCATGATTGATCACGTCAACAATTTACTTGATCTCGATAAGTTTGCCCTAGAAGGTACACAATTGCGGGTTGATCGGATGCGGATTCAGAATCAGTCCCTAATTTTTTACGGTTCAGCACAAATCAACCAATTTCCCCAAGGAAAAAGGGGTTAATCGTGAGTTGGTGGTCAGCACCGGGAAACTAGGGCCTAGACAATAGGCCCATCAGCAGTCAACTACCACCCACCGGATAGAGGGAGTTAGGATTTGGGATCATCCTTACCAACTTTAGGGATAAAATCGGGGCGATCCTTGCCTTCCCAACCGGGGGGTCGTTTAGAATTATACCAAGCGATCGAGCCAATACTCACGGCAGCAATAAAACCCACAACCAAGACAGCCGCCGGAATCCAAAGGGTATTTTCCATCATAGATATTTCCTTTCACTTCAGCAATGTATTAACTATTATCCTACCGGATCTAACAGCCTAGGAGTCTTTCAGATACATTTGGGGTTAAACTGCAATACATTGCGCGCACTTAGAGGAAAAATTCCCAATGCCACCTTGGGTTGCTGGATTACTGATGATTGTCGGTAGCTTTGTGTTAGGGGGACTTCCCCTAACCAGTTGGATTGTCAAAGGGTTAACTCGCATTGACTTAGCCAAGCAGGGTAGCGGTAACGTCGGGGTTGCGGCCGCTTTTACCCAAGCCGGGAGAGTCGCGGGTATTTTCGCTGCTGTAGCTGAAGCCCTCCGAGGTATTATCCCAGTAATTGCTGCCCGATCGCTATTTCCTAGTGAATGGGAACCCTTAGCCCTAATTTCCCTAGTTTTCCTGGTAGTCGGTCGATATGTGATCGCCAAAGGCGGCGGTGTCACCAATGCCACTTGGGGGGTGTTAGTCTATTCTCCCCCAGTTGCCATCTCCGCAGGGATTAGCGGCCTATTGCTGTGGCGGTTAGCCCTAACTATTTGGCCGAGTCAACCCACCCGCGCCCGACTGCGGGCTATGCGTTTCGCCTGTTTAAGTAGTCCGGTCTGGTTGGCCGCTTGGCATAGTCTCCCTGACCATCGTGATTTATCATTAGGAGAACTCCTAGCAGCGATCGCTTTAGCCTTGGTGTTGATTATTATTAACTTGCGCCAAGGTGATGATTTTGGCTTATTTATGAAACAGGAATTATTATCCTTAAATGACTCCCTAGATATTGATAGCTGTGGCGAAAAAGCCACCCGGCTTAGTCAACTCAAACAAGCCGGATTTAAAGTTCCTTCCGGCTGGGTTTTGCCCACTATAGGCAATCAAGAAATTTCCCGAGATAGCCAATCACAACATCAAGACGAAATCGACTATTTTGAACTACCCACACCGAGTTATAATTATCCTTTAATTGTCCGTTCTTCCGCCTTGGGAGAAGATGGAGATACCAGTTCCGCCGCCGGACAATATACCACCGTTGGTCCGATTACATCTGAGGCAGACTTGCGGTCAGCGATCGCCCGTTGTCGAGACTCCTACTGGAGCGCCGAAGCCAAAGCCTATCGCCACCAAAGAAATTTATCTAGTAACGGAATTGCGGTTTTAATTCAACCCTATATCAGCGCCCAGATATCTGGCGTCATGTTTACTCGGAATCCCTTAGATGGCGGTTCCCAAGTTGTGATTGAAGCCTTAGCTGGAGAGGGAGATGTGGTAGTTTCTGGGCAAAATACCCCCGTACATTTAGAAATAGACACCGCCACAGAAACGGCTACCTATGAGAGTTTAAATCAACTGGGAGATGATGGTTTATTATCGCGATCGCTACTAGGGGATTTAGTAGCCGAAGCACAGGCGATCGAAGCATTTTATCATGGTTTCCCCCAGGATATCGAATGGGTTTGGGATGGCGAACAAATTTGGATCTTGCAAACTCGACCCATTACCAACCTGCGACCAATTTGGACTAGGAAAATTGCCGCCGAGGTAATTCCGGGGGTAATTCCTCCCCTCACTTGGTCAATTAATCAGCCTTTGACCTGTGGAGTATGGGGGGAAATTTTTAGCATAGTTTTAGGGAAAAAAGCCACTAAACTAGACTTTAAAGAAACCGCCACCCTCTTGGGTTCCCACGCCTATTTTAATGCCACCCTGTTGGGGGAAATTTTTAGGATGATGGGATTACCGGAACAGGGTTTAGAGTTTCTGTTGCGGGGGGAAAATATGGGGAAACCACCCCTAAAAACTATGTTGGCTTCTGTGCCAGGTTTATGGTTATTGGTACAGAGAGAGTTGGCGCTAGTTCATGAATTTGAACGCGATCGCCAAAAGATTTTCGCTCCGGGTTTACAACGATTAGAAGCTGATAGTTATTATGAAACTCGCCTACCAAGTTCTCTGTCTTTACCACAGTTAATCCAACGAGTTGACCGCATTCAAGAACTACTGAAATCAGCGACTTATTACAATATATTAGGGCCCATTGGCTTGGCAATTCGGCGATCGCTTTTTCAAGTCCCAGAGGAATGGCTGCCCGTGGGTAATTCCCCCGAAGTCGCTTCGATGCGCGAGTTACAGAAAATTGCTGATCGCCTCCCGGAAGGGGAAAATTTACAGGTATTAGCAGAGCAGTTTTCTCAAAATTCGGAGTTGCAACAACAGTTTAAACAATGGTTGCGCGAGTATGGATATTTAAGTGAAGTTGGCACCGATATTTCCGTCGCCACTTGGTGGGAACAACCCCAGACATTTCGGCAGATGTTATTCACTATGGCGGAAAATCCAGCCAGTGGCACTAATCGCAATTTGGGGGGATTTAGTTTATGGCAAAAATGGCGGCTAAATCGTTGTTATAAACGAGCTATCATTAAGGGTGAAATCGCCGAGGTCTATGGGAAGTTATTAGCTCATTTACGCTGGACTTTCTTGGCAATTGAAGCGGCAGCCTTAGAGTCAGAAATCCTCACGCAACCGGGGGATATTTTCTTTTTGAAATTATCGGAAATTCGCAGTTGGATAGAGTCAGGAATTGATCCGCAATGGCGGGAAGTCGTCAAACGGCGGCGACAACAGCATGAATGCGATCGCGATCGCACCGTCCCTTCCGTGGTTTATGGGAATTTGTTACCCGAACCCAAACCAGAACCCCTCGAAGGCGCTTTACAGGGAATTCCCGCCAGTGTAGGCTCCGTGGAAGGCTATGTACAGGTTTGTCGGAATTTGGCGGAAGGCTTGGAAAATGGGATCGAAAAGCCCATTGTCGTAGTCCCCTATACTGATGCGGGTTGGGCTCCTTTACTCATGGGGGCGACAGCGATTATTTCTGAGGTGGGGGGTCAGTTATCCCATGGGGCGATCGTCGCCCGCGAATATGGCATTCCGGCGGTGATGAATGTCTCCCAAGCCATGTCCCGCCTCAAAACAGGTCAACGGGTCCGGGTAGACGGCTACCGGGGGACGATCGAGATTTTGGACAATTCCAATTAATAATTATCACCCTCGTAGGGTGCGTCAGAGGGATAACCTATCGGGTCAACCGCCAATTTTATTCATCTGACGCACCGCCCCTATCGTGGTCAAGAAACCCGGTTTCTCAATTCTCAATTATCGTTCGTAGGGTGCGTCAGAGAGATAACCTATCGGGTCAACGGCCAATTTTATGGCTCTGACGCACCACATTAATTATCGGGGGTGGGGCGGGTTTATTCAGATAGTCCTGGGGATGGAAAATTGACAGCCACAGAGGGGGGCGGGTTTATTCATATTGTCCTAGGGATGGAAAATTGACAGCCACAGAGGGGGGCGGGTTTATTCAGATAGTCCTAGGGATGGAAAATTGACAGCAGAACCCGCCCCTACAATTATCGCCGAGGTCAAGAAACCCGGTTTCTCAGTTCGTAGGGTGCGTCAGAGAGATAACCTATCGGGTCAACGGCCAATTTTATGGCTCTGACGCACCACATTAATTATCGGGGGTGGGGCGGGTTTATTAATATGGTTGTAGGGATGGAAAATTGACAGCCACAGAGGGGGGCGGGTTTATTCATATCGTCCTGGGGATGGAAAATTGATAGCAGAACCCGCCCCTACAATTATCAATTAATAATTATCAATCTGGGGATGGAAATACGATCGCCACAGTGCGACTATCGGGTTGAGTTTCCCGATAATCGCCGTTATAATAAGAGTTGAGAGAAAACGGGCTAGGAGGGATTCGAACCCCCGACACCGTGGTCCGTAGCCACGTGCTCTAGTCCACTGAGCTACAAGCCCCCGTTGGCGTTAAACTTAGACTTGTTTCACCGCCATTTAAGATAATAACACACTTTCCGAAAATGACAAGCAATTCTTCAGAAAATTCTCCCCAATCCTTAACCCACCTTGATTATAGGGGAGAAGCGCAGATGGTGGATGTGTCAGAGAAGGCCAAAACTCGACGGGTGGCGATCGCCAGTGGATGGGTGAAAATGCTTCCGGAAACCCTAAAAGCGATCGAATTGGGAAACGCACCCAAAGGAGATGTTTTGGGAACCGCCAAAATTGCCGGAATTATGGCCGCCAAACAAACGGCCCAATTAATCCCCCTGTGTCATCCACTCCCCCTAGCTAAAATAGATGTTAAATTCACCGCCGACCCCCAACTCCCAGGTTATCAAATCCGCGCCGAAGCCATAACCATCGCCGAAACCGGGGTAGAAATGGAAGCCCTAACCGCCGTTTCCATCGCCGCCTTAACCCTCTATGACATGGCCAAAGCCCTAGATAAATCCATGGAAATTGGCTCAATTCATCTGTTGAGTAAAACGGGGGGAAAATCAGGATATTATCAGCAGCCATTGTCCCAGCCACTGCCGAAATAGCGATCGCCTTGCTATCCTAGAAGCGATACCTACTCCCAAACCTATGACAGAACAACGAACTCGCATTTGCATTCTCGGCGGTGGCTTCGGTGGGCTATATACCGCCCTACGTTTGACCCAGTTACCGTGGCTACCCACACAAAGCCCGGAAATTACTATAGTTGACTCCAGAGACCGCTTTGTGTTTGCGCCCCTACTGTATGAACTGGTGACCGGAGAACTCCAAGCCTGGGAAATTGCCCCACCCTTTCAACAACTCCTGCAAGACACACCAATTCGGTTTATTCAGGGAACTGTTGCCGATATTGATATTACCGCCCAACAGGTGCAATTACAAGATGGTCAATTTCTCGATTACGATCGCCTAGTCTTAGCCATGGGAGGAGAAACCCCCCTTGATATCGTACCAGGGGCTCAACAATACGCCATACCTTTTCGTCGGGTGGAGGATGCTTATCGTTTACAACAACGTCTGCGCCTCCTGGAAGCCTCGGACGCGGAAAAAATTAGAGTAGCCATCATTGGCGGCGGTTATAGTGGTGTAGAATTAGCCTGTAAATTAGCGGAAAGACTCGGAAAACGCGGGCGTTTGCGCCTCGTGGACAGAGGAGAAGAAATCCTCAAATCTGCCCCCGACTTTAACCGGGAAGCTGCTCAAAAAGCTCTATCAGAACGACAGGTTTGGCTGGATTTAGAAACTACGGTTAAATCCCTAGATGCCGAAAGTATTACCCTCGAATATCGCGACCAGGTAGATACTTTACCCGTTGATATTGTTATGTGGACTGTGGGAACCCAGACCCCCGATATAGTGCGATCGCTTCCCCTGAAACAAAACAGCGAACATCAAATCATCATCAATCCCAAATTACAAGTCATTGAACACCCCGAAATATTCGCCCTGGGAGACCTCGCCGACTCCCATGATGCGGAAGGCAAAAAAGTTCCCAAAACCGCCCAAGCTGCCTTTCAACAAGCGGATTATGCGGGCTGGAATCTGTGGGCATCTTTAACCGGAAGACCCCTGCTATCTTTCCATTATCAAGCCCTCGGAGAAATGATGACTTTAGGGAAAGATAACGCCACTCTCACAGGTTTAGGAATTAAACTCGATGGACAGTTAGCCCATGTCGCCCGCCGCCTCATTTATCTGTATCGTTTACCGACCTGGGAACATCAAATGCGCGTAGCCTTTAACTGGATAAGTCGCCCTTTTCAAGAGTTAATGATCAATAAATAAATACCGATGATAAATCCTAGCCCTCTCTCGCCTAAATTAATCTTACTAGATGCAGTGGGAACCCTCTTTGGTGTCCGAGAAACTGTGGGTGATGTTTACGGCAAAATTGCCCAAAAATGGGGAGTTAACGTCTGTGCCAAAACCCTTAATCAGGCATTTTATCAGAGTTTTAGCGCCGCTACACCTATGGCTTTTCCGGGCGCAGATATGGCGGAAATTCCCCAATTAGAACTAGCCTGGTGGCGCGATATTGCCGCCGAAAGTTTTAAGGCTGTGGGAGTTTTTCAGGAGTTTTCGGACTTCCCCAAGTTTTTTGAGCAACTTTACCAAGAGTTTGCTACGGCTGAACCTTGGGTGGTTTATCCTGATGTAATTCCCACCTTGACAAAGTGGCGAAATTGTGGTATAGAATTGGGAGTTTTATCTAACTTTGATTCCCGGTTATATCCAGTGTTAGAAGTTTTGGGTTTAGGGGGATTTTTCTCGACGGTGACGATTTCTACAGAAGTTGGCGCGGCAAAACCTGACCCCAAAATTTTTGCGGTAGCACTAGAAAAATACGATTTTCAGCCAGGAGAAGTTTTGCATATTGGGGACAGTTTTACGGCGGACTATCAGGGTGCAAAATCAGCGGGAATAGCGGGAGTATTAGTAGAGCGAGATACTCCCTCAACGCCAGATAAAGCCTCCTATTCTACCTTAGCAGAGATTGAGGTGACTAGCTAGATGATATGACCCCCTCCCGCAGGCTTAAACCAGGCGCTAAAACACGATCGCTAAATGACACCCACCTGATCGCAATAGCGCTCAAGTTGGGTAAGATGATTATATATGGGTTTATGTGACCTGGTTTAGGGAGGTATTGAGAAAATGGGAACTGTCGAAAATTCCGATTCTCTGAGAAAACACTACGGAGAGGCGATCGCTCGCCGCATGGAGCGCCGCAAAAAACTACAGAAGGTGATGATGTTCATTTCGACGGCAGCTTTTCTGGGGATGATGTCTTCGGGTTTGGGTGCAATGTTTCGCAGTAATTCCCAGTCCTCAGAAGTCAACCAAGCGGAGGAAGCTGCTACAATTATATCACAGTTAGAACGCCAAGAACGTGGTTATCAGTCTGTTTTGCAGCGGGAACCGGAAAATCAAACAGCTTTGGAAGGGTTGGTGATGGTTCGCTTGGAACAAAATCAACTGGAAGAGGCGATCGCACCTTTGGAAAAGTTAGTTAATTTATATCCCGATGTTGAGGATTATCAAAACCTCTTAAAACAGTTAAAAACTGATACACAGCCAGCGGTTGCAGATTAGTTAATATCTGGCTACTCATGAATCAACTCAGCGACGAAGCGAGCTTATATGATAGGGACTATCATCTTTGGGTTCTGGCAACGGTTAAACACCTAGAAACAGGCGATTTTGAGGCTCTGGATTTGGAGAACTTAATCGCGGAAATTCTAGGCTTGGCTGCGATGGACAAAAGAGAGTTAAGGAATCTTTTAAGGCTGTCATTTGAGCATTTGCTAATGTGGCAATACTGGGAGGCTGAAACGGAAAGAAATCGAGGCTATTGGCTGGGAGAAATTGCCAATTTTCTGATGGAAATCAGAGGGATACTAATGGATAGTCCTAGCCTAAAAAATTACCTATCAGAAATCTTTGATGATTGTTACGAAGATGCCTTAAAAATTGTGGTGGCTAAAACGCAACTCCCCCTAGATACTTTCCCGGAAAAGGCGATCGCCAACTTAGACGAGGTGTTAGATGAAAATTGGTTTCCTCCGGTGAGTAAGTAGTAATTAAAGGCTGATATAATGGAGGCATAACTTAACGATGCAACAGTTAAGCGAATCACTCAAAAGTCTATATGATACGGATTATCATCTCTGGGTTCTGGAAACGGTTAAACACCTCAAAAAAGGTGATTTTGAGGCGGTGGATTTAGAGAACCTAATCGAAGAGGTGCTAGACTTGAGTAAAAGGGATAAAAGAAAGTTGGCCAGTCTGTTGACTCTTTTATTTGAGCATTTACTCAAACTCAAATATTGGCATTCTGAAACAGACAATAATCCAAATCACTGGCGGCGAGAAATCCGTAATTTCCGTAAACAAATTAAGCGACATTTAAAGGATAGTCCCAGCCTCCAAAATTACCTATCCCAGGAATTAGTTGATATCTACGAAGATGCGCGAGAGTTGGTTTCTGATATTTCGGGTTTATCGGTGAGCGATTTTCCCTCGACTCCGATCGCCAACTTAGAGGAGGTGTTAGATGAAAATTGGTTTCCGTAAATTAAGGATATGAGGGTATAATTGTGGGGGAAAGATGATGAATCAGGAATTTGTGAATAGCGATCGCCTAGCCTATTGGAAAAAACGAAGAGCCCAGCAAGCGGCGCAAAATCAAAAATTAGCAAACCAGGCGCGATCGGATGTGGATATAATTGTAGAAATGCTGGTGAGTAAGTTTGGAGTGAGGCGGGTTATCTTATTCGGGTCGTTGGTGAGGGGAGGTTTTAGCGAAACTTCGGATATTGATTTGGCGGTGGAAGGGTTGAGAAAAAAAGATTATTTTTTGGCGTTGGCGGAGGCGAATGATTTAACGCGGCGATGGGTAGATTTGAAGCCTTTGGAGGATTTAGAACCACATTTTGGCGATCGGGTATTGCAAACGGGGGAATGTGTTTATGAGGGAGGTTAGTCCGAGTGAGTTACAGGAGTTAGCGACGGATATTGAACTAGAGTTAGCGCGTTTGGGAGAGTTGGAAAATGCGATCGTTCAAGTGCGCCAGGAAATCGATCGCTATCCGACACTATCGGGGATTTTTTATGAGAGTTTAGCACTGAAATTGCATAATTTTTATACGGGCTGCGAGAGGATTTTTCAATTGATTGTTTCTGAACTCAATGGTGCGTTACCTTCGAGTTTTGATTGGCACAAGCGACTCCTCAACCGCATGAGTGTGGAACGAGAAGGACTCCCCCCAGTTCTGAGTTCGGAAACGGTGCTGAGTCTCCGGGAGTATCTCGGTTTTCGTCATATAGTCCGCAATATCTACGGTTTTGAACTGGAGACGGAACGGGTGGAAGATCTTGTGCAAGGCTATTCTCAAGTCTGGCATTGTTTCGAGTCGGAAGTGCGGCGGTTTGTCCAGGAGTTACGAGAGTTGGCGGAACGGTTGGAGGAATGTTAAGTGTTGTTTCAGTGGCGGGGAGGCGATCGGTTTTGGGAAAAAATTGGGAATCATAGCAATGTCAGTATCTTGATGAATTATGAAAGTAGTAATCTTAGCAGGTGGTCTTGGTACTCGTCTTAGGGAAGAAACTGAATTTCGACCCAAGCCGATGGTTTACATTGGGGGTCGCCCCATACTTTGGCATATTATGAAAATCTACGCCCATTATGGGTTTCATGAATTTATTATTTGTCTGGGCTATAAAGGGAATATAATAAAAGATTATTTTTTAAATTATGAAGCAATGAATAATGACTTCACCATCTGCCTGGGTTGCAATAATCATATTGAATATCATCAGCAACATCAAGAACAAGACTTTAGGGTGACTTTAGCTAATACGGGTCTTAGTACAATGACCGGGGGTAGAGTAAAGAAAATAAAACAATACATTGATGACGATCTATTTATGCTAACCTATGGTGATGGATTGGGCAACGTCAATATTAAAAACTTAATTGATTTTCACAAATCCCACGGTAAGGTAGCTACAATTACAACAGTACGGCCTACTTCTCGCTATGGAATTTTAGACCTGGACAATAGCAGTCAAGTCATGAAATTTACAGAAAAGCCACAAGCAGAAGGTTGGGCTAGTGCAGGTTTTTGTGTATTTAATCGTTCTCTATTTGATTATTTGCCAGAAGATGACTGTATGCTAGAACATGAACCATTAAGACGTTTAGCAGTGGAAGGGCAATTAATGGCTTATCAGCACGATGGATTTTTCTTCCCAATGGATACTTACAGAGAATATCAGCAGTTGAATGAAATGTGGGAGCAAGGAAATTCACCTTGGAGGATCTGGAAATGACTAACTTTTGGCGCGATCGCTCTGTTTTTCTGACAGGTTGCACAGGGTTACTAGGTGGTTGGATGGTCACTGAGTTAGTCCAACGAGGTGCGAAGGTGACAGGTTTGGTGCGAGACTCAGTGCCCCAGTCTCGCCTGTATACCGACAACTGGAGCGATAAAATTAATATAGTCCGTGGCTGTGTTGAAGATTTACCGACTATCGAAAGAGCGATCGCAGAATATCAAGTAGATACAGTGTTTCATCTAGGCGCTCAAACTCTTGTGGGAGTAGCAAATCAAAACCCATTAGGAACTTTTGAAGCTAATATCAAAGGAACCTGGAATATACTAGAAGCCTGTCGTCAAGTTGGCGGTGTTAGTCGCATTCTGATTGCCTCCAGCGATAAAGCTTATGGAGACCAAGAAATTCTACCATACAACGAAACCGCACCATTACAAGGACAACATCCCTATGATGTGTCTAAAAGTTGTGCTGATTTAATTAGTCGGACATATTACGTTTCCTATGGTTTGCCAGTTTGTGTAACCCGATGCGGTAATTTCTACGGTGGTGGCGACTTAAACTTTAATCGCATTGTCCCCGATACCATTAGGTCAGCTTTACGAGAACAGCCAGTTACTCTCCGCAGCGACGGCAGTTATATTCGGGACTATTTCTATGTCAAAGATGGCGTATTAGCTTATTTGCACTTAGCCGAACAAATGGAGAGAAAAGAGATTTGGGGTGAGGCTTTTAATTTTAGTAATGAACTGCAAATTACCGTCTTAGAATTGGTGCAGAAAATCCTAGCCGTGATGAATAAGAATTATTTGCAACCCGTGATATTAAATCAGGCAAAAAATGAAATTAAGCATCAGTATCTATCGGCGAAAAAAGCCAGAAAAATGTTAAGTTGGCAACCTCAATATAGCTTAGAATCTGGTCTAAAGGAAACCATTGATTGGTATCAAAAATTTTTACATACACAGGAGAAACCAATTAAATCATGACCGGCAATTGTAGATTTTGTCAAACTCCCCTCAAGCACACCTTTGTAGATTTGGGTATGTCTCCCATATCCAATGCTTTTTTGAAACCAGAACAGCTTAACCAAGGCGAAAAGTTTTATCCTCTCCATGCTTATGTTTGTGACAACTGTTTTTTGGTTCAGTTAGAAGAATTTGAAACTCCCGATGCAATTTTTTCTAATGATTACGCCTACTTTTCTTCTTATTCAGAAACTTTCCTGCATCATGCCGAAAATTACACCCAGATGATGAGAGAGAGGTTGAGATTTAATTCCGAGAGTTTGGTCATTGAAATAGCTAGTAATGATGGATATTTATTGCAATATTTCCAAAAGCAAGGAGTCAGGGTTTTGGGAATTGAACCAGCAGCTAATGTGGCTCGTGTCGCCGAGTCTAAGGGGATTCCCAGTTGGGTCAAGTTTTTTGGAACAACCACGGCTCAGGAAATAGTGCGACAGGAGAAACAAGCGGATTTACTAATTGGTAATAATGTGTTAGCTCATGTTCCTGATATTAATGATTTTGTAGCGGGGATGAAAATAGCTCTCAAGCCGACTGGAATTTTCACAATGGAGTTTCCCCATTTGTTGAAACTCATGGAATGTAACCAATTTGATACAATTTACCACGAACATTTTTCTTATTTATCTTTTTTGACTGTTGAAAACATCTTTGCATACCATGGTTTAACCCTATTTGATGTTGAAGACATTCCCACTCATGGGGGTTCCCTAAGAATTTATGGCAAGCATGACAGCAATTCTAATTATGAGGTGACTGACCGCTTAAATAATTTTAGACACAAAGAAATTCAAGCTCAATTAAATCGAATAGATACTTACTTGGGATTCGCCGAAAAAGTCAGGTCAACCAAACGCCAATTATTACAATTTTTAATCAAGATTAAATCTCAATGTCAAACAATTGTGGGTTATGGGGCACCAGCCAAAGGTAATACCTTGTTAAATTACTGTGGCATTGGTACTGACTTTATTGATTATACTGTAGACCGTAGCCCTCACAAACAAGGATTATTTTTACCCGGGACTCATATTCCCATTTATCATCCTGATAAAATTTCAGAAACCCGCCCCGACTATGTGGTAATTTTACCTTGGAATATTAAGGATGAAATTATGGAACAGATGGCTCATATTAAAGATTGGGGCGGTCAATTTTTGATTCCCATTCCCCAGACAGAGGTGGTTTCATGAAGTTTACAGAAACTGAACTCAAAGGAGCCTACATTGTCGAACTTGAACCGATTCAAGATGAACGTGGTTTTTTTTCTCGTTCCTGGTGTCAAAAAGAATTTGCCGAACGTGGCTTGACTTCTAATCTAGTTCAGTGTAATATTTCGTTCAACCGGCATAAGGGAACTTTGAGAGGAATGCACTACCAAGCCAAACCTCACGAAGAAGCCAAGGTAGTTCGATGTACAATGGGGGCAATTTATGATGTAATCATTGATATTCGTCCCGATTCCGCAACCTTTAAGCAATGGGTAGCTGTTGAACTAACGGCTGAAAATAGAAAGATGCTTTATATTCCCGAGGGGATGGCTCATGGTTTTCAAACTTTGACGGACAATACAGAAGTTTTTTACCAAATGTCAGAGTTTTATCATCCCGAGTCGGCCAGAGGACTCAGGTGGGATGATCCAAGATTTGGCATTACGTGGATTCATAATAATCCCATAATGTCAGATAAGGACAAAAATTATGATCCTTGGAATATCAAAAATTAATTAATTTATGAGACAAGAATAATTATGACTTCTATTGCCATTACCGGAGCCAGTGGATTTGTAGGTAAACAGGTTATTAAGTATTTATTAAGAAAGCATCATGATTTACGAGTAATAGTTCGCGATGGAAAAGAACTGGATTTTGTATCTAACATCGAAATAATTAATACAGAAGATTTATTCTCTCAATCTTTGGAAAATTTAAAAGAGATGGTTAAGGGAGTAGAAACATTAATCCATATTGCTTGGTATACGGAGCCTGGCAAATATCTGACTTCCCCTTTAAACATAAGTTGTATGATGGGAACCTTAAATCTCGCTCAAGCCTTTAAGCAAGCTGGAGGCAAGCGATTTGTTGGAGTTGGAACTTGCTTTGAATATGACTTAAATCGGGGCTTTTTAAATACTGATACCCCCTTAAATCCTCAAACTATTTATGCAGCTTGTAAAACTTCTACTTTTCATATATTAACACAATTACTACCAACATCAGGGGTTGAATTTTTGTGGTGTCGTTTATTTTATCTTTATGGTGAAGGAGAAGATTCAAGGAGATTGGTTCCCTATCTCAAAGAAAAATTACAAGCGGGAGAGGTTGCGGAACTAACCAGTGGCAATCAGATTCGGGATTTTATAGATGTGCAAGAAGCTGGTAGAATGATTGCTGAGGTAGCCCTAAGTTCTACTCAAGGAGCTGTGAACATTTGCTCTGGAGTTCCAATTACTGTACGTCAAATGGCAGAAAGAATTGCCGACGAATTTGGGAGACGAGATTTACTTCATTTTGGAGCACGACCTGATAATCTTGTGGATCCACCTTGTATAGTTGGTGTTAAATAAAATATTGGAATATGACACAAAAATCAGCAACTAAATTACTCTATGATATTCACGAATTGCCTATTTTTCAGAACCGTATGTATGATTCTGAGGCAGAAGCCAAGGCTTGTCCAAAAGGAAATATTCGGCTAGTAGAGGATTTGCAAACAGGATTAGTTTATAACGAAGCATTCTGCCCTAATTTAGTCCAGTATGATCGACACTATCAGAATGAACAAGCTCTAAGTCCTATTTTTCAAAAACACTTGCAACAGGTGATCTCAATCATTGAGAGGTTAGTTGGAAAGGAAGATTTAGTAGAAATTGGTTGTGGCAAAGGTTTTTTTCTGGAAATGTTATTAGAACAAGGGTTTTGCGTGAAAGGCTTTGACCCCACTTATGAAGGTGATAATCCCCATGTAGAGCGTAAGTATTTTACTTCTAATCTTGGGTTTCGGGGACAGGGGCTGATTTTACGCCATGTTCTTGAACATATACAAGATCCGGTCAATTTTCTTTTTCAGTTAAAAGATGCTAATGGAGGCAGTGGAAAAATCTATATTGAAGTTCCTTGTTTTGAATGGATATGTCAACATCGGGCTTGGTTTGATATTTTCTATGAACACGTTAACTATTTTAGATTATCAGATTTTAATCGTTTATTTGGAAAAGTGATCGACAGTGGGAAATTGTTTGGAGATCAATATATTTATGTGGTGGCAGAAATAGCTAGTTTACAGTTACCGAAAATAGATGTTCACGACCAAGTTAGTTTTCCATCAAACTTTCTCAAAAGCTTAACAAAATTCCCCAAATTTAACAGAACAGGAGTATGGGGAGGTGCTTCCAAAGGAGTTATTTTTGCATTATTTAAATCCCGCATCGGACAAGCTGTTGATGTGGTAATTGATCTTAACCCCGCCAAACAAAACAAATATCTTCCGGCGACAGGAATTCAAGTGCGATCACCAAAGGAAGTGTTTGCTCTTCTACCCAAGGGTTCAACTTTATTTATAATGAACTCTAACTATCTCGAAGAGATCAAAAAAATGTCCAATTACTTTTTTAATTACATAACCATCGATGATGACTAATTTTAACAACGAAGTGCAAGCCAGAATTGCAGAAATCCCCAATAATCTTGAATTGTGTGAATCCGCTGATGCTTTTATCAAAGCTTCTACACTACCAAAATATTCCTATAACTTTTCTTGGTTGGGTCGGCCAATTATCCAATATCCTCAAGATATTGTGGCGATGCAAGAATTAATTTATTCAGTGCAACCCGATCTAATTATTGAAACTGGGATTGCTCATGGTGGTTCGCTGATTTTTTCTGCTTCCATGTTAGAACTGAATGCTATTTGTGGCGGTCCCCAGAATGCTGAAGTATTAGGGGTTGATATAGATATTCGTCAGCATAATCGAGAGGCAATTGAAACCCATCCCATGTTCAAACGTATTTCCATGATTCAAGGCTCTAGCATTGACCCTGAAATTATTAAACAGGTCAAAGAAAAGGCATCAGAAAAAGAAAAAGTTTTGGTTTGTCTTGATAGTAATCACACTCATGATCATGTTTTGGCTGAGTTAGAAGCCTATGCTCCCCTAACCTCAGCGGGTAGTTATTGTGTGGTTTTTGATACTGTTATTGAAGATTTACCTGATGATATGTTCCCCGATCGCCCTTGGGGGAAAGGAAATAATCCTAAAACCGCTGTTTGGGAATTTCTGCAAACCAATAAACGTTTTCAAATTGACAAAAATATAGATTATAAGTTACTGATTACTGTGGCTACCGATGGTTATTTAAAATGTATTCAGGAGTAGAAATAATGGACAAGCGTATTCCGAGATATGAGCCTTATATTAAAATGAAAGGGACTATCTAACCCATGTAGTGAATGGAATCACCTGAGCATGGGCATAGTTACAATGGCTGTCGTGAATTCACTATCACACATGACTTTTTAGATAAAAAGTAAATAATCATGAATCAAAAATCTCAAAACATCAAAGCGTTAGTCAGTATTGGTTTACCAGTTTATAATGAAGAAATTTTTCTGGCACAAACTCTCAACTCAATACTTGAACAAGATTACCAAAATTTTGAGTTAATCATCGCTGATAATGCCTCCACTGACAACACTTCAGTAATTTGCCAGGAATATGCTAAAAAAGATAGCCGTATACGCTACTGCCCCAATTCTACTAATATCGGTGCAGCAGGTAATTTTGAAAAAGTAGTAGAATTAGCACGAGGAGATTATTTTGTCTGGGTATCAGGACATGACTTATGGCATAGTCAGTTTCTCTCTCTTTGTGTTGAAAATATGTCTCAAGATGATTCTATGGTTCTGTGCCATCCGCAAGCTATGTGGATTAATGCAGAGAGTCAGCCATTAGGAATGATACCGGGTTCTGTTGACACAAGAGGATTAGACACTATATCTCGTGTTAATGTAGTTTTATGGGGATTAGGATATTGCTACCCCGTCTATGGCTTGATTAAACTATCAACTTTGAAGCAAGCAACATTAGGCCTCAAAATAATTGGTCCTGATGTTCTTTTATTGGCGGAATTATCTTTATTTGGAACTTTTTCTCATATTCAACAGCCATTGTTGTATATTCGGCGCATGGCTGATTTTGGAGATTGGAATAGATATATTGAGAAAGTTTTTAATCAGCGTTTATCAGAATTGTCTGCAACTCAATTATTTTGGGAAATTATAGAATCCCATGTTCAAGTTATTCTCAAACATATTGAATCCTCACCTGAAAAAAATTCGATAACAATTTCGATTGTAAATTGTTTATTGACAAAATATCAATGGATATTAAATACTATGGTTTCATCTAATTCATCTGGTACAATCAGAGAAGACGATTATCATCAGCGGATACTAAATTTATTTGATCAATCTCAAAAATTTAGCAATTGTTTAAACAATTTGATATTGTTAACTCCACAACAAAGTATTTCGGAAATAACTGCTCATGAAAATTCAGTACATAATCCAATAATCATTATTGATGGTGTATTTTTCCAACTCTATAGTACAGGTATTGCTAGGGTGTGGAGAACTCTTTTAGAAGAATGGGCAAACACAGAATTTGCTGCCCATATTATTGTATTAGACCGCGCCAATAGCGCCCCCAAAATACCTGGTATCCGCTATCTAACTATACCCGCCTATAGTTACAATAACACCGATGCTGATAAGCAAATGCTACAGCAAGTCTGTGACCAAGAAGGAGCCGATTTATTCATCTCCACCTATTACACCACCCCCCTATCTACCCCCTCTGTATTTATGGCTTATGACATGATACCAGAAGTGTTGGGAGGCAGTTTAAATCAACCCATGTGGCGAGAAAAACATCATGCTATCCGTCAGGCTTGTTCTTACGCTGCCATCTCCGAAAATACCGCCAGAGATTTAGTTAAGTTTTTCCCTGATATTAGCATCGAACAAATTACCGTGGCTCATTGTGGTGTCGCTCCCATTTTCACCCCAGCTACAGCCACAGAAATCAGCACTTTTAAACATAAATACGGCATTAGTAAACCCTACTTCTTGTTAGTTGGTGCTGGTAGTAACTACAAAAATGCCATCTTATTTTTCCGTGCCTTTGACCAACTTCACACCAAACAAGGCTTTGAAATCATTTGCACCGGTAGCGGTGTCACCCTCGCTAACGAATACAGACAATATACCTCTGGCACTGTGGTTCATTCATTAACACTAAGTGATGAAGAATTAAAAATTGCCTATTCTGGTGCTGTGGCTTTAGTTTATCCCTCCTTATACGAAGGTTTTGGGATGCCAGTTTTAGAAGCATTAGCCTGTGGTTGTCCGGTGATTACTTGTGCCAACGCTTCCATTCCAGAAGTCGCAGGAGAGGCGGCTATCTATGTTGATGCTAATGATGTTGATAGTTTAACAGATGCCTTGTGTGAAGTGCAAAAATCCCCAGTGCGTAGCTCTTTAATTACCGCAGGTTTGACACAAGCCAAACAGTTTTCTTGGGTGAAAATGGCGGAAATTATGAGTTCAGCTTTAATTCAGGTAACTTTAGCACGTCTAAATCTTCAGAGGGTGAATTTTATTATTTTTCCCGACTGGTCACAATCAGAAGAAACTGTCGGATTAGAATTACAAGAGGTGATTAAAACCCTCGTTAATCATCCCGATAAAGCCGAGATGACCTTATTGATAGATAACAGCAACATTACCCCAGAAGAGGCTGATTTAGTCTTATCTAGTGTGGCTATGAACTTGTTAATGGAGGAGGAAATAGAGTTTGATGGTGGGCCGGAAATTGTCTTGGTTGGCGAGTTGAGTCCCATGCAGTGGTCGGCTTTAATTTCTAAGTTACAGGGTCGGATTAAATTAGACCATGAAAATCAGGAGGTAATTGATAAGCTAAAAGTTGATACTATTCCGGTAGTTGAACCCGATAATAATTAATAATTAATTGTAGGGGCGGGTTCTGCCGTCAATTACTTATTCCCCACGACCATATTAATAAACCCGCCCCTCTTTGCCGTCAATTATCAATTCCCCACGACCATATTATAGCGGTTCGGTGGATTGGTGAGGTACTTTTCAAAGCCCCTCTCCCCTATTGGGAGAGGGGTTTGGGGTGAGGGCTGTACCTTATGGATATGAGAAACGCTATAATAAACCCGCCTCACTGTTTCGGCTGAGAAACCCGGTTTCTTCACCAGGATATGGCAGCGGTGCGTCAGATGAAAAAAATTTGCCGTTGACCCGATAGGTTATCCCTCTGACGCACCCTACGATATGTGTAATAATTAATAATTAATTGTAGGGGCGGGTTCTGCCGTCAATTACTTATTCCTCACGACCATATTAATAAACCCGCCCCACCGTTTCTAATGTAGGGGCGGGTTCTGCTGTCAATTATCAATTCCCCACGACCATATTAATAAACCCGCCCCTCTGCCGTCAATTATCAATTCCCCACGACTATATTATAGCGGTTCGGTGGATTGGTGAGGTACTTTTCAAAGCCCCCTTCGACAAGCTCAGGACAAGCCTCTCCCCTATTGGGAGAGGGGTTTGGGGTGAGGGCTGTACCTTATGGATATGAGAAACGCTATAATAAACCCGCCTCACCGTTTCGGCTGAGAAACCCGGTTTCTTCACCAGTTGATATGATGTTGGGTTTCACTGCGTTTCACCCAACCTACCGTTTCTTCACCAGTTGATATGATGTTGGGTTTCACTGCGTTTCACCCAACCTACCGTTTCTTCACCAGTTGATATGATGTTGGGTTTCACTGCGTTTCACCCAACCTACCGTTTCTTCACCAGTTGATATGATGTTGGGTTTCACTGCGTTTCACCCAACCTAC
>Ga0213835_100242_pt1 | contig 64311 bp, 56 predicted proteins | sample SWPATP01_FD_160576 | JGI IMG/M metagenome (GOLD analysis project Ga0213835, IMG submission 160576) | Coastal seawater microbial communities from Marineland, Florida, United States - SWPA TP0 #1 | ecosystem: Environmental > Aquatic > Marine > Coastal | place: USA: Florida | collected 2016-08-05
CAGGTTGTTCGCGCCGGGCACGACGATATCAACCCGCACACCGCGCCTTGCCGCCGTAACCAGCGCGGTAATCAGCTCCCGGTCCGGCAGAAAATAGGGCGACACGATGCGGATCGATGACCGGGCGACGGAAAATGCGCCCATCAGCATCTTGTGGTTGGTCTCGACGCTACGGTCCGGTCCGGTCGAAACGACCCGGGCAATGACCGCCTTGCCGGGTTCCGCCGCGGGCGCGACAAGCTCCCACGCATCATCTTCCAATGTCTCGCCCGTGGTGAACTGCCAGTCGGCTGCGGCAACGGCAAAAAGGTCGGCCACCAATGGCCCGGTAACCTTGAAATGCGTATCGAGCGAAAACCCATCGCCATTGAATTCGCTCGAGAAACTTTCGCGGATGTTGATGCCGCCGGTAAACGCGACGCGGCCATCCACGACCAGGATCTTGCGGTGGGTTCGAAGGTTTGCGTAAGGCAGCCGCAAGCCGACGATGACGTTGCCGTTGAAGACGCTGACCCCGACGCCGCCATCGCGCAGCATGCCGAGTACGCTTGGAACCGAGTAGCGGGCGCCGACCGCATCGATCAGCACACGCACTTCCACACCCCGCTTTACCGCAGCAATCAGGGCCTCGACAAACTGGCGTCCGATCCTGTCCCGATCGAAGATGTAGGTTTCCAGAATGACGCTCTTCTTCGCCTTGCGGATCGCACCCAGCATGGCGGCATAGGCGGCGTCGCCGGTATCCAGCGAAATAATGGAATTTCCGGATGTGAGGTGATGGGAAGTCACCCGGTCTCCCAGCGTCTTCATCGCGCGGAACCGGTGACCAAAATCCTTGATGATCAGTGCATCTGTCGCGTCGTAGGAGGCAAAATGCGCCCACTCGCGGCCCTGCAGCAGGGCACGGCGATCACTGATGACCGTTCGGCGGATGCGATTGACGCCGGCAAGCATATAGAGCGACGCGCCGATGATGGGCGACAGGACGATGATGCCGACCCAGCCAATCGCCGAGCGCACCTCTTCCTTCGTCATGGCCGCATGGATCGCGGCCGCCGTGCCGGCAACGAGCGAAAAGACAAACAGGATGTGCGGCCAGTAGGTATGGAAGAGGTCAAGCATGAGGCGAATATATGCGCCCCATCGCTTTGGGCAATCGGAGCCGGACAAAGGTTAGCCCGGCTCCTGATGACATCAGGCGTCGAGCTGCTTCTTCAGCACGTCGAGCGACGCTTCGAATGTGTCGAACAGCACATCCAGCTGAGACTCATTGATGATGAGAGGTGGGCAAAGCGCCAGCGAGTCGCCGATCGCACGGCTGATCAGCCCCTTCTCGACCATGATCGAAAACAGTTTCGGGCCGAGCTGACCGGTAGCAAACCCTTCGCGCGGAGCAAGTTCGAGCGCACCGATGAGACCGATGCCACGCGCTTCGATCGCCAGCGGATGACCTTCGAGTTCCTTCAAACGCGACTGAAATTTTGGCGCAAGCGCCCGGACGTTTCCGACCAGATCACGCTCTTCGATGATCGCGATATTTTCCAGCGCAACGGCCGCCGCCACCGGGTGGCCGGCGGCGGTGACGCCGTGTCCGAACGTGCCGATCTTCGCGGATTCGTCCGCGATCGGGGCGTAGACGTTCTCGTTGATGAGAAGCGCCGAGATCGGCTGGTAGGACGAGGAGATCTGCTTCGATAGCGTCATGAAATCCGGCTGCAGATCGAAGGTCTGCGTTCCGAACATATTGCCGGTGCGGCCAAAGCCGCAAATCACTTCGTCGGCGATGAACAGGATGTCGTATTTCTTGAGGATGGCCTGGATGGCCGGCCAGTAACCGGCAGGCGGCACGATCACGCCGCCAGCACCCATCACCGGCTCGCCGATAAAGGCTGCGACGGTTTCGGGGCCTTCGCGCAGGATCAGGTCCTCGAGTTCCTTGGCACACCGTTCGACAAAGGCAGCCTCGCTCTCGCCCTCAAGCTTGAAGGCGCGGTAATGCGGGCAGGATGTGTGGAAGATGCCGGGCAGCGGCAGATCGAACGACCGGTGGTTGTTCGGCAGACCGGTCAGGCTCGCGGAAACGGCGGTCACGCCGTGATAGCCCTTGATCCGGGAGATGATCTTTTTCTTCTCCGGCTTGCCCATGGCGTTCGACCGGTACCAGATCATCTTGATGGCCGTATCGTTGGCTTCCGAACCCGAGTTCGTGAAAAACGCCTTCGACATCGGCACCGGCGCCATCTGCACCAGCTTTTCGGCAAGCTCGATCGACGGGCCGTTCGCCCGCGATGTGAACGTATGGTAGTAGGGCAGCTTGCTCATCTGCCGCGTGGCGGCCTCGACCAGCCGGTTTTCACCAAAGCCGACAGCGACACTCCAGAGGCCGGACATGCCTTCGATATATTTCTTGCCGTTGTTGTCGTAGACGTAGATGCCTTCGCCGCGTTCCATCACAAGCGCACCGTCGCGCTCCAGAGCGCGGGCGTTCGTGTAGGAGTGCATGTGATAAGCCTTGTCGCGGGCTTCCATGGAATTGGGCTGTACCGTCACGAAGGGCCTCCTCTGCACCTGACTGATTTTGGCGTCATTCTTACGGCGAAACGCCGATCTTGGACAGCGCAAAACACTGTCCAAGAACTTCTCCGTTCGAAATAGTTGACACGACGGCTTACGTGTTCACTTCACCGTCATTGCGGCGACCGGCGGCTCGGTACCGGCAGGCATCGGGCTGATATAGGCTTGGCCCTTCAGCCGCTTCCTCAGATCCGCCCAGGCGGCCTCGCGCAGCTGCTCGCTTTCCAGCGCCACAAGACCCGTGGCGGCCATCGCCTTCGCAACAGACACCATGCCCTTGTGAGCAAGCTCGCTCTTGCCTTGCGCGACGACCTGCCATGTATGAAGCTGGGTTCCGATGGCAAGCGTTGCGCCATAGGCCTGAACGGTCGGCACCACCCAGCTGACATCGCCGACATCGGTCGAGCCGCCCATCTGACGAAGCTCGCCATGCGCTGGAAGCACGAAATCCGCCAGCGGAACATCGCGTTCGTCAAGCCGCTCCTGGCGCCAGCTCGCCGCGATATCCTCCGGCGTCAGCGTTGCACGGATCTTGGCCGCAAATTCCTGGTCGGCGGCATCAAAAGGCGGCGGGCCGAGGCTTTCCCAGACATCCTGCATCGCGTCCATCAGCGGTGTGTTGACGACAAGGTTGGAAACGCCGGCAAGGATCGTGCTTTCCACCTTGGTCTCGGTCATCAGCGCCGCACCTTCCGCGACCTTCTTGACCCGCTCGATCAAAGGTAGCAGGCCCGGCAATTCGGGTGCGCGAATGACATAGCGGACCTTGGCATGCGCCTGGACGACGTTTGGCGAAATGCCGCCGCTGTCGAGAACCGCGTAGTGGATGCGGCAATCGGATGGCATGTGCTCGCGCATATAGTTGACGCCGACACTCATCAACTCGACGGCATCGAGCGCACTGCGGCCAAGCTCCGGAACCGCCGCGGCATGCGCCGCACGCCCGGTAAAGGTAAAATCGACACGGCAGTTGGCAAGCGATGTCTCGCGCTGGACGCCTGCGAAATTGCTGGGGTGCCAGCTGATGGCGATATCGACATCCTCAAACGCGCCGGACTGCACCATGAACGCTTTGGCAGCCCCGCCCTCTTCCGCCGGGCAGCCGTAATAGCGCACGCGTCCCGGCGTTCCGTTGGCTTCGAGCCAATCCTTGAGAGCCGTTGCGGCAAGAAGCGAGGCGGAACCCAGAAGATTATGGCCGCAGCCATGGCCGTTTGCGCCGGCAGTGATCGGATCGTAAGCGGTTTCGCCCGCCTTCTGGCTCAACCCTGCAAGAGCGTCGAACTCCCCGAGAAAGGCAATCACCGGTCCACCTTCCCCAGCCTCGCCGATCAGCGCGGTCGGAATGCCGGCCACGTTATCGGTGATCCGGAACCCTTGCGTTTCCAGCATTTCCCGATGCGCTGCCGCGGACAGGGTTTCCATGTAGCAGGTTTCCGGCGTCTCCCAGACGCGGTCGGACAGCTCCCGGAAAACCTCGGTCTTGCGGTCGATAAGAGTTAAGATGTGGGGAAGATTGGAATTTACGGTCGTCATAATATGCGCCTCGATCAAGCATTCGGTCCTGAAGGCGCCAAACCCTAACCGTTTCCCGCCCAATGACAATGGACCGGCAGCTTAAAAAATAAGCGCGGCTGAAAAAATCAACATGCCGCGCTCGGCAACGCAACGCGTGAAACTTGGTATCTCGACAAGTGCATCATAATCGCTATGCTCGCGCCCGACGTCACAGGAAGACCAAGGATACCGCAGAAGACGATAACAATTTTGCGTAAATAAGGCCGACGCCGTGAGTTCATGCTCATGAAAGCCGAATACTTGGAAATCCGTCGTCAATTCGAGAAAACATGGGTTGAGTGCCGAAAAGGTATCGGAGATCCGTCGAAGACTGAAGAATACGGTCAGCAAACAAAAGATTTGCGACCAGGAGGTGAGACACACAAGCAGGATTGACGCGCACGTAAGCGTATCATCAAATTCAAAACACGGCCTAGCCTGCCAGTTAGCCGGCTCAAGGTCATTGGGAGACCGATATGAAATACAAGCTCGCCCTTGCCACAGCCCTGCTGTCGGCAACAATTTTCGCAGGCGCTGCGAACGCCAAGACCTTCGTGTATTGCTCCGAAGGTTCGCCAGAAGGCTTCGACCCCGGCATGTACACCTCCGGCACGACGTTCGACGCTTCGGCCCACCCGATCTACAACCGCCTGCTCGAGTTCAAGCCTGGAACGACGCAGCCGGAAGCCGGTCTTGCCGAGAGCTGGGACATTTCGTCCGACGGCACCGTCTACACATTCAAGCTGCGCCCGAACGTGAAGTTCCAGACCACGGAATTCTTCACCCCGACGCGCGCGCTGAATGCCGATGACGTGATCTTCTCCATCGGTCGTCAGATCGACGAGAAGAACGCCTGGAACAAGTACATCAACGGCGCTTCCTGGGAATATGCCGACGGCATGGGCTTCCCGAAGCTGATCAAGTCGATCGAAAAGGTCGATGACCTGACCGTGAAGATGACGCTGAACCGTCCGGAAGCACCTTTCCTCGCCAACCTGGCTATGCCGTTCGCTTCGATCCTGTCGAAGGAATACGCAGACAGCCTCGACAAGGACGGCAAGAAGGAACAGCTGAACCAGAACCCGGTTGGCACCGGCCCGTTCACCTTCGTCGCCTACCAGCAGGATGCCATCATCCGCTTCAAGAAGAACGCCGACTACTGGGGCACCGCTCCGAAGATCGACGACCTCGTCTTCGCGATCACCAGCGACGCTGCCGTTCGTTACCAGAAGCTCAAGGCCGGCGAATGCCACCTGATGCCTTTCCCGAACGCCGCTGACGTCCAGTCGATGAAGTCGGACCCGAACCTTCAGGTTCTGGAGCAGGAAGGCCTCAACATCGCCTACCTCGCCTACAACACGACCCAGGCTCCGTTCGACAAGCCGGAAGTGCGCATCGCGCTCAACAAGGCGATCAACAAGAACGCGATCGTCGACGCCGTCTTCCAGGGCATGGCAACGCCTGCAACCAACCCGATCCCGCCGACGATGTGGTCCTACAACAACTCCGTCAAGGACGACACATACGATCTCGAAGCCGCCAAGAAGATGCTGGCCGATGCTGGCGTCAAGGACCTCTCCATGAAGGTCTGGGCGATGCCGGTTTCGCGTCCCTACATGCTGAACGCGCGCCGCGCCGCTGAAATCATCCAGGACGATTTCGCCAAGATCGGCGTCAAGGTCGAGATCGTTTCCTACGAATGGGCAGAATACCTGCAGCGTTCGAAGGCAAAGGACCGCGACGGTGCTGCCATGCTCGGCTGGACCGGCGACAACGGTGATCCGGACAACTTCCTCGATACCCTGCTGGGTTGTGACGCCGTCGGCGGCAACAACCGCGCTCAGTGGTGCAACAAGGAGTTCGACGAACTGGTGAAGAAGGCCAAGGTCACGTCCGACATGGCGGAGCGCACCAAGCTCTATGAGCAGGCGCAGGTCGTCTTCAAGAAGGAAGCACCTTGGGCAACCCTCGATCACTCGCTTGCTATCGTCCCGATGGCAAAGGGTGTGACCGGCTTTACCCAGAGCCCGCTTGGCGACTTTACGTTCGAGACCGTCGATATCGCTGAGTAATCCAGCCTAATCACAACTTTTTGCCGCGGGGAGCGTTGCGTTTCCCGCGGCATTTTCTTATGAGACGCCCAAAAATGCGGCGCGACGCCGAAATGGCTCGGTTCGTGGCTTGACACGGTTTGAAATCGACCGGAGCCCCTTCCACAAAGGCTTACAATGTTTGGTTTGCTACTGCGGCGCCTCGCCGTGCTGATCCCGACCTTCCTCGGGGTCTCGATCATCGCCTTTTCCTTCATCCGGCTCCTGCCGGGCGATCCGGTCATGCTCTTGTCCGGTGAGCGCGTCATGTCGCCCGAGCGGCATGCGCAGATCAGCGCCCAGCTTGGCATGGACCGCCCGATGGTCATCCAGTATTTCGATTATCTCGGCGGCGTGCTGACGGGTGACTTCGGCTCCTCGATCGTCTCCAAGAAGCCGATCCTCGACCAGTTCTGGGCGCTGTTTCCAGCGACCGTCGAGCTGTCCATCTGCGCAATGATCATCGCCGTTGCGCTCGGCATTCCCGCCGGCGTCATCGCCGCCATGAAGCGGGGTTCGATCTTCGACCAGGGCCTGATGGGCATCGCGCTGGTCGGCTATTCGATGCCGATCTTCTGGTGGGGCCTGCTTCTGATCATTCTGTTTTCCGGCACGTTGCAGTGGTTCCCGGTTTCGGGTCGCATCTCGCTTATGTTCTACTTCCCGCAGGTCACCGGCTTCATGCTGATCGACTCGCTGCTGTCCGGGCAAAAGGGTGCCTTCTCCTCGGCCATCAGCCACCTGGCGCTGCCGTCGATCGTGCTTGCCACCATCCCGCTTGCCGTCATCGCCCGCCAGACCCGCTCGGCCATGCTGGAAGTGCTGTCCGAAGACTACGTGCGCACAGCCCGCGCCAAGGGCCTGTCGCCGTTCCGCGTCGTCGGCGTGCATGCCCTGCGCAACGCGATGATCCCGGTCATCACCACCATCGGTTTGCAGATCGGCGTCATGCTTGCGGGCGCGATCCTGACCGAGACGATCTTCTCCTGGCCGGGCATCGGCAAGTGGATGGTCGATAGCGTCTTCCGTCGCGACTACCCGGTCATCCAGGGTGGCCTGCTTCTGATCGCGGCGATCATCATGACGGTCAACCTCATCGTCGACCTCATGTACGGCCTCATCAATCCCCGTATCCGCCACTGATCCGCCGAGATAAGAAGGAGAAAAATCCCATGGCAGATGCAATAACCGCCAAGACGCCAGAGATCGTCACGACCGGGCAGATGCGCCGCCAGATGCTCAAGGAGTTCTGGTTCTACTTTTCCGAAAACCGCGGTGCCGTCATCGGCCTGTTCGTTTTCATCGCTCTCGTGGTCGTAGCCGTCCTCGCTCCGGTGATTGCCCCGCATTCACCGTTCGAACAGTATCGTGACGCCGTGCTGCGGCCGCCGGTATGGGCCGAAGGCGGCAGCTGGAGCTTTCTTCTCGGAACAGACCCCGTCGGTCGCGACATTCTTTCGCGCCTCATCTACGGCGCGCAGTATTCGCTGTTCATCGGCCTGTTCGTGACGACGCTGTCGCTGCTCGGCGGCATTCTCGTCGGCCTGATCGCAGGCTACTATCGCGGCTGGATCGATACGGTGATCATGCGCCTGATGGACATCATCCTGGCGTTTCCGTCGTTGCTTCTGGCGCTCGTTCTGGTCGCAATCCTCGGGCCCAGCCTCACCAACGGCATGATCGCCATCGCGCTCACCCTGCAGCCGCATTTCGTGCGACTGACCCGCGCCGCCGTAATGGAAGAGAAGACGAAGGATTACGTCACCGCTGCCCGCATCGCCGGCGCCGGTCCGATCCGTTTGATGTTCCGCACCATCCTGCCGAACTGCACCGGACCGCTCATCGTCCAAGCGACTTTGTCCTTCTCGAACGCGATCCTCGATGCAGCGGCGCTGGGCTTCCTCGGCATGGGCGCACAGCCGCCGGCGCCCGAATGGGGCACGATGCTGGCCGAAGCACGCGAGTTCATCCTGCGCGCCTGGTGGGTCGTCACCTTCCCCGGCCTTGCAATTCTCATCACCGTTCTTGCCATCAACCTGATGGGCGACGGCCTGCGCGATGCGCTTGACCCGAAACTGAAGAGGTCCTGATCATGGCGCTTCTGCAAATCGACAATCTCACCGTTGAGTTCGAAACCGCGACCGGCTGGTTCCGGGCCGTCGACGGCGTCTCGATCACGGTCGAAAAGGGCGAAGTGCTCGCCATCGTCGGCGAAAGCGGCTCCGGCAAGTCCGTTTCGATGCTGGCCGTCATGGGGCTTCTGCCGTGGACGGCGAAGATCACCGCCGACCGCATGCTGTTTGAAGGCAAGGACTTCCAGAAACTGAGCCCTGCCGATCGTCGCAAGCTGATCGGCAAGGATATCGCGATGATCTTCCAGGAGCCGGTGGCAAGCCTCAACCCTTGCTTCACGGTCGGCTTCCAGATCGAGGAAGTGCTGCGCATCCACCTCGGCCTCGACAGACAAGCCCGCCGCGCCCGCGCCATCGAACTGTTCAAGCTGGTCGGCCTGCCGGACCCCGCGGAACGGCTGAACAGCTTTCCGCACCAGATGTCTGGCGGCCAGTGTCAGCGCGTGATGATCGCCATCGCGATTGCCTGCGACCCGAAGCTGTTGATCGCCGACGAACCGACGACAGCACTCGACGTCACCATCCAGAAGCAGATCCTCGACTTGATCATGGACCTGCAGACCCGCACCGGCATGGGACTGATCATGATCACCCACGACATGGGCGTGGTTGCCGAAACCGCCGACCGGGTCGTGGTGCAGTACAAGGGCCGCAAGATGGAGGAAGCCGACGTGCTTTCGCTGTTTGAAAACCCGAAGAGCAACTATACCAAGGCGCTTCTCGCAGCCCTGCCGGAAAACGCGACGGGGGACCGACTTACCACCGTCTCCGCCTTCTTCGACGGCAATCCGGACCAGGTTTCGGGAGTGAATGCATGACCGATATGACCAACACCGACATCATGCTGGAAGTGCGCGACATCAAGCGCGACTACGAACTGCCGGCAGGCTTCATGAAGCCGAAAAAGACCGTCCATGCGGTCAAGGGCGTCTCCTTCAAGCTGGAACGCGGCAAGACGCTGGCAATCGTCGGCGAAAGCGGCTGCGGCAAGTCCACGCTTGCCCGCATGATCACCTTCATCGACGAACCGACGGCCGGCGAACTGATCATCGACGGCCAGAAGATGGATACGCGTCCGGGCCACCTGACATCAGAAATGCGCCAGAAGGTGCAGATCGTGTTCCAGAACCCCTATGGTTCGCTCAACCCGCGCCAGAAGATCGGCGACGTTCTGGGCGAACCGCTGGCGATCAACACGTCGATGCCGGCATCCGAGCGGCGCGACCGCGCAACCGAGATGCTGATCAAGGTCGGCCTCGGTCCGGAACATTACAACCGCTATCCGCACATGTTCTCCGGCGGCCAGCGCCAGCGCATAGCGATCGCCCGTGCGCTGATGATGAACCCGAAGCTTCTCGTGCTCGACGAACCCGTCTCGGCGCTCGATCTTTCGGTTCAGGCACAGGTTCTTAACCTGCTGGCCGACCTGCAGGACGAGTTCAACCTCACCTACGTCTTCATCAGCCACGACCTTTCCGTCGTGCGCTACATCGCCGACGAGGTGATGGTGATGTATTTCGGCGAGGCGGTCGAATACGGAACGCGCGAAGAAGTGTTCTCGGCGCCGAAGCACGAATACACCCAGACCCTGTTCAAGGCGACGCCGCGCGCCGATGTCGAATCGATCCGCGCTCGTATTGCTAAGAAGAAGGCTGCCTCGGCCGCTTGAACGCCTAAGATGCACTGATAATGCCGGCAGCTGTCGGCATTAGAACGGAATTGAGCTTGAAGTTGACGCAGAGAGAAATCTCTCGCATCAGAAGTCATGCAAGAAGAAACCTCTGCCAGTTCGCCGGAAAGCGGCGAGCGTCATTGTGGCAGGGTGGGAGTAGCGGCATGGCATTGTTGAACTTGTTCAGAGGCAGGCAGCAGGACAAAGCGCCGGAGCCCGCCTCGCTCAAGTCCCTGGTCGAGGGATACTCGATCGAGGTGATGCCGCGCACCGCGGCCAAGATCGACGACTTCACGACGCTGCTGCCCGCAAACACTCGGGTCTATATCGCCCATATCGACGGCACACCAATCGACGATATGGTGAAGACGGCCAAACGGCTGCGTGAAGATGGCTTCGAGGTCATGCCGCACATTCCGGCCCGCAGCATCGAGAGCCGCGCCATGCTCGACGACTGGGTAAGCAGATATCACAACGAGGCAGGTGTGGACCAGGCGCTCGTCCTCGGCGGCGGTCTGTCGCGTCCTGCTGGCGCTCTCAACAGTTCGCTGCAGCTGATCGAGACCGGCATCTTTGACCGTCACGGCTTCAAGCGCCTGCATGTCGCCGGCCATCCCGAAGGCAACAGGGATATCGACCTCGACGGCACGACCAAGCTCGTCGACGAAGCCTTGAAGTTCAAGCAGATCTATTCCGAAAGCACCGACGCGAAGCTTGCCATCGTCACCCAGTTCGCCTTCGATTCGCGGCCGGTGATCCTATGGGCGGAGCGCATCGCCGCAACCGGCGTCCGCATGCCGATCCATCTCGGCGTCGCGGGACCGACAAAGCTTCAGACGCTGATCAAATTCGCCCTCACCTGTGGTGTCGGCCCGTCGATCAGCGTCATCCAGAAGCGGGCCATGGACATCTCCAAACTCCTGGTGCCCTACGAGCCGACCGAATTCCTGACTGAAATCGCCGACTACAAGGCCCGCAACCCGCTAAGCTTGATCGAGCAGATCCACGTCTTCCCGCTGGGTGGTATCAGAGCCAGCGCGGAATGGATGAACGAGCGTCAACCTGCGCTGGCTGAAATCCGCGCGATATAGTCTTTTGCCGAGCGCGCGACGATCGCCTGGCCGTTGCCGCGGATATCCTGTTTGGCGAAGGCTCCGTAGATCCGCTCGAACGGCCAGGCCGCCAGCCGTTCCGCGACATCCGCCACCTCAGCTGCGCTGAGCGGCATCATGTTGGGATAGCTCCACATGAAGGAAACCCGGTCGGCCCCCGGCGTCACCTGCACGATATCGCCGGCGAGCAGCACACCTGTCCCATCCCGCGCTATCCAGTGCATCACGGTTCCGCCAGCGAAATGACCGCCGGCATGTACAAGCGTCGCGGAAGAAGACAGGACGAGCGCGTCCTCGTCCCACAGGCGGACGTGATCGGACGGACGCTGGATCCACTGGCTGTCCAAAGCGTGGATGTAGATCGGGCAATCGAAGGCCTCGGCCCAATCCTGCATGGTTGAGTAATAGTGCGGATGGGAGATCGCGATGGCGCTCAACCCGCCCAGCGATTTGACCAGCGTCTTCGTCGCGTCGTCGAGGAGCGCGATACAATCCCAGAGAATGTTTCCGGACGGTGTCTGCACCAGAAGCGCCCGCTGGCCGATAGCAAACGCGGGAACGGTACGGATGGAAAGGAGGCCAGGCTCGAGTTCGAGCCAGCTATTGGCATGCCCCTGCGCGAGCTTTTCAGCGGAAACCCACGCCTGGCCGGAAGCCGGGACATATTGCCGGTCGTCGAGGCAGATCGGGCAAGATGCGGGTGGTTCGGCACGATCGGGATAGGATGTGCTACAGGCATTGCAAAGAAAAACCGTCATGAGCCCCCCGCTCCGGATAACCGCGATCAATCGGTTATAGACGAGAACGGACTTCCCGATAGAGGCTGGGACCCACATTCCGGTAAAGCGGCAAGAGCAGCCCGCCTCATTCACGCTTTCCCAACGCGACCGCGATACGCTGTAGCGATGTTGCGGTTGCCGGGAGGCTGTGATGACGGAAGCAAAGCCTGTGCGGCTCTTGAACCTCGATCTGCTCCGGCTGGTCTCGGCTCTGCTCGTCCTGTTCTTCCACTACGGTTTTCGCATGCAGATCACTGGCGAAGGCGCCGGGATCGGCTTTCCGGAGCTCGCGCCGATAGCCAAGTGGTTCGATATCGGCCTGCTGATCTTCTTTGCCATCTCCGGCTACGTCATCATGATATCGGCAGAAGGTCGATCGGCCTTTGATTTTGCCGCTGGACGGTTTGCAAGGCTCTGGCCGACATTCGTCGTCTGCGCCACCATCACCGCCGTCGTCCTGTCGATCTGGCCGGTCCCGGCGCTCAGTGCCCCGACGGTGCAGCAATGGCTGGCCCATCTCGTGATCCTGTCGCGCGTATTCGGCCAACCCTTCCTCGACGGAGCATACTGGACGATCGCCTACGAGATCATCTTCTACGGCTGGATCTTCGTCGCTCTCGCAATAGGCCTGTTGAAGTCGCATTGGCGTCTCATCATCACGGTCTGGCTTGCCATTTCGGTGCTGAACGAGACAGCGCTGCAAAGCGTCGTGCTGCAGAAACTGCTGATCACCCAGTATTCAGGCTATTTTGCCTTCGGATTGGCGCTGTTTCGGACGCGACTGAAAAATTCCCGGGCAAGCTTTGCAGTGCTCAGCCTCGCAGCCGGCTGGGCCATTGCTGCACCGTTCATAACGGAGCCGGAATTCATTTCCCTGTACGGTTTCGGGAGAAATACCGCGGGCCTGGCCGCGATGGGGCCGCTGGCGCTTGCGGCCGTGACGATCGCGATCTACGCGCCGACACTGCCGATCAAGAGAGGGCTCGCGATCTCGCTCGGCGGGCTGACCTATCCGCTTTACCTTCTGCATCAAAATATCGGCTATGCCGCCTTTGCCAATTTCGGCACGTCGGACAATCGCTTCGCCATTCTGGCTTTGTTGATTGGGGGATTGTTGGCTGTCGCGATGATCATCGCAAGAACAGTTGAGCCTGCCGCGAGACGGGCGATCATTGGGCTTTCAAAGCCCGTTCAGGCCAGCCTGACGCGACTGCGCGCCCGCTTTGCCTGAGGGACCCCGCGGCGGAAAAACCGCCGCAGGGTCTTGTGCACTCAGCCGTTGATGTAAGGCATGACTTCCAGAACGCCGCGGTAGATCATCTCCAGCGAAACGTAGAGGATGACGACCAGACCGACATAGGCAATCCAGCGATGCTTGTTGAGCAGGCGGGCGATGAAGCTTGCCGCGATACCCATCAAGGCGATCGAAAGAATGAGGCCGAAGATCAGCACTTCGGGATGTTCGTGTGCGGCACCGGCAACGGCCAGAACGTTGTCGAGCGACATGGAAACGTCGGCGATGACGATCTGCCAGGCAGCCTGGGCGAAGGTCTTGCGTGGCGCACCGCTGACGGACGCGTTCTCGCCTTCCTCGACGGCCTTCGAGACGACATTTTCGGCATCGTCCTCATGGCTGTGCGGGGTGCGCAGCTCGCGCCACATCTTCCAGCAGACCCACAGAAGCAGGACACCACCGGCAAGAAGCAGGCCGACGATCTGCAGAAGCTGGGTCGTGGCAAGCGCAAAACCGATACGCAGCACGGTGGCGGCAATGATACCGATCAGGATCGCCTTGGCGCGCTGATCCTTGGGCAGTCCGGCGGCGGCGAGGCCGATGACGATTGCGTTGTCACCCGCCAGAACAAGGTCGATCATGATTACTTGCGCGAGGGCGGACAGTGCCTCCGGCGTAAAGAATTCCATCATTTGGTACCCGATCTTTCAATACGGAGCACCCATGTCGTGGAGAGGGGCGACGAATTACGGGCGGAACTACACCGCTATCCATTCGATTGCCGTCAAGGTCGACTGACGACCCCCACAAACACCAGGCACCTGAAGTTGAACAATCCAGTCCGACATCACAGTTCATTCGAACTGCCAGAGGGGCCCGGTCCTGGTGCGCTGAGATTTATCTTGGGAGCCGCAGAAATCAAGCCCCAACTCACGAACCAGCTCACGGGAGTGTGATTTCTTCGCGGGAAAACGGCTTCTACTTGGTCAGCCGCTTGTGGAGGCTCTCAAGAATGAGCTTTCCAAGCCCCTCGTAATCTTCATCGAAATGGTGTCCGCCTTCGATGCCGACCGTCTCGATACCCTGCGGTTTCAGCGTCGGGCAAGGATCGTCGTCTTCGTCGGTACCATAAAGGCACTGCACGACATGCGGATCGATCTTGGCGATATCGGAAATGCTGTCGCCGTTCTTGCCCTCACCGGCAACACCAAGCCAACCGGTAACGGAAATCTCGAAATCGACCTCTTTCGACAGCGCCAGCAGCGAAATCTGTTTCACCCTCGCTTTGGTCGCAGCCGGCAGGACGTTGAAGGTCGCCGGCAGGATGTCGGCTCCGAATGAATAGCCGATCAGCACCACGTTTTTCACGTTCCACTGGCGCCGGTACGTGTCGATGATCTTGACGAGATCATCCGCCGTTTCCTGCGGCGTGCGTTCCTTCCAGAAATACCGCAGCGAATCCACCCCGACCACAGGCACACCCTGGGCCTGCAGATAACCGCCGAGCTCGCTGTCGATATCACGCCATCCGCCATCGCCGGAATAGACAACTGCCATCGTGTCGAGTGTCGGTTTCGTGTCCAGGACCGTTACTGGCAGATCGAGTTGATCGCTATTGCCGTCACCTTCAATCGCCGTGTCGAGGAGATCTACGAGCGCTTCAGTTGCAGGCCCGGATACGTCCTTGAGCTCAAGATCCGGCCAACCGGCCTTGAGGCTGGTGGCGTGGTCCTTGCCGGCGGCATCGGCCGCATCGGTCAAGCCGATCGTCACGTCGGCCGGCAGCTTTCCATCGGTAAAGCCGTAGATCGTCCGGTCTCCGGCCTTTTCCTTGGTCGCGGGGGTGCAGAGAACCTTTTCGAGCGGAATGCCGGCCGTCGGATCGACTGCGATGGCTTTCGAGACTGTCGCAAACGGGCTCTGCGCGATCATGCCGAGCGCAAGTGCTGCGCCATCCCCGATTCCGGCAATGATCGGATGCCGGTAACTGGCATTGCCGATCCGGCGCTGCACCTGCTGCGACAGGTCTTCGATATCGGAGACCATGTAGATACAATCGCCGTCATCCTTGGCGAGCGACGCAATGTAGGAGGGATAATCGATACCGACCACCGCCGCCCCCTGATCGACAAGCGCCTTGGCTTGGCTTTCTTCCTCGGCACCCCAGCCTGCGCCCTTCGAGATCAGGAAGACCATCGCCTTCAGATCCTTGTCGGCGGGCAGAGTGATATGCGGCGAGACGATCATGCCGGTCTTGTAGTCATCCGTCTGCGAACCGGTTTGCTCGGAAGCAGGCTGCTGAGCGGAGGCGAAACCGGCACCGGCCAGCAGAATGCCGACGGCGAGAATTCGGGACAGCATCATCATTTTCCGACCACTCCTCTCAAGCCCCCACCAATCAGCAGCGTCGCATCGACCATCGCAATGGCAGGACTGACGCTTGCCACCGCCAGATAGCGGGGTTCCCAGTGCGGGTGAAACTTGGTTTTGAATGCCTTCAGGCCTTTGAAATTGTAGAAGCGCTCGCCGTGTTCGAAGATCACGCTGCCGATCCGGTCCCAGACAGGGGCGGCTTCCCTCTGTGCCATGCCGGAAAGCGGCGCCATGCCGAGGTTGAAGGTCCGGTAGCCGGCGGCCTGCAGATATTCCATGCAGCGGACGAACAGGAAATCCATCGAGCCTCTCGGCGCATCCGGCGCAAACCGCATAAGGTCGACGGTTGCCTCCTGCTTCGTCTCCGTCAGCGACAGCGTTGCAAAGGCGACGATCTTTCCCTGCGTGCGCAGCACCGCCACCGGCTGGGATGCCACATAGGCATCCTGGAAGGCCCCGAGCGAAAACGTCTTTTCGCGTGTCTCATGGGCTGCGAGCCAGGTATCGGACACGCGGCGCAGATCCTCGATCGAGCCCATCACATCCGCCTGCTCGATCACGTCGAATTCGAGCCCTTCGCGAAGACCCTTGTTGACGGCCTGGCGCAGACCGGCGAGACGACTTCCCTTGAGATCGAAGCGCTCCAGATCGACGATCGCCAGTTCTCCGAGCTTGACGGCTCGCATGCCGGCATCGGCGCAGTAAGGCAGAAGCGCCGGCGAAATCTGGTAGAAGACGGCCCGTCCGCCCTGGGCCCTCGCCTCTTCCACGAAGCTCCAGACCAGTTCGGGGATTTCCTCTGCCGGGCCGACCGGATCGAACAAGGCGATCCAGGAACGACCCTGAATGCCGTACATGATGAAAGCCTTGCCGTTTGTGGAAAACATCAGCCGCTTATCGGCCATGCGCACAACATTCGCGTCGGCGACGTCCTGCTGCCGAACGATCGAGACCGCCCGCTCCAGCTCCTCCGGCGTGGAGTGTGCCGTGCGGGTCGCAGCCGGGCGCAACAGGCTCGCAATCGCGATCGTGCCCGCAACGATCGCCACGCCGAGGATCGCGCGAAGCCCGCGCGGCGCTTCGGCGGAAAACTCGAACTGCCACCAGAGCTCCCGGCTGTATTCCACCTCGCGATAGACAAACAGAAGCACTGTGATCGCGGCTGCCACCAGCACCAGCATCGCCACGACCCATGCAGGCGTCAGGACCTGCCGGAGGAGTGACGCCGGACGCGTGAACTGCCGGGCGCTGAGCAACAGGCCGGCGAGCAGAATGACCAGAAAGATCGCTTCAAACACCGCGACCGCACGCACGAAGGCGAGCAGCAAAGCCAGCGCGGTGCAGGCCGTTGCCGTCCACCACGCCCCGTCGAGCCTCTGGCTCACACCGCGGGCCGAAGCAAAAAGAACGATGCCGAGAATGCTGGACAGAAAATGCGCGCCTTCAACGACCGGCAGCGGCAGATAGTTGTAGAGGAAATCCAGATCCGAATCCGGCGTCGGTGTAACGCCCGAAAACACCAGCATTGCACCAGCGATCATCGCGAATGCGGCAAGCAGCAGGGGCGCCAGACGGAATTCCAGCTTGCGCAGCGTCGAGGCGACCGGATGGTTGGAAAGCTGCTGCACCTCCATACCGATCACGAACAGCGTCGCGACCAGAAGCGGCAGCACGTGATAGATGACCCGGTAGAGAACAAGGCTGCCGAGAACCTGATCGATATCGACAGTGCTTCCGAGCGCCGCAACGATGATCGTCTCGAACACGCCCAGCCCCGCCGGAACGTGGCTGAGAACGCCGGCACCGACAGCTGTGGCATAGATCGCCAGGAACGACGGCCAGCCGATATCCGTCTGCGGCAGAAGCACGTAAAGAACCGACGCCGAGGCTGCGATATCGAGCGCCGTGATCAGGAACTGTTGCGACGAGGTTTTCGTATCGGGAAGCCGCAGCTTCAGCCTGCCCAATGCCACTTCGCGGCCATTCCAGCCGGCAACGACAAGCACTGAGAGCACCACGATGATCGCAACCGCAATGCCGCGCACCCAACCCTCGCCGATGCCGAGCAGGCTGCCGATCCGAGGTGCCGTGACAAGCGATGCGATCGCAGTCACCCCAAGCAGGCCGATCCCGAAGGCGAGCGTGACAAAGGCGATCACGCGGCCAATGTCGTCGGGGCTGAGGCCCAGCCGCGAGTAACCGCGGAATCGGATCGCGCCGCCGCTCAAGGCACCGAAACCGGCTGTGTTGCCAACCGCATAGGCGCTGAACGCGGTCATCGCGACCGGCACCGGTGGCAGCTTCTTGCCGATATAGGAGAGTGCGTTGAGGTCGTAACCGGTCAGCGCAACGAAACTCAGCGCGGTGAAGAAGATCGCGAGAAGGATGGACGATGCCTTCGTGGCAGCAAGCGCTGCAAGCACGTCGTCATAACTGACTTCGGTCGTCAGATCGTAGATCGCAAACGTCGTGAAGCCGAAGACCACGAGGATGATGAAGGGAACGAGATAGCCGCGATAGTTTTCAAACGTCTCGCGGAGGCCGGTCTTCTGCTGATCTGTGGACATCAATGGTCATGCCGGTTGTTGAAGCATTGCCGGGGATTTCTCCCCGAACGAGCCGGGCAGCTAAGGCGACCCGATCGCGGCAATAATATGTCTGTGTTGCCGCTCTCATTACGTAGGCGCTCGCCTACTTTCAATAAGGGTTTAGCGCATCGACGTCGCAATAAAAAAGGCGGAAGCTGAAGCTCCCGCCTTTCGCTGTCTCTCCGTGATAAGGGTTCAACGGCGCTGGTTGTAGACGTCGACGCAGACGGCGCCGAGCAGAACCAGACCCTTGATGACCTGCTGATAGTCGATGCCGATGCCGAGGATCGACATGCCGTTGTTCATCACGCCCATCAGGAAGGCGCCGATGACGGCACCCGTGACCTTGCCAACGCCGCCGTAAGCCGAGGCGCCGCCGATGAAGCAGGCCGCGATGACGTCGAGCTCGAAGCCCGTGCCGGCCTTGGGGGTCGCGCTGTTCAGGCGAGCGGCAACGACGAGGCCGCCAAGCGCTGCCAGCACACCCATGTTGACGAAGGTCCAGAACACCAGACGCACGGTCTTGATGCCGGACAGTTCGGCTGCGCGGGCATTGCCACCGACCGCATAGATCTGCCGTCCGATGATCGTGCGGTTGGTGAAGAAGCCGTAGGCGACGATCAGCACGGCCATGATGATCAGCACGTTGGGCAGGCCGCGGTGCGACGAGATCAGGTAGGCGACATAGCCGATGGCAGCCATGACAAGGATGTTCTTTCCGATGAAGAAAGCCATCGGCTCGGATTCGACGCCATGCTCGACACGCCGTGCGCGGCTTCTGAAGTTCTGCCAGACCATCAGGGCGGCCAGTACCAGGCCGATGATGAAGGACGTCAGATAAAGGCCGCCCGTCGAGGAGATCAGTTCCGGGATGAAGCCGGATGACAGCTTCTGGAAGGTCGGATCGAAGGGACCGATCGACCGGCCGCTAAGGACCGCGATCATGAACCCGCGGAAGACCAGCATGCCGGCAAGCGTCACGATGAAGGACGGAATCCTGAAATAGGCGACGAAATAGCCCTGCATTGCGCCGATCACGCCACCGAGTACGAGGCAGATGATGCTCGCCGTGACAAAGTCGAAGCTGTACTGCACCATCAGCATCGCCGCGACCGCGCCGACGAAACCGGCGACCGAACCGACCGAAAGGTCGATGTGGCCGGTCACGATCACCATCAGCATGCCGAGCGCCATGATGACGATATAGCTGTTCTGGAGAACGATGTTGGTGATGTTGAGCGGCTTCAGCAGAACGCCCCCCGTTGCGACCTGGAAGAAGATGACGATCACGACCAGCGAGATCAGCATCCCGTAGTCACGAAGATTTTCCTTCCAGAAACCTGTCGCCGCCTTGGGAGCGGTAATTGCTTCCTGCGGAGTGCTCATAATTATCTCCCCTTGCGGCGCATGATAGCGCGCATGATATTTTCCTGCGTTGCCTCTTCGCCGGCGACTTCGCCGACAAATTCGCCCTCGTGCATGACCATGATCCTGTCGCAGATGCCGATGAGCTCGGGCATTTCGGACGAGATCACGATGACTGCCTTACCGGCATCCGCAAGTTCGTTGATGATGGAATAGATTTCGTACTTGGCGCCGACGTCGATGCCGCGTGTGGGTTCGTCCAGGATCAGGATGTCCGGGTTGGTGAACAGCCATTTCGACAGCACGACCTTTTGCTGGTTGCCGCCGGAAAGCTTGCCGGTTTCCTGGTAGACGTTATGGCTGCGGATCCGCATACGGTCGCGGAATTCCTGGGCAACCTTCATTTCGCGGATGTCGTCGATCACGCCGCGTGACGAAACGCCGCCCAGGTGCGCGAGCGAGACATTCTTGCGGATGTCCTCAGACAGGATCAGCCCGAGATGTTTGCGGTCTTCGGTGACATAGGCAAGGCCCGCCTTGATCGCCCGGTGCACGTCCGAGGTATCCGCTGGCTTGCCATGGATCTTCACGGTGCCGGAAATATCGCGGCCATAGGCGCGACCGAACACGCTCATCGCGAACTCGGTGCGGCCGGATCCCATCAGGCCGGAAATGCCGACGACTTCGCCGGCCCGGACCTTCATGGATACGTTCTTGACCACCTTGCGGTGCGAATGCTGCGGATGATGGACGGACCAGTCGTCGACCTCGAAGATCACCTCGCCGATCTTCGGCTCGCGCTTCGGGTAACGGCTTTCGAGATCGCGGTCCACCATGCGGCGGACGATCTCGTCCTCGTCGACCGGACCTTCGTGACAGTCAAGCGTGCCGACCGTACGACCGTCGCGCAGCACGGTGATGCGGTCCGCAACTTCCGAGATCTCGTTCAGCTTGTGGCTGATCATGATCGAGGTAATGCCGTTGCGGCGGAATTCCTTGAGGAGTTCGAGCAGGGCTGCGCTGTCGGTTTCGTTGAGCGAAGCGGTCGGCTCGTCGAGGATCAGCAGGCGCACGTCCTTGGACAGTGCCTTGGCGATCTCGACCAGCTGCTGCTTGCCGACACCGAGGTTGGTGATGAGGGTTTCGGGCACCTCGGCAACGAGACCGACCTTGGCGAGCAGGGCCTTCGTGCGGATGTAGCGAGCATCGCGGTCGATCACTCCGTACTTGGATGGCGCGTTCGCGAGAAAGATGTTCTCGGCAATCGACATCAGCGGGATGAGCGCGAGCTCCTGGTGAATGATGATGATACCGAGCTTTTCGGAATCGTTGATGTCGCGGAAGTGGCGTTCCTCGCCGTCGAACAGGATCGAGCCTTCGTAGGAACCATGCGGGTACACGCCCGAAAGCACCTTCATCAGCGTCGACTTGCCGGCACCGTTCTCGCCGACAAGGGCGTGAATCTCGCCTTCCTTGACGGTAAAGCTGACGTCCGAAAGCGCCTTAACGGCGCCAAAACTTTTTGAAATGCCGCGCATTTCCAAAATAGGCGGTTTGTCCGCCGACAATACAGGATCAAGCATGAGAACTCCTGGAATAGGAAGCCGCGCGACGCTTGCGCCGCGCGGCCAGAGACTTACTTGAGCTGCGATTCCTGGTAGTAGCCGGTATCGACGAGGACCTTCCAGTTCGTCTTGTCGACGACAACTGGCTTCAGCAGGTAGGACGGAACGACCTTCTTGCCGTTGTCATAGGTCTTGGTGTCGGTGACAACCGGTTCCTTGCCGTTCATGGCAGCGTCGACCATATCAACAGTAACCTTCGCGAGTTCGCGCGTGTCCTTGTAGATCGTCGAGTACTGTTCGCCGGCGATGATCGACTTGACCGAAGGCACTTCCGCGTCCTGACCGGAGACGATCGGCATCGGCATGTCGCCGGAACCGTAGCCTACGCCCTTCAGCGACGAGATGATGCCGAGCGAGATACCGTCATAGGGAGACAGAACGCCGTTCAGCTTCTTGTCGGAATAGGTCGAGGACAGGATGGCGTCCATGCGAGACTGGGCAGTTGCCGGATCCCAACGAAGGGTCGCGACCTTGTCCATGCCGGTCTGGCCGGAGCCGACCTTGAGCGTGCCCTTGTCGATCAGCGGCTGAAGGACGCTCATCGCACCGTTATAGAAGAAGAAGGCGTTGTTGTCGTCCGGCGAACCGCCGAACAGTTCGATGTTGAACGGGCCCTTTTCGGTATCGGCCTTGAGACCCTTTACCAGCGAGGTTGCCTGCTGAACGCCGACCTGGAAGTTGTCGAAGGTCGCGTAATAGTCGACATTCGGCGTTTCGCGGATGAGGCGGTCATAGGCAATGACCTTGATCTTCTGATCGGCAGCCTGCTGCAGAACGTCGGACAGCGTCGTGCCGTCGATCGATGCAATCACGAGAACCTTGGCACCCTTGGTGACCATGTTTTCAATCTGCGACAGCTGGTTCGGGATATCGTCTTCAGCGTACTGAAGGTCCACGTCATAGCCACGTTCTTTCAGAACCTTGACCATGTTGTCGCCATCGGCGATCCAGCGGGCAGAAGACTTGGTCGGCATCGCGACGCCGACGAGACCCTTGTCTGCAGCAAACACAGGCGACGCGAGCGCGACACCTGCGAAAATTGCAACCGTGGTCATGAGTTTCAAAATTTTCATAAGTAACTCCTCCGTTTCAAGCAGCTCACAATTAAGCTGCCGTATTATCCGGGAGAGGCTCCCCGCCTCCCCTCACGACCTTTTTCAGGTCAGTGATTGTCGCGCGGCAGACCTTCGGTCTGCGCAATGCGCTGGTATTTGACAGCCGGTTCGAGAACCGCGCCGGTTTCCATCTGCCCGACGATGCCGCGCTGGATTTCCTGCCACGGCGTCTGGTGCTTCGGATAGCGATAGCCGCCCTCGGCGTCCAGAGTGCTTCGACGTTGTGCAAGCTCATCATCCGAAATCAGGATGTTGGCTTCGCCGCGACCGAGATCGATGCGCACACGGTCGCCGGTCTTCAAAAGTGCAAGACCACCACCTGCTGCCGCTTCCGGAGACGCGTTGAGGATCGACGGGCTGCCCGACGTGCCGGACTGGCGTCCATCACCGATGCAGGCGAGCGAGCTGATACCCCGTTTCAGAAGGTAATCGGGAGCGCGCATGTTGACCACTTCGGCAGCGCCCGGATAACCGATCGGACCGGCACCGCGCATGAAGAGAACCGAATGCTCGTCGATCTCGAGCGATGGATCGTCGATGCGGTGGTGATAATCTTCCGGACCGTCGAACACGATCGCACGGCCTTCGAAGGCTTCCGGATCGTTCGGATTGGAGAGGTAACGCTCGCGGAACTCAGGCGAGATAACGCTGGTCTTCATAATTGCGGAAGAGAACAGGTTGCCGCGCAGAACGCGGAAGCCGGCGCGTGCCTTCAGCGGTTCGTCGTAACGCTTGATGACCTTGTCGTCCTCGATGATCGCACCGCGACAGTTGTCGCCGATCGTCTTACCGTTCACCGTCATCGCATCTTCGTTGATGAGGCCCTGCGTCATCAGCTGGTTGACAACCGCCGGAACGCCGCCGGCATGGTAATAGTCTTCGCCGAGATATTCGCCGGCTGGCTGCAGATTGACTAGAAGCGGAACTTCCTCGCCATAGGTCTGCCAGTCGTCGACCGTCAGTTCCACGCCGGTATGGCGGGCGAGCGCGTTCAGATGGATCGGCGCATTGGTCGAGCCGCCGATCGCGGAATTGACGCGGATGGCGTTGATGAAAGCGTCCTTGGTCAGGATATCCGAAGGCTTCAGGTCTTCCCTGACCATTTCGACAATGCGAAGGCCGGTGAGATAGGAAACTTCCTGGCGGTCACGGTAAGGAGCCGGGATGGCGGCCGAACCCGGCAGCTGCATGCCCAGCGCTTCGGCCAGCGAATTCATCGTCGTTGCCGTGCCCATTGTGTTGCAATAGCCGGTGGATGGTGCCGAAGACGCGACAAGCTTCACAAAGCCCGCGTAATCGATTTCGCCCTTGGCCAGAAGTTCGCGTGCCTTCCAGACGATTGTGCCGGAACCGGTGCGTTCACCGCGGAACCAGCCGTTCAGCATCGGGCCGACCGACAGGGCGATGGCTGGAATGTTGACGGTGGCAGCAGCCATAAGACAGGCTGGCGTGGTCTTGTCGCAGCCGATCGTCAGCACGACGCCATCGAGCGGGTAACCGTAGAGAACTTCGACAAGGCCAAGATAGGCTAGGTTGCGGTCAAGGCCCGCGGTCGGGCGCTTGCCGGTTTCCTGGATCGGATGCACCGGAAATTCGATGGCGATGCCGCCCGCTTCGCGAATACCTTCGCGCAGACGGTTGGCAAGCTCGAGGTGGTGGCGGTTGCACGGCGACAGGTCCGAACCGGTCTGGGCGATGCCGATGATCGGCCGGTCCGACTGAAGTTCGGCCTGGCTGAGACCGAAGTTCATGTAGCGCTCGAGATAGAGCGCGGTCATGTCGACATTGTCAGGATTGTCGAACCAGGCGCGCGACCGCAGCTTACGCGCGTCCTGGCGGCGCTCTCCGGTTTCGGCGATTTCACTTGAGGGCGCGTTTTCCGAATTGCTCATCTTCAGTCCTCGAATGCTTCAGTTTCAATGCGCCGGCCAAGCATGAAGGCATCCGCCACATGCACCAGCGGTGAGAAATCCGTATCGCTGTCACCCTTGGTGACGAGCGCCACGAAATCCCGATACAGATTGCGATATTCGCGATCTTCCTCGACGATCTGCGCCTCGCCGTCGACGATCAGGCGGCTGCCGCCGTGGGTGAGGACGATCGTGCCCTCTTCGGTCTCGACCCGGATGTCCCAGGTCTGCGGCCCCGTCTGACGCCAGTCGAATTCGGCCGCCACAGGCAAGCCGCTTTTCGTTTCGAAGGCAAGGCTTGCAGCGATCGGCGCTGCACGATTGGCCGGGAAGGTCAGTTCGGAGCGCACGAGATGAAACGTTTCGGGCATGATCCGCGTGACGATCGACAGAGCATTGATGCCGGGATCGAAAACGCCGAGACCGCCCGGCTCCCAGATCCACGCCTGACCCGGATGCCAGTGGCGAACATCTTCCTTCCACTCGACCGAAACGCTTTTCAACGTCCGCTCGGCGATCAACGCCCTTGCAGGCTCGACAGCCGCGGCAGCGCGGGAATGCCATGTTGCAAACAGGCTGAGGCCTTTTTCTCTCGCCAGCGTTTCCAGCGCAAAGACCTCCGAAAGCGTCGCGCCCGGCGGCTTTTCGAGCATTACATGCTTGCCGGCTTCAAGCGCTGCCTTTGCCTGCTCGAACCGGCCCTGGGGCGGCGTACAGAGAGAGACAGCGTCGATTTCGACGCCGGAAGCCAAAAGCTCGTGAATATCAGCAAAGCACGCGACATTTTCGAGCGAGGCGTTGCGGCTGGCGACTGCGACGAGATCGATCCCGTCGGTCGCTTCGATTGCGCCGAGATGCTGGTCCCTGGCAATCTTGCCAAGTCCGACGATAGCGAGACGAATGGGGGTCATGGCCACCTCAGAGCGCCTTGATCGCGACAGGCGTTTCCGCTGCCACAGCCAGACGGTTCACGAGTGGAAGCTTGAACGGCGCCGCATCGATCTCGAACACATCGCCGGCTTCGGTCTTGATGCCATGCGAGACCGACAGCGTCGCCGTGCCGAAGAAATGGACATGCAGATCGCCCGGCTGGCGGAACAGGTCGTATTTGAAATTGTGGTATTCGAGGTTGGCGATCGAGTGCGACATGTTCGCTTCGCCCGACAGGAACGGCTTTTCGAAGATCACCTCGTCACCACGGCGGATGCGCGACGTGCCTTCGACATGATCAGGCAGTTCGCCGACCAGAAGTTCCGGTCCGAGCGCTGCCTGGCGCAGCTTGGAATGGGCAAGCCAGAGATAGTTGCCCTTCTCGGTCACGTGATCGGAAAATTCGTTGGAGAGACAGAAGCCGAGGCGGAACGGCGTGCCGTCGGGGCCGATCAGATAGATCGCCGCCAGTTCCGGCTCCTCGCCACCATCGAGCGCGAACGAGGGAGAAACGAGATCTTCGCCGGTTGCGCGCAGCTGCGTTCCATTGCCCTTGTAGAACCATTCCGGCTGCGCACCGACTTCGCCATCCTTCGGCTTGCCGCCCTCGACGCCCATCAGGAACATGCGCATGGAATCGGTCGGCTTTTCTTCCGACTGCGCTGCCTTGTGCATCTTGTCGCGACCATCGGCGGAACCGAGATGCGTGAGGCCGGTGCCGGCGACGATGAAGTGAGATGGATCGGGATGCGAGACCGGCAGACCAAGACGTCCGCTCTGCGCGGCAACGTCGAGGTCGACTTCATCACCAAGCCCGAGTGCTTCGATCTGCTGCGCCAGGCTAAGGCTTGCTGCAATGGCCTTCTGGGCAAGCTCGTAGGTTGAGGAAACGCCATTGACGACGCGCGGAGTATCTCCGCTCCAGGCGACAACCTGAACATCGCCAGACAAGCTCGCAACCTGAAGAATTCGCAACATATGCCCTGCCATCCGATAAGTCTGATAATATTGAAGCGCAGTGTCTCCCGAAACCGCGCCAACCCCTCCCATCAGATCACGATCCGATGCGTCATTAATACGACTATTGGATAACGGGACGTACTGTCAAGAACGAGATGGCTTCAGAGTGCCATCATCGTAAACAAGGGAGAATTCTAAATAGCGAGTGGAATCATATAGATAAATGAGGATCTCGCAAAATCGCGTTTCGAAAGCGTGATTTTTCGCAATTTTGCGTCTTGCAAAAGTATGATTATATGCCAAACCTTCGACCGTCAGTTTTCTTATCATCTCTGGGAGGATTTAAGATGAAGAGAGCACTATGGGCGGCTACCGCCGTTGTTACCGCATGCCTAGCGTCGAGCGTTTCCGCAAAATCCCTGACAATCGGCTTCTCGCAGATCGGATCTGAATCCGGCTGGCGCGCTGCCGAAACGACAGTGACGAAGCAGCAGGCCGAAAAGCGCGGCATCACCCTCAAGTTTGCCGATGCGCAGCAGAAGCAGGAAAACCAGATCAAGGCAATCCGCGGCTTTATCGCCCAGGGCGTCGATGCGATCCTGATCGCACCTGTCGTTGCCACCGGCTGGGACGCAGTCCTGAAGGAAGCCAAGGAAGAAAAGATCCCTGTCATCCTTCTCGACCGCGAAATCGATGCACCGAAAGATCTCTACCTGACGGCCGTCACCTCTGACCAGACCTTTGAAGGCAAGGTTGCAGGCGACTGGCTGGTGAAGGATGTCGGCTCCAAGGACTGCAAGGTCGTGGAACTGCAGGGAACCACCGGTTCCTCACCTGCCATCAACCGCAAGAAGGGTTTCGAACAGGCTATTGCCTCGCATTCGAACATCAAGATCGCGCGTTCGCAGACCGGTGACTTTACCCGCACCAAGGGTAAGGAAGTCATGGAAAGCTTCATCAAGGCAGAAGGCGGCGGCAAGGGCATCTGCGCCGTTTACGCTCATAATGACGACATGGCCGTCGGCGCGATCCAGGCCATCAAGGAAGCCGGGCTGAAGCCGGGCACCGACATCAAGGTCGTCTCGATCGACGCCGTTCCGGATATTTTCCAGGCTATGTCGAAGGGTGAAGCAAACGCGACTGTGGAGCTCACGCCGAACATGGCAGGCCCCGCGCTCGACGCACTCGAAGCCTACCTGAAGGACAAGAAGGAACCACCAAAGTGGATCCAGACAGAATCGAAGCTGTACACGGCTTCTGATGACCCGATGAAGGTGTACGAAGCCAAGAAGGGCCTCGGCTACTGATCTCCCGCCGCCCGATCTAGCTCTCGACCGAGCCGGGCAGTTTTCAACCGGGGCAGCTTTTTCAAGAGCTGTCCCGGCCTCCACTTATGCGGGCTGGAGCATGACAGACATACAGACTTCCTCAGAAAATTCGTTCTCCGCCACAAACCGGGAACGTCTCGATGACCCGCTCATGGAAGCAAGGGGCATCGGCAAGTCCTTTCTCGGCGTCACCGCGCTTGAAGGCGTGGACTTCACGCTGCAGCGGGGCGAAATCCACGCGCTGCTTGGCGAAAATGGCGCCGGCAAATCCACGCTGATCAAGATCCTGACAGGTGTCTACACGCGTGACCGCGGCGAGATGCGGCTGGATGGCCAAGACGTGACGCCGGCCAACGTCGCGGAAGCGCAGGCGCTCGGCATCGGCACCGTCTATCAGGAAGTCAATCTTCTAGAAAACCTCACGGTGGCCGAAAACCTGTTCCTCGGTCGCCAACCAAGCCGCTTCGGGTTCATCGACCGACGCGAGATGCGTCGGCGCGCGAAAGCGCTTCTCGCGAGATACGGCCTCGATATCGACGTCGATGCGCTTCTCTCCTCCTATTCCGTCGCGATCCGCCAGATCGTCGCGATTGCCCGTGCCGTCGATCTTTCCGGCAAGGTGCTTGTTCTCGACGAGCCGACCGCAAGTCTCGACAGCCAGGAAGTCGAAATGCTGTTCGTCGTGCTGCGCAGGCTGCGCGAACAAGGTCTCGGCATCATCATCATCACCCACTTCCTGAACCAGGTTTATGCAGTGGCCGACAGGGTCACCGTGTTGCGCAATGGCAGGCTGGTGGGAAGCCGGGCGCTGGCCGAACTGCCGCGTCTCGAACTCATCTCGATGATGCTCGGCCGTGAGCTGCAGGACATTACCCGAGAGCATCAGGCCCAAGAAGAAACCATCGCCCCGACCGGCGAGGCGCCCATTCGTTTCGCCGGCTACGGAAAACGCGGCAGCGTCGCCCCGTTCGATCTCGACATACGCCCGGGCGAAGTCGTCGGCGTCGCCGGACTTCTCGGGTCTGGCCGCAGCGAAACGGCCTTCCTCCTTTTCGGCATCGACCGTGCAGACAGCGGCACAGCCAGCATTGACGGCAAGGAGATCGCCCTCTCCTCGCCGGTCGCGGCCATCTCCAACGGGTTTGGTTTCTGTCCGGAAGAACGCAAGACGGACGGGATCATTGGCGATCTTTCCGTGGCCGACAATATCGCCTTGGCACTGCAGGCCCGTCAAGGCTGGGCAAAGCCCATATCGTCGCGCGAGCGCCGGGCCTTGGCTGAAGGTTTTATCAAATCTCTGGACATTCGCCCAGCCGACGCCGAGCGTCCGATCAAGTTCCTGTCTGGCGGCAACCAGCAGAAGGCGATCCTTGCCCGCTGGCTGGCGACGGAACCACGGCTTCTGATCCTCGACGAACCGACCCGCGGCATCGATATCGGTGCCCACGCGGAAATCCTGAAAATGATCGAGCGGCTCTGTGCCGAAGGCATGTCGCTTGTGGTGATTTCCTCCGAACTTGAGGAACTCACAGCGATCGCCCACCGGGTCATTGTACTTTCCGACCGCCGCCACGTGGCGGAACTCACCGGCAGCGACGTCAACGCCGACAATATCATGCAGGCGATTGCCGCACCGAACCGGACGGAGGCCGCCTGATGAACCCGATAACCCGTCGCCTCAAGCGACTTGCGCCGCAGCTGATCGCGCTTGCGATTATCCTCGGCATGATTACGGCCATCGCGCCCGGCTTCCTGACGATCTCGGTCCAGAACGGCCGGGTCTATGGCAGCCTGATCGACATTCTGGTGCGCGCCGCACCGGTCGCACTTTTGACCATCGGCATGACGCTGGTCATCGCGACGCGCGGTATCGATCTTTCGATCGGCGCCGTCATCGCCATCTGCGGTGCCGTTGCCGCAACGCTGATCGCCGATGGATATCCGATCCCGGTCGTCATCGTCGTATCGCTCGGCATCGGCCTCGTCTGCGGTCTCTGGAACGGCATTCTCGTTGCCCTCCTCGATATCCAACCGATCATCGCAACGCTGATCCTGATGGTGGCGGGACGCGGGATTGCCCAGCTGATCACAGAGGGCGTCATCCTCACCTTCAATGACGACACGTTTTCGGCGCTCGGATCCGGTTCCTTCGCCGGCATTCCGATCCCGATCTTTCTCTGGCTCGGCACCGGCCTTCTCGTCGGCCTGCTGGTCCGCCGCTCGGCGCTCGGCTTCCTGATCGAGGCAACCGGCATCAACCGGCGTGCCGCAACGCTTGCCGGTGTGAAGGCCCGCTTCCTGCTGTTCTTCGTCTATGCGATCTCAGGCCTGTGTGCCGCCGTCGCCGGCCTGATCGTGACCGCCGATATCCGTGGCGCCGATGCCAACAATGCCGGCCTCTGGCTCGAACTCGACGCAATCCTCGCGGTTGTGATCGGCGGGACGTCGCTCAACGGCGGGCGCTTCTCGATCACCGCCTCGCTGATCGGCGCGCTGATCATCCAGTCGATCAACACCGGCATTCTCGTTTCCGGCTTCCCGCCGGAATTCAATCTCATCATCAAGGCCGGCATCATCATCATCGTGCTGACACTGCAATCACCCGCCGTCATCACCATGCTCGGCTTCTTGAGGTCACAGCCGAAAGCCAGTCAGGAACCTGTTTCCAAGGTTGAAGGAGCGGCCCGATGATCCACACCCGCAACCTTCCCTTCGTAACGACGCTCGCGATCTTCGTGATAGCTTACGGTCTCTGCATCCTGCAGTTTCCAAACATGCTGTCGACGAGGGTGATCGGCAATCTGCTGACAGACAATGCGTTTTTGGGCATCGCCGCTGTCGGCATGACCTTCGTCATTCTGTCGGGAGGCATCGATCTCTCGATCGGCTCGGTGATCGCCTTCACGAGCGTGTTCGTGGCGGTTGCAGTCGGCTCGCTCGGCCTGCACCCGCTCACTGCCTTCTTAGCCGTTCTCGTCATCTCCACGCTGTTTGGCAGTCTTATGGGGGCGATGATCCGCTATCTCGGCATTCCGCCTTTCGTCGTGACACTGGCCGGCATGTTTCTCGCACGCGGCGCTGCCTACCTGATCTCCACGGCGTCGGTTCCGATCAGCCACGAGATGATCGACGCGATCCAGGGCTTCTACTTCCGCTTTCCCGGCGGCGGGCGGCTGACGGCGCTTGCGATCTTGATGCTGCTCGTCTTCATCATCGGCGGGTTCATTGCCGGAAGGACGCGGTTCGGCGCAAATGTCTACGCGATCGGCGGCAATATCCAGTCGGCGGAACTGATGGGCGTACCCGTCGGCTCCACGACGATCGGCATCTATGCCCTGTCAGGCTTCCTGTCGGGCTTGGCCGGCATTGCCTACACGCTTTATACCTCGTCGGGTTATTCGCTGGCCACCGTCGGCGTCGAACTCGATGCGATTGCGGCAGTTGTCATCGGCGGAACGCTTTTGACCGGCGGCGTCGGGCTTGTGGCCGGCACGTTCGTCGGCATTCTTATCCAAGGCCTGATCCAGACCTACATCGTCTTCGACGGAACACTGTCTTCCTGGTGGACGAAGATCGTCATCGGCATCCTCCTTTTCGTGTTCATTGTGTTGCAGCGCGGTATCATCTGGTATTCAAACCGGCGATTGGCCGAGAGTCGGCTTAAGGAGATCTAGTTTGAGTTTGCTGGAAACGACGATTAACGGGCGAAAGCGCCGTAGCAACCACGCAACGGTGGTCGCTGGGCTTGGCCGCGGGATCGTTTCCGGCACGTTCCCGGAAGGCTCTCTCCTGCCCGGCGACACCGAGCTTTCGGCACGGTTCGGCGTATCGCGCACGGTGTTACGCGAGGCGATGAAGACGCTGTCTGCCAAGCAGCTGGTCGAAGCCAAGGCGAAGGTCGGTACCCGCGTCCTCGACAGTTCGAGCTGGAATTTCTTCGACGCGGATGTCTTGAGTTGGCGTTTCGAGACGAGTCTCGACTACGAGTTCATCGAGCATCTGGCCGAAATGCGCACCGCGCTTGAGCCGGCAGCGGCGGCGGCGGCGGCTTTGAGGGCAACGAGCGACGACATCGTTTCGCTTTACGCGATCGCTGCCAAATTCGACAATCTCAACCACACGCCGGAATCAATCGCCAACGTGGATCTCGAATTCCATCTGGCCATCGCCCGCATGTCCGGCAATCCGTTCATGCGCTCCGCAAGCGCTTTGATCGAGGCGGCACTGGCGATTTCCTTCCAGCTGTCGTCACCGGCCGCGTCGCCGGAAATGATCGACGAAGTCGCCTCCAACCATCTGCGAATCGCCCATGCCATCGCGTCCCGCGATCCGCAAAAGGCGATGTCGGCGATGCGTCATGTGATCGACGTCGGCAAAATCCGCATCCGCACGTCGCTGGATGCTGCGGAGAACGTGCCAGGCAACAAAACCGCCGAGCTGCGCTTCCCGGATTCTACCCGAGTTCCAACGTCGTGACCCCGAAGACATCGGATGTCTGCGCTGACGGCGGCAAGCCACGGTACATTCGGGCTGTCGTAAAACCTTTTTGGAATCCGGCTTCTGCCAGATAGTCGGCAAATGCCTGCTGCGGCGCCGGCACATCAATGTGAATGGTCTCGCCTCCGGTTTCCACGGCAAGGCCTCGCAGCAACGATACGGCTTCGCTCAAACCTTCAGCAAAAAGCGGACCGATCTTGAACCCGTCGCGACATTTTCGGCAGACGCCGTAGCCTCTGATCTCTTCATCCTCGATCAGGACCTTCGTCGACCTCGGCGGCTTCAGCCACGCGTGAAGAAACGCCTCGCGGACTTGCGGGAAGACGCTGCCATCGTAGTGGATGATAGCCGGCAAATTACCAACGTTGACATCGGTCACGCCGGCAACGGCGGTACCTTTGAGGCGGCCACTCCAGCGTATACTCTCGTAGAACGGCTCGAACCCCATGCTGCGATAATTCTGCTGTTGCTCCGCAACGCCATCGAGACCGATCGTGCGTCCCTCCAGATGGGCCATGCCAGCATCCCATACACGCCGGCCCATACCCTGCCCGCGAAAATCGGGATTTGCGATATAGAGGCCGATAAACCCGAAGTCATGGCCGTATCGCACAGCGGAGATGCCCGCTGCTAGTACGCCATTGACGAAACAGCCGATGAACCCCTCGGGATCCGCCGCATGAAAGGCCGCCGCATCGGCAAGCCCGGGGTTCCAGCCTTCCGCTCTCGCCCAGTCGAGAAGGCATTCGAGCTCCGAAAGTGCCAGCGTCCGGATGACGGCTGAGCCTGTCATCGCGTCGCAAGCCTGCTAGGCGCAAAACCCTCGAGAAGCCCCGCATACAGCTTGTTGACCGGCGTCGCATAGGCGCCGTTTTTAGCTGTCGACAGGCCGAGTGCCACCAGCATTTCCGCCTGTTTGACGGCAGCCGCGACACCATCCACGACCGGCACCCCGAATTCGGCCCGCAGCTCTGCGGTAAGGTCGGCCATGCCGGCGCACCCGAGCACGATCGCCTCGGCCTTATCCTCCTTCAAGGCCAGCGCGATTTCGGAGCGGAGCCGTTCACGTGCATTGGATGTCGGATCTTCCAGCGACAGGACCGGAATATCGGCGGCGCGCACCTTGCAGCGACCGGACATGCCGTAGCGATGGACGAGATGCTCGAGCGGCAGGCGCGAACGTTCCATGGTCGTCACGATCGTGAAGCGTTGCGCGATAAAGGTGGTGGCAGAAAGCGCCGCTTCGCAGATGCCTATAACAGGGATATGGGCGAGAGCCCGGGCTGCATCGAGCCCCGTATCATCGAAACAGGCGATGATCGCCGCGTCGGCACCGGCCTTTTCACCCTTGGCAAGCTCGACCAAAAGGCCGGGGACCGCAAACACTTCGTCGTAATAGCCTTCGATCGACACCGGCCCCATGGACGATGTGACGGCCTCGATCTGCGTGCCGGAATTGGCAACGCGGGCGGCGCTGTCGGCCACGGTCGCCGTCATGCTGGCCGTTGTATTGGGATTGACGATCAGAATGCGCATCGTGTGGGATCAGCTCCGCAGGCGGCGACGGTTGATGTAGACGATCAAGCCGAGCGTTCCGGCAATGACCAGGAACGAGAACACCGTCGTGACTGTCCCCAGCGCATAGAGCACCGGCGTCGTGACATTGGTGGTCATGCCGTAGATCTCGAGCGGCAGTGTATTGTACGTGCCCGCCGTCATCAGCGTGCGAGCAAACTCGTCATAGGAAAGCGTGAAGCCGAACAGTCCGACGCCGATCAGGCTGGGGGCGATCATCGGCAGCACGACATTGGAAAACGTCTGCCAGGACGAGGCGCCGAGATCACGCGCAGCCTCCTCATAGGCCGGCGAAAAGCGGTTGAATACGGCAAACATGATCAGCACGCCGAACGGCAGCGTCCAGGTCAGATGCGCGCCGAAGGCAGACGTGTACCAGGACGGTTCGAACCCGAACTGCTGGAAAACGACGCCGATGCCGAGCGAGACGATGATCGACGGCACGACGAGACTGGCGACCGCCAGATAAAAGAGAGCCGTCGCACCGGCAAACTTGCGGCGAAAGGCAAGGCCCGCCAGAAGTGCCACGACGACCGTGACGATCATCACCATCACCCCGAGTGCCGTGGACCGGCGGAATGAACCACCGAAATCGCCGACCGCCTGGGTCTCGAACAGGTTGACGAACCAGCGGGTGGAGACGCCGTTCAACGGAAAGGTCAGGCCGCCATTCGGTCCCTGGAACGACAGGATCAGCACCGCAGACAGCGGCCCGTAGAGAAACAGCACGAAGATGGCGAAGAATAGGGCGAGAAAATAGAATTCGCGGCCGCGCTTGTCGCTGTGCATCTCAAAGCTCCCCCATCTTCACAGTTCTTTGCGGATATCGACGATGCGCAGGATGCCCGCGACCATCAAGAGAACGAGGACCAGAAGAACCACCGCATTGGCAGCGGCAGCCGGATATTGCAGCAGCGACATCTGGTTCTTCATCATCAGCGCCACCGACGCGCTCTGGCCCCCGGACATGACCTGCACGGTGGAAAAATCGGCCATGACCAACGTCACCACGAAGATCGTGCCGATCGCCATGCCGGGTTTGGCCAGCGGAATGATGACGTTGGTCAGGATCTGAAAGGACGAGGCACCGGCATCACGCGCCGCTTCGACCAGCGATTTATCAATGCGCATCAGCGTGTTGAAGATCGGCGTCACCATGAACAGCGTGTAGAGATGCACCATGGCAAGCACCACGGCAAAGTCAGAATAAAGCAGCCACTGGATCGGCTCCGGCACGATGCCGGCACTGACAAGCGCGCTGTTGATCAGCCCGTTTCGCCCGAGAACCGGGATCCACGAAATCATCCTGATGATGTTGGATGTCAGGAAAGGCACGGTGCAGACCAGAAACAGCACCATCTGCATCGCCGAGGTGCGAATGTGGAAGGCGAGAAAATAGGCGACCCAGAATCCGACGAAAAGCGTGATCGCCCAGACGATGGCCGCAAATTTCAGCGTGTTGAGATAGGTCTTCCAGGTGACCCAGGATCCGAGCGTCTCCACATAGTTCATGGTCAGAAAGTCGGGATACATCTGGGCGAAGTCATAGTCCCAGAAACTGACGATCACGATCATCAGGATCGGAAGCGCCAGGAAAAACCCAAGGATCAGCGTCAGCGGCGTCGCCTGCAGATAGGAGACGAGGCCGAGCGGGATGCGGATCTGCCGCTTCGGCTTCGGTTCGCCAACACCTAGGAATCGCACTTCCACCATCACCAAAAGGCTCCTGTCGTTTCGAAAAAGAGCGGTCCGGAAAGGTGCCCCTCATCCGGCTGCCGCCACCTTCTCCCCGCGGGCGGGGAGAAGGGATCTGTGGCAAGGTTGGTGCCCCACCCTCATCCCTGTGCTCGTCACAGGGATCCAGCAACCGCGCGTCTGCGCGGTTAGAGACCCTTTTCAGCCCAAGGACTTGGGCTGGCTGGATTCCTGTGACGAGCACAGGAATGAGGGAAGGAAGATGTCGATCAAGCCGCGATGAACTCGTTCCAGCGGCGAACCATGTAGCGGTCCTCGTCCATTACCGAGTTCCAGCAGGCGACATGGCCCATGCGCTCCTCGAAGGAACCGCCATCGCGCACCGCACCGGCCTTTTCCATGACCTTGCCATCGGGCGCGACGATATCGCCCTTTGCTGCCTTGCCTTCGATCCAGTAGCCCCACTCGTCGGCCGACATGTGTTCCTTGGCCGTGTCCATGGCGGCGGAATAGTAACCCTGGCGGTTGAGGTAGGCGCCGACCCAACCGGATGTGTACCAGTTGATATATTCATAGACCGCATCGAGCTTGGCGCCGGAAAGATGCGCGGCAAGACCGAGACCGCCGCCCCACGAGCGATAGCCTTCCTTGAGCGGCTGATATTTGCAGGCGATGCCCTTGGAGCGGACAGCGGCAACGGCCGGCGACCACATCGACTGGATGATGACTTCGCCCGACGACATCAGGTTGACGCTTTCGTCGAACGACTTCCAGAACGCGCGGAACTGGCCAGCCTGCTTGGCCTTGATCAGGAAATCGATGGTCGCATCGATCTCGGCCTTGGTCATGTTGCCCTTGTCGGCATACTTGATGTTGCCCATGGCTTCCATGATCATCGCGGCATCCATGATGCCGATCGACGGAATGTTCAGGATCGACGTCTTGCCCTTGAACTTCGGGTCCATGATATCGGCCCAGGTCGTGATCTCACGGCCGACCAGATCCGGACGAATGCCGAGCGTATCGGCATTGTAGATCGTCGGCATCATGGTGAACCACTGGGTCTCTTCCTTGGCGAATTTCTTGTCGCCCGCCTTTTCGACGAAGCCGACCGTATGCGGCGCCGTGCCCTGGGCGATCACGCTGTCCGGCTTCAGCTTGCCGTTCTTGAACAGCGGCACGACCTTGTCGTAATATTTCAGCTTCTTCACATCCATCGGCTGGATGACGCCTGCCGGATAGACCTTCTTGAGGATCCAGTATTCGATGTCGGCAATGTCGTAGGAGTTCGGCTGCGTGACGGCGCGCTGGGCAGCGGCATCCGAGTCGGTTGCGGTCATCTCGAGCGTGATGCCGAGATCGGCCTTGCACTTTTCGGCAATCGCATTGAGGTTCGAAACGCCGGTACCGAACTGGCGGATCGTGATCGGGTTCTGCGCCCAGATGGTGGGGAAGCCGGTAATGGCGCCCGAACCGGCGGCAAGGCCGGCAGCGGCAGATGCGGTCTTCAGCAGCGAGCGGCGCGAAAGTCCCTTTGCGGTCTTTTGAATTTCAGTCATTCCCATGTTCTCCTCTAGTTGATTATTGTGAGTGGGATCAGTGCTTGAGGCGCCCGAGGACAATCGCGTCATCCCGGCCCCAGCATAGGGGGATCGCCTCTCCGACCTTGACCGGATTGGCGAAGAAATCGGTGTCGGAGAGGATCGCGGTAAAATCCTCGATGCCGGCGCCGTTGACCGACAGCTTCACCGAGGAACCGCGATATTCGATATTGGTGATCGAGCCGGTAAAACCGAGGCCCGTTTCGGACGGCTGGCCGATCCGGACGTGATCGGTACGGATGGCGATATCGGCCTGATCGGTCAGGTCGCCATTGTCGCCGACGGCCAGAAAATCGGCACCGGCCGGCACCGACAGCATCAGTTCCTGGCCCGCGCTTTTGGTGACGCGACCGGAAATGACGTTGTGGTCGCCCATGAACTTAGCGACGAAGGCTGTCGCCGGCTTTTCGAACACGACGCGCGGATGAGCCGCCTGCTCGATGCGGCCGTCATTCATGATGACGATGATGTCGGCAAGCGCCATCGCCTCTTCCTGGCTGTGCGTCACATGCACGAAGGTGATGCCGAGCGAGGTCTGCAGCTTCTTCAGCTCCGCCCGCATGCGGATCTTCAAGAACGGATCGAGCGCCGAAAGTGGCTCATCAAGCAGCAGCGCTTCCGGATCGGTAATCAGCGCACGCGCCAGCGCCACGCGCTGTTGTTGACCGCCGGAAAGCTGGGCCGGACGGCGTGTCGCATAGCCTTCCATCTGCATCAGCCGCAGCAGGTCCATAGCCTTGGCGCGGCGGACATCCTTGTCGACGCCCTTCATCTTGAGGGAAAAGGCGACGTTATCGACCAGATCGAGATGCGGAAACAGCGCGTAGGACTGGAACATCATTGCCGTGCCGCGTGTGGCGGGCGGAAGATCCGTGACCACAGTGTTGCCAAGCCGCACGTCGCCCGACGTGATGCTCTCGTGGCCGGCGATCATTCTCAGCGTCGACGTCTTGCCGCAGCCGGACGGGCCGAGCAGGCAGCAATAGGTGCCGGCCGGGATCTTGAGGCTGATCGCATGGACCGCCGTCGTCGTCCCATAGGTCTTGGTGACGGAGGCGATATCGATTTCGGCGGCCTTACTCATGCGGTGCTCCCTGCTTCCACAATGAGATGCATCCGCCGTGCCAGTTTCCCTAAGTCATTGGTCCCGCTGGAACTTCAATCCGGTGAGAAATGCGTTTTGCGTGCACTGCGCAAAAATCATGCGATCGATGCCGATCCCATGCGCAAATCGTATGCAATCCTTGCCGTGGATCGAAGACATCCGTTCTGGCAATCTCTATTTGTCTGGAGTAATGGAGATTAACGGGATGTGGTGATGAGTATCAGCGAGCAGATCATTCTCAGCGAAACGATTCCGGAAGATCGGTCTATGGCGATACGCGAAGCGCTGCGCAACGCGATCATCGACCGTCGCCTGGCGCCGGGAACCAAGCTTTCGGAAGCCGAAGTCGGCTCGCTGTTCGATGTCAGTCGCACCGTCGCCCGCGCCGCGCTGCAGATGCTGACCTTCGAAGGCCTGGTAAAGACCGAGCGAAACCGCGGCGCCTTCGTCTCCAATCCGTCGCCGGACGAAGCACGCCAGATCTTTGCCTCGCGCCGGCTGATCGAGCCCGGCATCGTCGCGGCCGCGCTCGAACGTATCACGCTTGACGACATCGAGCAGTTCCGGCGCCAGCTTGAGGAAGAAGAGCGCTACATGACCGAGCGCGGTCCGGCCGCACGCCGCGCCGAGATCAAGGCTTCCGGTGATTTCCACCTGATGCTGGCTTCGGTCGCCGGAAATGTCATTCTCCAGCGCTTCATGGACGAATTGATAGCCCGCTCTTCACTGGTGATCGCGCTTTACGGCCGCTCAGGTGTATCGAGCTGCGGCCATAGCGAGCACTTCGCGATCCTCGACGCCCTCAAGGACGGCGATGGCGAACGGGCGGCTGCCCTGATGCTGCACCATATCGATCATATCGAGGCCGATCTCGACCTGCAGGAGAAGCAGGGCCTCGGATTGAAAGACGCGCTCGCGATCGGCTGATCAGTAAGTATCTGAACACTTACCAAGGTTCTATATTGCGGTGCGAAAGCGCGTTGACTCTGTTTGGGAAGCTCTGTCTATTTGTTCCATGCTTGGCCGGTTCACCCCGCCGAGCCAAAAAACGGGAACAGCAATCGGCACGCGTATGCCGATAACGTGGAGACATCACCAATGCTGAAGAGACACCTGCTGAAGGCCGCCGTCGGCGCCGCGCTTCTCGTAACCACGGCACTTTCCGCCCATGCCGCAGATGACGCGCTTGCCCGCATCAAGGCGGCCGGCGTCATGAAGGTCGGCACGGAAACCGCTTTTGCTCCATTCGACTTTATCGATGCCGGCACGCATTCAGGCCTGAATGTCGATTTCTTCGCAGAACTCGGCAAGGATCTCGGCGTCAAGATCGAATGGGTCGAGCTGCCCTGGGATGGCGTCTTCCCGGCGCTTGAAGCTGGCAAGTTCGATTTCGTCGCGGGCCCTGCCACCATCACCAAGGCTCGCCTGGAACGCTTCAAGATGACCGCGCCGATTGCCGAGGCAACCGTCGCCATCCTGAAGAAAGCCGGCGATACATCGATCACCAAGCCTGAAGACATCGCCGGCAAGGCCGTCGGCGCCGGCAAGGCGACCGCGCAGCTTGCTCAGTTGCAGGAATATTCCGCCACGCTGCCGACCAAGGTGACCGCCCGCGAATACGTTTCCTTCAACGACGCCTATGCGGATCTGGCGGCTGGCCGTATCGTGGCCGTCGCAAATTCGCTGCCGAACATCGCCTTCGTTGCAAAGCAGCGCGCCGGCGTCTTCGAAGTGGTCACGCCCGCCTTCGGCAAGAAGTCCTATTTCGGCTTCATCGGCAAGAAGGACGCCGACAGCGCCAGCCTCGTCGAATACGTCAATTCCGAAGTCATCAAGATGAAGAAGGACGGGCGCCTGGCCAAGCTGCAGGAAAAGTGGTTCGGCACAACGTTCGATACGCCGGACGAAGTGAAAGAACCTGCGTTCTAACAAATCTTGCGAACGGGCAGGATACGACAGCTCCTGTCCTGCCCGCTTCAATCCACTGCTCCATCCGCCCGCCGCATTCCCCGGGCGAGACGTGACGACAGATGACGTTCAAACTATTCACGCTTCTTCTGCAGGCGGCGCTGTCGACCATCGGCATCAGCCTGGTCTCGATTGTGATCGGGTTCGTGATCGCGATCCTGCTTTCGGCCGCGACCCTGTCCGGCAAGGCGATCTACTCGGCTCCCGCAAGGCTGTTCGTCAGCTTCTTCCGCGGCGTGCCGCTGCTTGTCCAGCTGCTGCTGATCTACACGCTGCTGCCGGCGATCGGCCTCAACGTGCCGAGCATCGTAGCGGCGATCATCGGCTTGTCGCTCTGCACCGCGGCCTATCAGGCGGAAAACCTCCGCGGCGGCTTCTCCAGTGTGCCGAAAGGGTTGATCGAGGCTGCTGAAGTGACGGGCTTCAATCCGCTGCAGATCTTTGCGCGGATCCAGGTGCCGATCGCTCTGCGGCTGACGCTTCCGACGCTGGTCAACGAATCGATCATGATCCTCAAGGCATCGTCTCTCGTCTCTGTCGTCGGGATCATCGAGCTGACGAAGATGGCGCAGGATCTGGCCTCCAGCACCTACCAGCCGATCCCGATCTTCCTCAGTGCCGGACTGGTCTATTTCGTGATCTGCTCGACGATCGCGCTTCTCGGTCGATACGCGGAACGATCCATGGCGAGGACTTCCGCATGATGTTCAATCCTCAGGTCATCATCGAAAAGCTGCCCGAACTCGGCAGCGGGCTGTTCGTCACGCTTCTGCTCTGGATCGCCGGCATTGCCGGTGGCGTCGTCATCGGCTTTCTCGTGGCAACCGCCCGCCGCTTCGGTGGGTTCGCCACCAACGCAGTCCTGGGCTCCGTTGTCGAAGTGCTGCGCGGCACGCCCTTCCTGATCCAGATCTTTCTTCTCTACTACGGCGGTCCGTTCGTCGGCCTGATGCTGGATCCGATCCCCTGCGGCCTCATCGGTCTGACGGTCTATAGTGCCGCCTATTACAGCGAGATCTTCCGCGCCGGCTTTGCCGCCGTTCCTGTTGGCCATGTGGAAGCCGCCGGCTGCCTTGGCATGACACGCCTGCAGACGATCCGCCGCATCCAGATCCCGGAAATGGCGCTGATCGTGTTGCCGCCGGCGGTCAACCTTTCGGTCATTCTGCTGAAGGAATCCGCCGTTCTGTCGATCATCACCGTGCCGGAACTGACGGCCACCGTCAGCGCCATCGGCTCGCAGCAATATGCCTATCTCGAGGCGATCTTCATTCTCGCTGTCGTCTACTGGGCACTTGTCGAGCTGACCGACCGGCTTGGCCGCGCCGCCGAATACCGGCTTTCCCGTTTGAGGTTTTTGAAAGCATGACCCTACCCGCCATCACCATCCGCAACCTGGTCAAGCGGTTCGGAGAAACGACCGTTTTGCAGGATATCAATCTCGAAATACCCGAGGGCAAGGTTTCCTGCCTGATCGGCCCTTCCGGCTCGGGCAAGAGCACGCTGTTGCGATGCCTGGCGTTTCTGGAGGAATCAACCAGCGGCATGATCACCATCAACGGCGAGGCGCTGGGCTTTTTCGAAAAGCCCGAGGGCAAGCGCGAACGACTGCCACCGGCGCAGATCCGCGCTGTCCGCGCCCAAACTGGGATGGTCTTCCAGCAGTTCAATCTCTGGCCGCATATGACGGCGCTCGGTAATGTCAGCGAAGCCCTGAAGATCGTCCGGAAGCTGTCGAAGGCAGACGCCGAGGAAAAGGCCATGGCGCAGCTGCGCAAGGTTGGCTTGGAAAACCGCGCCGGCCATTACCCGTCGCAATTGTCCGGCGGTCAGCAGCAGCGCGTCGCCATCGCCCGCGCCCTGGCACTCGAGCCGAAGATCATGCTGTTTGACGAGGCGACATCAGCGCTTGACCCGGAACTGACGGGCGAAGTGCTGAAAGTGATGCGGGATCTTGCCGAGGAGGGCATGACCATGGTCGTCGTGACCCACGAGATAGGCTTTGCCGCCACCGTCGGCCAGCAGATCTCGTTTCTCGACCACGGCAAGCTGCTTTTTTCCGGCCCGCCCTCGGAGGTATTTGCCAAGCCGCGCCATCCGCGTCTCGACCAGTTCCTCGATACCTATCTCGACCGCGGCGCCAGCATGCTGATCTGACGCGTCGTCAGAACCGCCGGGTCGGACGGTCAAGCACGGTGCGGCCCATCAGGCTGGCGGTTAGATCCACCAAGAGCGTCGCCGTGCGGCCCCGTTCGTCGAGGAATGGGTTGAGCTCGACCAGATCGAGGCTGGTGACGAGACCGCTGTCATGCAGCATTTCCATCACCAGATGCGCCTCGCGGAACGTCGCACCACCCGGCACCGTGGTGCCGACGGCAGGGGCGACCGACGGATCGAGGAAATCCACGTCGAGGCTGACATGCAGCAGGCCGCCCGCGGCCTCGACCTTTTCGATAAACGAGCGCAGCACGGCGCCGACACCGTGTTCGTCGATCGCGCGCATGTCATGCACCGTGATGTCACTCTTGTTGATCGCCGAGCGCTCCTGCGGATCGACGCTGCGGATACCGATCATGCAGACATTGGCCGGATCGACGGGATGCGTCAGGGGCGGAAAATAGCCATCAAAACCCGGCTGCCCCGTGAAATAGGCAACGGGAACGCCGTGCAGGTTGCCGCTGCCGGTCGTTTCCAGCGTGTGGAAATCCGTGTGCGCATCGACCCAGAGAACGAACAGCGGTCGCTGCTTTTCGGACGCGGTGCATGCCAGGCCCGCAACAATTCCGGCCGACATCGCATGATCGCCGCCGAGAAAGATCGGCATGCCCTCGGCACTTTCGCGGTGGGCGATCTTCGTCAGCAGTTCGACCCAGGCGACGATCTGAGGCAGGCGGCGAACCGCCGGGTTGGGATGGGTGATATCAGAGACCGGCGGCAGCGCCAGATTGCCGAGATCGCTCACCTGATGCCCGAGGTCGGCGAGCGCGCCGGCAAGGCCTGCGGTGCGCAACGCACTCGGCCCCATCTCGCAACCGAGCTGGGATGCTCCATCCTGAAGGGGAACGCCGATGAGTTTGCAATGCATGCTGTTTTTCCGTCGCTGACCGAATCTTGGGGCTCAAGACCTACCACGGAACGCGGCCGATAGGCAGCAGCCAGCCTCATCCATGGAAAATCGGGCGGAGGAAGGAGCGGGTACGGGATATCCCGCTCCTTCCGATGTCAGAGTGCTGCGCGCTTGTCGTGTTTGGCGAGGCGTGCGAGCAGATAATCGACTTCTGCCTTGGCGGCCGGCGTCAGCATCTGGGCGGGCTTGCGCTGCGCATCGGAGGCAATCACGCCACGGCGCTTGAGCACGTGCTTCCGAACCGCGAGACCGATGCCGAGCTGCTGCTCATAGCGGATCAGCGGCAGATGCGCGTCGAACAGGTCATGCGCCTCGTCGCGTTTGCCAGCGGCAAAAAGCCCGATCAGCTCGGTCAGCATGTCCGGGAAACCGTAGCCGGTCATTGCCCCATCGGCGCCGCGCTCCGGCTCGAAATCGAGGAACATGCCGCCATTGCCGCAGAGAATGGAGAACGGCCGCAACTCTCCGGCCTTCTGCATCGCGCGCAGCCTGGAAATCTTTTCAAGACCCGGCCAGTCCTCATGCTTCAGCATCAGGCAGGAGGGATGGTTGGTGATGATCTTGGCGACCACGCTGGTTGCGATCACCGTGTTGAGCGTCAGCGGATAGTCCTGCAGCACCCATGGCACGTCTTCACCAACCGCTTCCACGGCGCCTGCAAAATAATTGATGGTCTGGTCGTCGGTCTTGGCGCCCTGCCCCGGCGCGATCATCACGCCTGCGGCACCCATGTCCATGGAGGAGCGAGCGAGCGACCGCATGGCGGCGAAACCGGGCGCCGACACGCCGACGATGATCGGCACCTTGGCACGGGAAACCACCCGCTTGATGATCGCCCGGCTTTCATCCGCCTCCAGCTTCGGCGCCTCTCCCATGATGCCGAGAATGGTAATGCCGGTGCAGCCGCTCTCCTCATAGAAATCGGTCAGCCGATCGACGGAATCGAAATCGATCGAACCATCCTCATGAAACGGTGTCGCGGCAATGGCGTAAACGCCCTTGGTTTCGGCATTGAATGTCATGAAATCTCCTCTCAGTATCGAACGAGCTGCAGGGTAATTCGCGTCAGGACCTCCGGTAATAGCAAAGGCCTGTCCGACTCCGGCTGTTCGACCGGTATCATGATGTGGACGAAGAACACCATGCCCGCCATCCCGATCGGCGGAGTTACGGTTTCAAGCCGCCCTCCGTCACCGATCTCAAAGCGAATCAGACCCGTTTGCCACCCTGGGCAACGAGACGTCCACCCTTGAACACACGCCTGTTGCCGGGGAAAGCAACGACCGCTTCCGGAATATTGGCAGCCGAAAGCGTCACGAAATCGGCTTTCGCGCCAATCTCGATACCATAGGACTCGATCCGCAGCGCCTTGGCGCTTTCAGACGTGACGATATCGAACACTGCCTTCAGGTCCTCGTCGGTATAGAAGCCCGAGCGATAGCCGATGATTTCCGCCCGGTGCAGCATGTCGCCATCGCCATAGGGCCACCAGCTGTCGCGAATATTGTCGCTGCCGCTGAACACGGTGACGCCTTCTCGCCGCAACAGAGCGACCGGCGGGAAATTGTGGTTGCCCGGCGCATTGGTCATGATCGAAACGCCGCTTTTCGCAATCGTTGCGGCAATTTTGCGCGCCGCATCAGCGCCGAGATCCCCAAGCCCATAGGCATGGCTGATCGCGACATGGCCCTGCATGCCGAGCGCCACCGTGCGGGCGCAGATTTCCTCGATGGTAAACGCGCCCATGCTGCCGGCATCGTGGAGGTGAATGTCGATATCGACGCCGTGCTTTTCGGCAACGCCGAAGACCACATCGAGATGGCCGGTGACGTCACGGTCGAAACTGGCCGGATCGAGACCGCCGACCAGATCGGCACCAAGCCCGATGGCCTCGTCCAGCAGCGCCGGTGTGCCGGGGCTCCTGAGGATGCCGCTCTGCGGAAAAGCCACCAGCTGGAGATCGATGAGATCCCTATAGTCCTCGCGAACCGCCAGGACCGTCTCCAGCGATTTCAGCCCGACCGAACCATCGACCATCACGTGGCTGCGCATGGAAAGCGTGCCATTGGCGATGCAGAGATCGAGCTGATCGCGGGCCCGCTTGTCCATCGGCGCCGCGGCGGCCATGTTCTCCGCCTGGAAGGTGACCCGCTCCTGCACGTCGAAACCGTTGGTGCAGGGCCGATGCGGCATCCATTTATCGCCGTAGAAGCTCGTATCCAAATGGATGTGCCCTTCGACAAAACCCGGAACCAGCAACTCGCCGCCGATGTCGATGACCTCGGCAGAAGGAGTAACCGAGCCTGCTGCTTCAATCGCAGATATCCGCCCCGACTCGACGTGAATATCGCGCAGAACGCCCTCCGCCAGCCTGGCATTGGTGAAAACCGTCGTGCTTTTGGTCATGGGCTTCCTCAAATTCTAGCATCGTTTACAGCGTCAGGTCGGCGGCAACCCCCTGGTTTATACGGCTTATTGCCCGCTATGCGACCAATATCCGATCAAGATAACGGAGTTAGGTGTCGCGGCAGGCTTGCTCGCCAGAGATATCAATGCTTAAGATACTTTGCGTAGTCGGTGGCAAGAAAATTTGGCGTTGATACGGGCCGGGCATCACGGTGTTCATGGTGCTGGGGTTGATAGTGAAGCGGTGGCGCTATAGTTTGCCCATCGCAATTTCGCGGATTACATAGGAAACAGGTTTCTCATGGCGACAGGTACGGTTAAATTCTTCAACGACGACAAGGGCTTCGGCTTCATCACGCCTGAGAATGGCGGCCAGGACGTGTTCGTTCACGTTTCTGCTCTGCAGCGCGGCGGCTCGCTTCGCGAAGGTGACAAGGTCAGCTTCGAAGTCGGACAGGATCGCAAGACCGGTAAATCGAAGGCTGAAAACGTCTCGGTTCTCTAAGCGACGATAAAAAGCGCCTAGCCTGCTTTTAGGGTGGGCTAGGCACATTCTGCGGGTTAATCCATCGGTTGTGCCGCCAAATATGGCTGGAAACCGAACCAGGTCTCATCGGTTCATTCGGCTGAGATCCAGTGCACGGTTGCGAATGATCGCCTCCATCGCGAAAAAGCCCGTCACCGTCGCAAGATCGAAATTCGTGATGAGCTTCTGATAAAATGCGTCATACCCGGATATTCCGCGGGTCACGACCTTGATCAGATAATCCCAATCTCCCCCGATCCTGTAAAAGTCGATCACCTCCGGCAGGCGATCCACATGACGGCGAAAATCGTCGGCCCATTCCTTGGAATGGTGGCGTGTGCGAATCATCACAATGACCGTCAGATCGAACCCCAGCAGGTCGAGATCGATCTCGGATCGCGAATTGCCGATGATCCCGCTGGCCTGCAGACGCTGCAGCCTGCGCCAGCATGCATTTTGCGAAAGCCCGACAAGCTCTGCCAAATCACGCTGCGACAAGGCCGAGTTGCGTTGCAGGCTTGTGAGGATCCGTAGATCGATTTCATCGAAATTCAGGTCTTTATCGATCATGTGACACAGTTCCTGGCAAAATCAGCGCAAATACGGTGAAGAATTCAGACCCTGCTTCAGTTTATAATCGCAGTCAACTCGTCAAGGAGATCGACAATGCGCCAGCTGGCTGACTGCATGCCACGAACCGAACCCGAAACTGCTCTTCAGGGATTTCGTCGCAGTCTGGCTGGCGCCGATCCGATTGCAGCACTGACCTCGGGAATGATTGGCGCGTCCGCCAAGGTGGACGGGCCATACGGCCTGAAGGATCTCGTCTATGCCGATTATGTGGCGTCAGGACGGGCGCTCCGGCAGGTGGAAACCTTCGTTCTTGAAGAGGTCCTGCCTTATTATGCCAACAGCCATACGGAAGCGTCCTTTTGCGGAGCGATGATGACCCGCATGCGCCGTGAAGCGCGTGCCACTATCGCCGAATGCTGTGGCGCCGACAGCCGCCATGCGGTGATCTTTGCCGGATCCGGTGCAACGGCCGGCATCAACCGCCTGGTCAAGTTGCTCGGCGTCGAGGATGCAGTCACTACCGGCAAACCCGCCCGGGTCATCATCGGCCCCTACGAGCATCATTCGAACATCCTCCCCTGGCGGGAAAGCGGCGCTGAGATCATCGAAATTCAGGAAGGTTGCGATGGTGGCCCTGACCTCATCCTCCTGGAAAAGACTCTTGAAGACAGCAGGGACGTTCTGACGATCTGCTCGTTTTCGGCCGCATCGAACATCACCGGTATCCTGACGGATATCGAAGCGGTCACCCGGCTCGCAAAATCGGCAGGCGCAAAGATCCTCTGGGATTTCGCCGGCGCAGGTCCCTATATCCCAATCACGATGACACCGGCCGAAGGCGCCGAGATCGACGCCATCGTCGTATCACCCCATAAATTCCTCGGTGGCCCCGGTGCCTCCGGTATCCTCGTGGTCAGACGCGATGCAGTCGTCACTACAAAACCCTCTTGGCCAGGCGGCGGCACCGTCAAATTCGTCTCCCCGACGGGCCACGATTACAGCGACAATATCGAAGCGCGCGAAGAAGCCGGAACCCCCAACGTCATCGGCGATATCCGCGCTGCACTCGCCTTCTTGGTCAAGCACGCAATCGGCCTTGAGAGAATTGCGAGCCTGAACGAGGATTTCACCGCGCGCGCACTCGAGGCTTGGCAGGGCATTCCCCAGATCGAGCTGTTGGGCTCGATGAGTATGTCGAGACTGCCGATCTTTTCGTTTCGCATCAGGGATGGAAAGGGTGGCTATGTGCATCAGCAGCTGATCACCCGCATGCTTTCCGATCGCTTCGGCATACAGGCACGCGGCGGCTGCGCCTGCGCCGGCCCCTATGTCCACCGGCTTCTGTCGATCGATGACGAGCATTCGGAGCGGATCAGGCAATCGATCCGGAACGGCAACGAAATCGAGAAACCGGGTTTCACCCGGCTCAATCTGAGCGTTCTCCATTCCGAGGAAAAAATCAGGTTCATCCTTGAAGCGGTGATCCAACTCGCCCGGGATGCCCCTTCCCATACAGCGTCATACATGGTCGATCGCAGCCGGGCGATATTCTCGCCCCTCGCTCAACCGTTGGAGGCGACGGCATAGGCTTTTGCCAAACGCCTCGCGTTTGGCGTGCCCACCCGGCCGCCTTGCGGGTACGACCCCCGTGACATAGCGCGACCTACCGGCGGAGGATGACGCTTTCGTGCTCATGTTGATCAGGCGCTGGTCATGATTCCTGGCTCCGAGGGTGAGGCGAACTCTTTCGCGGAAAGCGCGCGCGAACCGTCAGGTCAGCCTTTGCAACGTCAGCGCGATCGGGCCCTTCGCGCGCACATTTTTCTTTTTTGAAAACCATTTGACTAAATACGTGACCGCTGACACACTTTCGTCATTCGGAGACATTCGAAATGGCGCTGCGCGGTACCAACCAGGAATCCGGAAGGCCCTACAACAGACGGATCGTCTTGGAAGCGATCCGCCTGACTGGTCCGACGACGCGTGGCGAAATTGCCGAACGGGTTCACCTCACCGTACAGACTGTCTCCACCATTGTCCGGGAACTCGAAGAACAAGAGCTCATCGTCTCGGTGCGCGAAAAGCCTCGGGGCCGCGGTATTCCGCCCTCGAAGCTGACCGTCAATCCGGAGGGTGGGCATGCGGTCGGCATTCACCTGACGCCGCTTGGCATCGACGTTGCCTTGGTCAATCTGCGCGGTGATGTCGTCGAGAGCCGCCACCGCAGCGCGTTCAACCCGAAACCGGACGAAGCCTTCGCTCTGATTGGCGAGATGGTGGACGAACTCAAGGCAAGCCCATGCCGCGGCCGCCTGCTGGGCGTCGGACTGGCTTTGCCCGGGCCGTTCGACGTGGAATCCATCAGCTTCGTTGGCCCGACAACGATGACCGGCTGGAAAGACGTCGACATCAATTCCCGCCTCACAGAGGCGACAGGTCTGCCGGCCTTTATGGAAAACGACATGGCGGCAGCGGCGCTCGGCGAGCAGCTCTACGGTCTCGGCCAACAGATTTCGGATTACTATTACCTGTTCTTCGGCGTCGGCCTTGGCGGCGCGATGATGCATGACGGGACAGTGATGCGCGGCGCCTGGGGCAATGCCGGCGAAATCGGCCATATCCCCGCCGTTCCCGATGGCGAGCCCTGCCCCTGCGGCAACAATGGCTGCCTTGAGCGCTATCTTTCGCTCGAGGCCTTCACGCGGCGCGGCCTGCCCGAGGCCGAATGGGTCCGCGAGATCGCGCCGATCTTTCGCAATGCCATCCGCACGATCGAAAACCTTTTCGATCCAGAGACTGTCGTGCTCGGTGGCCTGGCGCCGCAGTCTTTGATCGAGCGGCTTGCCGCACTGGCCGACGGCCTGAGCAATTCGGTTTCCGCCCGCACCAGCCGCCCGCATCCACGTGTCGTCGTCGCCAGTGACTGCCAGCATTCGGCACTCCGAGGCGCAGCCGCGCTAGCCGTTTTCGGCGTCCTGTCACCGCGCTTCGGTCAGATGTTCGAGACTTCAGAGAAGGGGACTGTCGAATGACCGAAAAACTGCTTGTCCTGAATGATATCCGCAAGAATTTCGGCGCGATCGAAGCGCTGAAGGGCATCAGTTTCTCGATCGGAAAGGGCGAAGTGGTCGCCCTTCTTGGCGACAACGGCGCAGGCAAGTCCACGCTTGTGAAGATCATCTCGGGTGGTCTGCAACCCACGTCAGGTCAGATGCTCTTCGAAGGCGAAGAGTTCGAGGCAAAGACGCCTGCCGAGGCCAAGGCAGCCGGCATCGAGACGGTCTACCAGGACCTGTCTCTCTGCACCAATGTGGACGTCGTCGCCAATTTCTTCATGGGCCGCGAGATCACCCGCAAGATCGCGGGCATCCCCTTCCTCGATGAGCGTGCGATGGAGGAAATCACGACCAAGGCACTGACCAGTGCCGGCACCCGCATTCCCTCCATGCGCACCAAGGTCGAGCATCTGTCCGGCGGCCAGCGGCAGGCGATCGAGCTCAACCGTTTTGCCCATTGGGGTGGCAAGCTCCTCTTGCTGGACGAGCCGTTCGCCGCACTTGGGGTCGAACAGACGCGGCGGGGATTGGACATGATCCGCCATGTCGCCAGCCAGGGCATCGGTGTCGTCATCATCACCCACATCATGCAGCAGGCCTTTCAGGTCGCAGACCGCATCGTCGTCATCCGCCACGGCGTCGTCGCCGGCGATGTCGACAGAACCAAGACAAGCCCGGATGCAGTGATCGAAATGATCACAGGGCAAACCCTCACCGGCGCCGGACCGGTGGGCAAACAATGACAAGGGGTCCGGCGTAAAACTGGAGAGAACGATCATGAGACGAACAATGCTAAGCTTGCTGAGCGTTTTGGTGCTCGGCCTTTCAATGCTCACAACGGCGGCCGCACAGTCCAAGGGTACGGTCTATTATCTTGTGCCGACACTGCTCGACGAATTCCAGACAGGCTCGGTCAGCGCCTTGGAAATGTTTCTGAAGCAGACCGGCTACGAGATGAAAACCCTTAACGCCGACAACAAGACAGACGCACAGCAGTCGCAGATGAACGACGTCATCGCCTTGAAGCCGGCGGCGATCATCCTCGCCGCTGTCGACTTCAACGCATTGAAACCATCCATCGAGGCAGCCCGTGCGGCCGGTATTCCGGTCGTCGAGTTCGACCGTCAGGTCACCTCGACCGTGTCAGACTTCACCTCGGTCGCCGGGACGATCGAGATCGGCCATGTTGCCGCGCAACAGGCTGAAGCGATGCTCAAGGCCAAGAATGGCGACGTGAAGGGCAAGATCCTGCAGGTTCTGGGCGACCCTGGCGATCCCTACACGCTCGATATCCAGAAGGGCTTCGAAGAGAAGATGAAGGCCTTCCCGAAGGTGACCATCATCTCTGTGCCCGCCATGCAGTGGGAAGCCAGCAATGCAGGGACGATCGTCTCCGATCAGATGCTGGCCAATCCCGATATCAACCTGATCTTCCTGCATGCAGCCCATCTTTCGGTTGCAGCCGTCGCCTCTTTGGAATCAGCCGGCAAGAAGCCAGGTGATGTCATGATGATGAGCTCGAACGGCGCTCCCGTCGGCCTCGATCTGATCCGCAAGGGCTGGCTCAATACCGAAGTCGAGCAACCGCTTTATGCCCAGGCGGCAGCCATTGCCATGTTCATGGACAAGATCGTCGGCAAGCAGGAAATCAAGGCCGGCGACTATGACGTGCTTGGCCTGAAAGGGGTCGTGACGAAGGAAGCCTGGGGGCCGAACATCAAGATCCCGGGTGCGGCGATCACCAAGGAGAATGTCGACAACCCGGCCTTCTGGGGCAACATGAAAGCGCCGACAGCCTCGATCAAATCCGTCGAATAACAACCCTTCATCCGGGGTCGAAAGACCCCGGACTCCTCCCCTCAAGTCCGGATTTGCCGCATGACGCCCCGTACGCGCAAAAGTCTAGAATCTGTACTCGATAACCTCGTCTGGTTCATGCTCATCGTCGTGCTTGCCCTGTTTTCGGCCCTGATCCCGAACTATTTCCAGATCGGCATTTTCACAAACATCATCGAAGCGTCGAGCGTGCTTGGCGTGATGTCGATCGGCCTGGCTTTGGTGATCATCGCCGGCCATATGGACCTTTCGGTAGAATCCGTTGCCGCTTTGGCCGCCATGGCGGTCGGCATCCTTTTCTGCTCGGCAGGGATCGGCATGGGGATGAAGCTCTCACCGCAATGGCTGATGATCCCAGCGTCACTGCTCGTTGCCTGCGGGATCGGCGCATTGATCGGTCTCTTCAACGGCTTCCTTGTCGTGAAACTGAAGATGAGCGCCTTCATCATCACGCTTGCCTCCTTCATTTGGGTGCGCGGCATCGTGCTGGCGGTTTCCGGCGGACGCTCCGCCCAGGATCTGGATCCGGCCATCCGCTGGTTCGCTATTGAGCGTGTGGCTGGCATTCCGCTGTCAGCCTGGATTGCGATTGCCTGTTTCGTGGTCTTTTCGGTGCTGATGGCCAGGACGCCATTCGGCCGGCACCTGGTAATGATCGGCGGGAACGAGACCGCCGCTTACCGCGCCGGCATTCGCGTCACCCGCAACCTGATCATCGCCTTTGTACTGGCAGGCGCCATCGCCGGCCTGGCTGGATGGCTGCTTGCCATACGCACATCAGGCGCCACGGCAAACCTCGGCGTTGGGCTGCTGTTCAACGCCTTTGCGGCAGTCGTCATCGGTGGTGTCAGCCTCAAGGGCGGTGTCGGTGCGCTGCCCGGCGTCTACGCCGGAGTGCTGCTCCTCTCGTCCATCAACACCGCCATCAACCTGATGGGCCTGCCGGCAAACTATACCCAGGTCATCCACGGCTTCCTGGTGCTTGCAGCGGTTCTTCTCGATACGTTCAAACAAAGGCTCCGCCAGAGGCTCGCATGACAGACAGATTGAAAGACAAGGTGGCGCTGGTCATCGGCGCATCGCGCGGCATCGGCAAGGCAATCGCCGTCCGCTTCCAGGAGGAAGGCGCAAAGCTGGTGCTGGCTGATTCCGAGGCCGACGACGGCAAGGCGGCAGCTGATGATCTCGGCATCGACTTCGTCCACACCGACATCTCGAAGATGGAAGACGCCGTTGCCGCGGTCGAGTTCACACTCGAACGTCATGGGCGGCTCGACATCATCGTCCAGAACGCCGGCATCTATCCGTGGCAGCTCATCGAGAATACGTCTCCGGAAGACTGGGACAGCGTGATGGGGGTCAATCTGCGCGGATGCTTCAACGCCGCACGCGCCGCGCTGACGCCGATGAAAAAGCAGGGCTCGGGGCGTATCCTGTTTACGTCATCCATCACCGGCCCGCATGTTACAAGCCCGGGCCACGGCCACTACGCGGCGAGCAAGGCTGGCATCAACGGCTTCATTCGCTCAGCGGCGCTGGAGTTCTCGTCCTACGGCATCAATGTCAATGGCGTCGAGCCCGGCAACATATTGACGGAAGCGATCCAGCTGCATCGTAGCGCCGCCTTCATCAAGAACATGGAGGACGCAATTCCGCTCGCCCGCCTCGGCTCGCCGCGCGACGTTGCCAATGCCTTCCTGTTTCTCGCCTCCGACGATGCGAGCTATGTGACCGGCACCACCATCGTCGTCGATGGCGGGCAACTCCTGCCGGAAGGCGCGGACTTCAGGCTCCTGCCATCCTGATCATTTCCAGCATCCGGGACCAGCTCTGTGTCGATCGTCGACGACCTATCCGTCATCCGTTTGCCGACGGGATGCGGGAAACCTCGGCCAAGGCAGAGCGGGTCGCCTGATGATGTCGCCTTTGCCGATAGGCATGGAACTGCGTATCGGCAATGACGCCCACCAGGATGACCGCACCCATGACCGCGAAATTGAGCGACGAGGGAATGCCGAGCAGGTTGACGAGGTTCTGGAGGACCTGAAGCAACACAACCCCGAGCACCACCCCAACGATCGAGCCTTCCCCACCCCGCAGGGAAAATCCGCCGAGGACCGCAGCCGCGATGGCATAGAGCTCGTAGAAATTCCCATGCGACGAGGGCTGGACGGACTTGGTGTACATGGCGAAGAAAATGGCCGAGACGCCTGTCAGAAAGGCACAGAGAACATAGGCCGTGACGATCACGCGCTTTGTATTGATCCCGCAATAACGAGCCGCCTCCTCGTTCTTTCCGACGGCCAGAAGATGCCGTCCGAAAACGGTTCGGTGCAGGAGAAACCATGCAAGCACCGCAAACACAGCAAAAGCCATGACGGAATGGGGAACGCCCGCTGTTCGCCCAACGAACAGATATTCGAGCATGGGAAGATCCGTCCCGAAGGTAAAGCCGGCCGTCCCGTCCCTCGTATAGAAGCGCGCTATGCCTCGGTAGATCAGCAGACCGCACAGTGTGACGACGAAGGGCTGCAGCTTGAGCCGTGTAATGAGCCAGCCATGCAGCAATCCGATCACAACCGACAGGACCAGCACGATCGCAAAGGCGACAGGCCAGGGAACGCCATGCGAGGCGATCAGGTCGATGAAGATGACGCCGAGAAGGGCGATGACGGAGCCGATCGAAAGCTCGATCCCTGCGGTGACGATGACGAAGGCCTCGGCAATCGAAAACAGCCCGAACAGTCCAATCAGATTGGCTGTGTTGGCAAGATTGACCGGTGAAATGAAACGCGGATTGACCAGTGTCACGATGGCGCCCACGGTCAGAACGAGGACGGCAAGGCCGATGTCTTTCTTGTGCATGCCAATCTCCTATCCGACCGCCAGACTGAGGATCGCTTCTTCGGACAGATCCGCCCGCGACAGGATGCCGGCAATGGCCCCGCGCCGCATCACCGCCACGCGCGTCGAGACACCGATGACTTCCTCCATATCGGACGAGATCATCAGCACCGCGGCTCCGCCCTCCGCGAGATCGCGCATGAGGCGGTAAACCTCAGCCTTTGCTCCGACATCGATGCCTCTCGTCGGCTCGTCGAGAATGATGAGCCTGGGATCGAGACCGAGCCACTTTGCCAGAACGACCTTCTGCTGGTTGCCGCCCGACAATTCGCTGACCGCACGGTCGAGCCGCGGCGCACGGATCGATAGCCGGCTGCGGGACCGATCAGCGATCTCCATTTCGGCCCCGCGATCGACGAAGCCAGCGGTCGCGATCGCCGAAAGGTTCGGCATCACCACGTTTTCAGAAAGAGAGAAGTCGAGGAACAGTCCCTCACCCTTGCGGTCTTCCGGCACCAAACAGATGCCGGCGGCGATTGCTGCAGGCACCGATCCGGATGCGACCGGCTTGTCGTTCATCTCGACACGGCCGCCCTGGACGGGATCGATGCCAAAGATCGCGCGCGCAAGTTCCGTCCGGCCTGCGCCGACCAAACCGGCAAGCCCGAGAATTTCCCCGCCTCGAACCTCGAGATCGACCGGGGCCTGCGGATAGGCCTCGGTTCTGAGATTTCGTATCCGAAGCACCACCGGCCCCTGCCTTACCTGCGGGGGCGTGTAGAATTGCGTCACGTCGCGGCCGATCATCAATCGCACCATGGCATCTCGATTGATGCTGCCGCTTCGGAGCTCCCCGGCATTTCGACCATCCCTGAGCCCGACCACCCGGTCTGCGACGGCTTCGACTTCGGCAAGGCGATGGGTAATAAACAGGATAGCCACTTCATCTGCGCGCAACCGGCGCACGACATCGAGCAACCGTTGGGTTTCCGCAAGCGTGAGGCTCGATGTCGGTTCGTCGAGGATCAGAAGGCGGACGTTGGTCGAGAGCGCCTTGGCGATTTCCATCAGCTGCTGGTCCGCCAGCGAAAGCTCCGAAGCCTGGGTGGATGGCTGAAAGCGAGCGCCCAGCATGTGGAGCAGTGGTTTCACCCGCCTGGCCATGGCCGCATGGTCGATAAAACCGAAGCGGCGGCTGCGCGGCTCACGGCCCAGGAGAACGTTGCCAGCGACATCGAGATTGAAAAATGGGTTCAGCTCCTGGTGCACGAACGCGATGCCACGGGCCAAGGCCTCGGCGGGTGTCAGATGGGACACCGTCTTCCCATCGATAACGATCTCACCTTCATCGGGCACGATCGTGCCCCCAAGCACCTTCATGAGCGTGGATTTTCCAGCACCGTTTTCGCCGATCAACCCGACAACTTCACCGCCCCGGATGCCGAGCGACACCTGATTGAGCGCCACAGCGCTTGGATAGACCTTGGTGATGCCGATGAGATCAAGAGATATGCGGACGGCAGCTGTCATCTGGCGTGAACCTCGAATGCGTTGAGGGCCAGCGCGCAGCCCGAAAGATCCGCGCTGGCCGCGTCAAGGCGCGTATTACCCGCCCATCCGCGCCTTGAGCTGCTTCTCGAACGCATCGACATTCGCCTTGTCGATGACTTTGGTCGGCACGATGATCAATCCATCTGCCGGCACTTTCGACTTGTCGCCCTTCAGGTACGCCGCCATCAGCTTCATCCCCTGGTAGCCCCATTGATAGGGGTCCTGAACGACCGTGCCTGCAAACTGGCCTTGCCGCACGGCTCCGAGCGTGATCGGATCTTCATCGAAAGCGATGACCGTGATGTTCCCGAGCTTTCCGGCCGCTTTTAACGCTTCATAGATCTTCGGTGGATTGTAGGAATAAAAGCCCACCATGCAGGTGATGTCCGGATTTGCCGCGAGGACATCGTCGACATTGGACCGCGCGCGGGCGAAATCGACGTCATCGCCTCGCACATCGACGAGTTCGATTGACTTGCCCTTCACGGCCTGGCGAAAACCGTCGATCCGCTCCCTGGCGTTATCAGCGCCAAGAAAGCCGACAAAACCCATACATTTACCACCCTTGGGGAGCGCCTTGACCGCAATCTCCCCCGCCTGGATACCGGCCTGGGTGTTGGACGAACCCAGATAGGCGATGCGCTTCGACTGCGGCGCATCGCTGTCCGTCGTGAAGAGCGGAACCTGCGCTGCGATGCGGTTGAAGGCATCGACGGAATTCTTCGGGTCAGCCGACGAGATCATGATTGCGTCGGTCCCCGCAGCCACGAGGTCATCCATCAGGGCGTTCTGCAGTGCAGCCGTGCCCTGCGTGGGATAACGGAACTGCAACTCGAAATCCGGAAGCTCCGTCTGCGCCGCCTTGACCCCTGCCTCGGCCAGCTTCCAGAAATCGGAAGCGGCATTGACGACGAAGGCGAGTGCCTTTTTCTCTGCGGCGACCGCTGGCATAGCCACCATGGTCGCCATGGCCACGAGGGCCGTGATCGTAAACCTTTTCATCTTGTCCTCCCGCAACCCACTCCTCCAGGGCTGCTCCAGGTTGAAGGGCGACAACCGAGCAATGCAAAGCCTTAGCCCGGTTATCGGGTCCGTTTCAGCGGCTGCGCCAAGGGCGCCACGGCGCCGTCAGTTGGTCTTGCAGAAACCGGGATCTTCGGCGTTGCAGATGTCGAGGCCGGTAAACAGCGGATCATCCACCTTCTCGCCTTTGATCAGCTTGATCATCACGTCGGGTGCCTTGTAGCCCATCTCGAAGGGCCGCTGACCGACCTGCGCATGGCTGCGGCCCTCGCGGAAAGCCTGGGTCTGCGGTGGCAGCGTATCCCCCGCCACGATCACCAGTTCCTTCGACTTCAGCTTGCTCATGACCTGGTCGGTGACCTGGGTATAGGCCTGTGGCGCGAACTGTGCCCACCCGCCGATCAGGATGAAGGCATCGAGCTTGGGATGGGCTGTAAAGACATCCGACATCTGCTGATTGGCGAGGTCCGCCTGGTCGTTGGTATAGACGGGGCATCCCTCGATTTCAGTCCAGCCGTTCTGTCCACTCAGCCGCTTCACGTCCTTGGCTCCCGCAATCGTGTCACGGAAACCCTGGGCACGCGCATTGATGTTGGCGGCACCAACATTGCCGAGTTGCAGACACACCGTGCCACCCTTCGCCTTCAGCTTCTTCGTCTGCTCGGCCATCTTCACACCCATCAGATAATTGTCGGTGCCGAGATAGGTCTTGCGCAGATCATGGTCTTTCTCGAGGAAATCCGCATCGACGGTCATGACGGGAATTTGCGGCGCGATTTGGCGCACGCGGTTCGCCATGGCCGGCGCGTTCGACGGCGAGATTGCAATCGCTGCAACACCGCGCGTCAGCAGATCGTCGACAATCTGGACCTCACCCGCTTCGTCGGCCGAAGAGGCCGGTCCCGTATAGAGGCACTCGTATTCGCTCTTCGGATTTTCCGACAGCCACTTCTTGCAGCCCAGATTGATCTGTTCGAAGAACGGATTGTCGAGCCCTTTGACGACGATGGCGAGTGTCTTTTTGCTCTCCGCAGCGCTCTCGCCGGCCAGCAACATGAGAATAGGTATTGCAGTGAATGCCAAATATCTTGTTTTCATTGCCTTTCTCCTCCTCTAAATCGCCGGCGAAACCCTCCTGCTCAGCCGGGATACCAAATGATGCGCGGATCATTTTCTGAACGCCTGTAGCTCCAGGCATGCTCGACGAGTCCTTCGACATCGATTTCCGGTTGCCAGCCGAGAACCATCCGGGCCTTTGAATTGTCGAGCCAGTTGCTGTGAAACGGCGTCGGGATGTCGCGGCGCTGCCGATCGCCGGAAGCCTCCAGGATATCGGCCAGCGCGCCGTAATCGACCGGCTGGTCCATGGCGACGTTGAACAGTTCTCCATACGCAGCCGGATTGTCCAGCGCGGCGATCATCGCGTTGACGAGATCATCGACATGAAGAAAGCTGCGCTTGAGATAGGCGCCGCGACCATCCCGCATGGCAGGTACGGCCCGGTTCTTCCTGAGCGCGTCGAGATCATCCGCTCCCATCATCGCCGACCACGGCGGCCCGCCGAACTGATCAGGACCGACCTCCATTGCGTAGCGGAAGTCGTCCTTTTCCATGATCCACGGAGCGCGAAGCGTGGTCCAGTTGAGACCCTCTTGGATCCCGAACTGTTCCACCATGGTCTCTTCCAGCACCTTGGTCAGGGCATAGACACCGCGATAGGCTCGCCTCGGCGACTGCTCCGTGATCGGTGAGCTGTAACCATGAAAAATGTGCCCAACCACACAATCACCGCTCAGCAGCATGAACTGCTGTTTCGCAGCCGAACGGCTGAAACCCTCCAGCAGGAGGTAGAGCCCCTTGAGAGCAACATCGATGGCCTGATCGGGCGTCTCTTTCACGGCAGCCAGGTGCAGCACATGCGTCACACCTTCGAGCGCCTTCCCGACAATCTGCGGATCTGCCATGGACCCCTTCACGACGGAGACACGGGGACCAGGTTCCAGGGCCCGGTTGTTGCAGAGCGCGACGACATTCCATTTCGCAAAGCGCGGATTGGAAAGGAAGGCGGGAAGGAAGGCTTGGCCCACCTTTCCGGTGGCGCCCGTCACGAGCAACCGCATCACCGCCCCCTTTTCGCTTTCAGGTTGAATAATTAATATTTGGTTATAATATTAAGTCAAGCATTATTGATACCTGTTTACGGGCGGGCAACGTGCAGGCTATGGTGCCGACAGAATGCCATCGTGGGATCAGCCGAGGGAGGGCGGAGCGTGTCACGGCTTTCATTGCATTCAATTTCAAAGAGTTACGGCGCAATACACGCGCTGTCGCGTGTCAGTGTCACCGTCGAACCAGGGGAGGTTCTGGGACTGATGGGGGACAACGGCGCCGGCAAGACGACGCTTGTCAAAATTATCGCCGGCAACTTCCCACCATCGACAGGAGAGATCCGCGTCGATGACCAACCGGTGACCTTTCACAACCCACGCGACGCACAGCGACACGGCATCGAGGTCGTCTATCAGGACCTTGCGCTGTGCGACAATCTCTCCGCTGCCTCCAATGTCTTCCTGGGGCGAGAGACCATGCGCAGCCTCGGGCCGCTGCGCTACATCGACTATGCCAAGATGAACCGCGTCGCAGCGGAGCTGTTCCGGCAACTGAAATCGGAAACGAGACCACGCGATTTGGTGCGTCGCATGTCCGGTGGCCAGCGCCAGGCGGTTGCGATCGCCCGCACGCTGCTGTCCGAACCCAAGATCGTCATCATGGACGAGCCGACCGCTGCAATCTCCGTCCGCCAGGTGGCCGAGGTTCTCGATGTCATTCGCAGGCTGCGTGATCACGGCATCAGCGTCATTCTCATCAGCCACCGCATGCCCGACGTCTTCGGTGTTTCGGACAAGATTGCGGTGCTGCGGCGCGGCGAACTCGTCGCCAGCAAACGCGCCGATCAGTCGTCGCCCGAAGAAGTGACAGGATTGATCACCGGCGCCATCGAAGCCGCTTGAAAGGAGATCGCCATGACCACATTGGATGACGTGATTGCCCGCAGCGAGCATCGAAGCTGGATCTCACGCGTATCGAGCCGGCAGCTGTTCTGGGTCTTTATCGCTGCGGTCCTTGCCTGCCTCGCGCTCAGCATTCTAACGGACAGCTTTGCAACGGAGCGCAATCTCTTCAATGTTGCGCGCAACTTCGCCTTCGTCGGAATCATCGCGATCGGAATGACGACCGTAATCGCCTCGGGCGGCATCGATCTGTCGGTGGGCTCAACCGTCGTGTTGAGTGCCATGGTGATCAGCGTCACCATGGAGGGTGGCATGCCCTTTCTCCTCGCATTTCCTCTTGCGCTGCTTGCAGCCCTCCTTGTGGGCGTACTGAACGGCGTGCTTGTTGCCTATGCCGGAATGCCACCCTTCGTCGTCACCTTGGGCACTCTTTCGGCCGCTCGGTCCCTTGCCATGGTCCTGTCGGACAACAAGATGATCTGGAATTTCGGCCCCGACCACGACCTGTTGATCTGGGTCGGCGGCGGCTCGACGCTGGGCATACCCCACCCCCTGTACGTCCTCGCTGCGCTAGCCCTTGTAATGTCGCTGGTCTTCAGGTGGACCAGATGGGGGCAGCATCTGCTTGCGATCGGCAGCAATGAGAACGCCGCCATCCTGACAGGCATCCCCGTGCGGCGCATGAAGGTGAGTATCTATGGCGTGTCGGCTCTCACCGCCGGGCTCGCCGGCGTTCTGATGGCTGGATGGCTCGGCAGCGTGACCACCAATCTCGGCCAAGGCATGGAGCTGACGGTGATTGCCGCGGCCGTCATCGGTGGTGCCAATCTGGCCGGTGGCGAAGGCAATGCGCTCGGTGCCGTCGTTGGAGCACTGTTGATAGAAGTTATTCGCAACTCTCTGATCCTGCTCGGCATCTCGACATTCTGGCAAGGAATGTTCATAGGTACCTTCATTGTGGTTGCCGTAGCCTTCGACCGTGTCCGGCACTTTCGATCCTGACACGGCACCATACCCCGGAAACCACGGTGTCCGACATGGAGAATGCCTTGAAACCGACGATGATGGACGTGGCCGCGCTGGCAGGCGTGTCTCAGGCGACCGTTTCCCTCATTCTCAATGGCAGTTCCGGCGCCCGGTTCACCGAAGCCACCCGCAAGCGGGTCTTCGACGCGGCGGATCAGTTGGGCTATCGTCTCGCGAACAAGTCATCAGCCAGTTCCGGACCCGGCAGTGCGCCCGCCAACAAGGTAATCGTTTTTGCCGTCGACGAACTGACCACCGATCCATGGATGGCCCTTGCCTACGAAGGTGCCCGCGAAAAGGCACTCGAACTCGGAATTATCGTCACACTTGGCGTCTTCCGCAAAGGCGAGGACCCGGATGGCGGCATCTTTTCGATCTGTGACGGACAGGCACTTATCGGCTACATTTTCGGCACTATTTTGACCCGCAAGATCGATCCGCCGGAACCGCTTCTGAAGGTCCCCTCTGTGCTGGTCAACTGCTACGATCAAGAGCGTCGGCTTCCGTCCATCCTGCCGGGAGACGTCGCCGGCGGCCGGGCGGCGACGGAACGGCTGATCAGCGCCGGGCGCAAGCGGATAGCCCTGATCAACGGCCAGGAAGGTCTCGACAATCCGCGCGACCGCTTGCGCGGATACAAGCAGGCTCTTGCCAGCAACGATCTCTCCTACGACCCCGACCTCGTGCACTATGGCAACTGGGAACCGCCGTCCGGATACGAAAAGACGCATGCGCTGATGAAGCTGAAGGATCCCCCGGACGGGATATTCTGCGCGAACGACCTCATGGCGCTCGGCTGTATCGAAGCGCTGAACGAACTCGGCAAGTCTGTCCCGGAGGATGTCTCCGTCGTCGGCTTCGACAACAGAGACATTGCCCAGTTCACGATGCCGCCGCTGACAACCTTCCATCTTCCGATGTTCGAGATGGGCGTGATGGCCGTCGAGCTGCTTTCCGATATGGCTGGCGGGCTGACCAGCAATCACGACCAGTTGAAGGTGGAGTGCCGACTGGTCGCCCGCAGTTCCGCCTGAGCTCAGACTGGCCTGCGGCAAGGTTCGCGGCCAATGGAATGACTTGCTGAGCAGAAAGGACCGCCGGCACGTCAGCCGATCCCGAGCTCCAATGCGGCGTCTGTCGCCCTTCTGGCAAGTTCCTGAAAATGCGCCACCCGGCCGCTGGTTGACCTGAAACAGACGCCGACCTGACGGGCCTCACTCCAGCCCTCGAGTTCCAGAAGATGAACGTCCTCTGCGTTGCGGAACTCCGCCTGCGCGTAGAGTTCGGGAAACAGCGAGCAGCCCATGCCGATCGACACCATTTGTCGGATCGCGTCCAGGCTGGTACCGGCATAGTCGTCAATGACAGTCGCGCCGCACGCATTCGCCAGTCGCTGAACGCTCTCGAGCAACTGGTGTCCGCTTCCAAGCGCCAGCAGACGCTCGCCACTCAGATCTCGAACAGAGACCGACCGTCTTTTCGCGAGCCGATGATCAGCGGGAACACCCAGAAACAGCCTCTCCTTCCCGATCGGCACGAACGTCAGGGACCGCTCACCGAACAAGGGGCCGAGGCCGCAGTCGAGCGTTCCTTCCGCAACAGCGGTTTCGATCGCAGCAGGACGATCTTCGACGATGTGGATCTTCAGATCGGGGTATTGTTTATGCAAGGACGGTAGGAACCTGGGCAGGAAATACGGCCCGAAAGTCGGCGGCGTGCCCAGCCTGATGACGCCGCCAAGCGCTGCGCTGTGCTTTGCGACGGTCTCGAGCAGATCGCCCACTGCGGCAAGCGCCACGCGGGCACCATGCACAAAACGTTCCCCGACCGGCGTGAGGAGAACCGTTGCCGACGTCCGCTCGAACAGCTGGACTCCCAGATTTTCTTCCACGATCCCCACTTGGACGGAGAGTGTTGGTTGCGAGACATGGCATTGCTTCGCGGCCTTTCCGAAATGACCGCATTCAGCAAGCGCGACGACATATTCGAGTTGGCGAAGACTGGGGCGAAACGGCATGCTCAATAGTCGATCACTATCGAGACGATTTCAACAATCAATTGGCGCAATGACGATGGGATCGCCAGTTCAGTCTTTGATCAAAGAGGAGGTCGAAGAAGGAACTGGCTTTGACCTCGAAAGGCCATCGCGGCGCTCCGACTGAAACGCGCAAGCCCTCTTGATCACGATCGAGTTCCATCCGCTGCCGCGGGTCCTGCGCCCGCGGTTTACTCCTTGTGCCCCTGTCCGGGCCCCTCTGGCGAGAGATGCCGGTCCTCTCGCGATGTCGGACGCCGCATCCACCGTGAACGACCGGCTGGAGTGTTCACATGGACTTTGCATTCTTCTTCGCAGACTGGCTCGGCAAGCCCGTCTGGATGTGGCTCGGTTTCCTGTCGATCGTGGTTTCCCTTTTGGCCTTGGACCTCGGCGTTCTTCACCGCGACAACCGCGAGATTGGAGTCCGCGAGAGCCTGATCCTGTCTTCGACGTATATCGCGCTCGGTGTTGCGTTCGGCGGCTGGATCTGGTGGCAGCTCGGCGGTGAGCAGGGGATGAACTACCTGACGGGCTTCGTAGTCGAGAAAACGCTGGCGCTGGACAACGTCTTCGTCATCGCGCTCATCTTCTCTTTCTTCGCAGTGCCGCGCAAATACCAGCACCGCGTCCTCTTTTGGGGCGTGCTGGGTGTGATCGTTCTGCGCGCCATCATGATCGGACTTGGCGCGACGCTGGTTTCGAACTTTTCATGGGTCCTCTATCTCTTTGCCGCCTTCCTCGTCATCACCGGCATCAAGATGCTGTTGATCGGCGACAAGGAACCCGAGATCGGCAACAATCCCATTGTCGGCTTCATGCGGCGCAGGTTTAACGTCACGGAAGAGCATCACGGTCAGGATTTCTTCGTCAAGAAGCCCCATCCCACGACCGGCAAACTGGTCTGGTTCATGACGCCGCTGTTCATGGCGCTCGTCATGGTCGAAATCGCCGACGTGATCTTCGCGGTCGACTCTGTCCCTGCGATCTTTGCGATCACGACCGATCCGTTCATCGTCTACACGTCGAATGTGTTCGCGATCCTTGGTCTGCGCGCACTGTATTTCGCACTCGCCGCGATGATCCATCGCTTTCGATATCTGAAGCCGGCGCTCGCAATCGTGCTGATCTTCATCGGCTCGAAAATCTTCGTCGCTGACCTCCTGGGTCTCGAAAAGTTTCCCGCTTCACTCTCGCTCGGTATCACCTTCGCTATCATCGCCTCGGGCGTTATCTGGAGCTTGGTGAAGACACGCGATACACGTGCCGGCAATACGGTCTAAGGGGCGGGACTGTTAGCCACAACACGCCCCAGCCTTGCAAGGCATCAATCGAGACAGCCGGAACGCTGGTAACAAACCGATCCCATCCTGCGTCACCCGTCTTTGGCAGACACGGCCTATCGGTCGTTAGTGCGGTTCGGTTAGGCCACAAACGCAAAACACCCGCAGCTTATGGCTACGGGTGTTTTTCGATAATGATGATTTGGTTGCGGGGGCAGGATTTGAACCT